>Ga0114959_10000798_pt1 | contig 29432 bp, 23 predicted proteins | sample C_130625_EF_Meta_FD_87317 | JGI IMG/M metagenome (GOLD analysis project Ga0114959, IMG submission 87317) | Freshwater microbial communities from Lake Croche, Canada to study carbon cycling - C_130625_EF_MetaG | ecosystem: Environmental > Aquatic > Freshwater > Lake | place: Lake Croche, Canada... | reverse complement strand
CCCTTCTGGCCCTCGCCCTTCTGGCCCTCGCCCTTCTGGCCCTCGCCCTTCTGGCCCTCGCCCTTCTGGCCTTCGCCCTGCTGGCCTTCACCCTTCTGGCCCTCACCCTGCTGGCCTTCACCCTGCTGGCCTTCACCCTGCTGGCCTTCACCCTGCTGGCCCTCGCCCTTCTGGCCTTCACCCTTCTGGCCCTCGCCCTTCTGGCCCTCGCCCTTCTGGCCCTCACCCTGCTGGCCCTCGCCCTGCTGGCCCTCGCCCTGCTGGCCCTCGCCCTTCTGGCCTTCACCCTTCTGGCCTTCCTGCGGCTGACGCTTCACCGTCTCGCCGGCCTCTCCGCGCTCCGACTCACGGCGCTGGTGCTCGAGGATCCGGTCCATCGCCTCGCCGTCATTCGTGCCGTCGGCCGCGACGGCATCGTTTTGACGCTTCTTGCCCGCGCCACCGGAAGGCGACGGCTTCGCGCCGGGCTGGGGCTTCTCCCCTCCCTCACGCTGCTGTCCTTCCCCTTGCCCCTCGTCCTCGCCAGCCTGCTCGCGCCCCTTCCCCTCGCGCCCCTGCGGCTGCGAGCCACGCTTCTGCCCGCTCCCCTGCTGATCGCCGGAGTCTCCGCCGTCGGCTCCCTGCTGCGGCTTGCCATTCTTCCCCGGCTTGGAGCCCTTGGGGCTCTGGTCGTTGCCGGGGCGCTGTTGCTTCCCATCCCCCTGCTCTTCGTCACCACCGCCCGACGCGCCCGGCTGACCCTGCTCTCCGGGGGGAGGAGGGTTCGATCCGTCGTCGCTGCGCTGCCGGTCGGGTCGCTTCCGATCAGCGGGGCCGCCACGCTGCTGAGGGTTTTGGTTTTGCTCGTCCTTGTTTTGCTGGTCTGCGTTTTGCTGGTCTTGATCGCCAGACGCACCGTCGTCACGGCCGCCGTCCTCAGGCCGCCGTTGGCCAGCCCCGTCCTCCGCACCGTCAGCGCCGTCCTCCGGACGATCCCCCTCGCGGCCGTCTTCCGGCTGCCCGTCCGTGTCCCCTCCGGCATCGCCCCCATCGTCGCCCCCATCGTCGCCACGATCAGACTCGTCAGAACGGTCCTCGCCCTGCCGCCCCTTCTTCGAATCCTTGGGGAAGTCTGGTTCGGGCTCATCAGGCTGCGGCGGCGCCTTCTCGTCGATCTTCAGTTCCTGCCACGGCGTCACCGACACGTTTGGCTGCTGGGGGCGGTTGTCGGTGGCGACGGCGCGGTACTGGAGCACCGAGCCCGCTTCAGCACCGAGGTTGAAGGGCACGAGGCGCGCCGTCCCCTTGAACGGCCCCTGCTTGGCCACCTCGAGGATCGGCATCGGCGGCACGGCCCGACCGCCATCGATGCGGGTCTCGATCACCACGCGCGCGAGCGCATGATCGGGGTCGAGGGCCCGCACCCGGACCGGCACCGGGCTGTCGCGTGGGACGGCGAGCGGCGACACGGTCGGCGATTCGATCGTCACTTCGGGAGCCAGGTCGGCAACAACCTCGATGCGGTGCTCCATCGGCTCGACGACAACCGACTCGCGCCCCCCTTGGGCCGAGCCACGGGGCTGGAAGACAAGCCGGTAAGCCGCATGCTCCGGCGCCGACCTGTCGGCGTTCATCCGCAGGGGGAAGGTGACCGAGGCCCGGGCCAGGTCGCTCGCCCCCACCTTCATCTTCAGATCGCGATTCCCGTCGCAACCGAAATCGATCCAAGCCGCCTCGATCGGCTGGTTGCACTCCGCCACGAGCGTGACCTGCGTCTCCTCCGGCGCCCGCAGATCACCCTGCCAGGCCACTGTCTCCGGGTCGCGGGCGATGTAGGCGGGGAAATCGTAGCGCACCTCGCGCACGAGGAGCGACGGAGAATCGACCACCACCAGCCGCACCGGTTCGCTCCGGGCATCCCCGGCGGCGATCGTGATCTCGATGGAGTTTTCCAATCCCCGCGTGGCATCGGGGAGAAACGCCGTGAAGGCCTTGGCGGCCTCCCCCTCGGCAGCCCCGCGTACCATCTCGATCCGCCACGGCGTCGCGGCTGGATCGCGGGCCCCATCTTCTTTCAGCGGCACCGCGAACACGACCGGCTGCTCGCCGCCCCGCAGGCCACGGACCGCGGCCGCCAGCACGAGTTGCCGACCGCGCACGAGCGTCGCCGACCCGCGATCGACCGCCACCTCCTGCCCGTCCAGGCCGCTGTCGAGTTGCTGGGGGTCGACCACGCCCGCCCCCGGCATCCGCCAGTGGAGCCGCGGCGGCTCGATGCGGACGCGCGAAGGAGCGGAGATCCCGGCCCACGGAGCCACCAACCGCACGGCACTGACCAGGAGGCTCTTCGGCGCCACGAGCTCATAGAGACAGGCGATCCCCACCAGCGCCGCCAGCACCATCGCCAGACGGACAGCGAGCGAACGATCGATGATTCCCTCGGTGGGAACATCGGCAAGCCGTTTCGCAGCCCGCTTCTCGAGCGACCGGACCACGACCGCGGTGCTCCCCTCGGGATGCGCCTTGACGAGCACCGTGTTGACCAGATCGTTGTGGAGCTCGGGATGCTCCCGCTCGATGGCGCGGGCGGCATAGACGAGGTTCACCCGGTATCGCACCAGCGGCAGCAACCAACGCACGGCTGCCGCGACCAGCGCGGCACACCCGGCCGCGAGCCACCCCCACCGCACCCACCGTGGCAGTCCACCAGGGACGATCCAGTGCTCGGCGAGGACCCCGATGGCCAGCCAGGCGGCAGCCGCGACCGCGGCACCGAGGAGAAAGTTGGTGAGCGCCACCCCTTTGTAGTCGGCCCCTGCCGCCTCGAGGCGGCGGGCCAAATAACGATCGGAGTTGGACTGCGCCTCGTCGCCGGCAGTCCAGCCGCCGACGACAAGCGCCTCACCACTGTTAGGGGACACGCTGGCCATGACACCGTTCCCTCGTGGCACTTTGCCCGTCGGACACAGGGGCTCGGCGGGGCTCCGGCTCCTCTTCTGGCAAGTATATCGGCAGCCCGTGGCCGGAGGCTGGCGGGGATGGCAGATGGCGTCAAACCCCTCGGCACTAGACCGCTGGCCACCACGATTCTTCCAGAACCACTACACTCCAGGCCCGCAGGACGAGCCCTCCTCGCGGGGCGGACCGACGGATCGACCGCATGCCGCTGCTTCCTGATGCAGAATCGTTCAAGCGCCTCGTCGACGGGACCGACACCGCCGCCGCTGCGACGCTGGCCCGTCTTGCCCTCGCGCCGCTCGGGGCCACGTGGGGGACGGTCATGGCGGTCCGCAACGCGGCCTACGACCGCGGATGGCTCGCCACGCGGGCTGCCGGCGTGCCGGTGGTGTGCGTCGGCAATCTGACCCTCGGCGGCACCGGCAAGACGCCGCTGGTGGCCTGGGTGGTCCGTCGGCTGGCCGCTCAGGGCGCTCGTCCGGCGATCGTCAGCCGCGGGTACGGCGCCGCCGCGGGGCGGCGGAGCGACGAAGCAGCCGAACTAACGCTCCTCCTTCCCGGCGTCCGGCATGTCGCCGATCGCGACCGGGTCGCGGCCGCCACCTCGGCCGCCGCCGCCGGGGCCGATGTCGTCGTGCTCGACGACGGCTTTCAGCATCGCCGCTTGGCACGTGATCTCGATCTGGTCGCGATCGACGCCACCGATCCGTTCGGCTCCGGGCATGTCTTCCCCCGCGGCCTGCTCCGCGAACGTCTGTCGGGACTTTCCCGCGCCGACGCCGCCATCCTCACCCGAGCCGGGAGCTTCACCCCCGAGCGGCGGGCGGAGATTCGCGACCGACTCTCCGCAGCCTGCGGCGGGAGGCTGCCGGGCGTGTGGGCCGAGGCGAGCCACGCCCCCGTCGCCGTCCGCGACCAGGCGGGGGCAAGGCACGGCATCGATTGGCTCGATGGCCGCCGCGTCGCGGCGTTCGCCGGGATCGGGAATCCGCCAGCCTTTCAAAAAACCCTCACCAGCCGCGGGGCCGAGGTCGTCGCCTTCCGCCCCTATGCCGATCACCATCCCTACGCCCCAGCCGACCTGACCGATCTCGCCGCCTGGGCCCGCGCCCACGACGCGGCGCTGGTCACCACGCTCAAAGACCTCGTCAAACTTCCGCCCGGTTTCGCCGGGGAGACGGCGGTTGTGGCCCTCGAGATCGCGATGGTGGTGGAGACCGGCGAAGCCGAACTCGGCAGGCTCCTCGACCGACTCGCCCCGGCGGGAAGCCCTCGAACCGGGCCCCACGACGAGGCGATCGGGCGATGACCGCTCCACCGGCAAGACTGATCCTCGTCGATCCCTGTCTCGACGGCGCCGGCTCCCATCCCTGGCAGTACGCCGTCGCGCTCCTCGGTGCCGCCCGACGGCGGGGCTTTGCGTGTGAACTGGTCTGCCGATCGACCGCCCGGCTCCCTGCCGGCGCCGGTGCGGACTGGCGCGTGTGGCCGGTGCTCCGCTTCCCGGGCCATTCGAAACTCACCGCGTTTGCCGAACTCGATCGGCTCAAGGCCGACGGTCGATCGCGGTGGCAGCCCCCCTGGGAGACTTGGGCTCGGAGCCGGCAACGCCGCATCCGCGTGGCCGCCTTCGCCGCCGATCTCGCTCCCGCGATTGCCTCCCTCGGGCCGGGCGATCGGGTTCTGGTAGCCACGGCCTCCGAACTCGATGCCCTGGGACTCGCGCGGTCCATTCACGCCACGCGTCCTCCGGCGGGGATTGGCTGGCACCTCCAGTTCCACGGCCCCATCCTCGCGCTCGACCCAGCCGCTTCCGTTGGGCCTGATGGCCGCATCAGCCGGGTCAGCCGCCTGCTCGACGAAGCGATCCGCCTTGCAGCCCCCCACCGGCTCCACTTCCACACCCCGACGGAGGAACTGGCCGCGGAGTGGTCGCTGGTCGGTGCCGAGCCGGTCTCCGTCCTTCCCTATCCGGTCGATCTCCCCGCCAATCCCGACGCGGCGCCGCTCCTGCGGCCGGCGGCGGGCCGGCGTCTCCGCATCGCCATGCTCGGGGATGCCCGGAGCGAGAAGAACAGCCAGATCGCCCCCACGCTGGTCGACGAGATCGCGGCCATTCGATCCCTGGGGAACAGGCTGCAGTTCGCCATCCAAACCAACCCCGGCTTCCACCCTCGCTCGCGCCGCCCAGCCGACGTCGCCATCCGCCAGGCGCTCGAGGCGATCGAGAGCATCGCCCACCGTGCCCCCGAACTCGTCGAGCCCCTCGCCGGCCCGCTCACCTCCGCCGCCTACCACCACCAGCTCGCCGCCGCCGACGCGCTCCTCCTCCCCTACGACCAACGCCGTTACCGCCACCGCTGCTCGGCGGTGCTCCTCGAGACGATGGCCGCAGGGCGGGTGGGAATCGTCACCGGCGGCGGGTGGATGGCCCGTCGTCTCCAGCCGGCGCTGCGGGCCCATGTCGCTTGGCTCGACGGTGTTCATCCGCAGGCTGCCGTGGAGACGTTTGCCGTCGATGCCGTGCCGGCCGGGGGTGTGCTGGCGCTGCCGGTCGCGGCCCCACCGGGGGCCGGCCTGGCCGTCGTCGAGGTGACGTGGCGCGGGCTGGGGCCCGCTGCCCTCCTCGACCCGCCGCTGACCCTGACGCTTGGCCACGCCGCCACTCCTTCCTCCGCCATTCTCCAGGCAGACAGCTCCGGCGCGGCGGTGCCGGTCGTGTTCCGCCTCGGTCGCGTCTCGGCGACTGGCGGGCCAACCACGCTCACGCTCGCCACCCCGGCCCACCACCAGGCTGTCCCCCTCTCGGGGCTGCGAATCCGCTGGCTCCGAGGGGGACATGCGGCCCCGCTCGGGAACGTCGGCATCGTGATCGCCGGAGCCGACAGTGCAGCCGAAGCGATCGAGGAACTCGTCAGCCACGCCGACCACTACCTCGCCGGGGCGGCGCGGGCGGCCGTTGCCCTCCGGCAGGCCCACGCCCCTGAGGCCGTTCTCGAGGGGCTCCTGACATGAACCGTCCCGACATCTCCCTGATCGTCAACACCTTCCAGAAGCCGAAGCACCTGGCCCTCGTGCTCGCGTCGATCGCCCTCCAGAAGGGGGTCGATGGTCGGTTCGAGGTCGTGGTGGCCGACGACGGCTCCGATGCCGCGACCGTGGAAATCATCTCCGACTTCGCACGCCGGGCCCCATTTCCGGTGGCGTTCACCACCGAGCCGCACGACGGCTTCCGTCTCGCCCGCGTCCGCAACCGAGGCGCCGCTCTCGCCGCCGGCGACACGCTCCTGTTCCTCGATGGCGACTCGGTGCTCCCCCCCGATCATGTCGCAGCGCATCTCGGCGCCCGACGGCCCGGCCTCGCGATGCTCGGCGATGTCGTCCGCCTCCCCGAGGCCACGTCGCGCGCGTTGGTCCCGTCCGACCTGGCGACGACCGACCTCCGCCGGCTCGCCCCCGCCGCAGAGCTGCGCCGCATGGCGCGCCGGCATCGGAAGAGCGTGTTCCAGAATTTTGTCCGCCACCGCTCGAAGCCGCGACTTGCCGGCGGCAACTTTGCCGTCTGGCGTGACGACTACTCCCGAGTCAACGGCTCCGACGAGCGCTTCCTCGGCTGGGGGCAAGAGGACGACGACCTCGGGCTGCGGTTGCGGGGGGCCGGCGTCCGGCTCTCATCGATCATCGATCGGACCTTCACTTACCATGTCTGGCATCCGAGCGATCCATCGGCGACGCCGCGGTGGCGCGACGGCGTCAACGTCCGCTATTTTCTCCGCCAAGGTCGGCTGACCCGCTGCCGTCGGGGCCTCCGCGTGCGGGATCGAAACGCCGTCTGCTGGGGACTCCCCGACGGCATCCCCGACGGCATCCTTGACAGCACCTCGGAAAGAGCCCGAGCGACACTCCCTGGAAACGGGCTGTCGGAGCTGGTCGCCAAGCTTTTGGCCGAAGCACCCGTCGCTGACCGCGGGGCGCCCTGCGAGATCGACGTTTGCCTCTGGCCGGGCGAAGGCCGGTTCCTCCGGCGGGCCGAGTGTCGCCTGCTCCTCATCGAAGAGGGGAGCGTAAGCCGATGCCCATCGACACTTCGCCGCCGTGCCGACCGGGTGGTGATCGTGGCGGCCAACGACGAACAGGCCCTGAAGGCCCTGTTCGAGGAGATTGGTTGAAAGAAAAGAGGCCGACCACGCGAGCCGCGCACCAACGAACAGCCACGCTGGGCGGCCATCCATAGAAGGCTGTCGATCCGGCGGGGATGCCGACGACTCCTTCTTCTTCTCGTTCTACTTCTTCTTCTCGTTGTGGAGCGTGTGCCTGCGGAGCCGCGGCGAATACTTCTTGATCTTGAGCTTCTCGCCCCCGGACTTGCGGCGCATCGTGTAGTTCTGGTCACCGGTCTCGGAGCAAACCAGGTGAATCACTTCGAGTCGCTTCTTTCCCTTGGCCATGACTGATTTTCCTGCGCTGACTGCCTGAATTGGTTGCCTGAATCGGTTGCCCAGACTGGTTGCCCGGAATCAAACCCCGGACAGGCCCCCGGTCGGAAGGGATGTCATCGTAGCCATGCCGGCATCCCCCCGCCAGCCGAACCGCCCAAACCCGCCCAAGAAGCCTCCACCGACCCTTTGGCAGCCCCCGCTGCAGGCACTATGATCGGAGCTGGGGACTGGTCGAACGAGCGGGGCGGGGGCTTGGATCGACTGAGTCAGAACAGGGCCACAACTGGGCCAAACCAGGGCCAAACCAGGGTTGGATCGATCGGCCCGGACCTGGCCGGACTCACACCGGGTGGAATCTATGGCGACCGACACGGCTCCCGATGATTCGACGTTCGCGGTTGCACCGACCGCCGTTTCGGCGGCTGCGGCTCTGGGCGGCTTGGTGAAGACCGCCCCGGCATGGGCCGTCAGCCTCCTCGTCCACGTCATCGTCCTCCTCTCGATGGCACTGGTCGTCAGCCAGCCTCCGCTGCAGGAGAAGGCGCGGGTGATCGTGTCGGGGGCCCCCGAGACCCTCGACGCCTTCGAGGACTTCGACGCGTCGCTGCCAGACGATCTCCCGGTCATCGACCAGACCACCGACGAGGTCGTGATGACCGACGTCGTGCCGGTCGACAACGTTCAGGTGGTGAGCACGGCTGAAGATGTCGATGCCGCACCGATCGCGGTCGAGCTCTCCGACTTCGGCACCGAGACCGCCGCGCCGGCCGACATGCTCGCCACCGTCGGCGCGATCGGAGGCACGGCGGGGGGCCTCGGCGGCCGCGCCAGCGCCGCGATGCGCAACCAACTCGTGGCAACCGGTGGCGGCAGCTCGCAGAGCGAAGCTGCCGTCGAAGCCGGCTTGAAATGGTTCATTCAGCATCAACTGCCCGACGGGGGCTGGAGTTTCAACCTCAAGGAATGCCCGAGTTGCAAGGGGCAGTGCAGCGAGGGTCGCGACAAGGGCGTGGGAGAGGATCGCTGCGGCGCCACGGCTCTGGCCCTTCTCCCCTTCCTGGGCCGCGGTTACACGCACAAGGAGGGCCCCTACAAGCGGCAGCTCGAAGCCGGGCTGACCTTCCTTGCGGGGATGGCGGTCAAGGGGAACGGCAAGGTCTACGAGAAGGGGGGCAACATGTACTCCCAGGGCCTCGCCGGGATCGTGCTCTCCGAGGGCTACGCGATGTCACAGGACAAGCGTCTTCAGGCCCCGGCGCAGCTCGCCCTCAACTACATCATGCAGGCCCAGGATCCCGTCGGAGGGGGCTGGCGTTATGAACCGAAGCAACCCGGCGACACCTCCGCGGTCGGCTGGCAGTTGATGGCGCTCAAGAGTGGCAACATGGCCTTCCTCCAGGTCAACCCGCTCACCGTCAAAAAGGCTTCGGCGTTTCTCGACTCGGTGCAATCCGACGACGGCGCCGCCTACGGCTACATCGACGCGAAGACCCCGGGCCCCGCGCGGAATGCCGTCGGCCTCCTCTGTCGGATGTATCTCGGTTGGAAGAAGAACCATCCAGCGATGGAACGCGGCGTGGTGAATCTCGCCAAGGGGGGGCCGTCCAACGACCTCTATCACGACTACTACGCCACCCAGGTGCTCCACCACATGGAGGGTGAATCGTGGGTGTCGTGGAACAACACAATGCGCGACATGCTCGTGAGCACGCAGGGAAAAAAGGGACACGAGGCCGGGAGCTGGTTTGAAGGGGTCAACGGCGGCCACGGAGCCGACGCGGCCGGTCGGCTCTACTGCACGTCGCTGTCGACGATGATCCTCGAGGTCTACTACCGCCACCTGCCGATCTACGGCCAGCAGAGCGTCGAGGAAGAGTTCAAGGAGTAGCCCCGGGAAGCGTTGCTGGCCGGCAGGCCGGCAGGGTCGGGCCCGCACAGCCCCCGCTCGCCCCCTGGCTTTCCCAAGCTTCCCCAATCGGCTCAGGCCCGTTCGGCAGGATCGAGCCCGTTCCCTCCGCTGGTCGATACTCTCTCCGGGGATGACGTGGCCTCTGCTGCGAACCATTCGCCCACACCAGCAGGGCCCGAACGTGTCGCCCGAGTCGTCGCGGAATCCCGAGCCCCCCACGCCGCCCGACGACGGCGTCGATGGAGCGCCGCCGCTGACTTGGATCGAGCGTGTGGTCGCAAGCCCGGTGTCGCGGTCAGCCTACGCAAGCGTCGTGGCCCACGTCCTCCTCGGCATCCTCCTGGCCCTGGCGACCGTGACGTCCCACCGGGAGCCACCCTCCCGGCCCCTCGTTCTCGCTCTCGATGACGGCGAGGCGGAGGCCGAAGGGCCACACGCCACCGACACCGTCGAGATCGGCCCCGCAGACGACCGGGCCGCCGCCGGCGGCGAAGCGGAGATCGCGCCCGACGAGGTCGCAAGCGCCGGCGATCCCGCCGACATCCCGGCCCTGGAGTCGATCGAAGACGCCACGCCCCTTCCTGACGAGGCGCTCGACATCCCCCCGGCCGACGCCAGCCTGGCAGCGGCCGACGGCCCGCGGGCCACGGCCGTGGCGGTCCGCCTGCCGTCGGACACCAAAGCCCGCGGCGGCGCGGCGCTCCCGGCCGACCGGGCGACGAAGGGGGGGGTGAGCGGCCTTCCGTATGCCTCGCGGCGCGGCGAGGAGCGGGGCCTGGCGGCGCGGGGCAAAGGAGGGAGCCCGGCGAGCGAAGCCGCCGTTGAACGGGGCCTAGCGTGGCTGGCGCTCCATCAGGCCAACGACGGATCGTGGCGCTTCGACCTCGATGGCTGCCGCTGTGAGGGCGCCTGCCGCGATCCCGGCACGCTCTCGAGCACGACGGCAAGCACGGCGATCGCGCTGCTGCCGTTCCTCGGGGCAGGGAGCACCCACCTCGAGGGGCGCTACCAGGAAACCGTCTCCCGTGGCCTCTATTACCTCCTCAGCCGGATGCAGTCGACGCCCCGCGGCGGCGACCTCTGCGAGGGGACGATGTACGGGCATGGAATCGCCACCCTCGTCCTCGCCGAGGCTCTGGGGATGACCGGCGACGACCTCCTCCGCAAACCCTGCCGCGACGCCGTCCGCTTCATCGAGACCTCGCAAGATCTCCACGGCGGTGGCTGGCGCTACCTGCCCGGGCAGGCTGGCGACATCACGGTGACGACCTGGCAAGTCGCGGCCCTGCGGAGCGCGGGGCTGGCCGGTGTGGAGACTTCCTCGCCGACGTTCGAGGGGGCACGCCGGTTCCTCGACTCGGTGGCCACCCAAAAGGGGGCGGCCTACGGCTACCGGACCCCGGCCGCTGCCCCCTGCACCTCGGCGATCGGGCTCCTCTGCCGCATGTACACCGGGTGGGGCGTCGACGAAGAGCCGCTCCAGCGTGGCATCACGACCCTCGCCCGCCCGGGGCCGAAGCCCCACGCCATCTACCAAAACTTCTACCTCGCTCAGGCCCTCGTCCAGAGCGATCATCCGGTCTGGCCCCGCTGGAACAGCCGCAACCGCGACCAGATCGTCGCCCTCCAGTCCCGCCTTGGGCACGAGGCAGGGAGTTGGTTCTTCGCCGATCGGGAGACAGCCCCCGGCGGGCGTCTGGCCCACACGGCGCTGGCGGTCCTCACGCTCGAAGTCTACTACCGCCTCCTCCCGATCTACCGTCAGGAGGCGGTGACCGACACCCCGTGATGTCGGCTCGCGCCACACGGCTACACTGTGAACATGAAGCCGGCGGCGACGCTCGGCCCAGGCCCAACGGGGGCATGGACGGAGCGGAAACGGTCCGGGATGTCGGAGAATTCCATGCCTCTGGTCACCTACACCTGGTTGGCGGTGGTCGTGGCTTTGGCTTGCGCCGCCATCGGGTGGCTGGGGATCGCCGGGTGGATGGCGACGGTGGTGGTGGCCGCCAGCCTCGCCGCCCACGTTGCCGGCAACGCCCTCGGGACGAAAATGCGTGAGGCGACCGACCGGGATCTGGCGGCTCGACGGCATGGCCGGCGCGCGGAACGGATCTCGATGCCCCGCCAAGTGCCGACCACGCTGGAAACGACCCGCTCGCTCGGTCGACTGGTGCCGGTCTCCGCGACGATCGGCGCGGTCTGCGGAGCCCTCGCCGGCAGCCTTTCCCTCGCCTTGCTCACGCAGGCCTCGGTGGCGGGGGCGTTGCTCGGCGGGATATCGTCCGGGGTGATCGGCGGCCTGTTCGGGTTCCTTCTGGCGAGTTTCGTGGATATCGTGCGGACGAGCCTCCGGGAGGCGATCGCCGCCGAGGAACAGCAGGTTCCCCCCCGTCGCCCTGTGGCGAGCCGTCCCCGCCGGTGAGCCTGCCGTGCCGGCCGGAGATGGCCGCTGCTTCCGGGCCAACCGACCCGGATGGCACCGCTCCCGACGGCGTGGTAAAACCCTTGGCTCGCCAGGGGCAGCAAGCGCGCCCCGGCCGACCGTTTTCCGTCCTGTCGAAGGAGTCTTTCCCCCATGGCCAAACCCCATCGCACCCTGAAAAAAGCCAACCACGGCTCCCGTCCGGCCAACAGCAAGGCCCGCAAGGCGAAGCGGAAGCACATCCGCACCTGAAGCCCCTTCTGCCTCCCAGCTTTTTCCTGGTGGAGCCCGCACCGTGGCGCCGCGTGACTACATCATCGACCCGAGCGAATACGACCTCGGCAATGTCCTGGCCGACATCCACGAGATCCGTCGCTGGAACCAGCAACGGTTCGAGATGGAGCAACTCACGGCCATCGTCCACGAGGATGCCGTCCGGGCGTTGTGCGTCGGGTACAAGGACGTCACCCATGACGAGTTCTGGGTGCGCGGTCACTTCCCCTCGATGCCGGTCATGCCGGGCGTGATCATGTGCGAGTCGGCTGCCCAACTCTCCAGCTACGTCACCCAAAAGTTCAACCTCCTCAGCCTCGATTCCTACGTGATGGGCTTCGGGGGGATGGAGGACGTGCGCTTTCGTGAGCCGGTTGTCCCAGGAGACCGGCTCGTGATCGCCGTGGAGCGGATCCGCGTCCGTCCCAAGGCGATGATCGTCTGTCGTTTCCAGGGAATCGTCCGCGACAGCATCGTCGTCGACGGGATCATCAAGGGGGTGCCACTCCCGGCCAATTCCATTTCGTCAACGGCGGGCAATGGGTCCGCGGTGGGCGGCTGAACCATGCCGCGGCGTGCCCCGAAGAAACCCTCCCCCGAACTCGACCTCTCCGCCCACTTCCTCGTTCTCACCGAGGATCCCGTCTTCCGGGATGGCACGGGCTTCCGGACCGAGCCCCTCGATCCCCGCGAACTTTTTCCGGGCTGTGTTCCCGGAGCGCCTGTCGAACTCGAGGTGGGGAGCGGCAAGGGATTGTTCCTCACGACCGCCGCCGCGGCAGCCCCGGACCACTGCTTTCTCGGGGTCGAGATCAGCCAGGGCTACGCGAAAATGACCGCCGGACGGCTCGCCCGACAGGGCGCCGGCAACGCCCGGATCATCGCCGGCGACGGCAACATCCTCGTCCGCAACCTCTTTCCCGACGCCTGCCTCGACGCGATCCACGTCTACTTCCCCGATCCGTGGTGGAAGGCCCGTCACCGCAAACGACGCGTCCTCTCCGACATGTTCCTCGCCCACGCCGGACGGGTGCTCGTCCCGGGGGGCGTGCTCCATGTCTGGACCGACGTCGAAGAGTATTTCCACGAAGCGATCGGGGCCGCTGCCGCGACCGGCCTGTTCGCCCCGCCGGCCGACGTGCCCCAGCGTCACGCCGAGCATGATCTCGATTACCGCACGCACTTCGAGCGGCGGACGAGGCTCGCCGGCGAGCCGGTGTGGCGGGCGGCCCTGGAGCGGAACGCATCGCCGCCGCGGGAGTCACGGCTCGCGATTCCCGCCGTGCCCCGGGCCGACGACGCCTGAGGCTTCGCCGCCGTCGCGGTCCTAGCCAGGCGTTGCCTGGCTAAGCAAAGCAAAAAAGACGGTCAGCGAGTGACCGTCTCGTAGGTCCTCGAGACCCCGCTGCGGGGGTCGTGCCCGAGGGCGAGTTGGTAGAGCTTCTCCCCCGCCGGCGTCGGATAGCGGCCGGTGAGGCAGGCCTCGCAGAGGGCGGCCGAGGGCATGTCGATTGAACGGGCCACCGACTCAACCGGGAGGTAGCGGAGCGAGTCGGCCCCCAGGCGGCTTGCCATCTCCGCCTGGGCCTCCTCCGTGAGAACGCCGTCGCGGAGGAACGGCGGAGCGAAGAGCTCACCGATCGTCGACATATCGATGCCGTAGAAGCACGGCGCCACGATCGGTGGGCAGGCGATGCGGACGTGGATCTCCTTGGCCAGCCCCAGCGTTCGCATCCTCCCCAGGAGGACCTTCATGGTGGTGCTGCGGACGATCGAATCCTCGACGAGGATCACCCGCTTCCCCTCGAGCACCTCGCGGAGTGGCGTGTATTTCGATTCCGCCTTCTGACGCCGGCTCGCGGCCCCGTCGATGAATGTCCGGCCGGTGTAGCGGTTGCGGATCAGCCCCTCGACAGACGGGATCGAGAGCCGGTAGGCCATTGCGTCGGCGGCCGCCTTGCTCGTATCGGGCACCGGGACAACGACCGTGTCGGCGTCGATCGGCACCGTCTCGAGCCGGGCGAGCTCCTCGCCGAGGCGCTTGCGGACGAGGTAGACGCTCCGCTCGTCCATCGTGCTGGCGACGTTCGCGAAGTAGACCCATTCGAAGAAGCAGTGGGCCCGCCTCGGGCTCTCGGCGAAGCGTTCGATCCGCGCCCCGGTGGCATCGACGACCAGCGCCGTCCCCGGCTCCAAGGATCGGATCGACTCGGTGGCGAAGCCGAGATTGAGCAGCGCCACGCTCTCGCTGGCGGCAGCGACCAGCGGACCCTCGATGGCATACTCCATCGGCCGGATGCCGAGGGGATCGCGGGCAACGATCATCCTCCCGCAGGCATCGATCACCGCGATGTTCCAGGCACCGTCGAAGCGCCGGGAAATCGCCGCGAGGAGCTCCACGGGTGTCGGGATCGCGTCTCCCGAGAGCTCGCGGCCGATGGCGTGGAGGATCACCTCGGTGTCGTTGTCACGGGCGAGGTGGTTGTCGCCGTCGGCGAGGATCTCGGCGCGCAGTTCGGGATAATTGGCCAGCTGTCCATTGAAGCCGAAGGAAAACCACTTCCGCTTTTGGATGTGGGGACGCTCGAGGGGCTGGGCGTAGCCACGATCCTCGGCGCCACACGTCGCATACCGGACATGCCCGATCGCCGCCGGGCCGGTGTGCTGCTCCATGAGCCGCTCGTAGACGCTCCGGTGGCTCATCCCGAACACTTCGCTCACGCTCCCGACATCCTTGTGGGTGGCGAGGAGTTGGTTGCGGTCGGGATTCCAGGCCGTCATTCCGGCGGAGAGTTGCCCGCGGTTTTGGATGTCGAGGAGCATCCGGGGAACGAGCCGGGCCACGTCGTTGGGGCCTTGCACGGGGCAGAGCGGGCTGGCCGCGGCACCGGGGAGGTGATAGATCGCCGCGAGGCCGCACTCGTGATGGAGTTCTCCCACCATATCGCCTGCATGCAGGCCCCTGAGAGGGTTCCGAACACGGGTCCACGCCCGGCCACCGGACGAGCGATCGTGGCCACGTCGTCGCCGACCAGCTTCGACACTCTACAGCACCGCACCGGCGGCGCTCAATCGCCACCACCCGTGCCGCGGCGTGGCTCAAAAAACACCCCCGAGCCCGACGCTCGACGGCGGCCCCGCCGGGAGAGGCTGGAGTCGGTTTTTCTCCGGCTGGTAGGATGGAGGGCCTTCCGTGCCGGTCCAGCCTCCACCACCGAGCCCCATGCCCGACCCGCTCCGCCAGGACGTTGCCAACGTCGCCCGTCTCCTTGTCGTCAAGGTCGGCACGCGCGTGCTCACCGGCGCCGACGGCCTCCTTGATCCCCACCGCATCGAGGCCCTCGGCAGACAATTCGACACGCTCCTCGCCTCCGGGAGGAGCGTCGTGCTCGTCAGTTCGGGGGCCGTGGGGGCCGGCATGGGGCGGATGGGATTGGCGTCGCGTCCCCAGGAGCTTGCCCACCTCCAGGCGGTCGCGGCCATTGGCCAGAGCTGCCTCATCGAGGCCTACGAACGAGTCTTCCGTTCCCGTGGCCGACATGCGGCCCAGGTCCTCCTCGTCGCCGACGATCTCCAGGACCGGGCCCGTTACCTGAACATCCGCAACACCCTCCGCGCCCTCCTCGACTACGGGGTGATCCCCGTGATCAACGAGAACGACACCGTGAGTGTCGAGGAACTGCGGACGAGCTTCGGCGACAACGACCGGCTGGCGGCCCTCGTGGCGACGCTCCTGGGGGCCCCGCTGCTGGTCCTCCTCTCCGATGTCGACGGCCTCTTCGACCGCCATCCATCCGATCCGGCGGCCCGGAAGCTCGACACCGTCGAGAAGCTCGACGCCGGCATCGACGGCCTGGCCCGTGACACGTTCGGCGGCCTCTCCAAGGGGGGAATGGCAAGCAAGATCAAGGCGGCCCGGATCGCCACCGAATCGGGAGGCCACTGCATCATCGCGTCGGGGCGTGACGACCGGGTGCTCGACCGGATCGTCGCCGCCGAGACGGTGGGGACGCTGTTCGTCGGCCGGGGAACGGCGATGCCGGCGTGGAAACGCTGGCTGGGGTGGTCGGCCGATGCCCGCGGCCGTCTCATGGTCGACGACGGCGCCCGCGGAGCGGTGGTGTCCCAGGGGCGGAGCCTGCTCGCCGCCGGCGTCCGTGCCGTGGAGGGGAACTTCACCGCCGGGGAGGTCGTTTCGCTCGTCGGCGGCGACGGCGAGTTTGCCCGGGGGCTGGCCAACTATCCCGCCGACGATCTGCGGCGGATCGTGGGCTTGAAGACGGAGCAGATCGTCGACACCCTCGGCTACTGCCCCTACGAAGAGGTCATCCACCGTGACAACCTCGCGGTCATCCGCCGCGACGCGCCGAGCGGGTCCGCACGATGATCTGGGAATGCCTCATCGTCCTCGCCCTGATCCTCGCCAACGGCTTCTTTTCCGGGGCCGAGATGGCGATCGTCGCCAGCCGTCGCGGCCGGCTCCGGCAGATGGCCGAGGCCGGCGATGCGGCGGCAAAGACGGCTCTCGACCTCGCATCGAGCCCCGACCGATTCCTGCCGACGGTTCAGATCGGGATCACCCTCGTCGGCACGCTCGCGGCGGCCTACGGCGGTGACCGGCTGGTGAGCGACTTGGCCGACTGGCTCTCCTCCGTCCTTCCCCCCGGGCTGGCGAGCGCCGCCCGATCAATTGCCCTGACGATGTTCGTGGGGCTGCTCTCCTTCTTCACGCTCCTCCTCGGCGAACTTGTGCCGAAGCGACTGGCGCTGCGCAGGGCCGAAGCGCTCGCCTGCGCCGTCGCCCCGGCGATGCATCTCTTCGCCCGGGTGGCGACCCCGCTGGTGTGGATGATGAGCTGGTCGACCACCGCGATGCTGTTCCTCCTCGGCGCCCACAAGCAGGACGGCCCGACGGTGTCGGTGGACGACATCGAGCACCTCCTCGAAGCGGGGCGGGCGGAGGGGATCCTCGAACCGGTGGAGCAGGCCGTGGCGACCGAGGCCCTGCGGCTCGGAGAACGGAGCGTCCGCGACATCATGCGGCCGCGGATCGATCTCGATGCGCTCGACATCGCCACCCCCCCCGGCGAGGTGCTCGGGGCGATCGCGATGGCGGGCTACTCGCGACTCCCCGTTTACGACGGCTCGCTCGACCACATCCTCGGCTACGTCGCCCTCAAGGACGTGCTCCGGCAGAACTGGATGGGCTGGCCGATCGAGCTGCGGAAGATCCTCCACAAGGCGCTGTTCGTCCCCGAGACGATGCCGCTCGATCGCCTCCTGGAGATGTTTCAGAAGGAGAAGAACCAACTCGCGATCGTCCTCGACGAATATGGCGGCACCGAGGGGATGGTGACGCTCGAGGACGTGCTCGAGGAACTCGTCGGCGAGATTCATTCCGAGCACCACCGCGACCGTGACACGCCCTTCGTCGAACGGGAAGATGGGTCGTGGCTCGTCGATGGCGGGGCCGGGGTGGAGGCTCTGGCCGAGGTGTTCGGGCTCCGGCTCGATCCGGGCCCCCGCGACTATTCGACGGTGTCGGGCCTCGTGCTGGCCAGACTCGAGCGGATCCCCTCCACGGGCGATACGACCGACTGGCAGGGGCTGTCGATCGAGGTGGTCGACATGGACGGCCGCCGGATCGACAAGCTTCTCATCAAGAAGCGCTGATCGAGGAAGCGCTGATTGCCGCCGCCGGCAAGTTTTTCAGTGACCGGCATCCCAGTGCCGCGAATCCCGCGGTCGCCGTCCGCACGATGATCAGGGTCCCGGCGGGCGAGCGTCTGGCGGCACTTCCAGTTCGCGGGTCTCGCCGGTCGGTCGGGGCGTGTTCACCGGAGGGGTGTTTGGGTCGCCCGACATGCCGGCCGGCATCGGCGGCGGAGCGATGGGGAGCGAGCGGTCGACGACATCCTGAAGCACGAAAGGCTTCGGGAACGGTTCGTCGAGCTGCTCGAGGACCTTCCGGTAGCGGAGAATGTAGTCGTTGATGTCCTCGTTGGTGATCGTGTCGTTGCGGAGGATCGTGGAGGCGTCGAGCACCTCCCGCCAGGCGGCGAACGCATCCTCGTAAAACTTCTTCGCCGGCTGCAGGCGGGCATTCTCGAACTCCTTCGCCGCCGACCAGGTCGCCTCGCGGGCCCGCAGCGCCGGTTCGGTGACTTCCGACTCGCAGCAGGCACGCCAGAAGTCGAAGTTCACGATCTCCCGGTAGCGATCGATGATTTCGGCGGTCTCGTTGGCTTCGAGCCACTGCCGGGAGAGATCCCGCGCCTTGTCACGGACGTCGGCCGGCGCCTCGCGGGCGACCATCGGCCAGCTGACTCGCGTCATCTCCCCCGCCGCGTAGGCTGCCCGCTGCTGGGCATCGGTGCGGTCCATGGGCGGCACCGCAACGGCTTCCTTCATCTCCGGCGCGAGCGCTTCACGAAGCCTCTCCTCCATCCCCAGGAATTGGCCGGGGAGCAGCTTTTCGAGCTCCTCGTTAATCCGCGACGCACGCGACAGCTCCTCCTCCCGAAGGCCGAGCCGGATCGGCACGTCCCAGGTGGTGGGGATCTCGCGGACGGCGAAGTCTCGCATTTCCTTCCCAGCCTTCTCCCAGGCTGCCCGAGCCGCCGAGCCGAACGAGCCGTCGTCCTCGAGGGCCCGCGCGTAATTGATCATCGTCATCATCGGCTCGCTGTGGAAAATCAGCGCCGTTGTCTTCAGCGGAGCCCCCGAGTCGGCGAGCTGCTGGCCGGCGTGATACTTCTCGTTCCCAACGAGCCAGTTATCCCGTTCCGGGAGCGTCCGGCCCGGTCGGTCTCGCTCGTGGAAATCGTCGTCAGACTTGAAGAGCCGGCGGTATTGCACCTTCTCGTCAGCGCGGCCGATCTTCTGCCCGATGAACCAGCCCATCCGCCCCTGCAGCCGCGGCTCGCGCTGGTTGTAGCCGATCCCCTGACGGAGAAACTCGATCCCCTTCATCACCCAGGCGTAGCGGTCGTGATAGTCGTCGAACTCCACCGAGATGTTGTAGGAGAGGTTGTGGGCCTGAAAATCCCAGACGGAGTAGAAGTTGGGCTGGAGCTTCGTCATCTGCTCGAGGGCCGCCGAGAGATTCGTCCAATCCTCCACCTTCTTGTAGTGATTGGCCCGGTCCCAGAGGAGCGTCACGGCCACGTTCTTGAGGCCGAGCGTCGCCAGGCGGATCGTCTCGCTCGTCGGATCGACATCACCGAGATTCGCCTGGGAGAGTCCGAACTGCTTCCGCAGTTGCGCGAGCTTCCCCCCCTCGCTCGTCGAGTCGGCCGGTTGGCTCAGCGCCGAGAGCGGCACGAGGAGCGCGGCGATGCCGACCAGCGCCAGGAGCGTCGAAGGACGCAACCCGAACCATGAACCGCGCCCTGCCGACCGCTTTCCGGTCGGAGCGCTTCCGCCCCGCCGCCCATCCTGACCGGCGGGAGTGCCATCAGAAGCATCGTTTCCGTGGATCGATTGCCGATTCATGACGCCACCTCCCGCGCCCGCAGGCACAAGGCACCGATGATGAAGAACGCCAAGAGATATCCGAACGTCTCGGCGGAGTGCGCCAAGATGAGATCAAAGGGAATGTCGAAGCCGCTGGAGACGAAGTCACCCGTCCCGAGCGAGGAGAGCGAGGGGAAGATCGCGGCCCCCAAACGCATCGGGGCCATGAGCACCGTGTCGATTCCCTTCATCGCGGCCACGAACGAACTCTGCTCGAGGTCGAGCGTGATCGAAGTCTGCGTCACGAGCCGGTAGAACGACTCGATCGGCCCGCCGCCGGGGGCAATCGTCGAGTCTCCCGTCACCTGGCTCTCGAAGAGCCGCTGGATGAACTCGCGAAACAGACCGACAAGGACCACCGAGAGCGTGGCGAGGAGGGCGACCGGCCCGGCAAGAAACGTGCTGAACATCACGCCGAGAGCCGTCACCAACAGCATCGAGAACCAGATTCCGAGGCAGCTCTTGAGGTAGTTCCAGGCGAACGACCCGTTGCCGCTGCGGATGTAGAAGTCGGCCTGGGCGACGCCGAAATACTGCCCCGGCTCGAGGCACTGGAGGATGACCTCCACCTTTCCGTCGGAGACGATGTCGCGGTACAGATCGACCTGCTTCGTACCGCCATCGGTGGTGGTGGTGGAGAGGGCCAGCGGCACCTTCCACTCGTCGATCGTGAACTCCTTGGCGGTGAAATACCGTGGATCGGACTGGAGCCCGCTGGTCGGATTGCGGACGCGGACGCTTCCGGCGATCCCCTTCTCGATGTTCCCCTTGTGGGTGCGGAAGACGCGGACGAGCATCTCGAGTGGCAGCCCGTCGGGGAAATCCGCCGCGTCGACACCTTCAAAGGTCCAGATGGCCGCGGCGAGCTTCCCCCCCTCGATGTACTGACGGTAGGACCACTCGGCCCCGACACTGATCCCCTTGGCGCTGGCCTGCCCCTGACGGTCGAGGAAGCGCAGCGTGCCGCGGAGAGGCTTGCGTGCCTCGAGGAGGCCGAGCGGCGGGGTGAGGCGATAGCCCGTCTTGCCGCCGCTGGTGAACGCCTCGATCTCGTGGCGATGCCCTTGGATGTGGTCGGTGCGCCCACTGCCGTCGGCCGACAGCTCGACCCGGTGGCGGTGGCCACGGTCGAGACTCGTGCGCCCCTCGTACCCGGTCACGGTGCCGTCTTCGGAGCGGATCTCGATGACATCCTCAGCCGTGAGTTCGTGGCCGTGCTGCACGCTGCGCACCACGAACCCCCAGCCCACGGCCCCCATCACGGCCAGCAGCGCCGTGCCGACCAAGGAAAACCCGAGCATGCGTCCCAGGACCACCTCCCCGGTTCGCACCGGCTTGGTGGTCACCGTCTGAATGGCCTTCGCCTTGAAGTCGGCAGGGAGGCTGAAGACGGAGAGGATCAGGGTCACCATGCAGACGAGGAAGTTCGTCGCGGTGAGGATGAATCCGAGGTACAGCTTGCCCGGGTTGACGCTCGTCGGGTCGAGGAACCAACCGGCGAAGAGCACGAGGATCGCGAACAGTGCGAGCACCACCAGCACGTTGCGCCGCAGCGATTCCTGGATGGCAAGCCTGGCCAGCGCCCAGATCCGCCGCGGGGCCATCCCGGCGAGGTCCTGAACTCCAGAGAGGATCCCCCGGTAGACACGGTCACCGGCCTGCAACGGCCCGTACACCGCCGACTGCACGAGCCAGGCGGCCGCGGCGGCAATCACCGCGACGAGACTCGCGGCAAACAGATACCAGAGGAACGCCGGGCCGATCCACTGCGAGAACTTCGGAATCGCCTCTTCCAGAACCATGTGCCGCTGCCCCGCTGCGTGTCACCGCTCACCAAACCCCTATTGAACGATCAACCCCGCCAAAACAACCCCGCCAAAAACGCCTTCACTTCGGCCCCTGCCCGCCGATTCGTCCTTACCCCTGACGGGCACGCCGGCCAGGCCGCGCCTCGGTATCGCGAACGACGTCGAGGAACAGGTCTTCGAGGGTGGTGCGGGGATTGCCGATCTCGACATCCTCCCCGCCGTGGCGCCGGAGGACTTCGCGGATCTCCTCGGTCGCCGCAGCCGACAGCCCCTTGGCCCGGATCTGCGTGACGTCGGTGACCCGGAGGAGATCATCGACGCGACCGAGCTCCTTGAGCTCGCCCTGATGGAGGACCGCGATCCGATCACAGACGTCCTCGACGTCGGCGAGGAGGTGGGACGACATGATGACCGTCTTCCCCTTCTCCCGCAGTTCGATGATGAGGTCCTTCATCTCGCGCGTCCCGATCGGATCGAGCCCGCTGGTCGGCTCGTCGAGGATGACCAGTTCGGGATCGTTGATCAGCGCCTGGGCGACGCCGATGCGCCGGGTCATGCCCTTGGAATACTCCCGGAGTTGCCGCTTGCGGTCACGCTCCAGGCCCACGCGCTTGATGAGAGCCGTTGCCCGTCGCTTCCGCTCGTCGGGGGGCATGTCGAAAAGACGGCCGTAGAAGTCGAGCGTCTCCTCGGCGTCGAGAAATTTGTAGAGGTACGACTCCTCGGGCAGGTAGCCGATCCGCTCGTTCTTGGAGACGTCGGTCGCATCCTTGCCGAACACGAACGCCTCGCCCGACGTCGGGAAGATGAGCCCGAGAAGGAGCTTCATCGTCGTCGTCTTCCCGGAGCCGTTGGGGCCGAGGAGGCCGAAGATCTCGCCGCGACGGATCTCCAGGTCGAGCGGCTTCAGCGCCACTTTCTTGCTCCGGCCCCAGAAGTCCCGGTAGGTCTTCGCCAAGTTGCGGGCCTCGACGATCACCTCGCCGTGCTCCCGCCTCACTGCCCGTTCCTGCGCTGCCATGGAACCTTCCTCGTGATACCCGAACTTCGTTCGTTCGACCGGCGAAACCTGCCGAAATCCCCCATCAACAATGCAACCACCACGTTGTACAGACAAGTTTCCAATTGTGTAGGGGCCCAAGCCCCGAACAACAGCCCCCGAACAACAGCCCCCGACCAGAGATCCCACGGAACGGCGCCGGAGGGGAGTCGCCCGGGCCGGCCGCCCCCCGAAAGGCGTCTCCAAGCCATCCCCCGGTCCGGGCAGAGCCCGAGCCCGGCGTTTCGATCCACTCGCCAACTACGTAGCTGACCATACGATGGTTTGCCCCTGACGGCCCCCAAGAGGTTGACACCAACGAAAGGGAAGAGATAATTCGCTATCGAGAATGAGTCTCAATATCGTCTCAGGGAACTTTTCGTCATGAAAGCCTTTGGAAATAGCTCTGAGTGTGGTGCCTGCGGGGGGCTGGAAGCAGCTCCGGATCGCCGCGCTTTCACGCTCGTTGAACTGCTGGTCGTGATCGCCATCATTGGCAGCCTCGTCGGCCTCCTCCTTCCCGCCGTCCAGGCCGCCCGGGAAGCGGCGCGGCGGATGCAGTGCCAGAATCACCTCCGGCAATGGAGTCAGGCGCTCCACAACCACGAGTCTTCGCTCCGCTTCCTTCCCGCAGCGGGCGAGTTTCCGAAGAGCAACTGGAGCGCGCTTGCCCGCCTCCTGCCCTTCGTTGAAGAACAGGCTCTCCAGCGGTTGATCGACTTCTCCAAGCCATACTCCGAACAGCCGGCAGTCACCCCTTATCGCCTGCCGTTGGGCATGTGCCCCAGCGAACCCAACGACCGGCCGCGGCTCGCGGCAACGCCGACCGGCGCGACCCACTATCCGGTGAACTACGGCGTCAACGAGGGAACGTGGTTCATCTATCAGCAGTCCACCGCGGCGACCGGGGATGGCGTGTTTCAGGTGGGTGTCCGCACCCGCATGGCGGACATCCTCGACGGTGCTTCGTCGACGCTCGCCCTGGCCGAGGTTCGCGCTTACCAGCCCTTCATGGGGACCGCGTCCGGGCCGACCTCCCTCGGGGCAGCGATCCCCTCCACGCCGACGGATTTGACGCCATACGGCGGCATTCGCAAGGACACCGGGCACACCGAATGGGTCGATTTCAAGGTCTACGAGACCGGGTTCACGGCGACATTCCCGCCCCGGGGAGGCCGGAGAGCCGGCGACGAGAGCGACGTGGACTTCGTTTCGAGCCCCGAGGGGAAGGTCGCCACCACGCCAACGTACGCCGCCGTCACGGCGCGCAGCCAGCACGCAGGGCTCGTCAACGCAGCTCTCCTCGACGGGAGCGTGCGGTCGCTGTCGGATGACGTGTCGACGGCCGTCTGGCGGAGCCTAGCCACGAGGGCCGGGGGAGAGAGCGGATCACTCGCCCCCTGATAGCCGATCAACACGGGCGGAACGCCGCTTCCCCGCGCCCTGTCCCGTCGCCACCGCTCAGCGTCCCAGAGTCTGGCTGGCGCTCGGCGTCACCGGCTCCGCAGCCGCAGCCGCTGCCGCAGCGGCCCGCTCGCTGGCTACGGCGACCGAGCGGTGCGCCATCGTCAGTTCGTTCGGAGTGAACCAGGCGTCATCGGGGCGGCCAAGCCGGTCGATCTTCTTCGCGGAGAGCTCTTCCCAGGTGAGCCCATTGGCAACGTGCCACGTGGCTGCTTGGGCCACTTTCTGCGAAAGCTCTCCCCGGCCCAGAGCCTCGAGGAGCGATTGCAGCTTGGGATCGGTGGAAAAGCTCTCGAGGGCAACGAGCTTGTAGGCCATCCGGCTCGACGGCTCCTTCTTGCCATGCTCGAGGCAGACGGTCGTGATCCGCATGACCTTGGTTTTTTCAGGGGGCACCGAGAAGGCACCACCCGGCATCCCACCCATGCCGCCACCCATGCCCCCCATGCCACCGCCCATCCCACCCATGCCGCCACCCATGCCTCCCATGCCACCACCCATGCCGCCGCCACCCATCGCCTGTCCGCCACCCATGCCCCCGCCCATGCCGCCCATGCCCCCGCCCATGCCACCCATGCCGCCGCCCATGCCACCCATCTGCCGGAGCGCGGGCACGCCGGCATAGGCCGCCGGCATCTTCAGCGTTAGCGGCTTGTTCGACTTGTTGGTGACGAGGATCTGCGCGGAGCGCGAGTCGTTCGGGATGAACTTCACCGTCACGAGGCCGGCAGACTCGGCGTCGAGGACATCGTGGACCTCCGCCGTCGGCCGGCTGGCCGGTTGCTTCGATGTTCCGGCGTCGCGGGCGTGCGCCACCACGGCCGTCAACGAGAGCGCGATCAGGCCGAGAAAAGCGGTCAGTGAGCGGGCCATGGCAAAACCCTTTGATGCCGGAATCGAGCCGGTGCGAGGAGGATTCGAGGGGCGGATCACCGGGCTGCCGGAAAAGCTGCCCTCCCCCCTCTCGCATCTAGTATGCCTTCGGTTTCTGGCGAGGGAAATCGAGAGGGGATGCCGAGGGATTGCCGATCGGGGGGGTGGTGCCGGTCAAAGGGCCGAACACCGAGCGAATGACCGGGGGCCAAAACCAAAAAAGAAACCCCAGGGGGAGCACCCCTGGGGTTTGCTTTTGATCCGATGGAAGGTGTCCGGCAAGCCGAGCAGTCCGATTCAACGCTTGGAGAACTGCGTGCCACGGCGGGCACCGCGGAGACCGTACTTCTTCCGCTCCTTCATGCGCCCGTCACGGGTGAGCAGCCCGCCTTGACGGAGCGGTTCGGCAAGCTCGCCATCGAAGCTCTTGAGAGCCCGAGCAATCCCGAGCCGGCAGGCACCGGCCTGGCCGGACGGCCCGCCGCCGTCGACGGTGATGTCAACGTTCACGGCCGACTGGCGACCGACGACCTCGAGAGCACCAAAAACGAGAACTCGGTCTTTGATCGAGGGAAAATAGACCCCGAGTTCACGACCGTTGACCTTGATGGTGCCGTTGCCCGGACGCAACCGGACGCGGGCCACCGCCGTCTTGCGTCGACCGGTGGCGAGCACATCGCCGTTGTTGCGCACACTTCTCGTTCCCTGCTCGGTCATCGAATGAGTCCTCGTGTCAGGATCCGGATTCAGCAATCGGACCCGGTGTCAGTGGGGGTATGGGGAGGTGAAAGTCAGCGGGCCGCCAGTTCGAGCGTCTCCGGCATCTGGGCCTGATGGGGATGCTCCGCACCGGCATAGACTTTGAGTTTGTCGTGCATGTGCCGGCCCAGGCGGGTTTTCGGCAGCATGCGGCGAACCGCCTCGTCGATGATCAACTCCGGCCTGCGCTCGAGGCGCTCGGCGGCAGTCTCCGACTTGAGCCCCTGGTAACCGGTGTACCAGCGATACAGCTTCTGCTGCCACTTGTTGCCGGTGAATTGGACCTTTTCGGCGTTCACGATGACGACGAAATCGCCAGTATCAACGTGTGGCGTGTAGGTGGGGCGATGCTTTCCCATGAGGATCATCGCGACCTCGCTCGCCAACCGGCCCACCCGCTTGTCGGTCGCGTCGACCAGCCACCAGCGCTGCTCAACTTCGCCCTGCTTCGCCATGAACGTCTTCATTGATCCCGATGTCCTGTTATGTCCGCGGTTCGTCGTGGCCCGCAGCCTCGTTGACCGGCAGGCGCGAACCCTCTCGACGGAAGCCCCGGAGGATACCAATGCCAGCCGCCCCGGGCAAGCGACCTCCGCAGGCCGCGGAAAGAGGCCGATTCACCCCCTCCCCCCGCCTCCGGAGCCATCGCCCAGCACCCCTTCCCAGAGGCTATCGGAGAGCAGCAGGCCCGATCTTGTGAGTCGGACCCGGGCGCCGTCATCGACGGCCCAGCCGTTGGCCACCCATCCCCGCAGCAAATCTCCGGCCAGATCGTCGAAAGAAAGCCCGCTCTCGTTCCTGAATGCTTCGCGGACGATCCCGTCCCGCCGCCTCAAGCCCACGACAATCCGCTCCCGGGCCGCTCCCTCCGCCGTCATCCGGTCGTGGTCGGCAGCGGGGTCGAGCCCCGCTTCAACGCGTTGCATCCACGTGAAGGGGCTGCGGTGGTTGGTGGTCCTCGTGCGCCCGTCAAACCGGGCGGCCCCGGGCCCGAAGGCCTCCCAAGGGCGGCAATCCCAGTAGCGTTCGTTGTGCCGGCAACGGTGTCCGGGGCGGGCAAAGTTCGAGACTTCGTAGTGCTCGAAGCCCCCCGCTTCGAGCCGTTCGATCGCCCCCTCGAACATCCGCCGTTCGAGATCCTCCTCGGCACGCTCGAGGGCGCCACGGTTGAGGAGGCCGATGAATCGCGTCCCCCGTTCCCAGGTCAGGCAGTACACCGAGACATGGTGGACCCCGAGGGCGAGAACGTCGTCGAGATCCCGCTCTACCTCGGCGAGCGACTGGCCTGGCGCTGCCGTCATGACATCGATGTTGACAGCCAAGCCGGCGCCGAGGAGGAGGGCGACGGCACGGCGCACTTGCTCGGGCGTGTGATCCCGGTCGAGGGCTTTGAGGGTCCGGGCCGAGAGCGACTGGGCGCCGAGGCTGACCCGGCTCACCCCGCAGGCCACCGCCGCCGCCACGAGCGCCGCATCGACATCGGCCGGATTGGCCTCGATCGTCACCTCGGCGCCGGCCACGGGGACGAGACGGCCGGCGAATGCCCCCCACAACCGCCGGAGGCCTTCAGCACCGAGGTGGGATGGGGTGCCCCCGCCGATATAGAGCGTGTCGAGGTCGAGTGCGGCGGGGAGACGCCCGAGTTCCTGCCCGATCGCCCCGAGGTAGCGGCCGATGAGTTCATCCCGTCCGGCAACGACGGCGAAGTCGCAGTAGCCGCAGCGATGCCGGCAAAAAGGGACATGGACGTAGGCGGCCCGGGGCGATTCCACGGCGACTGGCACGGTGGCACCTTCGTCCCCGACCACGTCAGAGCCACACCTGGAGCCGGCCCCCGAGCATGTCGGGAAGCCGCTTGGCGAGGATGCGGAGGATCCGTTCGTCGGTGTAGCGGGTGGAGAAATGGCTGGCAATCACCACCTCGTTGCGGAACCGGTCGCGCCGGGCGAGGAAGTCGTCGAGGTGCATGTGCCCGAACTTGTGGATCCGCTCCTTGCGATGATTGTGGGCCACGAAGGTCAGTTCCGTGATCAAAATCATCGCCTCGAACATTGCCGGGCAGCGGTCGAGCCCCTCGGGGGAACTGTCGCCGAGATAGGCCACCAGCGGAGTGCGCACCTCGTGCGTCACGTCGGTGCCGGAGAGCCGCAGATCGCGGATCTTCTCCCCCGGCAAACCGTGATATTCCTGCTTGAGCTTGCGCCGCCGCTCCCAGACGACGAAGCCGACGCTCGGCAGCGTGTGCGTCGTCTCCGAGACGGTGACGACATGCTCGCGCGAGAGTTCGATCTCGTCGCCGGGGCGGGCGGGGAGGAGCGTGCAGGGGAGCCGCCCGCGGTCGAGCCGCGACACCGCCTTGAGGAGCTTCTCGATCGGCTCGATCGACGCCTCCGGAACGTAGATCGTCGGCGGCTCCATCTTCATCATCCGCCGCCGTGCCACGTACACCGGGAGGGCGGCGATGTGGTCGAGATGGGTGTGGGAGAGAAACCATGTCCCGGTTGCCATGAACGCCCAGGGCTGGGCCCCGAGATCGAATCCGAGCTTCAGCTCCGGGATCCGCCAGTAACTCTGAACTGCCGCCCGGGAATAGCCCTGGATGGTGAGCCCCTTGTGGACGAGCGTGCGGAGCGGGGCGTTCTCGATCATGCAGGGGGGTCGGCGGCTGGAGGGAGGGCGGCTGGCGACGACACTGCGGCAGCCGGGGACGGCGCCGAGGTCTTGGTGGAGGACGCTGAGGCGGGGGAGCCGATCGCGGCGAGGGGCACGGTGGGGGGAGGCTGCGGAACGACCGGGGGGGGCTCGAGCCAAATCTCGTCGAAGAGGGCCTCCTGCCGGGCTGCCAGCCGGTGGCGGCGGACCAACTCGAGGATCGCCAGAAACATACCCACGAGGCGCGACCGGGGCATAGCCTCCTCGAACAGCTCCGAGAAAGCCACCTTCCCTCGCCCCGTGACGAGCCCCTCGATCCGCTCCATGTGGGTCTCGATCGGCGTATCGTCGTGGACAATCTGCCGGGGACGACGCTTCTCCCGCTTCCGCAGCACGCGCGACATGGCCCCGACGAGGTCCCAGACATGGACGTCGCCGATCGACACCTCCGCGGCCTGCCCCCGCCCCGTGGGGACATCGGCCATGACGCGGGCAAAGCGGAGGTCCCACCGCCTGGCCCGGTCCTCGAGGTGGACGGCGGCGTCGCGGTACTGCTTGTACTCGAGCAATCGCTGGACGAGATCCTCGCGGACCAATTCCACCGGCTCCTCGGTCTCCTCGGGACGGGGCACGAGGGCCCGCGCCTTGATCTCGAGGAGCACGCTCGCCAGCTCCACGAACTCCCCGACCTGATCGATCGCCAGCGCCTCGAGCACCTCAAGCGACGCGATGAACTCCGTGGCGATGACGGCGATCGGCACCTCGGCGATGTCCACTTCCTGCCTTTTGACAAGGAACAGGAGGAGGTCCATCGGCCCCGAGAAGACGTCGGTGGCGACCTTGAACTGCACGCCGGCCTCTGGGGATGGGGGGGACGAACGGGGGCCGCGGCCGGGCAGGGAAGACTCCTTCCTCGAGCCCGCTAGGCATTTGCCGGAGAAACGCCCGTCGTGTCAATGCCGGGAGCCGCGGCTGTGCGGTAGGATGAGGGCCATGAACCCCGACATTCTCTGGGCCCCGTGGCGATTGGCCTACATCCAGGGGGCCCCTGCCCCGCGACCGCAACCGGTGGAGCCGGCCACCTGGCGGACCGGCGCCGACCAGACCTGCTTCCTCTGCCGAGCGGCTGCCGTCTCCCCCGAGCACGACCGCGAACTGGGGGTCGTCGTGCGAACCGGCTCGAGCGTCGTGGTGCTCAACCGTTTCCCGTATGCCAACGGCCATCTCCTCGTCGCCCCGCTCGACCACCGGGCCACACTCGCCGACCTCGACCCCGTCCAGCTCCTCGATCTCCAGGAACAACTCGTCTCCTGGTGCCGGCGGATCGAGACCGGAATGG
>Ga0114959_10000797_pt1 | contig 29442 bp, 35 predicted proteins | sample C_130625_EF_Meta_FD_87317 | JGI IMG/M metagenome (GOLD analysis project Ga0114959, IMG submission 87317) | Freshwater microbial communities from Lake Croche, Canada to study carbon cycling - C_130625_EF_MetaG | ecosystem: Environmental > Aquatic > Freshwater > Lake | place: Lake Croche, Canada... | reverse complement strand
TATAGATTTAGTAACCTTTGCAATTTTAAATGTCGTATGTGTGGGGATATGTTATCCAGTGCTTGGGAAAGCGAACAAAGACAATTTGGCATGGTAGATTGGTCCAATCCCAAGAATTCCTGGATGAAACCTGAAATACGATCTAAAGTTCAAGATTTTCAGACCAATCAAGTAGATGAAGAATTTGTTCGTGCAGTCGAAGAACATAGAATAGAAGAAGTATATTGGGTAGGCGGCGAACCTTTAATGTACGAACAACACTGGCGTTACATGAAAAGGATTATCGAATTAGGAGATGGTCCAAATGTATATGCTCGTTACAATACAAACCTTAGTCGAGTGCGGTATCAGGATACTGATTTATATCGCGATATTCTTGGGAGGATACGCGATTGGCAGATATGTGCGAGCATCGATGGCACTGGAGTAATTGGAGAATACATTAGAACAGGCCTTGACTACAATTCGTGGCTTGAAAACTTCCGTAGAGGAATTGAGATCCAAACTAACCCGAGGCAAATGAGATTAGACTTTACTCTAACATTACCGGGGTTGTTTGAAGTAGAGAACATGCAAAACTTATCCAAGCAATTGGGAGTTGGCATGTTGGCAAAATTAGTTTTTAGCTTTACTCCGGACATTATACTGAGCCCACTGGCATTGCCCAGAGAATTACTAAACTCTCGTGTTGATCAGTTGACAGCTAACCTGACCAATGGTGCATTGCGTGATGTACTGCTTCAAATGAAAAACAGACTCAACTTTGAAGAACAATGGCCCAACGAATATCGTGCAGGACTTGCTCGAGGCAAGGCTCGTGTGTTAAAATTAGAACAAATTAGACAGGACACCTTGACACTGGATAAAATACTACAACAAGACAAGGAAATATATGAATGGTGGCAATCTGTACCCAGTGACAGTAACTCTCTGTGATCCCTTACATAAATCTTATAAAATAAGTTATCAAATTATTCCCGAAGACAATCAACTGGCTCGTGATTGGCAAACTGCACTGATCAAGATATTAGATCAAGGTCTACACCTGGAAAAGAATTTTTGTTTTCTGGGATTCCCACACACAGCTCGTAATGTTGATTTTTTATCCACTGAGTTGAATCGACATGTCACTACCATAAATCAATTCAACGCTTCAGGAGTGTGGCAATCTGCTAGATTAGAATCACAGTGGATTGATGAATATTTTTCTGATGCAACTGTGAGATTTCCAAATGATCCTGCGTTAGGTGACATGCAGTATAGAATCAAACACAGCATATTCAACAACATACACAATCACTTTGAAGTGTTGCAGGGCACTGTTTGGAACTTGAGTCCATACTACAAGTCAGCAGATGCAAAAACAAAATATGCAATACGGCAACTTAATAATCTTTGCCACGAAATGGAATCTCTAATATTAAGCCAGCGTAAGTTAGCATTAGATCCTCACTGGGTACGCCCAAGTCAAATCACAACATTTTTACACGCTACTCGTTATGATCTAACAGATCAACATCGCACAGGATTTGTAGCCAACGGATATGATCGTGTAATGGGCGGAGTGTACATGCATTGGACTCAGATTGGAAAGACTTTATTTGAAGTATGGAGAGACGAACACGCCCCTAGACTTACCATAGGCGAAAACCCCACTGACATCAGCATAGGTGCCGGCAGTACTTGTGAAGCAATTACTGCACTAAAGTATTACAGCGGAGAGTTTGATATTGAGTGGGGCAGAGATGTTGTAGCTGGAGGACCACAGCCCTGGCACGACGGAGAGCAAGCTGAATTTCGTGCTTGGATAGAAAGTCACGGGCTAGATTTTGCAGACCCAAGATTGAGTCTTGGCTACTTGAAAATCGGTCAGGTAGACTTAGCAGGAAGTTTCGGTACCACTGATGCCGAAACTATTTGGCAAGCACTGGGAAAACACTTAAATATATACTCAATTGAAGTGGATGGTCATGTTGGAGTATTTGACTACAGTTGGAGTGATCCAGACCACGAAGAACAACAATTGCAGGCATTAAAGAAAATGGAGAATATATGAACTGGTTAAGAAAATTATGGGACAAGGTAACGCTGGAAATTCGTTATCGCAGAAAACTCAAAGAGTTGAGAAAACGAGATCCATTCATTTATAAATGAAGATACTAGGAATCAGTGCTGGTTTCCACGATGCTTCGGTATCGGTAATTGACAACGGCAATATCTTGTTTGCCGGACATGCCGAACGCTACAGCAAAGTTAAAAATGACCAACATCTCAATGATGATCTAATTGCCGACGCACTATCGTATGCAAGCCCAGATTTAGTGGCCTACTACGAACGTCCTTGGATAAAAAAACTACAACAACTATACTCAGGACAATACAATGAAGCAAAAGATTTTAGCGATTTTACTTTGGGTCAGTATTTGCGCAAACATATACATGTTCCTGTTCATCAGGAGCGACTATTACAATGCCCTAGAAAATATATGTCCCATCATCTTAGTCATGCCGCTGCCGGATTCCAAACCAGCCCCTACGATAAAGCCACCGTTGTTGTTGTAGACGCCATTGGAGAACTAGACACCATCAGCATATACGGTGCAGAGTATGTGAATGGTCGAGCACAATATAAAAAGCTATGGGGTCAGCGTTATCCACACAGTATTGGCCTGTTTTATAGTGCCATGACTCAACGAGTTGGGCTACGACCCAACGAAGAAGAATACATCATGATGGGCATGGCTGCATATGGAGATTCCAACAAGCACTTTGATGAAATTAACGATGAGCTTGTAGCCGATTATTTTGACACTGAATTTACACAAAACATGCACTTGGGTGTAGACAAAAACTTTCTTGCTGGTGCAGACGATGCAGATATTTCAGCTTCATCACAGCTGGTGCTAGAGAAATTGGTGTATCATGTCATGAGCCGTGCCAGGCAATTCAACTGGAGTAGCAATCTAGTTTACATGGGTGGAGTGGCACTAAACTGTTTGGCCAACAGAAACTTAGGAGATTATTTTGACAATATTTGGATTATGCCTAACCCTGGCGATGCTGGGTCTAGTCTTGGCGCTGCCGCTCTGGCTTATAGGGGTCGTCTTAGTTGGAGCAATAGTTACCTTGGGACTGATATTCCCGGCGCTTACCCTGTTGATGCATTGTTGGATGTATTACTTGATAGTAAAATCGCAGGAGTTGCATCAGGACGAGCAGAATTTGGACCAAGAGCACTTGGCAACAGAAGCCTACTGGCAGACCCACGCGGAGTCGAGATCAAAGAAAAAGTAAATGAAATCAAACGAAGACAAAAATTTAGACCCTTTGCCCCAGTTATTCTGGAGGAGCTGGCTGATCAGTACTTTGATATTCCTAGTGGTTGGAGTGACAGCAGGTATATGCAAATCGTCGGTCGCTGTCGGCGCCCTGACCTATTTCCTGCTATCGTTCATGTGGATGGCACTAGTAGGATCCAGACTGTTCCCAGAGACGGATCAGGAATAAGACAGTTACTAGAACAATGGTTTGTGAGAACTGGGTGTCCCATGTTACTAAACACCAGTTTAAACATACGAGGAGAACCTATGGTCAATGACCGCGGTGATGCTGACAGGTTTGAACAGCTATACAATATTCCGGTTATTAGTTAAGTACGGAAATAATATATTATCAACCCAGGATTGATAGCCATTGATACTGGGATGGAAATCATCCTCCGCCAACAGATCGTGCTTGACACACCAAGTGTGTATGGTTTCGACGGTTGGATCGATAAACTGATCTAGATTTTTTACAAGATTTTTTGGTAAGTATTTTTTAATATCAAAATTCATAGTCCTGCTTGGCATCGCGGGATCTACAAAATTTAAAAATACAAATTGATAACCTTTGGCTTTGAGATAATAGTGCAACGAGCTAATATACAAATAGTTTTCAATGGATCGAGATTCCATTGACTTTGAAGTCCTTAATTGTTTTAATGATAAATTTTTTAAGTTAGTCATATTAAACTCATGTGATCCACCGGTAATACCTGTTGCCACTTCAGGAGTAAATTTATATTTTGAAACATAAGTATCAGTTAACTCACTAGACATAATAATTTCATCATCACGATCCATTCCAGACCACATTACTATAATGAGAGTTTCTGCTGGGTCAGGCTCATGTAATTCAATAGTCCATTTGATACTTTGACTAATATGATAATTGCCGGCGCCCGATAACGAACAATTGACCAAGTCTGTAGACCCTAATTTCTTGCCAAGAAATTCTGGCCACCCATATGACACTCCGTCTAAGTGATGTCCAAGTGTAAAACTACAACCGCCAGCAATTAATTTTTTTGTCCGCACGATTGACTGCAAGTAATTAGTTTCCCGCTTTCAAAATCGGGCTTATCCCAGGTATCCTTGACAGCTCCAAACCATTCAATTGAATGTTTCAACCCAAATTCTAATGCACTATTTTCTGTGACCAACGGACGAATCTGTATTGTTGGATACAAGTAACCAGCACCTCGGTTGAATGTCAACGGATTGAACCCAATGTAACAACAGGGATATGCTTCGCCAATACTATTAACATACACTGATCGACTTTTTTCTACTTCGCAGGAAATTGGAGCAGGAACATATCCAAAATTGTCAATGTCGGGTATATGTTGTTTTGAATGTGCTCGATATATTAAATCAAAATCAATTCGGTGGGGTTCTCCAATGACAAATATCAATTTTTTATCTTTGTCAAATACAGGACTGCTAGTTCTATTGGATTGATTGTCTGAGAAAAAATTTAAAAATTTTAATTGTTTACTGATAGCTCTTGCTTCTTCGACTTGATGTTTATTATGATCAAATACAATGAATTTCCAAATAGCTTTGCCGCCAGCTTCTATAAATGTCTTGGCATTTTTAATAACAGTTGAGTATACTGTATTTTTTCTGTAGATACTATGTGTATCTTCTAGTCCGTCTAGACAAAATACAACCTGCACTTTTAGTTGTGCTAGTCTGGACCAGAATTCTGAATTTCTAGCACCCCCGTTGGTGCTAACTTCTATTTTCATTGTGTTTGATCCGTGAGATCTAAAATATTCTATAATTTCTATGGCTTCGTGATTCATGACAATATCGCCAAAATTTCCATTGATTAATATCTCGTCTAACTGACCAAGGAATTCTGGTTCAAATATTTTTTTAGCTTCGGCTAATGTCATGCTATGTTCTTTGTAGCCAAAGTTAGCTGGGTACCCAAAGAAATTCCTTGGACACATCGGACACTCAGAGTTGCACTCACTTGAAATTTCCAAGTGAACATGTCTAATGTCTTCGTAATTATAGATACGACTCAAGCCCACCCTTTCGACGAATATCCTGTGTGCAACAACTTACTCCGCCATCCCAGAAGTAACTGTGTCTTAATTCTGAAATAATTGGTTCAATTTTGTGCTTGTCACAAAAATCAAATACCTGACGATTATAAGCACTGAATATAACATGACTTTCATCTAGTACAAGACAGTTGACGTCAAATACAGTTTCGCTTACAAAACCAACCCAACGACTTAGATAATTGTCAACATAATTAGTAAATTCTTCTGTGGGAGTTTGCCCCTGTACATACCAACGACCGTTGAAGTTTTCTTCTTTGAACTTGCCAACTTCCATTGCGGCCCAAACACTACTATCCCATATTTTACAAACATCCCATCCAGGAAAGTCTCCAGCAAGATCGAGATTAACATCGTGCTTACTGCTGAGAATAACTCCAGGCTTGAGAATAGCAAATACTGCATCTCCGTGTCCGTCGGTGATGGCTTCATGTATGCGATACCCTTCGCCCAGCACATTATCCACAATCCATTTAGTTTGATCAGGGCGTAAAAACTCGCTGTTGTCAAAGAATACATCTCGGCCAACACGCACAATACAGCTGGCACTGGCTCCATTTAAAATACAGTTTTCGTCCCATCTTGCTCCGTGTGGATTGACCACAGCGTTGGGTTGTTGGGCTGTGTATTCTTTACAAATTGTATCTAATTCGTTGACTGGCAAAACTCTCAGCAATTTGTTGCCCAGTGTAATTTGCCAGTCTCTAGGAGTCAATGGTGGCAGTGGAGCTCCTTGATCAGCTAGTTGTTGCTGATGAAAACTATTGACATCAGGCAAATCTGGTCTGCGCACAACAGCACCAAATTCTTCAATTGTTTTTTGCAGGTTATCTAAATCTTCAGCTGTTTCATCGAGAATTTGTGCAAGTTGATTATAGACTTGTTTGTCGTCGATAAACTCAAAGTGTTGAGGTGTAAATGTACGACCTACGATGACTTCTTCAAGTGGTTGCCAGCTGGTGTGACTGTTAATGATCATTGTTGTATTCTTTCAAGTAAAGTATTTAGGCGTTCTTTCTTGGAGCTTAGAAAAAGTTCCTGGTTGTGCAAACAATCTTCTTGGCATTGTTTGGCAATTTTGTCAAATCCCACAGCATTGATCTTATCAAGTGTTTCTATAACCTTGCGCCATCTTTGCTCATTGTCAACAATACTGTCATAACTGGGATCAATGACATTATCAAATGTGCGATATCCTAATTTTTTCAGCGCCGCAAGACTGTTGACACATCCAACTATGACAAATGGCTGTGCATGTTTGATTGGTTTAAATGTTTTTTCAGTTAAAAATGCACCCAAACTACCGTCAGCATCCAAATGAGTTTCAAGTATGATGTTTAGATACGAGTTATTAAAGTGCTCGGGAACATGTGTTTCGTAACTGTTGTGTTGATCGCTGTTCAACAAGTCTGCACTATAAGGACCCGCATCAACAAACTTTTGTATTCGTTGTTGGCGCTTGTCGGTTAGATCCAATGGACTTTCTTGATTGGCAGCCGGGTCAATCTCTACAGTATTGTAGCCAACAATGCCGTTGCCAATCCTTCCAATTATGGTAGATGCAGTAAGAGCTCGCCAGTGTTTGTGTGTTCTGACTAGCATGGTATAAGGATAATCTTTGTTGTCTTTCCACTGTTCAGGTTCAGTACGATTTCGTCGACGATATAAAATTTCATCGTCGGCAAACCAAACCATATTTGATTCCAAATCAGCGGCTGAGTTGGCAGATACAATTTTAATTTGACTCAGTGCTATTCCTCGGTCAGCACAACACCAGGCCAACTTGTCTTGTATTTGTTTTGGATTGTCACCTTCGCTGTAGTAGAACAGCAGTTTAATTTGACCAGTCTTGACACGAAACACAATCTCGTCGGGTATCAAACTGATGTAGTCAACGTCATGGTCAAAGAATGTAAACTGTATGGGATACCATGCTGGTGTATCGCCCAACTGGTCCAATGTTCGTCCGTGCACTTCAATGCCTTCACCAATGCAATAATCATACAAAGTAAAAGGTTCAACATACGGCGGAGTAGTACTAAAAGTACGCCAAGCTGGAGTACCAGGTTTAGCATCAACTGTACCCAAATTGGGGTAAGGTCTACCGTTAATTATTTGATCGAATACGAAAATCATTTTTAATTTTTCCTAACATGCTAGTAAGTTCTTCCCACAAGATTTTTTCAAATGCACCATTGTAGAAATGTTGATGATTGTGCTCAACTATATCTCGCATGGAATCAAACAGCTTTTGTTTTTCATCTTGTGGCATTGCATCTAATTTTTTTAATAAATTAGCTATCATCTCCATGCGCTTGATGTCGTCAGTTTCGTCATCATAGCTTTCATCCCAGAAATCTCCAAATGTTTTAAATCCATAACTTCTTAGATATTTCAAGCTACCTGCTGAGCTTGCCATGACAAACGGCATCTTAAGACAGATTGGTTTAAAAGTTTTTTCTGTTAGATGATTACGCTTGCCAAAATACACAGTTTCGTTTATGACATACGCAAGACTACAAGCACTTTCGTCGAACAGACTTAACCAGCAACTGTGCATGGGATGATCAGTTTCGCCAGGAAAGCACAAAGGCAAACTAGACTGGTTAAAAGTGTCGGCAATGTCAGGATAGTGATTGATCCACTTGGCTGATATGTCGGCAATGTCTTGTCCTTCTACAGGACACACTCTGGGACAGCTTATCCAAGAATTTTCTATACCCAGCTTTATCATATGATACATCATTAGCACTCGATGATCTCTGCGTCCGCCTATGATACGATTGGGACTGATGAATCCATGTGTTATTGTACGCTCTTCGGGCTCAGGCATCAAGAAAGTTTGGTTATATCCGCGAAACCAATCCAAGCTAGCCCAGCCGTGAAAGAAGTAATAGTAATGTTTCCAGTCATATGTTGAAACCAATGCATCTACAAATTCACTGTTCCACTCGCTGGTTATCAATGCTTTGCCAAACCCCCCGCGATCAAAGTCTAGATCTTGATTGCGATTGACGATTTCGTCAAACAAAGGCTTGTGTATGTCCAAATGAATAGGCTCTTGGTCGTGAAAGAATATATAATGTAACTCAGTGAGGTCTTGACCATAATTAAACAAGCTATCTACATCAGATCTTCCTGGAGGATCACAAAAAAATACTCTAGTTAACGGAATATGTTTTTTAACCCAAGGCCAAAAGGTATTATTATAAATCTCATCTATTCTTATCATGTTTGACGTCTTCTATATTGAAAAAGCTACTGGTAAATTCCCACACGAACGACAAGTAAGCAGTATTAAAGAAGCACAGTCTTTAAGTCGTACTCGATTTTTTTGGGTGGTCAACTACTTATGTGACTATACAGAGTGGGACTTTCTTTACGAACCCGTTCCTTGGCAAGCACATCAACGACATGCTTGGCGCAGTCAATGGCAAATGGATTCTGGAACATACCTTGTTCCTAAAAACTGGAACGGCCTTGAAACAAACTACCACGCAGATATTGAAATAACAAGACTACCAAATTACGAAGGTTGGGTACTGCCTGACACCATTGACATAGATTCAGTGGACTATTCATGGCATCCAAATCCCTTGGATCCTCCTTACATATATCATTTCCCAAGCCAGCATCAGCCAGCCAGTGGACTAGTATATACAGTACCGGGTGCAGGTGATATAAAATTAGTAGACCCGTTTACAGTGACCGCATTACCGGATAAAAATAATTCTCGTTGGGAAATATGCGAACACATCAACGAAGATGCATGGGATTGGTCTTGGCATCCAAATCCTTTGGAGCCAGAGTACATTTATCAATGGGGCAATCAATGGAACCCTGCAGAATACAAAGCCAGTGTGCGTTATTGTGTACCTGGCGCCACAGAAGTCAAGTACATGGAACAGCGCACACAACGACTGCCACATCCTGAACTGTTTAGATTTAATATAGCAGTCGCTGACTTTGATTATTCGTGGGAGCCAAATCCTTTTGATCCTCCATTAACTTATGTGTTTGGCAATCAGTGGAATCCAGCGGTACTAGAACCTACAGTTGTATATACAGTGGCAGGTGCAACAGAAATAAAATACATCGACGACCTAGTTGCCCAGGTGGCACCAGACATGTCTAAATGGGAGATATTAGATGACATCAAAGAATTTGATTATAGCTGGAGGCCTAATCCCACTGACCCTCCTTATGTGTACATATTTGGCAATCAATGGCTGACACCTGAACAACGCCCAGCTGTTAGTCTTGCTGTTAGTGGAGCCAACAGTATCAAATACATGGATGCACCTGTGGCAGTACGGCATGGGCGACCAGAAAAATTTACAACACACTATGATGGTATAGAGTTTGATTACTCTTGGGAACCTGATCCTGGCTCGCCCGCTTACAACTATGTGTTTGGCAATCAATGGTGGCCTGCAGAAGTAATGCCCACTGTAGAATATTCAATGCCAGGAGCAACAGAAACCAAATTTGTATCGGATCCTGTGGCACAATTGCCTGAGCAACACAACAACTGGCATACATTAGTAGACTGCACCTGGGACTACAGTTGGGTACCTGATCCTGGAGACCCTCCTTACATTTATGTGTTTGGCAATCAATGGCACTCAGCAGTGATTATGCCTACAGTGGAATATCATGTGCCAGGTGCCACCGAACGAAAGTTTATGGAATTGCCTGTGGCTCGGTTGCTGGCCAAACATGATCATTGGAGTGTGCCCGAAGAAGTTATTGCAGACAATGTAGACTTTAGCTGGGTACCTGATCCCGGAAGCCCACCTTACATATATCACTTTGGCACAGATTTTCAAGCCAGCGTTAACTTGACCTATTCGGTGCCCGGTGCAACAGAAATCAAGTTTGCCGGCGACATACCTACTGTACAAAAAGAAAAATCTGCTGTTGCAGTTCTAGATATTTTTTATATGGATCGTAGTAATGCAATGAGTCAAACTCGATTCCTGCAATTACAACAACGATATCCGCACATACAAAAAATTCGATATGTAAACAGCATCAAAGATACAATACAACGATGTTTATCTAAAACTAAAAACAATAGGTTCTGGGTCATAGGAAGCGAGAACGACTACACTGATTTTGACTTTAGTTGGCACTCTCAACCTTGGCAGTCCAGCATGACACATGTGTTTGGATCACAGTGGAACAAGTGGTCTGACACATTTTTGATCAATCGTTGGGAGTTTGAACGACATGCCAGTTGGGCCAAAGACATTGAAGAATTTCCAAATTTAAACTTTGTCAGTAATCAACAAGTGGTGGCTCCAAGTGATTCCACTGACATATATGTCGTTGACTTTGGCAATGCTGAATCAACACAGACAATTGAATATCTAAAGTCTCAATATCGTGTTGTTCGTACTGCTAGATATTTCGACAACTATTTTGATACACTAAAGAGATTAATTGCCAATGTACAGGAAGAGCATATTTGGATTACAGCCAGCATATGCGACTATACAAGATTTGACTTTAGCTGGCAACCCGAAGCATGGCAACGAGATATGTTGCATGTATTCCCTAGTGGAACACAAAAGTTCGGTGATACATTTTATGTATCTGTGCCAACATTGCAAGCACAAATTGATTCCATAAAGTTTTTACACGAATTTGAAACAGTAAACTATTGTAATGATCAAACAGTACCTCGGTGGCGTATGCCAGTGATCAAACATACCGATGACACTCATGTAGATGCAATTATATCCAGCAACTTTGACGGTCCATTTGCATTGTTTACAAATACCAGCACAGTACCTAGAGATCTAGCAGAAATAAATCTCTGGGAAGAAAAAACAAAAACTATTACTCCTCTTGACTCTGGTGCAGGATCAGTTGTGGTACCCAAGAATGCAATACCCTATATACGAACACAATTGTATGATTATCCTTACATAGATAGATCTCAGACTCATATAAACAATAATGCTCCTTTGGATATTATTTTTATATCCAACGGTGAAGCAGGTGCCGAAGATAATTGGCAACGACTAAACTGGGCATTTACCAATCAACGGCGCAATGACCTCAAACGAATTGATGGCATCAATGGTCGTGTGGCAAGTCAACATGCCGCGGCCACAGCATCAACTACCCCTTGGTATTTCTTGGTTCCTGCCAAATTGGCCATAAACAGCAGTTTTGATTGGAACTGGCAACCAGACCGCATGCAACAACCAAAACACTATATCTTTCATGCAACAAATGTAGTCAACGGACTAGAGTATGGACACATGGCCATGGTTGCTTACAACAAGAAACTGGTGTTGGAAACCACCGGAGAAGGCCTGGACTTCACACTGGACAAACAGCACGAAGTAGTTCCAATATTGTCTGGAACCTCTACCTATCACTTTGATGCGTGGACCTGTTGGCGTACTGCATTTAGAGAAGTTATCAAACTGAAACACAGCTTGCCGAATGTGGAAAATGAATACAGAATCAGTAAATGGCTTACTGTGCGTTCAGATTTGTTCAGCGACACCGTGTTTTCGCAATGGAGTGTGTGGGGTGCAGAAGATGCATTGGAATACTATGACCAAGTCAACGGAGACTTTGATCAGCTCAAGAAGAGCTACGAATGGCAGTGGCTGGCATCGTATGCGTTCGTCAAACGAGGCCTAACTGGCTAGTCCAATAAGGGCTGGTGGTCAGCCATTGATGATATAATTGAAGGCCCTCAGCAACATTGATTTTTGGATCAAACCCAAAGTCGTTGCGAGCGGCATCGATGTTTAATGAACCACGACTGGGAAATGCCTCATCCTTTGACAAACATTCAATTGAACCTTTGCCTACTAGGTCGACTATCATGCCAGCGGCTTGTAATAAACTAGTTCTGTGGCTTTTTGTGATGTTATATGTTTTATTGTTGGTTGTGTCTGCAAGTGCGGCATTGACAATACCAAGTGCAGTATCATCAATGTAGGTGAAATCCAGTGTTTCATCTGCACCATTTACATAAAGAGTTTCTCCGCGCATAGCTCGGAGCATAAATTTGGCAACCACTCGATCCTCAACATCAAGCGGTCCATACACAGCACTGGGGCGAATAATAGTGTGGTTAAAACAACCACGACGAGCATAATCTTTAACAAGGTGTTCTCCAGTAAGTTTCATAATACCATATTGACCAATTGGATTACAGTTGGCATCCTCGGTGGTTTCGTTGTTGAAGTCTCCATAGACCATGCTACTAGAAATATAAACAAATTTTTTAACTCGATATTGTTTTGATAATTCGCACAAGTTAAGTAATCCACCAATCATGACATTTGCACCATCTGTTGGATTGCTGTTGACTACTTTCTGTCTTGGAAAACTAGCTGTATGTATAACCATGTCAAATTCATGTTTATAAAATAAAAATCCTAGATTTTTAGAATCTGTGATGTCTATTTTATAATTGAATTCGTTGTTGATTTTTTTACTTCGTTCGCCGATCAAATAATTTAGTTCTGCGTCAGGAATAATTCCGTAGTTGGTTTGGGTATCAGTGATGGTGACATCATGTCCAAGAGTTTCTAACAGATGAACTATGTTGTGTCCAATAAACCCCATTCCACCAGTGACTAGAATATTCATTGTTATACCAAATGCTGTGCCAACACCATACAGCTCAACCAAGCCCACATGGTATTAAAACCTACAAGAGTTGGCAGAGCTTTTTTACGGCTTGCCCAAATCAGTGTTACGCTGGTCAGTAGTGTTAGGTAGTATAGTTCCCAGATTTGAATACCAAATACTAAACCTGGAATAATGATAATAGCCTTGGCCCACCAGCTGACAAACTCCAATGGAGTTTGTGGTGTTAAATTTTTATTCATTTATTCTCTTATCCATATAAAGTAGTATGGATCAAATGCCCAACCTTCTGGAGGATTTAGTGGATCAAATCGTTCTGGATTAACCCACGGTGTTATTGGGTTTCCATACCACTCTTTATATCTGCGTGTTATTTCTTCTCTATCTTGTTCGCTGGTATACTCGTGGGCCATTCGGCCTTCGGTAATGGTTTCGTATTCTCCGCCGAACCACATCCAAGGCCATAGTCCATGAGTAAAGAACTTTTTAATCATTTGATCCAATGTTGTGATAACACCATGCAACTGATCCAAGCCCAAATGGTGTTAAATCCTACTAATGTGGGTAATGCTTTTTTGCGACTAGCCCAAATAAGTGTTACACTGGTTAATAATGTTAGGTAATACAATTGCCAAATACTAATACCAAAGATTAAACCTGGAACAATAATAATGGCCTTTGCAAACCAGCTGACAAATTCTACAGTATTGTATGCTGTCCAATATTCTCGTGTAAACCACATCATATAACAGTCCCGCATATTTGCCCAACCGCTATGTGTATAACATACAGCCATTAAGACTGCCCATATACCTACTGCTAATAAAATTTGTTCTTGCGTCATTTGTTTCCCCATTTTAATTGCCAAAATACTTGGTCTGACTCTTTGAGTCTAGCAAATATATAATATTTAAAGCCGTAGTTATAAGCATCTGTTTGCCTAACCCAATAAGGTTTGTCTGCGGCGTGTTCCATGACCCACCGACCTGCTTCAGTTTCCTGCCACTCCCACAATGGTTGGGCCGCATATAAGTCTGAATCTTCTACATCACTCATGGGAAATGAGTGGACCATAACATCAGAAAATCTTACGGCTTTACCGTCGATGAGTTGTGTGTATGGTGCCTGGAAAAAATCAGGCAAGTCATTACTTAACTTCATGATTGGACACCAAATCAACTGCCATTGGGAATATGGTTGCTATGACTTTGGCACAAGCAACAGCAACCTCTTGATGTTCAAGTTGCGTACCATTGGCACTACGCAATTCTATAAAATGTATCCAGCTACGCAGAGTACCATTCATGTATAGTCTACTTTCAACCAGGCCTTCGGGTAGTACAGCACGAGCTTGTTCTTTGGCAATGCCTTTTTCAATTGCCCATTCATACGCGGTGCGAGCCTGTTCGATAACATTTTCCTGCATCCGTTCCCACTGATATTGTAAGAACCTATCAGCATCATTATTCTGAATATCTAATTCTATGCTGTTTTGTCTATTTTTGTTGTCTTGTTTGCGGGCGTCTCTGTATACAAAGCCGAGATCCTTTGTTGGGTCAGCGTAGCGTTGGCTGAACTCTTGGAAGCTGAAACTTCTGTGTCGTAGGATTTGCCGTGCAATATCTCGTGTTGTCGTAATTTCCAAGCAGGCACTGACCATCTCGAGCGGGCTCCAGTGTTGGTGTCGGATGAGGTATCGGATGAGTTTTTCACTGGTCTCTGTGTTTAGTTGATTAGCAGGATTCGATACTCTGGCACAATATGCAATCAGTTCTTGTGCATCATCGACACCTAAGCTAGCGAATTCTTCAGTTGGTTGGCTGTAACTAAGTAATTTGACATTCATAATTTTTTAAGTAAGTCATCGGTATGAGGTTGGACTATTTCAGCTACAGCTTCTACATCAACAATAAAATCGACATTGACAATGTCACTGTCAAACTCCGACATTACATTGTTGATTACTTCTTCAATCTCATCAAGATCAAGACCGCGTTGTCTAAGCAAAGCAATATTAATTGTCTTTCGTTTACGCTGTCCTAATCTCAATGTTATTTTTTTAATGCACTCGACTGGAACTTCTACCATCTCAACATCGTTGAGAATATGTTCCCATCGTTGTATAAAGGTATCACTGAGTTGCATTGACCGCCTGCACTTTCTTAGCGGGTGGACGACCACGACGTGGCTTTGCGCCTTCTGCCGTGACACCTTCTAATAAAGAGGCTTCTTTGCTTAATCTGGCACTCTCAGCCAGTAGGCTTTGAGCTTCTTGATGCATGCGTTCTGCTTGACTTCTAAGATCACGAGCAATGCTGACGTCATCTAATCCGCCAGTGACTGGTGCAGCCAATGGTGCTGTCGTTGATTTAGTTTTTTGGCTTTCTTTGAAAGCGGCTTCGGCAGCTCGTTTAACTTTTGGATCTACAAAGCCCGAACTAGCATCTAACTCAGCCAACTTCTTCATTGCATCTGCACCTTGATTCATCTCAGACAACATCTTGTTTAATTCATCAAGACGAATGTTGCTGGCAGCATTAGGAGTCATTAGTACTTGGCTAGAAGGTACTTTCTTGATCATGCCTTCTTTGTGCAAAGCTTCAAGCATTGGGCGTCCGTCTGGGAATAGATTTCTAAACAGAGCGTCACCGAGATTCTCTGCTTCTTGTCCAGGTGCAGACTCGATAATTTTCATGATAGCATCATGCATGTCTGTTTTAAGAAGCTGAGTATAGACTACTAATGCCATGTGATCTTCGTCGGGTACTTGCTTAAAAATTACCGCTACTTTTCGGTCTCCATGTTTTCCGATATGCTTAATAAACATAATTATTCTCCTTTGGGTGTTTGATATGGTGCTAAGAAATTAGTGATTTTTTCGTACAAAGCACCTACTTCTTTTAATTCAACTGCTTCAAATGCACCACGTCTAGATGCTATCTCAATGATTTGTTTAATAGCATTGATGTCTGTCAATGTCAATTTTGATTGGTTGTCTTCTGTTTCCATGTAGATATTTAATGCAAAGAATAACGGCAAGAATTTTTCTTCTTACCGTTTTCTCGTTACTCTTGTTCTTCGTACAAGGCCCAGGAACCAAATGGTGGATTTGGATTTTTATCTCCGTTTATGATCCAAACAGTATCGCAATAATTGGCATCACCCCAGCTGCCGCAAGGATAGCCATCTGTGAATACTACCAAACGCTTTGGCTCAATCTCTTCTGATTTTAAATAGTTAAAAATTGAATCAAAGTCAGTGCCGCCACCGCCATTGAGTTCATACTCTTCTATGTCATCTAAATTTTCTGAATTGTATTGTTGGGGATTATAAGTTTCGGTATCAAATGCAAATACATGAATTTTAAAGTTGTCAAAAGTTTCCATGATACCTTTGATCTCGCTTAAAAAGTCTCTGCCTTGCTCATCACCAATTGATCCTGACATGTCAATGGCCACTGCAATATCAATCATGTCTGTATTGTTCATGCCTGGCATAACTGCATCCATGTCCCAGCCTTTACGACCAGACCGCATCCATGTATAGTCGCTTTTAATAGTGGACTGCAACTGCATCTGTAACAACTCTCTCCAATTCATTTTAGGATCAGTGAGTTGTTGAATCATGCGTTTGACACCCAATGGAATATTAGACGCATCGCAGGTTTGAGCGGCACTCAATACAGCTTCTTTGATCTCATCACGGATTGCGGCTTTTTCTTCTTCGGTCAACTGCGGTTCTTTACCAGTTCCGCTACTTTCTGTGCCACCGCCACCATCACCTTCGCCATCCAAGTGGTCGTCAAGTAATTTTTTTAATAAACTATCAATATTGATCTTGTCGGCTTTTTCGTACAAGATATCATAGATCTCTTCGGAACTTTTACCTTCGTATTTTTCTTCATATAAACAAGGAACCGATGTAATAAAATCACCTACCCGATGTTTTTTCAAGTCGGCGTTAACACAATAATCATTGGCAATGTTCCATAACTGGTGATCTCGGTCGCCTTTACGACCCATGTGGTCATATACACAATGCAACACTTCGTGCCCAAACAAAAATTCAACTTCTTTGGGCTTGAGCATCTCGATGAAACGAGTATTGTAATAAAAATTTCTACCATCTGTGGCGGCAGTACCGCACCACTCGTCGGCATTGACCAACTTCAAGCGAGTTGCAAGGTTACCAAAGAAGCTGGCCTTTAGTAAAAGTCCAACGCGGGCAGTGACTAATATTTCGCGAACTTTGCGATCTTGACTGGGGATAGTGGGTCCGATGAGATTTTTGAATTTATCTTTATCTTCGGTAGTTGCGGTTGCTGTAGACATCAATGCTCCTTATTGCTTTGTATAACACAATTATACTGGATTTATGCTTACTGGTCAACTGAGAATTTTAGCTGAAAAAACGACAGTTCTTTACTACTTTTTACATATATTCGTAGATCATCCATGCCGTTGGACCAAGACCAATTTAAATTACATTCTTCAGGCAGTAGATCTGGGTTCAACGGATTTTTAACAAACCCGCCCTTGATAGACATCACAGGAACATTACTCCATCGCTTGATCTCAGTCCAAAGCCTGATTTCGGCACTCCAGCCATAAGTCTCGGTGAACCATCTATGTGCTTGAGTAAACATCAGCGGACCTTTGTTGTGAGTCATTGTTTTACCAAATCGAACATAGTATTCAAACAGTTCATGATAACTGTGGCGGCCATCTGTTTTAACTAGAGTGTATTTCATAATGGGTATTTAAGTCTAAAAACAATTGCATCATATGGATGTTTAAACCAATACTTGACACGCCATGTACCTGATTTGGTATCAAAAGAATTTGACTGTATAAATCCCCAACGACGACCAACCAATCCAAAATCCTTTGATAGACTGTTGTGCAATTTGGCCAAGATGTGGTAGTCGTAGGGATCAAACACCACTTCTAATACTGTAGCATCCAGGGGCAACTCTATTTTAGGTTGCCCCGTTGTTTCTGCAATATCAGGCATTTGACTGTAGAATGTACTTGCCAAACCTTGTATGGAACTCGTCGAAGTTCTTGAGCTTGGTAGGCTGGAACGGCAAGTTATATGTGGTCAATGCAATTCTTGCACCCATCACAGTCAACTCTGTTTCAAAGTTTTTCATCATGTAACCAAAGAAGTTGTCTGACATCTCGTGGAACTTCTTGTCATCGACTTTCTTGGAGTCAATTGCATCTTTGAGTTCATAACACATGGAGATCACCAAACTGTACATGGCTGATACTTCTTTGACCTGCAGGTCTTTTACCTTGCCACTTAAAATATCTTCGGGCTTGGGCATTTTGCTGGCAATCTTACGATGAGCCATAAACTTAACTGCTAGACCTTCGCCAATGGCACCGGCAATCAAGTCAGTCATGGTATTCACATCTGTGTCGTCATCGTCCAACAACTCAGAAACAAAACTCCAGGAGCGTGGTGTAGCAAAGGCACGACTTGAACTCTTGGCATCAAAGTCATACAAATCATTTTTAGCAAAACTGATATAGCCTACTACATCTTTGTGGATTTTATGTTCCACAGCCCATTCTTGCCAGGCATTAAAATCAACTCTCATCTCTGCATGGATGAAACGATTGGCCAGCGGAGTAGGCATACGGAATGTAACACCTTTGTCGCTTTCACGATTGCCAGCGGCAACCATGACAACATTGTCTGGTAAAAAGTATTTGCCTACACGGCGATTCAAAATCAGCTGATAAGCCGCGGCCTGTACAGCCGGAGGCGCCGCATTCATCTCATCTAAAAATAGCACAACAACAGGATACTTGCTGGCAGTTTCTGCATCAGGCAAGTCAATGGGTGGCGCCCAATCCATTTTACCGTTTTCTTTATTGTAAAAAGGAATACCGCGAATATCTGTAGGATCCATCTGACCCAGGCGCAGATCAATCATTAGTCCGCCCATTTCTTCGGCAATGCTGGCAACCACTTCTGACTTGCCAATGCCGGGAGGACCCCAAAGGAACAAAGGGCGTTTTTTAGCGAAAGCCTTTGCTAGCATTTTACGAGCACCAACGGTGCTTACTGTACGAGAATCTGACATTTTTGACATATAACTTCCTTGCTGTAAAACACAATTATAACAATAATAGCAAAACCAGTCAAACAATAACCCGATTATTAGTCGGGCTATTGTTTGTTTAGCCCTTCAACGGTACTGGAACTTTTGGTCTATCTGGAGCATTACAAGTTTCAAAACCCTTCCAATGCCATTTTTTACAATGTGTACATTCCATCGTCTGCTCCTTTGTTGTTAAGTATTGATTATAGCAAACTAAGCAAAACTGGTCAACTTTATAGCCAAAAAAAACCCTGCTAACTGCAGGGTTTTTGTTAATACTTAAGTATTACTTTTTAGAATGAGCGTGTATAGTTCAAATTGTAACTGTGATTTGTGCTGTCACCAATTACACGGTCAAAACGCAATCCAACTGCATCTTTCTTGGTCAATGCATAGCTCAACCCAAAACGGCTGGTATCAGTTGTGTCGTTGCTGACATTGGGATTTACCATGGCTGTACGATAACGATATCCAACTTTGGCAGTTACTGCACCAACTGTATATGTAACACCTGGCTCAATGCTGTAATAAGCAAAATTGCCTGTGTTGTTGTACTTTTCGCCCACTGCTACACGAGTATAAACACCCACTGGGCCAACTGGAAAAGAACCTGTTACACCTGTTTCCATGCGTGTGCTCAATGCTTCAGTTTGGTGTTGTTGATAGTTGGTAAAAGCCACATCAACGGCAAAAGTTTTGTTGATGTTTTCTTTAACTGACAACTGATAGTTGACAGAATTTTTAGCGCCTTTATCACCAAGTTGGTCTTGACCTTCTACAGTGATTGAACCAGCAAATACTAGACCAGTTACTAATGCCAATGTTGCAATTAGAATTTTTTTCATATTAATTTCCTTTTAAATTGATCAATTTTGATCGGTTAGACTAATATTTATATCTTTGCTATTACGCAGGGATATAATCAATGCCAGAACTGGCCAAAACACCAGTTGTTGCTGGAGCAACACCGATGATGCCAATGGTTTGTTGGAATGTAGTCAAATGTGCGGCCGCATTTAACAATGCCGCTTGGGTGGTTGAGCTTGTTGCCAATGCAGTAATGTAAGGACTTGCTTGGGTTGGTGTTGGAGCAACTCCCATTACATTGGTGTAAACATTGTTGACAAAGGTAGCAAAGTCAGGATTGGCTGTTTGGAAAGCAGTTGATCCTGTGATGGCTTGAGCAATTTGAAAACTAGTTTGACCTGCATCTTCTAATTTGATACCAAGACCTTCGTAGGTGGGGTTGACTGTTCCGCCAAATCCTGCCTTCAACAATGAATAAACATCGCCGGCTTTGCCAGAGATATCAAATGCAGTGGCTTTATCTGTGTAAACAACTCGTTGATAGTTGTTTAGGTTAAAACTTACTGTTGTGTTTAGAGTACTTGTTTCTTTGATGACATTGTTGGTGGTGTCATTTACCACAGTAAAATTACTGCTTTTATCACCAAGCGTGTAGGTGTTGATTGCGGCCACTGTGTCGGGAGTGACTGTGATCACTGTATTAATAGTTCCGTTGCCGATGGCACCTACACCTGCTGTGGCAAATGTTTTTACCGCACCATTGGTTCCCAAAGCTGTTACGATTACTACATCGTTATTGACTGGTGCTGTTCCACCAAGACTTGTTCCTGGGATAGTAATTGTGTCGCCGAGAGCGTAGCCTGTGCCTAAATTTGTAGTGTTAACGACTGTAGTATAGACACCGTTGGTTTTAGTTACATCAAATTTGGCACCTGTGCCGGCACCTGATGTTGCACCGGTAACAGCGGTATATGTTGTGTTGATTGGAGTTTGTCCAATTGTTACTGTTGTTGTCATTTTAATTCCTTTGAAAGTTATTTGACTAGTATATAGTGATTTTACTTAGAAGTCAAGGATTTTTAGATTGGACCGGAGAAACATCAGTTGGCTCAATTTTTTGTTGAGCAACTTCTTCAGGTGTAGCAAATCGAGCTGTAGGAACATTGAAAGCATTGAACCACCCCAGCGGTTTCCAGTATCGGCTAATGAGGTTGTTGATCGCAACTGCAACAACTACAACAACCAGTACTGATATACCGATTAAAATACTACCTGCTAAAATGTTAGCCGCATTTTCTACATCCATTTTTCATTCCACATTTTTAGTTAATAAGTTGAGGAGGAATCCTCCTTAAGCCGTCTGTAAAGTCTAGTGATTATAACACAAATTGGTTAGTTGTCAATTACTTTGGATAAATTGTACATTGCTTCGTATTCATCTTTACCGCATCCACACTCGGGGCACAAAAAGTCCTCGGGTAAATCTTCCCACACACCTTCGGTGGCTTCATCGTGGACATGTCCACATACTACGCATACATGTTCTGGTTTCATTATAGTGTCCTTAATACTTGTTGATATGCTTCGGCATGACGCTGTTCAATTTTGGCCAGTGCCGCAAAACGCTTTTCTGCTTTTGCTAAAATAGCCGCAAACGCCTCTGCATGCTCTCGTGATTCTGCAATTTGTGCATCGGCTTCGGCAGCCGCTTGTGCATTGCCTTCGGCTTCTGCTTCGGCTTTCATTGTTGGATACATTGCAGTATACTCTTCGGTTTCCCCATCGATGGCTTTCCCCAAACATTCTGCAACGGTTGGTTTGCCGATCAGCAGTTCCAAATGACCCCATGCATGTAGCAACTCTTGGTCAGCAGTATGTTCAAAATGTTTAGCAACATCTTCTTGCCCTGCTTCTCTAGCAATTTTCGCAAAATAGCGATATTTGGTGTGAGCTTGTGACTCACCAGCAAATGCCGCTTCTAGATTTTTAATAGTAATTGACATTGTTTCTCCTTTAAATAAAATCTTATTGTAATAGTATATATCTATGTAATCAACACTTTTTATAGGTTTTTGCCGAATATATTTTAATGGCGACCATAGAAAAAATTAATAAGAAACCCGCCGAAGCGGGTCCTGAATTTCTGTTACGAGGTATGTCTTACCCTAAGCGGTGTTTAGGCCGCTAATGCAAATGTAGAGTCGTTTGCGGTTACTTTGGTTTAGTTTTAACGACTATCGCTGTCGAGTTGTCCACGCCATTACTTGTTGCCCTGTCGAAACTATGCAGGCCCATCAATAACATACTGCGAGAATCCAAGCGAGTTGCAGGCTCAGTGACAATATGCTAGTGGTGGACCTGGGGGGATTCGCACCCCCGTCCAGAACACTTTTCTCTTTGCTTCATACAACCATAACTTACATTATATATTTATTTTTGGTTTGCGTCAACCAAGTTGTCACGGAAAATTTCCCAGGCTCGTCGCCAGGTCCATCTTTGGCTATGCTTTACCACCTGTTGGCGATTTAACTTTAAACAATCAGTGACAGCATCGGCTAAATTTTCATTCATGTATCCAGTTTTACCTTGATCAACCACATCCATTGGTCCCTGTACCGGAAATGCCGCCACTGGTGTGCCACAGGCCATGGCTTCGATCATGACAATACCAAATGTTTCCCACTGACTGGGAAATACAAACACTTCGGCATTGGCATAATACCGAGCCAAGGCAGTGCCAGTTCTAAATCCGGTAAAGTGCACATCGGGATAACGCTTACGATAAGTTTCCAACATGGGACCGTCGCCTACCATTATTTTAAGATAACCAGGATAGTCCAACTCAAAAAACGCTTCTAGATTTTTTTCTTTGCTGACTCGGCTAACGCACAACAAATATTTGGCCGGCGTTTCTTGTCTTAGATCAGGAGTAAAAATTTCACGATCAACACCACGAGTCCAGGGAATGACTTCTCCATCAAACCCGTGTGCTTGTAATTCTCTAACCATACTATCTGTGGTGGTCAAGACCTTGCCTGAGTGTTTGTGAAACCAACGAACAAATCTCCAGGTCCAGGATTCTGGTATGCCAAATAGTTTTTTTAACCCTTCAGGAAACTTAGTATGATAAGCGGTATTGTGCCTAATACCAGCCAATGAAAGATATGCTCTAGCCCACAGACCCAAAGGACCCTCTGTGGCGACATGGATATAATCCGGATTGACCTTCGCAATCTTCTTGCCCATGTTCCTGGGATAGGCAATCTTAACTTCGTTGTAGCCAGGGCAACTAATGTAGCTGAACCACCCGGGATGCAACACCACAAAGTTATAATCATCCAAAATCGCATGTGCCTCAATATTCGTGTATGTTGTGACAACGCCATTGATTTGATCTGGTAAGTTATCTGTTATTATCAGAATTGTTTTCATAGTATGTTTCTTTTATGGCCAAAATTACGCTAAGGCTGATCCATAGGATGTACATTGAGATTATAAAGTATTTCATTTTGTTTTAATTTGTTAAAGGCTGATCATGCTCTTGAGTCCAGTGAATTATTTCCCACTGTCCGTTGTGATGTTCAACCAGGGCTGTGCATGATTCTACCCAGTCGCCGTCATTCATGTATGTGACACCATTGACTTGTTTGATTTCAGCATGATGTATATGTCCACATATTACACCATCAAAACCGCGTTTTTTACAATAGTCACTGATTGTAATTTCAAATTTAAACATGAAGTCTATGGCTTTTTTGACCTTGTGCTTAAGAAACTGGCTAAGGCTCCAGTAACCAAAACCAAGACGATGCCTGATCCAATTAAAACGACTGTTGAGTCCCAAGACGAAATCATATGCTCGATCTCCAAGAAAACTTAACCACGGTGCTAGTCTTGTTATACCATCAAACAAGTCACCGTGTACTACCAAATAGTGCCGCCCATCAGCACCTATGTGTTCAATTTGATTGCAAATTTCTACCTGTCCAAAGCTGACACCATAGGGTATCATTGGCCGCAAAAATTCATCGTGGTTCCCAGCAACATATACCACACGAGTGCCGCGTTTAGCATGACCAAGCACACGGCGTACAACATTTGTGTGACTTTGCTTCCACCGCAGTTTGTTTTGTTGGATTTTCCAGGCATCTATAATATCTCCTACCAGGTATAAAGTATGGCAACTGTTGTGTTTAAGAAAGTTGTTTAATCTATCAGCCTGGCAGTCTTTGGTTCCGAGATGAACATCACTGATAAAAATACTGCGGTAGGTTTTATTCATGACAGTATTTAATGTTTCATTTTTGGTTGTCTGATCCACGAGACATTGTCTTGACCCAGTCCCATAACCAGCATCCACCTATCACCACTACCGCCGCTATTAAAACTTCAAAGATTCCAAAATCCATATTATTTCTCCTGGTTAAGTTTGATTAGATTCAACCCAGACCTGATAGACATTTTTAAGTTCTTCCCAGTTGGTAATTAAATCTTGGTAATTTCTTGGATTACGAGTTAAACTGTAGTCTGCTACAATGACAGGTTCAATGCTAGAAACATTATACATATTTTTAATGTTTAATTGATCAGCCATCCACTGTTCTATATTGCTGGAGTTTTCAACCATATCTTCGTACCATATGGTATGCACTTTACTAACTCGATCTACTAATTTTTGTATTTCGATATCCCAGACATTTGATTCGTGTATCGCACTATAAAATTGCCTGGGATTAACATGAAACGGTTCGATAATTCTAGATGTATCGTAACGAGTCCACTCATCGGTGTGTTTTGCAAACGCTAGACTAATGGCACGGCTCCATAAATTTTGACGTCGAGTTACTATTACCTGGCAGTTTTTTAAAGTTTCTTCTGGAAATAAATCAAATTCACTGAGTTGATTAGTATGTACTATCCAGTCATTGATCATCAACGGAATTTTATCAATAAATTCTTTATTGACTGGTTCAATGGTATAATACCGTTGTATAGCCGTCAGTATATTAACTAACACACTAGCCGCCCAATGACTGCCAGTTCTGCCACCACCGGTTATAATCCATCCGTTCACTTAATAAACCATTCTTCAATTTGATCGTTGATGTCACGCATTTTAACCCAACGAATATCAACTGGTTGTCCTTTGAGCATTTTGAGTTTACCCAGCAATCCAATTGGAGACCATTCTTTTCGTTGACTTCTAGGAGTGTACACAGCATTTGGATCATATGCGGGATTCAATACTGGACGAACAAATGGGATACCTTTGCTGTCAACATGTAATACAGTAGCATCTGTGGGAATTACCGTATCAGGTTTAACATCATAACTTGCAACAGTCTTTGGGTTGCCTTCCTCGTCGGTCCATGAGTGCACATGGTATGGTTCTGTTACTTCACAGCCCCAGACATCTTTCAGGTACTTCTGATTCCAGTTGACTTCAGCCGAATCACCTACTACACCTGGTGTAGCGGAAACAACTCCCAGCAACTTATCTCCTGGTACTGCCGGTTTAATTTTATTACCAACTAGTGTAACTGTAATGCCTCTGCGATCTTCGGCATTTGGATTGCCATCTGCCCATTCAAAATATTCAGCGTAGTCAGCGTATGTACCGTGTGCAACTCCTGACCAACTAAAGTTACCAGTTCCGTCTACTGCAAACACGGAATCAGTGGCTGAATAACATCTGAACGCTACAAAAGCACTTGATTTTCCTCTAGCCGCGGCCGCCTGCATGATTGCACCAGTGAATGCTCCATTGCTGGCAAATCCACCAACTCCGACACCCCACCCAGATACTGCATTAGTGTGAATTCCTAGTACGCCGGATCCTCCGCTGATGCCATTGTCAACTCCAACTACTGTGCCACCCGCAAGGTCAATGGCTGAGTTTACCACATCAGCTGATCCGTTGACAACGAATTTTTTAGGACCAAAGTAATAACTGGTCTGCCCAGCAACTTCAAGATTAACATAAGGAGGATTCTGACCTGTATTGAAACTAAAGTGGCTGGTGGTTCCTTGATCGCTTAACCAAATTCGTTGTGCTACCAAATTGCCAGCAAACTGATTTCTACCGGTAAATGTTTGATCATTGGCCAAATATGCATCGCCGCCAATGATGGTATTGCCTGCGCCACCACCACCTTGTGTGTTGCCACTGAGGCTTATGGTAACATCGCCGTTGGATCGATTGACAGTCAAGCCAGGACCTGTCCCAATAGAAGTCACACCTGAGTTACTAACTGTTATAGTACCAGACCCAGTGATTGGACTGCCAGACACACTTATTCCTGTGCCCTGTGCAATGGCCACGGAACTAACACTGCCAGATCCAGTACCACCGGTGTATCCAATGGTAATGTGACCAGCGGTATTGGTCACTGTTATGGGAGGTGTGCCCGACAATGTTGATTTGTCAAGCCCACTACTGATGCTGTTGCCAATTAATATCTGACCATTGGCATAACTATTTTGTCCTGTGCCGCCATTGGTGGCAGCAACAATGCCATTGACATTGTTGGCAATTCCAGTAACACTACCAATTAAATTTGCATTGATAGTGCCAGCTGAAAATCCGCCACTGCTGTTTCGTGTGACAAGTGTACTGGGAGAATTTGCAGAATCTGCATTGACATTCCATGTTCGTGGCGCACTGCCATCGTAGGTTGATCCTGTTATGTTCAATCCTGGTGTAAGCGGGTATTGATTATTAATTGTGATATTTTGACTGCCATCAAATGAAATGCCGTTGATGGTTCGACCAGGTGTTAAAGTCTGTGCTTGTGTGGCCACCCCACTTAGTACTTTACCGGAGGCTAAATTAATACCAGGCACAACACTGGTAAATCCAGCAGCCAATATCAGTGTATCTTCGTGATAGATGGTAAATGGAGTCTTGGCTACAATTGCAATGACTTCGCCGTCGACTATGCCGCGAACCACCGGCTGTGGCGTAGCATTTAAATCTCGAATAGTCAGTGTTTCCCACTTGGTGTCTGCAAAATTTGAAATAGCTTCAGGACCAATCAGTTGCCATGTGGATCCGTTGCTGATAAAAAGTTGGTTACTGGTAGTATCAAAATACAAATCGCCGGCTAGACTGTGTATAGGTGCAGACTCATTTCTGCTGACTCGATTGTTGGTGATCCACATTGGGCCAGCATCAGTTGAACTGTAGACTTTTAGTTGTTTTTCAACAGAGTCTAGCCACAATTCGCCTTCTTGTACTTCCACAGAAGGAGCAGTTGCACTCACAGTCATACCGCTGACTTTTTTCCACTGCAACCCTGTAAAGACATTTATAGCACCCGATGTGATATTCCACCAAAGTTGACCCTCAACTGGATTTGCAGGTGCTGTTGTTTTTGCAAAATTTTCTAGGTGTTTAACTAGATTTTGAACTTCGATTTCACCGTAGGGTGTTACATTTTTACCCACCAACGCAAGGCTGGTAGTTGTGGTATCTGTTGTACCATCAGGGATAACTGTTAAAATGTCCCCACGACTGTTATTAATAATATATGGCATTGATCGCTCCGATATACCATATTTATGTCAACTTTTTACATGTCAAAGCATATTAGTTGTTTGAATTCGGCAACTTTATCCTGTGGTAGTTGTGTGGTTAACCATTGTTTGTGCAGTTGTTCGACAGCAATTTTTACATCATCGGACACTGAGTGTCCAATGTGTGCGGCAAGTTTTAAAAAATCTTCAACAAACACATCAGTGCTTAACAGCATGCGATCCAATCTAATGCCGTATGCATTGGGATCTTGTTGCATCTTTTTTGCATTTCTAATCCACTCAACTGATATAAAACTATTCTTGTAAAAAGCATTCATTATAGTCCATTCAAACAATCCTGCATGATCTATGTAGACAGTATACACAGTATCGTCTTTGCCCACCAGGTCTAATTTTACATCCTTGGGATCATAATGACTGTACCAAATACTGGTGCTGTCGCTTGGTATGTTGATGTGTCCTATAGTTTCAGAATAATGCCGAATCTTAGATTCAAAATTTTTCCAATCTCGGTCTAAAAATCCTAAATTGACCACAGAATCATAGTTTAATATTGCTTGTTTTTCTTCAAGTGTTTGTGGTATGTGTCGATCCCACTGAGTAAAACAAACAGCACTGTCCAACAGGTTAAGACAACGACTTAAAAAATTACCACCAGCACCGGGTAAAAATAATACAAATACATATTTCATCGTTTAAAAACCAATCTTATATTGCCATTGAGATCATCTCTGAGTGTGTCTTTGCTGATGTTGATGTCTAACACCTGTAGGTCTAAGTTTAACTTTGCTATTTCGGAATAAAGGTAATCAGTTAATTCTTTTGTACTTGGCACACTTCGAAATCGGTCAGCTGATTCATACATTAACCAAGTTTCTAAGTTGGTAGACACAAACGCACGACCTCCAGGCTTGAGCAACTGTCTACACCAGTCAATTCTTTGACCAAATTCTTTGAGTGGTGCAAAGTGTATGGCATTGACGCTGATCAACACATCCACTGATGCTTGGTGGCCAGTGATGTACTCTTGGTCAAAGAAATCTATTATGTCGGGATTCACAGAAATATCAGGGTCAAGACCTTGTAAATTTGGAATGTATTTTTTAAAAGGATTGATGCCACAGCCTAGGTCCAATACCCAATCAGTAGACTGTATGTCGAGTTGGTTGATATAATACCAAGGGATCATGTCAACTACACTATACATTTGACAAAACTTTCTACTATGCAAGTAAACAGTATCATGTAGTATTGCTCGTAATCTACTCAAATCTTGATAGTGCCAAACAAAATGTTTGTGATCGGCCAAAAGAATAGGCCATACAGACATCTGACGGCAATCTTCTTGCCAGCGTTCAGAGCTGTATGGCCTAATGTTCATACTGCTATTTACATAGTTGGACCATTGCCGTTTTTAAATCCAACAGTACCGCCCTCGGCCGTGATGCGTTTCAACACATCTTCAAATAAGATAGGTGCAAAGTCTGGAGTTTGTTCTACACAAACGCAGTGATAGCGAACATCAGGTTCGTCACTGTACAACATTTCTCCTGTCTTGACATCAAACCCACGCGGTTTCATAACACGGTTAGCATGCAAGTGTCCGTGAATGTTGGTGCCGAATCGTCCTAGAGATTCAGTATGCACAGGTATATGACTTAATATAAGCCCATTCATCACATGATATGCTCGTAATTCTCTAAAGTACTTCCTGTACTCGTCATCTCGGAAGATGTCGTGATTGCCACGGATCAATACTTTGTCACCATTTAACCGACTCAATGTTGTCAATGACCGTCGATTGATCACAACATCTCCTAAGTGATACACTTTGTCAGTGGGTCGAACTCTTTCGTTCCAGGCAGTGATCATGGCTTCGTCCATTTCATCAGCATTGTCCCAAGGACGCAATTTTGTCACACCATCCGTGCGTGTGAATCTACACACTCCGGCATGACCAAAGTGGGTG
>Ga0114959_10000796_pt1 | contig 29509 bp, 6 predicted proteins | sample C_130625_EF_Meta_FD_87317 | JGI IMG/M metagenome (GOLD analysis project Ga0114959, IMG submission 87317) | Freshwater microbial communities from Lake Croche, Canada to study carbon cycling - C_130625_EF_MetaG | ecosystem: Environmental > Aquatic > Freshwater > Lake | place: Lake Croche, Canada... | reverse complement strand
TTCAGGTGGCGGTGGTGTTGGTATACTAGGTCAAGGAACTAGTGGTGCGGCAGGAACTAATACTAATGCTGGTTCTCCTAGCGGTGGCGGCGGAGGTTCAAGTGGTACAAGTGGCGGCGCCGGTACTGCGGTTATATTCTTAAGTGGTCAAAGCGGCGGTGCTGGTGGTACATATGGTGGTGGGGGTGGCGGAGGTGCAACTGCTCAATCAGGTGGTCCTTATGCAGAATCAGGTGGTGCAGGTAGAAACGGTGCTGTAAGATTAATTTGGGGAGTAGGAGAAACAGGTAGTAGAGCATACCCCTCAACCAACACGGGTAATTTATAAAAGAATAAATACATCATGGCACTAACAACAATAAAATCAACCTCAAGTACTACAGCAAATGCTAGCATAGGCAATTTAACCTACACCGGTGGATTGTTTAGTAGTAGTGTTCCAATCGCATTAAACGACATTTCAACACAGTTTGATGGCAGTAAAACTGTGTTTTCACTACTATTGGATCAAACTAGCATAAATACAATAAGAGATTCAAAAGACGTAGATGTTATATTAAACGGACAGATTTTAGCGCCATATGTGCAAGATTTAAGATATCCTTGGATAACACCGTACGATTCTTTCAAAGGACATAGAATTGTAAGTGGTAATATCATCATTTACAACGCACCAAATTATGGAGACCAATGTGTGATGATAGTTAGAAATACCAGTCAGTCAATTCAGACCAGACGTTATCCATATTCAGCCGCTAGCATCGCATTCGGAGATTAAAAAGATGAAACATGTAATAATAGAACAATACGCATTCACCCCAAGCACAAAAACAATCGTGGTCACTGGTAAATATATCAGAGCAGAACAATTGTTATTGATTACTAACGTAACCAGAGGTACAGTAGTATATAATTTTAGTGATCCTAGTTTACTTGGCACTATAACTAACACAGTAAGCACGACTACTGGAACAGAAACAACCACAATCGTATTAACCTATAATACAGCAAGTCATAGTAGCACAGATAAACTTGCTATTATGGTTGAAGAAACTTATACTGAAATTACCCCAAATGAAACATTACAAGACCCGGTTGGTAAATTACGTGTAAGTCAACCTCAATCATTGATTGATACTGACTTTGAATATGGTACACAACCAACTAAGTGGGAAAGTATTAGTTTATTAAACAATCGTCCAAGTGCTTTCTATGATGTTACTTCACCTACTGTAATCTCAAACGTTACTTCAAGTACAACAACCGTTACTGTATCTATGTCTAATACAACAGGTTTAGTTGCAGGGCAACCTATTTTCATAATTGGTACACTAGATATTGGCAATAGTGATGGTTGGTGGTTAGTTGATATAGTCAACACTAACGCTAATATAACTTACAAAACGTTTTCTGCTCCCACACAAGTCGGTGGTACTTTATACGATGCTACAAAAACATATTTGTATGCAGGTACATTCTTTACTGGCTCGGGTATTCCTACTTCTGGTATTGTTGCAAATGGATCAATAATTACAGTAACTACTACAAACGCACATGGATTAACAATTGGTAATCACGTATTCATTTCTGGTACAACTGGTTTAACTGGTGTTAATGGTACATGGCAAATTGCAACTACACCGACTAATACTACATTTACAATTACATCAACTATCAGTGCGGGTACCGCAACACTAGCTGCTGGTGCAAGTGCAACATTGTATACACGTACTCAAGGTTTCATAACACATCGTGCATTCGATGGCGGTGTACAGTTTTCAAATCAATTACCTTATCACGGTTATCAAGTTATTCGTCAAACCCGTCGTTATTTCCGTTATCAATCAGGTAAAGGTATACAGTTTAGTACTGGTTCAATAATGAAACCAGCCGCATATGTTGACACTATGAGTAACGGTGGTAGCGGAACAACTATTACAGTTAACACACGTTTCCCTCATGGTCTAAGTGCTGGTACAACAATTAAAGTTAGTGGGTGTGATGATAGTGCTTATAACGGAACATTCACTGTTGTAACTGCCCCAACATTACTACAATTTACATATACCGCGACTTCTACTCCAGCAACATACCCTGCTACAGCAGTATTTTCAGGTAATATTGCTATTAGTCCAAGTCTTTGGTTTGGTAGTAAAAATCGTATTGGTATGTTTGACCAACAAAATGGTTTCTTCTATGAATATGATGGAGAAAATTTATATGCAGTTAAACGTAGCAGTACACAACAATTGGGTGGTTATTGTTCAGTTACTAATGGATCACCTACAGTTACTGGTACATTAACAACATTCTCAACTCAAATTAAACCAGGTGATATGGTTGTTATTCGTGGTCAAAGTTATACAGTATTGATTATTACTAGTGATACTAGTATGCAAGTTTATCCAGAATATAAAGGTATAACAGCCACCAACGTATTATTAAGTAAAACAATTGATATTCGAACTAGACAAAGTAACTTTAATATTGACAAAGTAGACGGTACAGGGGCAAGTGGCTACAACGTTGACTTGACACGTATGCAGATGTTCTACATGGACTATACATGGTACGGTGCTGGTGCAATTCGTTTTGGATTTAAAAACAATCGTGGTGAAATTATTTACGTTCATCGTATTCCAAATAACAACGTAAACACAGAAGCATATATGCGTAGTGGTAACTTACCTGCACGTTACGAAACAAATACACAAGCATATTATTCATATTTGACAGCAACATTGTCAAGCAGTGCAACAACCGGGGCAACATTCTCATTATACGGATATCTTGATGATTGGCCAAGTACCGGTACAGTTGTACTTAACCAAGCGAGTGTTGGTGGAACAATTGAGTTTTTAACATATACTGCAAAAACATTAAACGCTATCAACGCCGCTGGGTATTATACTACAACATTTACAATTGGTACACGTGCAACAACAGGCGGCGCAGCTGCCGCAACAACATTTACTGTTACCGGTGCAGGCACATACACACCAGGTGGAACAGCACCTATCATGGTTACACTAAGTAGCCCAGTACAAGCAAGTACAATCAGTCACTGGGGTTCATCAGTTATTATGGACGGACGTTATGACGATGATAAATCATTGGTGTTCAACGTTGGACAAAATACTGCGGTTCAAAACGTCACTGCTGGTACTCGTTACGCACTAATCAGCCTTCGTTCTGCACCCAGTGTAGATAACGGTATTACTGGATTGTTGGGCGCACGTGAAATTATTAACCGCATGCAGTTGATTATGCGACAGATGGATGCGTATACAACTCAACCATATCGTATTGATTTGATATTAAACGGTAGAGTGGCAAGTGGTTCATTTATACCAGTAGGTGGTTCAAGTTTATGTCAATACGCACTTCACGATCCAAGTACTACTATTTCAGGTGGTGAATCTATCTTCTCGTTCTTTACTAACTCATCTGGTGTTACTCAACAAGACTTGACATTGGTTCGAGATATTGGAACAAGTATTTTAGGTGGTGGTACAAGTTTAACATGTCCTACAACCAACAATAATAAATTTCCAGATGGTCCTGATATTGTTACAGTTTGCGCTACTGTTATTAGTAGTTCAGGTACAAACGCTATTAACGCTCGTATCTCTTGGACGGAAGCTCAGGCCTAATACTACACTAGGAGTTAGGTTATATGAGTACAAGAGATTACAACAAACACATAGTATCAACAACTCAACCCCCAACAGGTAACCCGGGGGATGAGTGGTATAATCCTACCACAAACTATCTATACAAACTTTTTATAAATTCAGGTACAACTGTATCTTGGACACAAATTCCATCTACTAACGTTACGGGTAGTGGTAGCGGTGGTACAGGTGCAACTGCTATCAACTTATCTACAAGTCCCACTATCACAAGTGGTTTATTAGAATTAAGTTTAACAACATATACAGTATTTGAATTCCAATTAACACAAAATATAACTAGTATAACATTATCTAATGTGCCATCAGCCGGCACTATGTCAAGTTTTATGATAATAATAACAGGTGATGGTACTGCAAGAACAGTAACATGGCCTGTAAGTTTTAAATGGCCCAGCGGCACAGCACCGTCAATTACAAGTACACTAAATAAAAAAGACGTTTTTGTATTCTTTAGCTCTGATGGCGGAAGTAGTTGGCAAGCGTTTATTTCAGGACAGAATTTATAATGGCAAACTATGCACACATAGAAAATGGAACAATTACAGGTGTATATGATTTATATCCAGACAATTGGAGAAACATCAGTAATTTTTATCTATTAGAAAATGATATAGACACACTGCATGGGTTAGGCTGGAGAACTATTACTAAAACAACTCCTACATACAATAGTGATACGCAGTATGTTGGTAATCCTATTCATACAATTGAAAATGATACCGTTGTTGAAACATATGAAATAGTTAATATTGTTTTCTCTGAAATAGTACAACAAACTGAAGAAGAATTAGCCGCTATTAAATTAGCGCAACATAACTCTGCTATGGAAACATTGCGTAAGAAGCGTGATAAGTTATTAGCAGACACTGATTTTACACAACTCGCCGATATGATTAAAATAAACGGCACAGAGTTAACTCAATTATATGAGGAATATAGGCAAGCATTACGTGATTTACCAAGTTCATACGCAACTGATAGTGAATTTGTTAGTGAGTCAAATGTAACTTACCCAACAAAACCCGGGAGTGCTTAAATGTCCTTCGTGGATTTCAAGCTAATAGGTCTAAATAGATTTCCTACTAGTCTATACATGTGGGGTGACAATACTAACGGCTTATTAGGTGATAACCGCACACTAACTTATTTCAGTTGGAGTAAAATATCTAGTGGTGGACTACACACTGTTGCTATTCGTAGCGATGGATTATTATTTGCTTGGGGTCGTAACACTGAAGGTCAATTAGGAGACACTACAACCATACATCGTAGTAGCCCCGTACAACTATCAGCTACTATAAGTTGGAATAGTGTTAGTGCAGGATTAAGTCACACTGTTGCTATTAAAGGTGATAGTACACTATGGGTTTGGGGTGGTAATAGATATGGTCAACTAGGTGATAGTACTACTGTTAGTAAAAGTAGTTGGGTACAAGTTGGTACAGGTAGTTGGAATGCAATATCTGCCGGTGGAAATCACAGTGTTGGTATTAATATCAATGGACAATTGTTTACTTGGGGATTTAACGGATCAGGTCAATTAGGTGATTCAACAATAGTATTTAGATCAAGCCCGGTTCAAATAGGTACAGGTGATAGTTGGTTAAATGTAACAGCTGGTAAAACACATACAGTAGCAATAGCAACAACTTATAAATTATGGTCATGGGGCGATAACACATACGGTGAACTAGGCGATAGCACAACAATTAATCGTAGTAGCCCAGTTCAAATTGGTTCAAATAATTGGTCACAAGTTAGTGCAGGTGGAACACATACTGCGGGTATCAACTCAACAGGTTTGTTATTAACTTGGGGATATAATAACTATGGTCAATTAGGTCTTAATACATTTTATTCTGGTAGTTATTATACACAAGTAAGTGAAGGCCCAACACATACATTAGCTATTCGTAATGACGGTGCATTGTTTGTATGGGGACGCAACCAATTAGGTCAATTAGGATTAGGTGATACTCTTTCTCGTAGTAGTCCAGTACAACTTGGTACTAGTAGTTGGACTAGTGTAGATGCAGGTAACAGTCATAGTGTTGCTGTTCGTAGTGATGGCAAACTATTTACTTGGGGCTCTAATGATTGGGGACAACTTGGTAATAACTTAACAAATACTACTCCTTCAATTAATATTGCATGGAGTAAAATTGTAGTAAGTAGTTCAAGTATCCATACTATGGCTATTAAAAATGATGGTACATTATGGGGTTGGGGTCAACAAGGCAGTGAAGGTAGAATAGGTGATGGTACAACTATTAATAGAAGTAGCCCAGTTCAAGTTGGATCATTAAACACATGGATTGATGTTGCTGTAGGTTCAGGTCACTCTATGGGTATTACAAATGATAATGTGTTATATACTTGGGGTATAAACAGCTTTGGTCAATTGGGTGACGGCACGGCAACAGCAAGAACAAGTCCAGTAGTAGTTGGATTCAATTACAAAAAAGTATTTGCAGGGTATCAAACTAGTTTAGCAATAGATAATAATAATTTAGCATATATCTGGGGAGACAATAACAATGGTCTTATCCCCGGTGGTATCGTGGGTACACACCGTTCAAATATTGCAACACTTAATAGTGATACTAATTGGAGTTCATTTACAATTGACCAGCATATATTAGGTACTAAAACAGACAGTAGTCTGTGGACATGGGGATTAGGAACAACAGGTCAATTAGGTTTAAATGATTTAGTAAGTCGTAGTAGCCCAACACAAATTGGTACTAGTAGTTGGAGTATTATAAGTGCAGGTCTTTCATATAGTGTTGGTATTGCAAATGACAACTCATTATACGCATGGGGACTTAACAGTAGTGGTCAGCTAGGATTAAGTGATACTATCAACCGTAGCAGTCCAACACTAATTGGTTCTGCAACAAGAGTCATTGCCGGCAACGCACATACATTGATGATTAATTCAGCAGGTAATTTATATACATGGGGATCAAATCAAGCAGGTCAACTAGGTGATACTACAGTAGTAGCAAGAAGTAGTCCAGTACAAGTAGGTACTGATACTTATAATTTTATAATAGCAGGAACTAGTAATTCAACTGCAATCCGTAGTACCGATAGCGCATTAATTACTTGGGGCTCAGGCATAAATGGACAACTAGCTGATAATACAAATATAAGCAAATCTAGCCCGATACAAGTAGGTACAACACTTGCCAATCAAAGCAATCCAGTACAAATTGGTAATAGTAGTTATACAATAGTAAGTGCCGGTGAAGGACATACATTAAGTTTAGGTGTTGATGGTATATTGTATGGTTGGGGCAAAAACGACCAAGGACAAATTGGTGGACAATTAAACACATTAGGTATAGGTTGGAGTAAAGTAGTTATAGGTCCAACACATTCGTTGGGTATTCGTTTTGACGGCACACTATATGCATGGGGAGATAATAGTAGTGGTCAGTTGGGTGATAGAACTGTTGTCGCTAAATCAAGTCCGGTAGTTATTGATTCTACTAATAACTGGAAAGATATTGCTGTTGGTCAAGGTTCTCAATATTTCTCAATGGCTATTCGCACTGATGGTAAATTATATGCATGGGGGAATAATCAAGGTGGACAATTAGGTTGGGTATCATGGAGACAAATCAGTGTTGGTGGCGGGCATTCATTATTATTACGTAGTGATGGTGCACTATATACTATGGGTACTAACACTGCTGGACAATTAGGTGATGCAACGACAATTAACAAAAGCAGTCCAGTATTGATTGGTACAAGTAGTTGGAGTGTAATTAGTGCCGGTGTAAGTGCAAGCGCAGCCATTGACAGTATAGGTAGATTATTTACTTGGGGAAATGCTAACTTAGGTCAGATTGGACTTGCAACAACTGCAAATCGTAGTAGTCCGGTACAAGTAGCAAGTGGTAGTTGGAGTCAAGTTGCAATAAAAGATTATACAATTGCAATCACAAGTCAAGGTTCAATTTGGAGTTGGGGCAACAATAATAATGGTCAGCTTGGCTTAGGTACTACTGTTAATAGTAAAGTACCTAAATTATTAGATGGTAGTGTTACATCATACGCTATTGGTTTTGATGGTATTGGTGATTCTTTAACTATCCCCACTAACACAGCATTTGTGTTTGGTACAGGTAATTTTACTATTGAATCATGGTTTTATATTACATCGGGAACAGCAGGAGCTATATTTGATACTAGATCGGGCGCGGTTGGTGTAACTCCTCTATTATTTTTCAGTTCTTCTCTACTGAGATATTATATAAACGGCGGAGATCAAATATTATCAACCACTACATTGTCGTTGAATACATGGTATCATGTTGCATTAGTAAGAAATTCCGGTAGTTCAAAAATGTATCTAAACGGAGTTCAAACAGGAAGCTCATTCGCTGACACAAATAATTTCACATTAACCAATACTATTACTATTGGTAGAGGGAATGACGGAAATAACTCGTTAAATGGATATATCTCTAATTTGAGGGTAGTTAAAGGTCAAGCACTATATACAAGTAGTTTTACACCAAGTACAACACAGTTGACTACAACAAGTCAAGGTGCAACTGCCGGTAATGTAAGTTTATTGACCGCGCAGAGTGCAACTATAATTGATAATGGTATTGCTAACAGTGGTGTTGGATTTACAATAACATCAGTTGGTACTCCAACAACTACACAATACAATCCATTCAGTATTATATCTTCTACTAGTAGCACAAGTTGGACAACAGTGGCAGCCGGCACAAATAGTTTAGCTATTCGTAATAACGGTACATTATATACTTGGGGTCAAAACATTTATGGACAACTTGGCGATAGTACAACAGTTAGTAAATCTAGCCCAATTCAAATTGCTGGTAACTGGTCATTAATAAGTTCAAGCAATACAGGACACAACCTCGCTATTAAACTTGATGGTTCATTATTTGCTTGGGGCAGGAATACATACGGCGAATTAGGTATTAACAATGAATTTATTAATGTAAGTAGTCCAACTCAAATTGGTTCATATAGTTATACAAGTGTAAGTGCTGGAAATAATAATTCATTAGCAATCGCATTGAATGGTACAAATAATGTATTGTATGGATGGGGATTAAATGATTCAAATCAATTAAACAATATAGCTGCCTTTAGTTGGAAAAGTGTTCAAAGCAACGCAGGTATACAAGCAAATATTGGTAGTAATATAGGTAAATTATATCTATGGGGTGATAATACGTATGGTCAGTTAGGTGATAATACACTTGCGGCAAGAAGTAGTCCAACTCAATTAGGTGGATTTTCTGGTAATGGGGCATATAAACAAATTATTACCACTCCATTAAACACAGTTATCATAGGAAATGATAATTCATTGTCAATAATGGGTGATAATACATATGGTCAGCTTGGTCAAGGTGATACAATAAGTCGTAGTAGCCCAGTACAAGTTGGTGTGGCGGGTCAATGGAGTGCAGTAGCAATTAGTGGTACTGGACATGTACTAGCAATTAGTTCAACCGGTACATTATTCGCATGGGGTAATAATCAATATAATGAATTAGGACAAAGTGATTTAGTAGTAGCTAATCGTAGTAGTCCAGTAAATGTAGGAACAAATGGAAATTGGACTAAAGTAAGTGTAGGTAATAATTATTCTTTGGCAATCATTGATACTGGTGCCTTGTATACTTGGGGACGCAATGATTGGGGACAATTGGGTACTGCTAATCCATTAAGTTATACAAGTATAGGTGCTGGTATAGTATCACGTAATGATGGTAAAATATTTATTTGGGGCAATAATGTATTTGGTCAAGTTGGCGATGGTACAACTATTAATCGTAGTGCCCCAACACAAATTTCAGGCATTACGCAAATTTCACTAAGTTGGACGAATGTTTCTGGATCATTGTATAATCATGCAAGCATAAGAAACAATAGCACACTATGGGCATGGGGTGATAATACTTACGGACAGTTAGGACAAGTTGATACTATTCCAAGAAGTAATCCTGTACAAATTGGTATTAGTAGCTGGACACAAGTATATGTAAATATTAACAACATATTTGCAATACGCAGTGATGGTAAACTATTTGCTTGGGGGAATAACAACGTAGGTCAATTAGGTACGAATGACACAATTAGTTATAGTAGCCCCGTGCAAATTGGTAATGATAGTTGGACACAAATTGTATCAAGCATCACTGGACATACATTGGGACTAAAACCTGATGGTACATTATATGCCTGGGGATATAATCAGTATAATGAATTGGGACAAGGGTATTCTCAAAAAGTGCAAATTAATTATAGTAGTCCTATTCAAATTCCAGCTGCGTTGAATGGTGGTAGTTGGACTAGAGTAAGTGCAGGTACTAATAGTAGTCTTGCTTTGCTAGACGATGGTGCGGGTAGTTCATTTCTATATGGTTGGGGCCGTAATGACTACGGACAAATTGGTGGATCAAATGGTCAACCAACTCCGCTAAGTTGGACAAGTGTTGCAGGTGGTGATAGCTATAGTGTCGCTATTCGTAGTGATGGTAAATTGTTTAGTTGGGGTCGTAATGACAAAGGGCAACTTGGTTTAGGTCATACAATCAGTAAATCAGCACCAACACAAATTGCTGTTTCAACAAATTATAATTTGTATAGTACATTCTTTAACGGAAGTACTGATTATTTGTCAGTAGCTAATAATGCCGCATTTGCACTTGGTGCCGGAAATTTCACAGTTGAATGCTGGTGTTACACAAACACAATAACTGCCGCACAAACTCACATATTTGACACAAGAGTATCCCCAACTGGTTCTACTAATCCAAATTTATACTTGACTAATGCAACTATGCAATGGCTTATTAATGGGACCAGTATTCTTACTGGAACCATATCGTTAACCACATGGACACATATTGCAGTAGTAAAAAACAGTGGAATTATTACTATGTACATAAATGGTAATAGTACTAGTTCAGTAGCTGATTCGGTTACATATACTTCCGCACAGTTTCAAATAGGTAAAGCACAGGATGCAAACTATTGGAACGGTTATATATCTAATTTCCGTATGGTAAAGGGTACTGCTGTTTATACAGGTAATTTTATTGTACCAACATCTATATTAACTAATATTGCAAATACAAGTATACTAACATGCCAAAATGATAGATTTATTGATAACGGCACTGCAAATATAGGTAGTACTCCGTTTACAATAACACCAAATGGCACTGGTATATCAACTAGTACATTAACACCTTTTCAAACAACAGTATATAATTATAGCTGGACACAAGTATCTGCTACATTATCTCATGTATTAGCTGTTCGTGCTGACGGAGCATTATTTAGTTGGGGTGCAAATAACAGTGGACAACTTGGTCAAGGTGATACAGCAAATCGTAGTGCTCCTATTCAAATTGGTAGTAGTTCTTGGACAAAGGTAACCGCAGGTAGTGACGCTAGTTTTGCAATTAGAACCGGTAGCGCATTATTTGCTTGGGGTGATAATACAAATGGTATATTAGGGCAAAGTGATACAATTAGTCGTAGTAGTCCAGTTCAAGTTGGTAGCCAAACTTGGTCATTTATAAGTGCTACACAGCATATATTGGGAATAAATCCTGGTAGTGGAATGTATGCATGGGGTCTCAATAATGCCGGTCAACTAGGAGTAGGTGATACTGCAAATCGTAGTAGCCCGGTAGTAATTAGTGCTTCAACAAACTGGGGAGCAGTATCAGCAGGTAGTAGTTTTAGTATGGCACTTACCTCCGGTGGCTTACTATACACATGGGGTTTAGGAACAAGCGGACAATTAGGGGGTAACGGTAACGGTACCACAGTTGCTTCAAATAATACAAGTCGTAGTAGCCCAAGCCAAATTGGTACAAGTAGTTGGAGTGCAATCAATGCGGGTACTAGCTGGGCATTGGGTATAAGTGCATTTAGATTATATCACTGGGGCGGTAGTTCTAATTACGAAAACGGTGCAGGAACAACATTACTGCGTAGTTCACCGGTTCAAATAGGAACATCAAGTTGGACAATACTTTCGGCTTTATATACTAATTCTGGTTTTGGTGGTTCAAAAATTAATCCATTAGCCATAACATTTGATGGTAAATTATTTGGTTGGGGCACACAAACAGCCGGACAATTAGGTGTAAACGATGTTGTGTTAAGAAGCCAACCAACTCAAATTGCCTCTCTAACTGGTTTGGTATTAGATTCTGTTTCTTCCCCTGTTAGTATAACTTTTATTTCATCGTTTGTTGCCGGTGATTTATTTAGCGTTGGAACAAGTTCAGGAAACTTATATAGTTGGGGTAACGGCGCAAATGGTAGATTAGGTAGTGGAGCGACAACAAGTCGCAGTACCCCAACTCAAGTTGGTGCATTAAATACATGGTTATCAGTAAGTACAGGTGGAACAGAAAATACATTTGCATTAACAACATCATATAATTTATATAGTTGGGGTAGAAATAATATTGGTCAAGTGGGTGATAATACTACTGTCGATAAAAGTAGTCCAGTGCAAATTGGTGCCGCATTGAATACAAACTTAATGACTGATATGATTAAAACTGTTGCACAAGTAGGCGCAAGCAGTTGGTCACAAATCAGTGCAGGAGATTTTCATGCATATGCAATTCGTACTGATGGTGGATTGTTCACTTGGGGCAAAAACGACCAAGGACAATTAGGTCAAAATATTGCAACTACTATTCATCGTAGTAGCCCAGTACAAATTGGTGCAGGTACATGGAGTGTTATAAGTGCAGGAAATTCATTTGGTGCGGCTATTACGTCTGCTGGTAATTTACAAACAACTGGATTAAATGATAAAGGTCAACAAGGCGCGGCATCAGTTGTTGGGCGTAGTGCGTTTACTGCTGTTGGCGCAAGTAGTTGGACTGCTGTTAGTGCAGGTGCAACTAGTATGATAGGAACAACATTAAGTAATCTTACATTTGTTTGGGGTACTAATACCTCAGGACAACTTGGTTTAGGTGATACACAAAATCGCAGTAGTCCTGTTCAACTTGGTAGTAGTTTAGCATCCAGCATGTATCAAACTGTTTATCCGAGCCCAGTGATTGTGTCTACCTATTCAAATACAAGCTGGACACAAGTTAATGTTGGTGACAGTTTTGCTGTTGGACTAGATAATGCAGGTAGATTGTTTGCATGGGGATTAAACTCTACTGGTCAATTGGGTGATGGTACTACTATCAATACTATACCAACTAAATCTAGTCCAAGTCAAATTGCAACAACTGCAAGTAGTTTTACATTTATTAATACAAGTAGCCCGGTTCAAGTAAGCGCAGGTACTAGTTGGACTGCAATAGCGGCAGGTGGAACACATACAGTAGCAGTTAAATCTGATGGTACACTATGGAGTTGGGGTACAAATTTATATGGTCAACTAGGTAATGGCAGTACAATAAACCAAATTATACCTAAACAAGTTGATGTGCAAAACAGTTTTACAAGTGTAGCTGCCGGAACAGATTTTAGCACTGCTATTAACACTAATTATTCATTATGGAAATGGGGATACAATTCAAGCACTGACATAACAACCCCACATCGTAGTAATGCATTACAAGTAGGTTCAGATAGTTGGAGTATTGTACGTGCAGGTGGTAACACAGCAGTAGGAATTACTACACTTGGTAAATTATATGGTTGGGGTAAAATCACAACTGATGATGGTTTTGCATTCAACTTAGGTATTAGTCCAATCACATGGGCAGTAGGAAGTTCATATACACAAGTTAATGCAGGTGATAGCTTTATACATGCAATTGATAACACTTATGGATTATGGGCTTCTGGGTTAAACAGCACGGGACAATTGGGTGATAACACAGTAACTACTCGCAGTAGTGCTGTACAAATTGGTAGCCTATACAGTTGGAGTATTGTTGGCGGAGGAATAGGTGGAACACCAATTGGTGCTGGTTCATTATTTTTAACAGGATTAAACACATCAGGACAATTGGGTTTAAGTGATTTGACAACTCGCAGTAGTCCTGTTCAGTTACCGGCAACTACACAACCATTATTTAATTTCCCGGTTAGAATTGGTATTAGTCGCTGGTCTGCTATTAGTGCTGGATATAGTCATAGCATGGCAATTCGTGATGACAATACATTATGGGGTTGGGGACTTAATGCAAGTGGTCAACTAGGTGATACAAGTAATACTTCTCGTAGTAGTCCTGTACAAGTAGGTACAAGTTCTTGGATAGCAATTAGTGCAGGCAAGGATCATACAGGTAGTGTTAGACTAGATAATACGCTATGGACGTGGGGGCTAAATACAAGAGGACAATTAGGTTTAAGTGACACAACAAATAGAAATAGTCCAGTGCAAGTTGGTACTGGTTATTGGAATAATGTAAGTGTAGGTAATAGTCATACTACTGCACTAGCAGACAACAATACATTATATGTTTGGGGTGATGATAGTTATGGACAATAATAATGCGTAGTAGCCCAATACAAGTTGGAACAGGATTTTACAGAACATTATCTTTAGGTAATAACTCCACAATGGCTATAGACCCTTATGGTACATTAACTGCATGGGGCGAAAATCTATATGGACAAATAGGTACTAATAGTATTACAAGTTATAGCTGGACGCAATTACGCAACGGTGATGCACATAGTTTAGCATTGCGTAGTGATGGTACATTGTATGCTTGGGGTTTCAATGGTCAGGGACAGTTAGGTGTAGGTGATACAATTGCCAGACAAAGTCCAACACAAGTTTTTGGTAGCTGGGCCTCAGTTTCTGCCGGAAGCAGCCATACACTTGGTATAAAATCAGACAATACATTATGGGGCTGGGGAACAAATGGTTCAGGTTCAGTGGGTGATAACACTATTATATCAAGAAGTAGTCCGGTACAAATTGATACAAGTGCTTGGACATCAGTTAATGCAGGATTGAATTTTTCATTAGCAATTAAAACTATTGATAAATCTTTGTGGACATGGGGTGTTAATACCAGTTATCAATTAGGAACTGGTACAACTACGCCTAGATCATTGCCAGCTCAAGTTGGAACAAGTTCCTGGACATTAATTAGTGCTGGTGCAACACATGCATTAGCAACAGATATAAACAATAAATTATATGGTTGGGGTACACAAACATTTGGTCAACTTGGATTAGGTGATACTGCTTTGCGTAGTCAACCAACACAAATTGGTGCAAGTTCTTGGTCTGCTATTAGCGCAGGATATAGTCACAGTACTGCATTGACAAGTGACAATAGATTGTTTACCTGGGGTAATAATACTAACGGACAGTTAGGCTTTAACATGTCATTTATTTCTATTGGTGCGGGTGCTTCAATGACATCAATAGTAAGAAGTGATGGAACATTATGGACATGGGGTTTAGGTACATCAGGACAATTAGGAGATAATACAGCCGTAACTAAATCTAGTCCAGTGGCAGTTGGTTTATTAACTAACTGGAGTAAAACAACTAGACCGTCATTTACTAATTATGCAATTGATACTGCAAGTAAACTATACGCATGGGGTGAAAACTCAATCGGTACAATAGGTGATAGCACTACAGTCAATAAATCCAGCCCTGTGCAGATAGGTAATAGCAGCTGGACTATGGTTGCAACCACAATAGCCGGCAATGCCGGTCCACCAACCGTTTATGCAATTAGTAGCGATGGTGGATTATTTGCTTGGGGTGATAATTCATATGGTCAAGCTAATAGTGTAAATAGTCTTCCACTGTCAAGTCCTACACAAATAGGTAGTAGTAGTTGGAGTATAGTAAGTACAGGATTGCAGTTTGCAATGGCTATCACTACTGATGGTAAATTATATGGTTGGGGCAGAAACGATGTAGGGCAGCTTGGTATTACTGCCAGTACATTCTCATGGACTAAAGTAAATTCAAGCGGATTGCATACTCTTGCAATTCGCAGTGATAATAGATTGTTTGCTTGGGGATTTAATTCAAGTGGACAATTAGGTTTAGGTGATACTGTTCCTCGTAGTTCACCTGTACAAGTTAGTAGCGGCAGCTATACACAAATTAGTGCTGGTTTAAGTAATAGTTATGCTATTCGTAGTGATGGTGGATTATTTGCTTGGGGTGATAGTAGTCAAGGGCAATTACCATTAATAGTTCAAGCAAGAAGTAGTCCTGTACAAATTGGAACTGGAACCGTTAATAGTGCGTATTTTAATGGAACAACTGATTATTTAACTTTAAGTAGTAATGCAGCCTTTGCGGTGGGAACTAGTGATTTTACAATTGAATGTTGGGTTTATTCAACTAACATAGGTACAACTCAAACAATTTATGATACTCGTTCCCCCACTGATACCGCAAATATAGGATATGATTTATATATTAGTAGTACCGGACCTACATTAAGATTTGGTACGAATGGTGTTAACTATATTACAGGTGGAACAACACTGATTAGTAATACATGGTATCATGTTGCAGTTTCTAGAGTAACTTCCGGAACAACAGCATTGCGAATGTTTATAAACGGAGTGCAAGAATCTGCTACATATACAACTTCTCAAAATCATACTAACAACACACCAAAAATTGGTAGCAACGGGACTACTCAGTTTTTCTCGGGATTTATTAGTAATCTTCGTGTAGTTACAGGTCAAGGATTATACACTGGTGCATTTACGCCAAGTACATCACCGTTAACAAAAACGACAGTTGGTTCTACTGGTGCAGGCGCGGCTGGTTCATTATCAGGTACTGTAGTATTATTAACATGCCAAAATACTAGCTTCGTTGATAACTCTAATAACTCATTCCCAATAATAGTTATTGGAAATCCAAGAACAGATTATTTACAAATACCATTTGCAACTTCAACACAATCATACACTTATGATAGTTGGAGTTTAGTAAGTGCAAGCCAGACATTAAACTATGTATTGGCAACAAGAAGTGTTAGTACATTATATGGTTGGGGCAATAATATCAACGGCGTAATTGGTAGCTATAGTTTACAATCGTTAAGTAACCCTGTTGTACAAAGCCCAACTCAAGTTTCAGGTGGAGGCAGTTGGACATCAATCAGTGCAGGTGGTGGACATTCACTTGCAATAAAATCAGATTTTAAACTATATGTTTGGGGAAATAATACTATTGGTCAAACTGCTCAAGCCGGTACAACATTTAGCTGGACACAAATTGCAGCCGGAATTAACCATTCTGTCGCTATTCGTAGTGATGGAATATTATTTACATGGGGACAAAATAACGGAGGTCAATTAGGATTAAGCGATACAGTGTATCGCAGTAGCCCGGTACAATTAGGGTCAAGTAGCTGGAGTCAAATAAGTGCCGGTTCTAGTCATACCATAGCTATTCGCAGTGACAGTACATTGTGGGCTTGGGGTTATAATAACGTTGGTCAAGTAGGATTGGGCGATACTAGTAATCGTAGTAGCCCGGTACAAATTGGTTCAGTTAATACATGGAGTAAAGTTTCTGCTGGTTCTTCACAATCATTTGCTATTCGTAGTGACGCTTCTTTATATGCTTGGGGACTTAATGTATCATTTGGGGAATTGGGTGATAATACTGTTATTAATAGATCCAGTCCGGTACAAGTTGGTTCTCCTACTAGTTGGACTCAAATCGCAGTAGGATCTTCATTTACCGGTGGTATTGATACGTTGGGTAGATTATATACTTGGGGATATAATTTACAAGGACAGTTGGGATCCGGAGTGACAGCATATCGTAGTGCCCCGGTTCAAGTTACAGGTAATAGTTGGAATTTTATTGCTGCTGGGCAAAATGCAATGGCAGGTATAGATACATTAGGTAAATTATATACCTGGGGTAATAATGCACAGGGTGAATTTGGTGATAACAGTGCAACAACTGTAACTAGAAGTTCACCTGTTATTTTGTCAGGAACAAGTTCTTGGTCATCAGTAACTGCGGGAACACAAACAGTTTTTGCTATAACAACAGCAAATGCATTATGGGCATGGGGTGTCGGCACAAGTGGTACATTAGGAGATAATACAATTGTTTCTAAGAGTAGTGCAGTTGCAGTTGCCGGTGGCGCAACATATGTCAAGGCGTACCCTAGTCAACATGGATTAGCTATAACTACTACAACTTTTTCTTTGCAAGCATGGGGATTAAATACTTCAGGTCAACTAGGTGATAGTACTGTTGTAACAAAATCTAGTCCAATAGCAGTAGGTACAAGCATACCAACAATACTAAGTGCACCTGCAATTATAGGTGCAAGTTCTTGGACAAGTGTAAGTGCAGGTGGTAGTCATTCAACTGCTATTCGTACTGACGGTGGATTGTTTGCATGGGGGCTTAATACTAACGGACAATTAGGGTTAACTAATATTAATGCAACAGGTGATATTGTTAGTCGTAGTAGCCCTGTACAAGTTGGTACAAGTAGTTGGGTAGCAGTCAGTGCAGGTGGTAATCATACACTAGCAAATCGTTATGGTGACAATCAATTATTTACTTGGGGATTTAACACTCAAGGTCAATTAGGTAACGGCGTAACTGCCGCCCGTAGTAGTCCAGTACAAGTTAATTCATATAGTGCAACAACTACAAATGGATTAACATTTAATGGTAGTACTCAGTATCTAACCGGACCTACTAATATACCTATATTAACTACTGGACAATTTACTATTGAAGCATGGATCAATCTTACTACCTATAGTAATAGTCCTACTATCTTTGAAAATGCAGGATGGAACATTGGAAATAATATAGGTTTTGTACTTAGAATATCTAGTGCAGGTGTTATACAAATAGATGCATCAGCCGGAGTTTTTAACACATTCCCCAATATATATAGTGGAACTAATTCTATTACTTTAAATGCATGGACACATATTGCAATTACCAGAGATAGTAGTAATGTTATACGTTCATTTATTAATGGTGTAGTTGATCCAACAACTGCAACAGTAACACAAAGTTTATATTTAACTAACGGTACAACTGCGATAGTTCATATAGGCGCACGTATACAAGATGGTGCATTTCAGCCAGTTGGATTTACAGGACAGATGAGTAATCTACGCATTGTACCAGTGGTCGCAGTATATACAACAACATTTACACCACCAACAACAGCATTAACTGCTACGCAAAGTGCAGGTACAAATATAGCGGCAATTACTGGAATACCAAGTAATGGTTATAGTGTTTGGTTTAATGGAAGTAATACATATCTTAGCCTTACTACAAACAGTAGTTTAGCATTAAGTACTGGAAATTGGACAGTAGAATGCTGGATATTCCCGAGTAGTGTAGCGGTAGCACAAAATATTATTTGTGAATGGAGAACTAGTAACAACAGTCAACCAGTATTATATTTGGCTAATAGTACTGTAATTTGGAGAGTAAATGGTGCTACATTATTATCGGGTGGTACTATTGTTGCTAGTACTTGGACTCATATTGCAGTAGTGAAAAATTCTACAACATCAACCTTATATATTAATGGTGTGAGTGCTACCAGTGCAGGTGATACAGTAACATATGCTACGGATGCTACATTCCAAATAGGTAAAGCATGGGATTCAAACTATTGGAACGGACATATTTCTAATTTAAGAATTGTTAAGGGTCAGGCATTATATACATCAACTCCCTTCACGCCAACTACGAGTCCGTTAACAACCACAAGTCAAAGTGCAACATCATCTAATGTAAGTTTGTTAGCGTGTCAAAGTACTACTATTATTGATAATGGTACTGGAAATGGTGGGGTAGGATTTACTATAACAAATAATAACACATCAATCGTAACATTAGCGTATAGTCCTTTTGGTACTCAAGCAACAATATTGGCTGCACAAGGAGCCGCAGTAACCTCAGATAATTCTATTAATGCATACACATTTACTAACGTTGCTACTGTAGGTCAATCAACTGTTACTCCTTTTGTTGGTCCTTTAACCGGTTCAGCAAATGCAGGCGCAAGTAATGGTATGGCAATAAGTTCAGGTGGATTATTGAATACATGGGGTTTGGGTACTAGTGGTCAAATAGGTGATAATACTATAGTTAGTAAATCATTCCCAACTAGAGTTGGAACATCAACCTCAACAATTGAATACAGTCCAATACAAGTTGGTGCTAGTAGTTGGAGTACAGTAAGCGCAGGTGGTAGCCATACTGTTGGTATAAAACTTGATAATACAGTTTACGCATGGGGACTTAATGGTAGTGGTCAATTGGGTGATGCTACAACCATCAATCGTAGTAGTCCAGTACAAGTTGGTACTATTACTACGACATTGATTAATACTAACGCATATAGTTTGAAGTTTAATGGATCACCTCAGAATTTAATTATTGCTAATAATTTTTTAAATGCTTTGTCAGGTACATATACTATTGAAGCATGGTGTTATTTTACAGTAATTCCTACTGGTAATACATACCAAACTGCTTATCATCTTATATCATCTTATATAACTAGCACTAATTGGCATTCATGGGCTATAGGTATTGCTACTGGTAATTTTGCCGCAGTGCTATTGGATAGAACAGGATCTACGTTTCAAACTATTTCTACTAGTATTACATTTTCATTAAACTCATGGGTACATATTGCATTTGTAAATGATACAAATAATTTAGTTACAATGTATATAAACGGTGTTGTTGGTGGCACACTTGTAACAAGTGGTACTTGGAGTACTAATGGAACTTCTGCCGCTATCGGTAGTTATAATGCATCTGGTACAGGTTATTTTAATGGTTTTATGAGTAACTTGCGTATTACTAATACTATGGTCTATACAGGCGTATTTATACCAAGCACAATACCGTTAACAGCAATATCAGGGACAGTTTTACTAACAGCGCAAAATACAAATATAGTAGATAATTCAACTAATGCCTTTACTGTTACAAATAACAATAGTGTTTTATATTCTTTTAACACACCTTTCCCAAGTGCAGTAGCGACCGGCGCATTATTTGCAACACAAGTTAGCGCAGGTGCAACACATTCAGTAGCAATTGATACTAGTAGTAAATTATATGCTTGGGGATTAAACAGTTCAGGACAATTTGGATTAAACGATTCAACTAATCGTAGTGCCCCAATACAAATTGGATTATCAACAAATTATAATACTATAAGTGCAGGTGCTGACTACACTATGGCATTAGATAGCGTAGGAACTTTGTATATATGGGGATTAGGTACTTCTGGTCAATTAGGTGATAATACTGCGGTAACTAAGAGCAGTCCTATATTCATAAATTCAATGTCATTGCCAAATACAAGTAGTCCAATTCAAGTTGGTACTAGTAGCTATACTATCGTAAGTGCAGGAAATAATACCTCAACTGCAATATCAAGTGCAAATAAACTGTTTGTATGGGGTTTGGGTACAACTGGTCAATTAGGTACAGGAGTTACATTCTCACGCAGTAGCCCAGTACAAATCAGTACAAACTCTTATAATTTAGTAAATGCAGGTGGAACACATACTACATTTGTACCTAATTATTCCCCGCAAATATTGTTAGCAACCGGATTAGGAACTTCAGGGCAAATAGGTGATTTAAATACAATTTCACGTAGCAGTCCAACTCAAATAGGTGCAAGTATAACTACATTTAACAATCCAGTGACTGTAAGCACAGGAAACTACTCTAGCTATTATGTTAGTAGTCCTACACAAGTCGGAACTAGTAGTTGGACAAGTGTAAGTGCTGGTGGTACACACACATTAGCTATTAGAAATAACAATACACTATATGCTTGGGGATATAACGCAAATGGTCAACTTGGTGGTTCTGATACGATAAATAGAAGTAGTCCTGTGCAAGTTGGCTCTAGTAGTTGGAGTCAAGTAAGCGCGGGGGATTCACATAACATAATATTAAAATCTGATGGCACAATTAACACATTTGGTCTTAACACTTTTGGACAACTCGGTGACGGAACATGAGTATAACTAGATCCAGCCCTGTTCAAGTGGCTGCGTACAGTACAACATTCAGTCAAGCCCCTAAATTAGTAAGCACAAGCTGGAGTAAAATCAGCGTAGGACCTAGCCACGTATTAGCTATTAGAAGTAATAATACATTATATGCTTGGGGTTTTAATAACGTAGGTCAACTGGGTGATGGCACAACTATAAGTCGTAGTAGCCCAGTACAAATTGGTAATCCTAGTATATATACATGGACTGATATTGTTGCAGGATTAAACTTTTCAGTTGGATTACGCGGTGACAATTTATTATTTACTTGGGGTCTTAATACTAACGGACAATTAGGTGATTTAAATGCCGGCACATCTAACCGCAGTAGTCCTATTCAAGTGGGTACTAGTAGTTGGAATGCAGTTAGTGCAGGCGGCAGTCATGTTGTTGCTATTCGCAGTGATAAAAGTTTGTGGGCATGGGGATTAAACAGTTTAGGACAATTAGGTACTAATGATCTTTTAACACGTAGTAGTCCAGTACAAATAAGTTCAAGTAGTTGGAGTATTGTAAGCGCAGGTAATACTCATACTACTGCAATAACCACTGATGGTAAATTATACACGTGGGGTGATAACACAGTAGGTACATTAGGATATACTATACCTCCACAAACATATTATAGTTGGACAAGTGTTTCAGGTAATGCAGATTATACTGTTGCTATTCGTAATGATGGATTATTATTTGCGTGGGGAACAAACAACTTTGGCCAGTTAGGTGATTTTACTACAATTAATCGTAGTAGTCCTGTACAAATAGGTAGTAATAGTTGGAGTGTTGTAACAGCAAACGCACCAACAGGTGGCGGACCAGTTTTAGCTATTCGTAGTGATGGTACACTATGGGGTTGGGGATATAATGCAACCGGAGTACTGGGTATAAACGATGTTGCTAATCGTAGTAGCCCAGTACAAGTTGGTACAGGTAGTTGGACTAAAGTAGCCGCAAGTAAAAGTCATACATTAGCTATTAAATCTGACGGTACTTTATACACCTGGGGTTTAGGATCATCAGGACAATTGGGTCTTGGTATAAACAGTAGGTCATCTCCTGTACAAATTGGTACTACTGGTACAATAAATTCTATATATTTCACCGGTGGTAGTTCTAATGATAAACTAACATTGGCTTCAAGTGCTGCCTTTAATTTGTCAAGCGGTACCTGGACTATTGAATTTTGGATGTATACGTTTTCTTTACCTGGTGCAGGTAATAACTGTCGTATATTAATGTTTGGTACTAACGCACAATCTAACTCATTTGCAGTATCATTTGCATCAGACGGTAGCATTGGTGCAGGCGTAGCTTTTACTGGTACTGGTATAGCAAGCACATCAGGCACAATTGTAATTAATACTTGGTACCATTTTGCTGTAGTGTCAAATTCAGGTTCAGCAAATGTATACGTCAACGGTGTATTAAAGGCAGGACCAATTACTATTACACAACCAACTTCAGGTAATATTGGATTGAATATTGGTTATGATACTGTAGCTACAGTTAACTATCAATATACAGGTTATCTAAGTAACATTCGTATTATTAAAGGTCAATCGTTGTTTACTGGAGCATTCACTCCAAGTACAAGTCCACTAACAACTACAACTGTAGGTCATACAGGATCAGGTGCAGTGGCATCAATAAGTGGTACAGTTTCATTATTGACTGCTCAGAGTACAACAATCATTGATAATAGTAGTAATAATTTTACAATCACTTTAACTGGATCACCGGTTGTAACACCAACGGTTGTCCCATTCAGTGGACAAGTTCTTACTAATATTAGTTATATACAAGTAAGCGCAGGTGATACTTCTTCATACGCAATAAAAAATGATAATCAATTATATACTTGGGGTGCTGGTACAGACGGTAGATTAGGTCATAGTACAACAATCAATCGTAGTAGCCCAGCTCAAATAAGTATTAAAAGTTGGACAAGCGTATTTGCATATGGATCAAGTTTTGTACATGCTATTGATAGTAACAATAAATTGTTTGCTTGGGGATTAGGCACAACAGGTCAACTTGGTTACGGAGACATAGTATCTCGTAGTAGTCCAGTACAAATTTCTACTGGTAACTTTAGCACATTGGGTGCTTATGGAACAACACCAAACACATTAGGTATACAAACTGATGGCAGTTTATGGGGTTGGGGTAGTAAAACAAACTTGTTGTTAGGTGATTTTAGCAGTGCAAGTTATACATATAGTTGGAGTCAAGTAAGTGCAGGGCCAAGTCATACCGGAGCAATCCGTAGTGATGGTAGATTATATACTTGGGGATATAATAGATACGGTCAATTAGGTAATAATTCAACTGTTAATACAAGTAGTCCAACATTAATTACAACTACAATTGTGCCTGGTGCTCCAAGTGAGTTTTGGAATCGTGTTGCTGTTAATGACTTACGCACCGTTGCTGTTCGCAACGACGGAACATTATGGACTTGGGGATTTAATGCAGGAATATTAGGAATCAGTGATATTACCAATCGTAGTAAGCCTATACAAATTGGTAACTCAATTACAACTGAAGTGAGTAATTCAAATATATATAGTACTTATTTTAATGGAACATCAGATTTTTTAGGTCTACCAAGTAATATTACGTACACGGGCGATTTTACCATTGAATGTTGGTTTTTTCCAACAGTACCAACCATTACAAATTATGTAGGTTTATTTGGAGGAGACTCAAATAACTTTGTACCAATGTATGCTGTTACCGGAAATAGACTTGAATGTGGTATTTTTGGGAGTAATGCTATAGTAACATCAACAGGAACTTTTAACCTTAATCAATGGAATCACGCCGCTTTAGTTCGAAGCGGAAGTACAATACGATTCTACATCAACGGAGTTCAAGATAGTGCAACAGCAACAGATAGTAGTACATTTACTCATGCCGGGCCTGTCATAGGAGGTCTCACAGCAAATCGATGGACTGGATATATATCAAATGCCAGAATTGTTAACGGTCAAGCATTATATACTAACACTTTTACACCAAGCACCGCACCATTGACTACTACAAGTCAAGGTGCAACTGCATCTAACGTAAGTTTATTAACATTACAAAATATTACATTTGTTGATAATTCTTTAAATTTATTGACATTAACAGTAAATGGTGATCCTTCTCCAGGACAACTAGTTACACCTTTCTCAAGCTATATCATCAGTGCAACACGCAGTTGGACAGGTATAAGTGCTGGGTTAAGTCATACTGTTGCTGTTAATAATTTAGGTAGAATGTATAGTTGGGGAGATAACACTTATCAACAATTAGGATATTCTACTAGTAGTGTAGCTTCTTATAGTGTGTTATTTGACGGGAATCCGCAATATATGCGTATTGATGGTGCTTCTGGTGCTACTACTGCATTCACATTTGGCACGAATGATTTTACTGTAGAAGCGTGGGTTTATTTAAATTTTTATCCCAGCCCTAATAGCGGATTTTTAGCAGGAAATGCAACTACCGCTAACGGATTTGGATTTGGTATTTACAGGCCACTGCAACAAGGTAAGTTGTATATGACGACTAGTACTACAGAATATATTTCAACCGGCTCCACAATCCCACTAAAAACTTGGGTTCATGTTGCTTGGACTAGACAAAGTAATACTGTTAGAATGTTTATTAACGGGGTTCTTGATTATAATGCAGGTACTATTTCTACTAATATTACTGAGACTGGTGGAAATTTAGGTGGAAACGCCGGAGGCAACTCATTTCATCCTGGTTGGGTTTCTAACCTTCGTGTAGTTAATAATCAAGCATTATACACATCAGCCTTTACGCCAAGTACATCTCAGTTAACAAAAACTACAGTTGGTTCTACTGGTGCAGGGGCGGCCGTCTCATTAACAGGTACTGTAACTTTGTTAACCTTTCAAAGTTCTGCGATTGTTGATAATAGCAACAGCAACAATTTATTAGTTCTATTAAATTGGAGTGGACCCACAACTGGACAAATAGTAAATCCATTCCAACAACCTGGCGTACCCGTACAAATTACAGTACCATCAGTAAGTTGGAGTCAAGTAAGTAGTTACAGCAATCACAATTTAGCAATTGATACAAATAATAAATTATATTCTTGGGGTGATAATACATTAGGACAAGCAGGCCAATCAACTAACCCACTACAATGGACGTCAGTTAACAATTATTATACTACACAAATGATACGCAATGATGGTATTGTGTACGTTATGGGTTTGAATAACGGTGGACAATTAGGTGATGCAACGACAGTTAACAAAAGCAGTCCCGTACAGTTATCAGGTGGTGGTAGCTGGAGTCAAATAGTATCAGGGTATGACGGCACCAATAACGGGTACAGTATTGGTATAAAAACTGACGGTACATTATATGCTTGGGGTCTTAACAGTAGTGGTATACTAGGAGATAACACATTAGCAACAACTGCTACTCGTAGTAGCCCAGTACAAGTTGGTACAAGTAATTGGATCAGCGTAAGTACAATGAACAACAGTGCCATTGCTATTCGTAGTGATTACACAATGTGGGCTTGGGGTAAAAATGACCAAGGACAATTGGGTCAAGGAGATACTACAAGTCGTAGTAGCCCAGTGCAAATAGGAACAAGTAGTTGGACTCAAGTTAGTGTTGGTGTTAGTTCAGCAATGGCTATAAGATTAGACGGAACATTGTATACTTGGGGACGTAATACTAACGGACAGTTAGGTGATAGTTCAACTATTAATCGTAGTAGTCCTGTACAAGTAGGTATAGGTAATAGTTATATACAGTTATCAGGTAGTTCATCAAGTAAATATGCTATTCGTAATGATTACACACTTTGGAGTTGGGGATTTAATACTAACGGTGAGTTAGGATTGTTAGATGCAGTCGCACGTAGTAGCCCGGTACAAATTAATACAGCATATTACTATGATTTGGTCTCATCCGGTGCTGACCATGCAATAGCAAAACGCAGAGATGGAACAATTTGGTCTTGGGGACTTAATACTTGGGGTCAATTAGGTGATAATACAGTGGTAGCAAAATCTAGCCCAGTTGCAGTAGGTACAAGTTCATGGATAAGTGTTAGTGCAGGAAATAAAAATACTTTTGGTATCACCGTAGCAGGGGTGAATGGTTTACAAAATTTATATGCTTGGGGACTTAATAGTAGTGGAGAATTTGGTTTAGGTGATACACAAAATCGCAGTAGTCCTGTTCAACTTGGTAGTGGACTACAATTACAATTTATAAGTAGCCCAACACAAATAGGTACAAGTTCTTGGACAACTATAAGTGCTGGATTAAGCAACTCAATGGCTATTCGTAGTGATTATAAATTGTACACTTGGGGCGACAACAGTCAATTGCAATCGGGATACATCACACCTACAACAATATTATCTACCTCAAACAAAACAAACAATGACGCACAAAGTTATATTCGTAGTACAGACAATGCATTAATTATCTGGGGCGTAAATGATGCAGGACAATTGGGATTAAATGATACTGCTAATCGTAGTACCCCAGTTCAACTTGGTGTAGGATTTGGTAATTCACGTTTTGCAAAAATAGCAAGAGCAAAAGTTGCGTCAGCAGGTTATACATTGGGTATAAAAACTGACGGAACATTATGGAGTTGGGGTAGCGGTGTGGGTGGTGTATTGGGTAGCACTACAACAACTAATCGCAGTAGTCCTGGAGTAGTTAGTACATTAACTAATTGGAGTGATGTGGCAGCAGGTCCAAGTCATGCATTAGCAATTAAAACTGATGGGTCATTATGGGGTTGGGGACTTAACACAAGCGGACAAGCAGGTGTATTGAGTTGGGCTAAAGTAAGTTCAGGCAGTAGTCATACACTAGCAATACGTAGTGATGGTGCATTATACGGTTGGGGCAGTAATACTGTAGGACAAGTTGGTGATATATCAATTGTTACACGCAGTAGTCCTGTACAATTAGGATCAGGTAGTTTTATTCAAGTTGTTGCTGGTATTAATATTAGTGCTGCCATTCAAGGTGATTATACTTTATGGTCTTGGGGCAATAACGCTAGCGGAGCATTAGGTTTAGGTGATACTGCAAATCGTAGTTCACCTGTGCAAGTAGGTTTAAGTAGTTGGAGTCAAATATCTACTAGAGATTACATGGCTGGTATTACATACGATAACAGATTATTTACTTGGGGTAGTAATGCAGGATATCAATTAGGTAATGGTACAACAAATCCTAGAAGTAGCCCGGTGCAAGTTGGTAGTAGCAGTTATACGTCTGTATCTGCGGGCGGCAGTTATATGGCAGCTATTAGAATTGATAGTGGATTATTTATATGGGGTACAAACACTACAGGACAACTTGGTCTAAATGATGTTGCATTAAGAAGTCAGCCAACACAAATTGGTAGTAGTTCTTGGAGTGTAGTAAGTGCAAGTAACAATGCTCATACATTAGCACTTACTACTGATAATAAATTATATGCTTGGGGTAATAATTTCTTTAGCCAACTAGGATTAAATGACACGGTAAACCGTAGTAGTCCAGTTCAAGTTGGAAGTAGTAGTTGGACAAACGTATATGCAGGTACAAACTATAGTATAGCGTTGCGTACAGACAATACAGTATTTGCTTGGGGAGACAACACAAGAGGTAATTTAGGTGTATACAATTTATTAAGTTGGACTATAATAGGCAATGGTATAGGTATACACAGTGATTATACATTGTGGAATTGGGGTGATAATTCAGTAGGACAACTTGGCATAAGTTCTACTCAGTATCGTAGTAGTCCAGTACAAATAGGTACAACAAGTTGGACATACACATATTCAACAACATCAAATGCTTATGCTATTAAGAGTGACGGTAGTATGTGGGCATGGGGTCGTAACTATTTTGGTCAGTTGGGATTAAGTGATACGACGGACCGTAGCAGTCCGGTACAAATAGGCACAGATACAAACTGGAGTACCGTTGTAGCAAGTGCTACAGGTCATGCATTAGCTATTAAAACTACCGGTACGTTATGGGCCTGGGGTTATAATCAATATAATGAATTAGGACAAAATCAACTTGTCCAAACAAATCGTAGTGCACCGGTGCAAGTTGGATCAGCTACTACGTGGACTAAAGTTTCTGCGGGAAATAATTATTCATTAGGTATATCTGCATTTGGATTGTGGGCATGGGGTAGAAATGAATACGGTCAAACAGGTAATCCAAGTAATATACCTTTAAGTTGGACAACAGTAGCAGGTGGTGATAGTTATAGTGTTGCTATACGTAGTGATGGAAAGTTATTTAGTTGGGGAAAAAATGATAAAGGACAACTTGGATTAGGTCATACAGTAAGCAAATCAGCGCCAACTCAAATTGCAGTCTCAACTAATTATAATTTGTATAGTACTCAATTCACTGCTGACACTGGCACATTTTTGAATCTTCCGTACAATGCGGCATTTGGTGCAGGTACTAGTGATTTTACTTTAGAAGTTTGGATTTATACTACGGTGATTGGTAATGACAGAATGATTATAGATGGAGGTAATGGTGCCGGCGGCCGTGCTACTACATCTCATAGCTTATATCTATCCGCTACCGGAACAATAATATATCTACCAGGTGGTACTGCTGTAATTAATGCTGGCTTGATAGTTGCCAATACATGGACACATATAGCTGTAGTTAGAATTAGTGGTAGCACTAAATTGTATATAAACGGTATTCAAACAGGAAATACATACACTGATGCTATAAATTATGGTATACAACAACCCTATATA
>Ga0114959_10000792_pt1 | contig 29599 bp, 26 predicted proteins | sample C_130625_EF_Meta_FD_87317 | JGI IMG/M metagenome (GOLD analysis project Ga0114959, IMG submission 87317) | Freshwater microbial communities from Lake Croche, Canada to study carbon cycling - C_130625_EF_MetaG | ecosystem: Environmental > Aquatic > Freshwater > Lake | place: Lake Croche, Canada... | reverse complement strand
GGGAAAGTAAATAAACCCCAAATACTATCAATATAAACCCCTTATACAGAAATGTGTGAGGGGTTTTTTGGTGTCATAAATAACTAAAAAATATCACTGTATTCAATCAAATCCCAAAGATTGCCGTATAAATCTTCAAAAACCGCCACCATTCCATAGGATTCTTGATTCGGTTTTCTGACGAAGTTGACGCCTTTCCCTACCATTTTAGCATAGTCGTTTTCGAAATCAAAAGTTTGTAGAAATAGAAAAACTCTGCCACCAGTTTGGTTGCCTACATTACGTAGTTGTTCTTCGTTGCTGGCTTTGGCTAATAAAATACTACACTCAGAATCCATATCAGGGCTAACCAAAACCCATCTTTTTTCGAGACTTAATACGGTATCTTCTACCAATTCAAAATTTAATTTTTCTGTATAAAACTGAATGGCTTCATCATAATCTTGGACTATGAGAGCTATGTGGACGATTTTTCTTTTCATATTTGAAGATAATGAAAGTATTTAAACTTCTCTATTTTCTTCCCTAAAAAATAAATTCTCAAATAAATTTGGATAATTGATTCTAAATCACCTAAATTTATAGTGTACTATTTATCTATTACACTATAATTATTCAAAATGATACAAATAGAAAATTTATCTTTTGATTACGGGATTCGTAAATTAGTTTTCCGAAGTCTTAATCTGACCCTCACCGAGGGTAATGTTTATGGGCTTTTGGGGCGAAATGGAGCGGGGAAATCCAGTCTATTACGTAACATAGCGGGATTGCTTTTTCCTACACAAGGTATTTGTGTTGTGAATGGATACAATACGCAAGACCGTTTACCTGAATTTTTGCAAGATATTTATTTTTTGCCCGAGGAGTTCCATACGCCTTCCGTCAAGATAAAAGCGTTTGTGGATATTTATGCTCCATTTTATCCCAAATTTTCTCGGAAACAGTTTTTGGAATACCTCGAGGAATTTCAATTGTCAGATAAAGAGAAATTTACAGAACTTTCGTTGGGTCAAAAGAAAAAGGCGCTGATTGGCTTTGCTCTTTCCACTAATACCAAAGTTTTGTTGATGGATGAACCAACGAATGGTTTGGACATTCCTTCCAAGAGTCAATTTAGGAAAATTATTGCATCGGTGGCAACGGAAGAACGGGTTATTGTTATTTCTACACATCAAGTACGTGACTTGGAATCGTTGATTGACCCGATTATTATTTTGGATAATTCAGAGGTTTTACTTAATGCAACTACGGAGGAAATTACGGAGAAATTATGTTTCAAAACTGTCTCAACGGTTACTGACCATGACAAGGTTTTGTATTCAGAACATTCACTAAGGGGATTCTCAATTGTAACGCAAAATACTGTTCATGAGCATTCTAAGGCAGATTTAGAATTGCTTTTTAATGCCACCTTAACAAATCATTCACAGATAAAACAACTATTTACCTGAAAATAAAATGAATAATACATTTGATTTTAATCGTTTCTCATTGCTCATCAAGCGGCAATGGGTTGAAAATAAGAAACTATTTTTGATGGCTAGTTTCGGAATAATGGGAATTTCAGCCGTTATGAATTCTTTGATAATGAGATGGGAAATGGGTTCAATCAATGAAATGCCGAGGTATATTATTTTTCTTTTGTGTTTCTTTTTTGAAGGTTCAATTTTTGCAAATTATGTGTTTAAGGATATTTCCGACAAAAATAGTAGCACGTGTTTTTTATTAGTGCCTGCCTCTCATTTTGAGAAGTTTTTAACTGGCTTATTTTATGCTTTTGTTATTTTTCCAGTCGCATTTTTAACATTATTTTATGTTGTTGATATCGGATTTGTGAATATTGGGAATAACATTAAGCACAGTCTAAAGGTATCAGGAATAAAAAACTTACCTCTTTATTCATATATGTTTAGTAACCATGATGTGAGGGAAGAATTGGGTGAGATTATTGGATTTTGGTTAGTTATTCAAGCGTTTGTCTTGATGGGGGCAGTCCAATTTGAAGGTCGTTCTTACATTAAGACGGTATTCATAGGTTTTGTAGCACTCATTATAATTGGATTTTTAATTTATGTAGGCGATAAACTTTTGCTTGGTGATCTTATCAAGCAATTTCAAAACAAAGGGTACAGTCAGGAGTTAGTTAGGCACTCCAAAGACTTTTATAAAAGAATTTTCAAGGTTATTTTAATTTATATTTTACCGCTAATTCTCTTAATAACTACGTATTTTAAATTAAAAGAAAAACAAGTATAGAGCGATGGAATTTAGAGATAATAGAGCGATATACCTCCAAATTGCCGAGTTTATTTGCGAGCGTATTCTGCTGAAAGAATGGGCGGTGGGTGATAAAATTCCTTCCGTCCGTGAGTTGGCAGTACAATTAGAAGTTAATCCCAATACGGTAGCTAGAACGGTAGAATTCCTCCAACAAAGAGATATTATTTTTACAAAAAGAGGTATGGGATATTTTGTTTCAGACGAAGCCGTAGAGAAAGTTTTGGTGTTCCGAAAAGATGAATTTTTGCAAAATGACTTACCCTTGTTCTTTAAAAATATTCAATTACTAGGGATTGATTTTGAGGAGTTGAAAGGTAGATTTGAAGCATTCAAAGTGGTCTAATATCTAATAAAAAACAACATGAAAACATCAGATAAATTGTTAATGAGCACAGGTATTTGTATTGTTTTGGGAATACTCTTTTACGCTTTTGTGCTGCGTGGAGCGTACCAAAAGGCCTTGGCAAATCCATCCGCACATGAGTTAAGAATTGATTTAAAAGCTATGAAGCACTTAAATCTTTCTTTTACTTCATACTTGACCTTAAAACAAGGTAAAAGATATGAAATTGTAATAAATAAAGCTGATAAAGACTCTCTTCGTTTTGATTATCAAGGAGATACGGCTAATTTTAAAATTGGAAATATAGGGAACGTAACGATTTATTTGCCTCAATTGCCAATGATGACGTTAACAAAAAAAGATAGGAAAAATTCTAGAGATGATACGCCAATTTACATTGATAGCACTTTTCAATCAGGTGATTTCGTGGTAACATCCCTTAAAAATAGTAATATTGAATTTAGAAAATGCCATTTTGATAAAGTGGATATTCAGAGTAATGAAAGAGCAGAGATTTCGGTGGAAGGGAGTGAGATAAAGTTATTGAATCTTAGTTTGCCGAAAAATTCTACTTTGAATATTATTTACTCAAATATTCTTGCTAAAAATATTATTTTGGGAGATAGTTGTGAAGTTACCATTATTGGAAATCAATCGTTTCTTTTGAAGTAGCCACCATCCATTCTGCCATTAAAGCCAATGAATGAGCCTCACAAGTCCAATTGATATGGAAAAGTTTGGAGGAAGATATTTTATAAAGTATCGGATTTTCGTAAGCTGTTAAAAGTCCAGCGATAAAAAATGGAGATTTTGTATCAACGTCGTTAAGATTTGTACTCTTGACGACGTTTTTATTTATATTACTTCCACTATTTAAACTTATTTCTAATAAGATTCTATCCATAAACTTTAAATCTTTTTTCTTTAAATAATGCAATATGTCAATTTCTAATTTTTCACGACAGATTTCTAAGGCTGGAATATGAAATTTATTCATTAATCGCATCACATGGTACATAATTAACGGTGTACGAGCGTATTGATGAGCCACCCGAAAAGGTTGTGCTACATATTGATTGGTAAGAATTGTTTGTTGAATATATTTTACGGAATCATGCCCGTATTCGTCTAATTCTAAATCGAAGGATAATAGGCAATAAAGCATATTCGACAAGGCACAAGCATCAAATTCGATGTACATATTTTTGCCAAACCAAGTAGAATAAGCTTTCAGATTTTTGTATGTAGGAAAGACGTTTTTTATTCGATTTTTATACAAATTTGAATGGCTTATTAGTTTGGTTTGTAGCCACTTAGCTTCATCTTTTGTGTGTGGAAGCGTCATGTAAATCATGGCAGTATCATCGATGTCATCAGGAATTTTGAAGTGATTAAAACGGTGTAAAATGTTACCGTGTGGAAAATGCTGGGATGGATTGGTTTGAAAGAAATTATAGGTATTTAAATTATCCTTATTTTTAAATAATGGATAACTACGGATGGCTTTTTTTGTAATATTTTCAACTATTAATTGAGATGCTGGAGATAACTTTTCTTTGATATTATTTAATGTAAAAACAGTGATAGCGGTAAAAAATACATTGGTATCAGCACAGTGATAACGAAGATATTTATTGGTCCTATACGACTCGAAAATACCTTCTGGGAAGTAATTTCGATTGGCGGTATCTTGTAAATATGCAATTTTCTTTATAAGGTCGTCTATTGTCATTTTCGAATTGCCACCAAGGCTGCAAGGAAAAATTTAGATGAAAATAAAATTATGTGTCATCGTGCATAGGTGGCTAAAAAACGCATAAATATTCAACCATCTAATGCTAGTCAACCTATTCGTTTTTGGCCATGGAGATACGGTTTATTTCTGTACCGAAAATCTCAAATCCTTGTGAAAAATATAAACTTTTTGCTTTATCATTTTTGGCTACTACGATTAGATAATTTTTTTTAAGGTTTTAACTTGAGAAGCGCTTTCAATTGCTGAATGTAAAAGTTTACGGATCAGTCCTTAACTTTTGGCTTATTCAGATACGTACATTCTAAAAATTAGGCTTTCACGGTTTATTTTTAAGAGTAAATCTCTTTTGAAACCAACGGTTTCTTATAATTCTCCTTGAGAAATTGCTCCTAAAGGAAAATTTCCAAGGGAGTCTTTAGTCAGAAGAACTTCTCTTTCAATGTCAACTTGGGCAACTCTAAAAAATTGAGGTTACCTAGTGATTGCTAATACGTAATTGGTTTTTATTTCGTAATTCTGGGTAATGGATTTTATAATCATAAAGGATAATCCATTTTTATATTGGCTCTTTTATACTGGGACGCATCCAAAGGAACTTCCACAAATCCAACGCTTAAATACATGGATATTGCGGCCGTAAGTGAGCGATTTGAGCGTAAATACAGTGATTTAGCTTTGCGTTTTTTGGCTTCTTCAATGGCAATGATACAAAGTTTTTTTCCTAAACCCAAGCCTTGTGCATTCGGGGAAACGCCCATTTTAGCCAGTTCATAATCATCATTTCCATCGTGAATGAGGGCAGCAGTTCCTACTATTTCTCCTCCTAATTTAGCAAAATATATTTTGCCACCATCAGCAATAATACGCTCAGGGTTGTCTAACTGCTCCAAATCGTGTGCCTCAACGAAGAAGTATTTTTCGATCCATTCTACATTGATTCTTTTAAAATCTTCTTTGTAAGCTTCTTGATATTCAATAATTTGAAGCCCCCCAGCCCCTAATGGGGGAGCCAGTGCACGTCCTTCCGACTTGAAAACTCCCCCATCGGGGGCGTGGCGGCCGACGCCTCGAACTGCTATTTCTTTTTCAAAAAAATGCGTATCAACGGACATTATAGGAAAAACAGATGGTAAATTTTGTTTTTCAATTAAGTTAAATCCGTTGCGTATATAAAATCTGATAGCGGCTTGAAGTTTTTCAATTGTACCAAGATAAAGCTTTTTGATGTCATTTTCACGGGATGTCGTTTCCAAAATATCCATTAGTCTTTGAGCAATTCCGTATTCTTTACCTCTAAATTCTTTTTTAACAAACATTTTTCTGATTGTTCCAATATTTTCTCCACAATCAATTAAAGCAATTGTGCCAACAACTTCTTCACCATATTTTGCAACCCAAAAATTACCTTTCCCGTGTTGATAGAAACCGGGAATATTTAGTAAATCTTGCTGTTCGTTGATCGTGATAGGAACTTGAAATTCGTTTTGTTGAATATTCAAAATTAGATTTATGATATGTTCGGTATCTTGATTTTCAAATGGTTGTATTAAAATCATGGTTATTTTTTTTACACATTTATTTCTCCCACTAAATAAGGAACTGCTTTTCCTGCAATTTTTACTCTTTCGCCCACTAATTTACAAGCTAATTCACCGCCTCTTGCTGAAATTTGACGAGCATTAAGTTCATTTTTACCTAAAACTTTTGCCCAATAAGGAACCAGACTTGTGTGTGCCGACCCCGTTACGGGATCTTCGTCTCCGCCAGAATTGGGGCCAAAGAATCTTGAAACGAAATCTACTTCAATTCCTTTTGCCGTAACGATTACACCACGACAATCAACCTCTGCCATTTTTCTGAAATCAGGCTTGAACGCTTTTATTTGGGCTTCTGAATCAAAAATGAGCATATAATCTGTCAAACCTTTATATGTTTCTCTGGGTCTTATTCCCAAACTATCAATCAAGGTTTGTGGCGTTTCAGCGGCTTGTAATTTATCCATCGGAAAGTCCAATTCTAATGAATCTCCTCGCTTTTCAACCTTCAAAATTCCACTTCTTGAATTGAATTCTATGATTGATTTTGAATAATCCTCGAAGTGAAAAATTTGGTATGAAGTTGCTAAAGTGGCGTGTCCGCAAAGATCTACTTCAATAGTAGGTGTGAACCAACGGATGTGAAATTTATCACCTTCTGGAACGTAAAATGCGGTTTCGGCAAGGTTATTTTCTAAAGCAATGTTTTGCATTAATTCGTCCGAAAGCCATCTGGTCAAGGGAATAACTGCGGCTGGATTTCCGCAGAAAACTTTGTCGGTGAAAGCGTCTAATTGATAGATTTTTAATTGCATTTATTTATTGATTTACAATTTCGGAAAATAGTGATAAGGTTTACGATTTTAGGAAATCGTTGAAAATTTTTCGATTCGGAAGAAACGATTTACACAATTTTATGAAATTCTTTAAAACGTTCTAAGTAACTTTTTTCTGCCCAAGCATCTTCAAGTTCTTGGAGGGCAAGCAAAATATTGTGTTTTCGTGTTTCAAAAAGGTTCGTATTTACTTCTTTAACATCCGCCCAAATTTTTTGAAGTTTGGGTAATAGCATTTTTCCTTTTTTGGATAATTTTAGGTTTCGTTTTCGGGCATCTTCCGCTGATTTCTTAGAAATTATTAATCCTTTTTTTTCTAATTCTTTGGCAATTTGTATTACACCGGGGTGCGTAACTTTCAATATTTCAGCTATTTCCATGATACTGGCTTCTCCTTTTTGGGATAAATAAAAGAAAAGAGGGAAATATTTTGCTTCAAAATCTACTCCGTAATATTGATAGACATCCGCCACACTTTGCATGCCAATTTCACTCATTCGTTTCATACGACTGGCAAAGGCTAAGGCTCCTAAGTCAATTAATAAATCCATTTTTTGGTGGCGGCCGACGCCTCGGTTCGATTTTCGTTATTCATTTTATAAATCAACAATTTATTTAGTAATTAATTACGTAATTGATTACACAAAATTGAAAATAAAATTTATAAAAACCAAAAGAGCCACTCCTTTTTTGGAAGTGGCTCTTTTTTCGTTGTTTGATGTTCTGGATTCGATGTTCGTCAGTAGACCGAAAACCGAACCTAAAACTTAAAATCTTGCCATCAAACTCACCCCAACGGTTCTTGGATTGCCCAAAGTGGCCGCTCCAAAATTATAAGCATACGAAATGTAAGTAGTGTTTGAAAGGTTTCTACCCCAAAACATCAAGTCGTAATTTTTAGTCGAAAAACCGGTTCTAACATTGATTAAACTATAATCGTCTTGGCTATATTTGTTCGGCAAATCGAAATATTGTTTACCTAACAAACGCCATTCGCCCCGAGCCACGTAATGAATTGTTTTTGACAATGACACACTGTATTGAAGCGCTACCATTGAAGTAAAACTTGGTGTAAGGAGTTGTTTATTACCAGCAAAATCCGTTGTTATTTTAGTTGGTTTTCCTCCCACATACACTGTTTGAGGCAATGCCAATTTTGAATAGGTAGCAGAGGTTACCCCAAAATTCCAGTCAATTTGTAAGCCTTTGGCAATATTTGCTGAGATTTCAGACTCAAAACCGGTGCTTGAAAAATTACCACCATTGCGTGTTGCTGTGCGAAAACCCAATTCTGGAACGAGTGTAGGAATCTGAGCGTCAGATACTTGGATATTGAATACTGCAAAATTTGTTCGTAAACGATTATCAAAATAGGTTCCTTTCCATCCAAATTCAACGTTGTTACTGTATTCAGGCTTGTAAGCAACCAAAGGTGCTCCAGAAGGGTCAAAATCAATTTGGCTGAACCCACCCGCTCGGTATCCACGAGTGTATGAAACATAAGCGACTTGATTTTCTGCTAATTTGTAAGTCAAGTTTGCTTTGGGTGAAAATGCGTCAAAACTGGTACTTGCGGTCGTGTCTTTCAAGGTTGTAGCAATGTAGGCGCCTTGCTGAAATTTGCTTCCAACGGTCAATTTTTGATTTTCCGAATCGTATCTTAAACCAGCGGTTAAACTCAAAGCCTCATTGATTGAGTAGGTTGCTTGCCCAAAAAAAGCAATTCCGTTGTTTTCCGCCAAGGCGCTAGTTGAAGATTTTGCATTGTTGGGTTGTCCAAATTTGCTACCATCTTTCCCAATCAATAAGGTTTGGCTGGTTGGGTCGTATTGATTAAAATAAAACCCCCCCAATGTCCATTTCAAAGGGGATTCTGAAAGAGCGGAAGAGCTCACCCGTAGTTCTTGTGTCCAGAAACGAACCGTATTTTGACCTGCATCGTTCCTAACCTCAATGGCATTTACATCTAAACCTTGCGATTTGAAAGGTAATTGCACATCGGCATCAATGGGTGCATCGTAAAAACGTTCGTTGGTTTGGTAAGCAGTAATTGAGGAAATGGATACTTTGTCACCAAAATAATTTAGCACAGCTGAACCATTCAAAGTGTTATCATTATCTTGAGCTACTGCATTATAATTTACCTTAAATTTCATCGAATCTACGGTTGCAGTTGCATAGGGGGCAAGCGTGAAAGAACCTCTATTTTTTCGGTTATATTGTTTCACGTTGACAGTTGCCGAAAATTTTGGGGACGCTACATATTTCAAGAAATAATTTCCCGTAAAACTACTATGAACATCAAATTTTGAGTTATCGAAAACATTCGTATAAAAACCATCACGTGCATCATACATGACGGATGCACCTACGTAAAGATGGTCTTTTATCAATGGCGTTCGCAGGCCAGCGGTCAAACGCTGAGTCCCATTGGAACCAAAATTTAATTCGCCAAAACCTGCCGTTTTGTTAGTTGGTTGTTTGGTAATAATGTTGATGACCCCACCCATGGAGTTTCGTCCATACAGCGTTCCTTGTGGTCCTCTCAAAACTTCAATCCGTTCAATGTCAATAAGTTGTGGAATATAAGCGTCTAATCTGAATTGATTCACTCCATCTACGTAAGTTGCCACGGGTTGGTCGTAAGAAGCCGAAGTTATTCCTCTAATGGAGGTATTATTTTTATCATCCCCTGGGCTTGCTGAATACATATTTGGCACGATGGCTGCTAAATCTTTGACATTCCAAAGACGATAATCAGCCACCTGTTTTGCCGAAAGGACTGAAATTGCCGAAGGTATCTTTTGCGCTTGTTGCTCCACTTTTTCAGCCGAAACAACCACTTCGTCCAACTGTGCATTCGACTCCGATAAAGTGATATCTATTGATTGATTTCCGACTGATTTAGTGATCAATTTTTGCGTTTTTGTCGAAAACCCGATCGCAGAAATTTCAATGATTAAGTTGCCTGAAGGTAATTTTTTGAATTCATATTTGCCATCTGCGTCTGTAACCGTTCCAAGATTTGAATTAAGAATTTTGATGTTAGTTCCCCTCAATCCTTCGCCACTTTTAGAAGTAATTCTTCCAGTAATTGTTTGACTAAAAATGGTGTTGGCACTAATTGAACTACAGAGAATCAGAGCAAAAAGCTTAAAATAAAAAAGTTTCATTTGAATGTTTTTTTTAAAATTTAGGAACAAAGATACGTGCAAGAAATACATTTTCTAACCTATTCTATTGATCAATTAGGAACTTTTTGTTTTGTTTAATAAAATCCTTACTAAAAAGATCGAGTTAAATTCTTCCTTTGGCAAACTCAATCATTCGCAGATCTGCCCAACAAAGTCCGTCGGAATTTGTTTGATAAAACCCACAATGTCCCCCATAATTTGGAAATTCTGAGCATATATAAGCTGATTTTTTTGCAACCGCCAACATTGCACAACTTTCCGACAAAACCGGGTCATTTTTCGCATTCAAAATAAACGTTGGTATTCGGATCTTATCCACTAGGTGCATGGCAGCACATTGTTCATAATAATCTCTTCCATCTTTAAAACCATGAAGAGGAGCAATATAATTATCCGTAAAATCATCCAAATGTTTAAACTTAGAAAAATCTTTAAGTGCCTCACTATCAATTAATTCGGAGCGATTTAACAGAAACTTTAAAAGTTTTGATTTAAATCGTTCCGCATAAAATCCTTTTTTACCCATAATGTCAACACTTCCTTGCAAATCTGTTGGGGATGATATAGCAATGATTTTTTTAATTTCTTTGGGAATATTTGACGCTTTTTCGCCACCATATTTCAAGGTAATATTTCCACCCTTGCTATAACCAACTAAGATGATTTCGGTGTAATTTTTTTGGGATAACACATAATTAACAACTTCCTCCAAATCTCCAGAACTTCCATGCGTTGTAATTTTTTCAGAGCGATTATTTTCACCACTCAAGCCCCGATGATTCCATGCTAAAGCGTCGTAGTGGGCTAAATTAAAGGCTTTTACACCCCCTAACAAATAAGGGCGAGTTGTATTTCCTAAGAATCCATGCGTAAAAATGGCAAGTCTTGAATTGTTTTCAATTGATTTTGACCAATCCAAATCCAAGAAATCTCCGTCAGATAAAGTTAATCTTTCTCGAATATATTTCACGCCTTCGACTTTTCTAAATGCACTTGGATAAATGGTTGAAACGTGAGGATTTCGCCAGATTCGAGAAGGTAAATAAGTGGATTGCAAAATGGGCATTGCGTTGAAATATTTAATTTTAGGATAAACTTTAAACAAGCAATAAAGGTTATTCGTTCAAGGTCGGACTTAATCCTTCACATCCTGAAATGTACATTGATTTTCATACGCACAAACCGCTTTACTCGGCCGAATCGAATATTTTGGAGGTTATTTCCGTGCACAATACCGTAAAATACGAAAACGAATATTTCACGGTTGGGCATCATCCCTGGTGGACAGGGCAAGCACTTTCTGAAGTAGATTTGCAGAATATGGAAACACTTTTAGCCAATAAATATTGCTTAGGAATTGGTGAATGTGGGCTTGATAAATTGAAAGGGGCAACTAAGGAAATACAGGAGGAAGTTTTTTACCAGCAGATAATGCTTGCCAATAAAAATAACGTTCCGGTGATTGTGCATTGCGTTCGGCAGTACGACCAAGCGCTGAATTTTAAGAAAAAATACGGAAAAACGCCTTGGGTCATTCACGGTTTCCGAAGAAATCAGCATTTGGCAAAATCATTGATTGACCAAGGAATTATGCTTTCGGTAAGTCCCGTACAACAAATGAATGAAAGTTTTGTGGAAATGCTTCGATTCCTTCCCGCCGATAGCTATTTCCTCGAAACGGACAGTGAATATTCTCTAACCATTATAGAACGTTATCAACTCATGGCTACCCTTAAGAACCTTGATTTGGAGGAATTGAAAACGCAAATGAGGGTGAATTTTGATGGGTTTTTTGGGTTGAAATTTTAATCTTCTATCACCAATTATCCACAAAACTGCGCTTTATAACCAATATTCTTCCTACCACATCTAAAATATAAACAAGCACTTTCACCCGCAAAAATTACGCCTATTTGATAATACTTGCCCGCATCGTTTTTAAAAAATTTGTTGTATTCTTGGCAACTTGCTTTGTGTTCAAAATTATCTCCTTCGATTTTTAAGTCTGGAATATCTAAGGGCGAAATGATTTTTACATTTGCGCCTTCTTGTCCAAAAAATACTTTTTCACACAAGACTTATTCACTAATTGTTGATTGTCAGTTTCTGATGATAGGGGATGAGTCTCAAAAAAATCCCATAAAACCTTTAATATCCCTTTCGATTGAAATAGCCTAAATAGGCTGGATTCATCCTAATTCATTGTATGCCAAAAGTCCACCTGTAACGTTGCGAACATGGGTAAAACCTTGGGATTCCATGAATGATTTTGCTCTTCCAGATCTTGCGCCAGAACGACAATGCACAATTACTTCGCTATTTTTCCAGGCTTTGATTTCGTCAATTCTATCAGGTAATTCGCCCAAAGGAATCAATTTTGCGCCAAGATTTTGCTCTTCATACTCATAATCCTCACGCACATCGAGGAAATTCAGGTCTTCGCCTTTGTCAAGTCTTTCTTTTAACTCTTCTACTGTAATATCCATTTTATTTAGCTTTTGGCTGTCAGCTTTCGGCTATCAGCAATTAGTATGAAATGTATTGATTGTTTATTACTGCGGAAAATCCAACTGCCAAAAGCTGACAGCCAAAAGCCGCTAAACTATTCTTTGATAATCTTGCGAACAAAGGTATTTTTTTCATTCGAAAGTCGCAAAAAATAAATACCTGTCTGTAAATTTTGAAGATTAATCTCTTGATTATCAGTACGTTCTTGAAAAATAATTCTTCCCGACACGTCATAAACAGCCACATTTTTCAAACTTATATCATTCCATTTAAAAATTCCATCGGATGGATTGGGCGAAATTACTAAGTTCTTATCTTGAATTTCGTCTTCTGTTGCCAATGGTTTTAGAGGAATAGTTTTCCCCAACATAACAGGTCGAATCATTAAACTACCTTTAATCGGCACAAATGTGCTACTAATTTGTGGGTCATCCGCTTTGGGAACTTGTATCCATTCGTTGTTGATGTTGTAATAATGTTTATTCGCAAATTGCGGGGTACTACCATCCAGACCGATTGCCAACGGTTCATCATCCGTAAATTGGATGAATCCAACGTAGAAAGTGTCGGTTACCGCTACGGGGTCAATTTTGTATTCCACAAACGAATTTGGTGAATTTGAATACCTAATCACATTCGTGGTATCTGAAATTGTCTTCAAAATTCTGCCGATTTTCCCTTTCTCGTTCGCTAATATTTGAAAAGTCAAACGCTGTTTTGCAATGTTTTTAAGGGTGGGTTGCAAGTTAATTCTAATGGCAGAAACTGCATCAGGTTTGTTGGCAACATATTGCACAGCCACTCTGCCAAAGCCTTTCTTGATTTCAGCCGCTTGTTCAGCCGTTCCATCATCATAGGCGAAATAATTATTCAACTCAACGTATCTACTAATGGTATCATTGACCGTAAAAATAGCTGCATCGCCCGATTTTACATCTAATTTTATTTTCAGATATGCCTTTGTAGTGTCTCTTTTTAACAAATTAATATCAAGTGAATTCTTCACAATAATTGTTTTAAATGATTTTGTTGGAATAGCGGTAATAATTGAATCTTTCGTCTGAACGGTCAAATTATTTAACAAATTTTTGACGGTGTAATTTGGGTACAAAAGAAGCTGATTATTAAATAGATTATTCACATCAATAGTAATACTTTCATTTAATTCTTGTTCAGGTTTTGAGAGAAACTGTCTCATTGGCATAGCGCTGTAATTTCTTAAAATATTGGTGATTGGGTTCCGTGTGGCATAATCTCGAGTATAAATAGCCGTAACCTCATTTGTTAAAGGATTTTTATCGCTTCGATTACGCCGCTGATTGATTGGAATATTATTTTTTATTCCGTCTAAATAAACATAATCCAAATGCCACACATCAAATTGCCCTGATTGGCGGCCGTATGATTGAAAACGAAATTGAAATCCCGCATGAAAATAAAGATTTGCCCGAATTGGAATGAAGGACTGCACGAATTTATCCGAGACCTTGTTGGCAGAGTCTATCCATACGGTTCGCCAAATATTGCCATTGGTCAGAAATTGTAATCGTAAGGAATCTCTTAACTCGGGTTTGTCACCGAGTCCTTGTGCACGGTAAAAAAAACTCAAATAAAGGGAATCATTGAGGGTTTTTCCTAACAAATCAATGGGTAAGGAAGTTAAAATATCGGTTGGTCCTTCAGCAAGGGAATTAACAAAATCGTAGGGTGTTCCATCGGTTTTAAGTCCATCAAAAGTCGCTACATTCAGTGTTGGATGATTATTGGTGAAGGTATTATTAATAAAAACGCCACCACCATTTTGCCATTTTGAAAGATCTGGGAGATTGGTGGAAGTTGAAAAATCATCAAAAAAAGGTAAACTCAGTGCTGTTATTTTGGCAGATGAGGCTTTAATTTTTTCCGTATTTCCTAAGGGGATTATATGAAATTGGGCAAATGAAACCTGCCAGAACAAAGATAGTTGTAGCGTCAGAAAAAAGAAGTTTTTGGTAAATCTGTTCATTGTCATATGCTGTATAAAAAGCCTTTAGCATTTGGCTATTAGCTAATCTTCTGATTTTAAAGCTGATAGCTAATAGCCAAATGCCAACAGCAACTTAATTTGGTTGTTCGCCCGCTACCCAAATGTCAATCATTTCGCCCGAACGAATCTTTCCTCCTTCGCTACACGCTGGATTTTGTCGAAAAACGGTTCCTGCAGGTTCACTGGAAGTTGGGTCATAGATAATGGTTCCAATTTGCAAACCTGAACCTTTGATGATGATTTGAGCTTCATCGAATCCTTTGCCTTCTACACATGGAACATCGATTTCTGAATCGCCCGTTCCATTTCCAATTACAAGTGTAACTTTAGAACCTTTTGCAATTAACGTACCAGCATCCATTTTCGCACCTAAATATTTAACCTCCAATACTTCATTTTCACGAATGTCGTTTTGATATTCTAAATTTGGCCTCAAAAGTCCTGACACCAATAATTGTTGTTCGGCACTTCTCACGGACATTTCGGTCAATTTAGGCAGTTTTATCATCGGAGCGGTTTCCGTATTTATCGTTAAGTAAATCTTGCGACCTTGCTTCACTTTCGAATTCTCTAAAGGATATTGTGAAAGTACTGTTAAAGGTTTGATTCCTGGCGTAAAAGTGCTATCAGTTACCTCAAAATCAAGATTTCTGTCGTCCAGAAGGTCTCCGGCTTGTTCTATCGATAAACCTTTTAAATTAGGTACCGTAATTGCCTCGCCGTGGTTAGTACTCCATGGTAAATAAAGGAAAAAAAAGCCAAAAAATAATACCAACAACAATAAAATAATGATGGTGATGTGGGTATATACGTCCTTTTTAGAACTGGTTGAAATTTTCATTATATAATTTTAAAATGATTTCGATTTCTTAATTATTCGCAATTTAGAAATTTTAAGGTTTAAATTAGACAGAAAGGTTCACAAAGTTTTCTTTCAAGATTTGATGGAACACACATTTAAAAAATCAGACACGGATTTATCTAAATTTTATCCCTGCCTAATCCTTTAAATCCATGTTCCTGAAGAGGTCGAGCAAAATATCATCCCTGCCAATTTGTCCTACAAAACTCATTTGGAGTTCTTTTTGCAAAAACATTCAGCATCAATATTTGAGTATTATTCATCTAAAAAGTGACAAAATGACTATGCAAGAGAAAGGCAATATCTCGATTCATACCGAGAATATTTTTCCAATTATTAAAAAATTTCTTTATTCCGACCATGAGATTTTCCTTCGTGAGTTAGTTTCAAATGCTGTGGATGCTTCGCAAAAAATCAAACGTTTGGCTGCCATTGGTGAATATTCGGGTGAATTGGGCGAATTGAAAGTGAAAGTTGCCTTCGACAAAGAGGCTAAAACCATTACCATTTCAGACAACGGACTGGGTATGACGGCAGAGGAGATTAAGAAATACATCAACCAAATTGCGTTTTCTGGAGCGACTGAATTCGTGGAAAAGTACAAAGATAAAGGCGACGAAAAAGCCATTATTGGACACTTTGGTTTGGGATTTTATTCGGCTTTTATGGTGGCTGAAAGAGTGGATATTATTTCGCAATCTTACCAAGCAAACACGGATGCCGTTAAATGGACTTGTGATGGTTCAACGGAATTTGAAATTACCGAGGCTACTCGTGAAGGGCGTGGTTCTGATATGATTCTCCACATTTCGGAAGACTCTTTGGAGTTTTTGGAAGAGTTCAGAATCAAGCAAGTATTGGATAAATACTGTAAATTCCTTCCGATTGAGATAGAATTTATGGATAAAATTATCAATAATCCGACACCAATTTGGACAAAATCACCTGCCGATTTAACGGACGAAGATTATTTGAAATTCTACGAAGAATTGTATCCATATTCTGAAAAACCATTATTCTGGATTCACTTGAACGTTGATTATCCATTTAACTTAACGGGGATTTTATACTTCCCGAAAGTAAAAAATGAATTACAGCTTCAACGTGAAAAAATACAATTATACAGTCGCCAAGTTTTCATTACGGATGAAGTGAAAGACGTGGTGCCTGAGTTCTTGATGTTGTTGCACGGCGTAATTGATTCGCCAGATATTCCATTGAACGTTTCTCGTAGTTTCTTGCAAGCGGATGGCAATGTGAAGAAAATTAATTCGTACATCACGAAAAAAGTGGCGGATAAATTAGGTGATTTGTTCAAAACAGACCGTGAAGGATTTGAGGCGAAGTTTGAGAACATCGGTATTTTTGTAAAATACGGTATGATTTCGGATGATAAATTCTATGAACGTGCCAAAGATTATTGTTTATTGCAAAACGTTGATGGTAAGTATTTTACGTTGAACGAATACGCAGAATCGGTTCAAGCTAATCAAACCGATAAGGACGAAAACGTAACGTATTTATACACAAATGATGTGAAAGGGCAAGACGGTTTTATTCAATCTGCCAAAAAACGTGGTTATGATGTCTTGAAATTAGATACGGTTTTGGACAGTCATTTTATTAATATGTTAGAGCAAAAATTAGTGAAAACTAATTTGAAACGGGTGGATGCTGATACCGTTGAGAAATTGATCGACAAAGGGATTGCCTTAGAATCGGTGCTTTCAGAGACGGATAAAGAAACGGTTAAGAAGATTTTTGACACGGTGATAAATGACACAACGAAGGTGGTAAATTTGGAAGCTATGCCAGTGGATGAATTACCAGCGGTAATTACCCAAAACGAGTTTATGCGTCGTATGGCAGATATGTCTCGTAATGGTGGTGGAGGCGGTATGAATATGTTTGGGAATATGCCAAACAACTACATTGTATCTGTGAATGCGAACCACCCCACGATTGATAAAATCTTGAAAACAGCGAATACCGAAGAACAAAAAAAATTAGCGAAACAAGTGTATGATTTGGCATTATTGTCACAAAATATGCTTACCGGTGCTGATTTGACGGCATTCATTCAACGGACTGCGGTAAGTTTGTAAGTTATTTTTTCAGAATTGAACGTAATAAAAAGAGAGACAAAGCACCGCATAGTCTCTCTTTTTTGGTTTTAGGAAATATTTTACAATAATTTGATAATTGCAATAGCCAAAGAAGCCGTGCCAATCATCACCCCAGCCATCCATTTTATTTGATTATTGAAACCTTTTTCCATTTCAGTACGCAAACCTGCGATGTCTGTCTTTAATTCTGTCCGTAAATCAGCTAAGTCTATCTTTGTAGCAAAAACAGTAGTGAGTCTATCTTCAGTAATAAAGATATTTTTTGCTCTTTCTTCTGAATTACCTTTTGCACTTTCAATGTATTCAACAATTGTTGTAGCTTCCTCATCTGAAAAATGATTTTTCAATGCTTGGAATGCTTTTATTTCTAATCCAGTCATAATGTTTAATTTTATGTAGTTTTTTAAGGCAAAATAGCAAAATTTATAAGCAAAAACAATAAAGCCCCGCAAAACGGAGCCTTTTTGTAAAACTATTCACCTAACCTAAAAAACTAAAAATGAAAAAAGCCCCGAAGCGTTGGTCGCCCTAACCCCCCAAGGGCGAATTGAGAAGATATTTTGTTGCTCCTTTATTCCCCCTTTGGGAGCCAGGGCGACCGACGCTTCGGCACTTTTACTTTACCGACAAAATTCTAAACTCCGTTCTGCGATTTTCTTGATGCTGGCTTTCTTTACAGTGCACACCGTCCACGCATTCATTGGCTGGTTCACTTTCTCCATAACCATTTGATACTAAACGGCTTGCATCAATACCTCGGGTCGTTAAAAAATCGACTACGGCTCTGGCACGATTGTCGGATAATTGCCTATTATAAGTATCGTCTGAACGGGCATCCGTATGCGAGCGAATCTCAACTTTCATGTCTGGATATTTTTTCAACAATGGCAAAATTGTTCTGTCTAACTCACTGGCTGCATCTCTTCGGATGAAAAATTTATCCAAATCGTAATAAATATTATTCAATTTGAAAATATCACCTTCACCGTACATTCCTTGTATGTTTTGGTACTGAGTAGGATTCTTCCCAATCTTAGCGATAGTTTCATTATTTGTGGCATATTTGTCTTTGGTTGCGCTTAATTTATGTTCGGTGCCGGGTTTTACTTCAAATTCATATCTACCATCTTTGCCTGTTAATACGGTTTGAGTAGATTTATCCTTTTTATTTTCAAGCGTTACTTGCACGCCTGAAATTGGTTTCTGATTTAATTCTGATTTCACAAGGCCTTTCAAAACGGATGAATTGGATCTCTCTAAAAAGATTTCTAAAGTGGTGTGTTGTATTGTATTGCTTTTGGTCGAATACGCAATTGAACTCATCTGGTAGCCTTCCTTGATGGCTTTAAATTCATATTCAGATTCTGACTGCAAACAAATAGATGTTGAACCATCTAAGCCTGAAACTTTCAAATCTTGATTTTCTCCGTTGATTACACTTCTAATATCCACATTTTCTAGTGGTTTTTTGGTCGTTAAATCATAAACTATCAAATTTAAAGGGCGACACTCTTTTCTGAAACTGTAAATATTATCGTCATGAATTCCTCTTTTTCGGTTGGACGAAAAGAAGCCAGAATTAAGCCCCACGTTGGTAATTAAGCCAAAATCATCTTTTTCTGAATTTAAAGGAGCACCTAAATTCATAACCCCTTTCATGGCAATCCCTTCCTTCATTTCAGCATAAAAAAGATCAAGCCCACCAATACCTTCGTGTCCGTCGGATGAAAAATACAGATTACCACCCTCATCTACATAAGGAAACATTTCATTACCTTCAGTGTTGATTTCTTTGCCCAAATTTACGGGCGTTCCCCAATTACCGTTGTTATATTCTACAATGTATAAATCCGTTCCACCGTAACCGCCTGGCATATCCGAGACAAAATACATTCTCGTGTTGTTGGGCGTGAGTGCTGGATGACCCGTTGAATATTCGTCCGAATTAAAAGGTACTTCTTTCACATTTTCCCAGGTGTTTCCTTTTAAATCTGCTGTGTAAAGTTTTAAACGATTAGTCCCATCTCTCGATTCTCGGGCTTTTCCTTTATTATAGTTATTTCTGGTGAGTACTACCTTTTTTTCACCCTTAAAGAAACTTATTGGTCCTTCATGATATTTCGTATTTAAAACTCGACTAAACTCCTCTATTTTGGTCATTTTGCCTTGTGAATTGATTGCGGGCGCCTCGGAATTGCTCGCCGACATGCCACCTAAAGATTGGGCTGTTTGTAGACCATTATGGATGCTTAACTGGGAGGTATCTTGCGTGTAATAAAGGTCTAAAAATGGTGTTTGATTCCATCCAAAAACTCTTTTTATTCCTCCTGATTCATCTCTAGCCGAACAGAATACTAATCCTCCTTTGTAAAACATCGGACTAAAATCTGCTTGTCGGGAATTAATGGGAAGGTATCGAATTTTGTAGGAGGAAGAATCACGATAAAAACGTCCAATATCCATCAAGGCAATGGAATTACGTTTTGCCCTCAAATCAGTGATTTGTTTTTCTCCATAAATTGAATAATATTTTTGGGATTCCTTATATTTCTGATTGGAGGCCAAGGCCTGAGCATAATACAGATAATTTTCCGATTCTACGGCTGGATAATCACGTAAAAGGTCAGCATAAGCCCGTTCTGCATTACGAGAATCCTGCATTTTCCGATAGGAATAAGCTAGTTTTTTTAGTCCTTCACCCCGCTGAACAGGATCTTTGGCCTCACGAAGAAACTCCTCGTAAAGGCGAATTGCGTCAATATAGCTGAGATTTTCAAACTGACGGTTCGCAGCTTTTAATTTCGATTGGGCGTTGCTATTAAGGCAATTGAATAAAATAAGCAATGTCACCAAGGAAGCTATCTGGAAAAATTTGTTCATAAATGAATTGCCTATTAGGCAGAATTTTGTTTAGAAACTCGGTAAGGTTACTAAGCGTCCTACAATAAACGTGCCAAAGATGATGAAATTTAAAGTTCTGACTTTTGAATTAACTCTCCAATTCAAATTTAGTGATTTTGTGTATTTAAACCACTTTTTATTTGATTGTAATTGTCTGATCTTTAATTCGTTTTTCAAGTACACCTCCAAAAACGTAAAAAGAGGTCATAAAATTTAGCTTTTAATCTAATTTTACGACCTCAAAATATATTCTAAAAATACAATATCAAATAATTTTGGCTGCTTGGCGAGCTAACAAAATCCAATTACCTTTTACTTTTTGAAAGATTAGCAAGACGCTTAATTTTGTCGTGCTTGAAACACCTTTATTTGAGGTCTCAGCAGAAAGTTTGTGCCTTACAATAGCGGTTAAACCCACTACCTTCACCGTTTGTTCGGTTAAATCTATGGTTTTAAAGTCCGAATTCCCAGAAACCAGTGCTTCAATAAACATGGCTTGTGTTTCGATAATTCCATTTGAATGTCCGTAACTTAAATCTTTGTGCGTAATTTTTTCTAAAGTGGATTTGTTAGGGTCAATCATTGATTTTTTTAAGATTTCAACGGCTGTTGAGACCTTAGTTTCATCGGCAGTTTGTCCATAATTGATTGATAAATTGCCGAAAAACAAAGCGGATAATAAAATTATTTTTTTCATTAGTTTTATATTTTTTACATAGTTCGAAGTGTCATTAGGTGACCGTCCAGAGCGATAGGTGAATAAAAATTATGTTCTCAATTACAATATTACTAAATTTTTGGTAGCTTTGAGATTTTAAAATTTCATCGGAAGTCGTTTTCCATTGAGCTATTCATTTTAAATCCAAGGGTCACCGAGGGTAAATACTCTTCATTTCCCAACCGTGGGATTGTTGGAGACAGAAAATCAAAGTAATCAAGCAAAGAAAACAGTTCATTTATTAAATTTATAGAAATAAAATTAATACTTTTTTTAACGAAAGTAGTAGAGCAAAATAGCGCTTCTACTTTCATTGTTGTTAAATAAAACGAAAGTTAAATGTCTACTTTGTCCATTTTGGGTACTAAAAGGTGCATAATCACCCAAGCTAATAAATAGGCTCCCGCACAAATAGCGAACATAATATAGTAAGCTGTTTCGATCTGGTTTATGCTCCGGTAGTAAACAAACATATTTTTTTGGACAGCCCAGGTTAATAAAATACCGCCCAATCCACCAGCCATTCCGCCAATTCCAACGATTGAAGCCGTTGCTTTTTTAGGGAACATATCCGAAACCGTGGTGAAAATATTTGCGCTCCATGCTTGGTGAGCCGCTGCGGCAATGCCAATCACTAAAACGGCGAACCACATATTTACTTTTCCAGCAACTTGTGAGAAAATAACAGGAATCACAAACAAAGCAAAAATAAACATAGACGTCTTGCGTGCCTTAAAAACAGGCATATTTCTGTTGATTAACGCCATTGGCAAATAACCACCGCCGATACTTCCAATCGTTGAAATGATATAAACTAAGGCTACAGGAAATGCGATTTGAAGCAAGGTTAGTTTATATTCGCTTTGTAAAAAATCGGGCAACCAGAAAAGATAAAACCACCAAACTGGGTCGGTCAAGAATTTACCAAAAGCAAAAGCCCACGTTTGACGAAAGCTTAAAAGGTTAATCCAAGGCACTTTTTCCTCATTTTTGATACTCTCTTTTTGTTCTTCTTTGTCCGAGTGAATATAGTCGTATTCTTCTTTACTTAATTTCCTAGAATCTTTTGGCGAGGTATAGTAAATATTCCATAAAACCAACCAAAGAAATCCGATTAAACCGGTAATAATAAAAGCCCATTGCCAACCCCAGTATACCGCAATGAGAGGTACGGAAAGTGGTGCAACGATTGCGCCAATATTAGTACCTGAATTGAAAATACCCGTGGCTAAGGCTCTTTCTTTTTTAGGAAACCATTCGGCCGTTGATTTAATTGCCGCTGGGAAATTTCCTGCTTCAGTTACGCCCAAAGCAGCACGAGCAATCATAAAGCCAAAGGCGGAACTGGCAAAAGCGTGTCCGATGGCGGCTAAACTCCAAAGTCCAGTTGCCCAAGCATAGCCCTTTTTCGTGCCGAGTTTGTCAACAATATTTCCTGCAATAAGCATCCCGAAAGAATAGAAAATCTTGAAAGTGATTTCAATATTGGCGTAATCGCCATCATCCCATTTTAAATCTTTCGAAAGTACAGACTTCAAAAGACTGATAACTTGTCGGTCAAGATAATTGACCGTTGTTGCAAAGAAGACTAGACTACAAATTGTCCAGCGGTATTTACCCATTGTGGTTTGCATGAGAATAAGCAGCCCCCTAGCACCCGAAGGTGGAATTTGAGACCGATTTTAATTTGTGAGATTTTTAATATTTCGAGTAATATAATTCATATCCCAACTCCCCTTCGGAGCTTAGGGTGACCGCCGCTGCGGGGCAACTAAAATTTAAAATATTCTTTTGCGTTGTGGTAACAGATATTTTGTACCATCTGCCCAATCCATTCAATATCGTTTGGTAATTCTCCGTTTTCGATTTCGTTACCCAAAAGATTACAAAGAATTCTACGGAAATATTCGTGTCTTGGAAATGATAAGAAACTCCGTGAATCGGTAAGCATACCCACAAAACGGCTCAAAAGTCCCATGTTAGAAAGGGCATTCATTTGGCGTTCCATGCCGTCTTTTTGGTCTAAAAACCACCAACCAGAACCAAACTGAATTTTTCCAGCGATTGAGCCATCGTTGAAATTACCAATCATCGTAGCCAATAACTCATTGTCTCTTGGATTGAGGTTATAAATAATGGTTTTGGCCAATTGGTCAGTTTCATCTAAACGACCTAAAAATTTAGACAAGCCTTGTGCTTGCGACCAGTCGCCAATAGAATCCCATCCAGTATCCGGACCCAAAGTACGCAAAGCTCGGCTGTTATTATTTCGCAAAGCCCCCAAGTGAAATTGTTGCGTCCAACCCAATTCATGGTACATCACGCCCAAAGCATGAAGAATGGCAGATTTATAAGTTAGTGCTTCTTGTGATGAGATATTTTGTTTTGAAATCACTTTTCTAAATACGCTATTGGCCGCTTCTTCCGTAAAACTAACGGCATAAATTTGCTCCAAACCATGGTCAGCCAAACGACCGCCCAAAGAGGCAAAGAAATCCGCCCGTGAACGAAGTGCTTTTAATAATTCAGCGTAAGAATCAATCTCAATATTGGCAACTGAGCTTAATTTTTGGACGTAATCCAAGAAATTAGGATTCTCAATCAAAATATATTTATCAGGGCGGAACGTTGGCAAGACCTTCGTTGATACCTTTCCATCTTTAATAATTGCTTGGTGATGTTCCAATGAATCCGTTGGGTCATCGGTGGTGCAAGCGACTGCTACGTTCATTTTCGACAATAAACTCCTCACTGAAAACTCAGGCGTTTGAATTTTCGCAGAACATTCCTCGTAAATCTTCTTAGCATTCTTCGGACTAAGCGTTTCGTAAACCTCAAAATAACGTTGTAATTCTAAATGCGTCCAGTGATATAGTGGATTTCGCATCGTGTAAGGTACCGTTTCAGCCCATTTTTCAAACTTTTCGTAATCCGATTTTTGGCCCGTGCAGTAACTTTCATTAATGCCATTGGCTCGCATTGCCCGCCATTTATAGTGGTCACCATATAGCCAAATTTGTGTTAGATTATCAAAATTCTTATTGCCCGCAATTTGGTCGGGCGGTAAGTGATTATGATAATCAATAATAGGCATATCCTTGGCAAACTCATGATAAAGTCGGCTGGCGGTGGAGGTTTGGAGAAGGAATTCTTCGTTTAAAAATTGTTTCATTGTCTTTATTTTCTTTACTCAATATTCTCTTTAATAAACACTCATTTAGCGGATATTTAATGGTTAATTTTAAGTAGTGTTTGCTACGATAAACAAAATTAGAGTCGTTCAGAAATACTATAATATTTGTAAAGAGAAAAGGAACAGTTTTTTACTCTAAACATGTTGGGTAGGTGACAAATTATTTTTCTCTTCTTTTTTGAGTAAAGTTTGCTTAATGACTTTTATTAAAAATGGTTAGGATTAATTAGTATTTTTCGATTAATTTTTTGGTAAAATTGGACATCAAAGAAGTGAAATTGGAGAGGTGAGTTTTAAGATTTTTTATTGCTAATCTACAATAAGTAAAATGCTTTTGAATGGGCAATCTACTTTGTTATACTTATTTTCAAATGAAAGAATGAAGTAAAATCTATCAAAAAAGGCCGACGAAATCAATTCAGCGGCCTTATCAATGTATAAAAACCAACATTTATAGATTATTGGAAATAAGCTCAAGAAATAAGCTCAATCGGATAAAAAGGAAATTTTTTATCGTACGATAAAACCACAAGGATTTAGGAAAATATGGGTGTCTAAAAAGTAGCTCTTCATTACTTCAAATCATCGTCAAAAAGTGTATCGGACATAAACATTAAATGTCTCATCGTACCCATTTTCACTTTTGGTCTGCCTTCTGGGGCCCTCATTATCTGTTTAACAGGCACTTCTTTTGGTTTTGTTGCTGTTTTCATGGTCTTAATTTTATAGAATTTCTCACACAAAAATACAATAAAAGCGTAAAAAATAACTGTTTTATACGCTTTTAAATTGACCTAATAAACCCCTATTTCTCATACCCAATCCCATCTCCCAAATTAAACAAAGCATACCCTTTCGGTTTCATAAATCCTGGGACGTCAGACTGATTTTCTAAGATGGCTTTCTGTGAAATTGGCGTTGTAAACGGCATTTTTCCCGTTGGATTAAATGCTCCACTCACCACGTCCAAAATGGCATCGGTCGTGGTGCCAAAAGTTGCTAAAACCGTTTTTAAGTTTGTATTATCAATCTCCGAAATCAACCATGGACTTGTATAATTAATCACCACAATTGTTGGTTTTGTACTCGTTATTTCATTCACCCGAGCCACGTCAATCTTGTTTTTAGATAAACTAATATCAATTGGGGCAGGACTAGAATTGAATAAACTTCCGCCGTTGGGCGTTAGCCAAAGCAATACTACGTCAGCTTCTTCTTTGGTCGAAACAAATTCAAAATTCCATGGATTGTTTTCTGGTTTTATGACCGTAAATGGCGTTTTTGTTCTGCCATTATCGTAATAGGATTCAAAGTAAATTTTGGTCTTGGGAGCAATTGGAAGGACTTTTGCCTGATTTCTTAATAAAACAATTGATTTTCTCATGGCCAAATCTGCTCGCTTTTGAAAGTTGACATTACCCACAACTTTCTCCGCTGCTTCAACATCCACATAAGGATTTTCAAAGAGATTTAAGGCAAATTTTTCTCTCAATAACCTTGCAACGGATTCATTAATTCGGGCTTCCGAAACCATGCCTTTTTTGACCGTTTCCAATAAAAGGCTTGGGTCAGCAGAACCAGAAAATATATCCACACCACAATCAATGGCTTTTTGATAACGTTGTAAAATCGTTAAATTTTCAACGCCCCAAGGCATCATTTCAATGGGTCCCGTATCTGAATTGATGATCCCTTTAAAACCCATTTTGGTTCTCAATAAATCTTTAATAATGGCTTTGTTGTACGCAAAAGCTATTTCTTCGTATTCCGTTCCAATTGGTTTTGCGTAATAAGGCATGATTGCCGATGTACCCGCATCAATGGCCGCTTGGAAAGGTTTGAGGTGATAATCGAACATTTTTCCCGGATAATGTTGGTCTTTTCCCCACTCAAAATGTGGGTCTTGTCCTTCCACTTGTGGTCCGCCGCCAGGGAAATGTTTGGTCGTAAGTGCGACAGATTTTTCGCCCAACTTTGTTCCTTGAAAACCTAACACTATTTCACGAGTCATCTCCGCTACTAAATTGGCATCTTCCCCAAAAGTGCCTTCAATTCGTTGCCAGCGGGGTTCAGTTGCTAAATCCGCCATGTATTGATAGCCTTTTCTGAGGCCAATTGCTGCCCATTCTTGACGGGCAATATCCGCAAATTCACGGGTTAATTTCAAATCTCGCATGGCGGCCAAACCCAATTCGCCCGGCCATTTTGAGAAAACAGTTGTGCCGACGCTGAGTCCGATGGAAGCATCAACGGTAATATGATTTCTTGGATTAGAAGCGATGATAGCAGGAATGCCCAAACGTGAATTTTCGCAAAGCGCCTGAAGATTATTCGCCCATTCTGCCAAAATTTTAGCCGAAGTATTAGCCCGTAAAATGAAATGGCGTAAATGGTTTTTTGTTACACCTTTGGTGGTGCCAGCGGCTGAAAGCATGGCGTAGGGCAGTGGTTTTTTAGAAAACATATTCATGCTCTGTACAAGGTCTTCCTCATTAAATCCGCTGGTAATTTCAACCTTGGGGGCATTTTGTTGGAAGGAAAAATCACCCGCTAACCGAGAAGTACTGATGAGCATAAAACCTACTTTCTCCTCAAGGGTCATTTTTGAAACTAAATCCTGAACCCGGGTTTCAATCGGTAAGCGCCAGTCTTCATATTGATCAATTTTTCCATTTTGATTTAAGTCTTTGAACGTTAAACCGTTCTTTTTCAGAATTTTAGCAGTTCTGTAACCCAAATTTGGTTGGACTATTTTTTGGGCATTAGCATTGATGAATGTTGAAATGCACAGAAATAAAAGTAGTTGTTTCATAATTTCAATCTTTTGTTTTGGACGTTTTTTATAAAAGATTGAAAGAGAATTATCTTACTGATTTAAGGTGATAGATTATTTTTCTTCGAAAAGAATTTGTGGCATATATGTAGCCTTAAAAGTCTTCCAATATCCAAAAGAGGGCAAATTCGTTAGTTCTTGTTATTTTAAAATGCTAAAACCTCGATGCGGAGCCACTGGAAGACCACGCATCAAGGTTTTTTGAGATCAGAAATAAGCTTTTACGGAATGAATAAATGTGACAAAAATGAAATTTCCTATGTTCGATAAATTTGCTTTGAAAGTTTATTGAGAACCTTCTTAGGCAAATATTACTTGATGAATAAAACTATCAATTAAAAAGATGTCATGCACCAAAAATTACGAACTAGCTTAAATTTACGTAACTTTTAAATCATCCCTTTATGTCAATGATAAATGTTTTATAACTTATTCCATCATCATCAAAGCCACGTAGGTTTCAATACCATCCCAAAGGTTTTTGATTCTAATATTCTCATTTTCAGCGTGTTGATTATTATCGTGGTTGGCAATCGGAACCGTAATTGTGGAAGTTTTAAGAATTTTATCGAAAACGTAAAGCGGTAAACTGCCACCCATGCTTGGCATTAAAACGATTTTTTCTTTCATCGTTGATTGCACAGCTTTTATCACATTTTGAGCAATCGGTAAATCCATTCGTGTTCGCTGTGCATTATACCCTTCCTTCGCAATTACCCGGGCAATGAGCGGATATTTCATGCGTTCTTCGTCGGTAATGCTCTCATTTTGAGATACATAATACCCTTGAGAACGAATATGCTCAATTACTTTCTGCACTTGACGTTGGGCGTCATTCCCTAAAACTAAACGTAAATCTAAAGCTGCCGTGGCGGAGGTTGGAATCACATTTGCTGCCATTTTACCCACGTTTGCACTCAACAAACCACTCACGTTCAACGACGGCTGACTGATTAATTCTGCTAATGATTGTCCGTCTCCTTCTGACCGAACAAAGCCCAATTCCTCCCGCATTTGTTCTTCTACGGGCGGGATACTTTTCAAGGCGGTTTTCTCTGATTCGGTCAAAGAGATAACATCGTCATAAAAACCTTTTATCAAAACTCGACCATTATCGTCCTTCATGGAAGCCAATAACTTTGATAGTAACATGCCAGGATTGGGTGCCCAATTGCCGTAGTGTCCACTGTGTAAAGGGCGTTTTGAAGCGAAAACTTTTATTTCCATATTCACATCACCCCGCACCCCAAAAACAACCTGTTTTCTGCCTGATTGATGAACGGGACCATCGCAAATAATCCATAAATCTGATTTCAGTTTTTCTTTATGTTTATCCAAAATCTCCGCCAAATGCGTTGAGCCCGCTTCTTCTTCGCCTTCAAAGAAAAATTTAAAATTGATGGAAGGAGCCATGCCCGTTTTTGCCAAAATCTTAAAAGCCGAAAGTATCGCAAATACGCCCGCTTTATCATCCGAAGCACTTCTGCCGTAAATTCGCCATTCAGGATTGATGGATTCATTTGGTTTAGGGAAAGGAACAATCTTGCCGTTTTTCTCCAAAGAAGCATCCAAAAACACGGCTTCAAAAGGTTTTATTCCTTCCGCCCATTGGTTTGGATTGACGGGCTGACCGTCGTAATGAGCGTAAAAAATAATGGTTTTCTTGGCGTTTGGTGTATTGATTTCTCCAAAAATAGCGGGTGGAACGCCTTTGGTTTTACCCTCTAAAAATTGTGGTTTTATGCCATTTTTTTCCATCATTTTGGCAATGTAGGCAGCCGTTTTTTGAATGCCAGCGGTATCATAAACCACATTCGGAATAGACAATAAACCCATAAATTCTTGTAGCAATTGATGTTCATTGGCTTTACGATAATTTTGGGTTTTTTCTTGAACGGAATTCTGTCCGAAAGCGGTAATATGTGAAATAATTAGAATCGTGATAAGGAAAGTTTTTTTCATGGGTTTTTGTTGATGTTTTTACAAATATAGGAATATTGGCGAATTTTAAACAAAAAGGACTGACAACTCTTAATCTTTATCAGTCTTTTTTCAAATCACCTAAAATCAACTCATAGTTTTATGATTTTCGTTGTTGTTGGGGTTTTCTAACAACGGCAAATATCTATCACTTATCATACCCAAATTTAAACCGACTCAAATCCGCCTTGTATTTCCGTGGGCGAGCTAATTCATGCGTATAAATCAATTGCCCTAAATTTTTCATAAATGGAAAACCAACCGTGTCATAATCGTATTTATCATCATTAAAAATTTGGTCATTATTGCAGAGTAAAACCGTCGTCAGCATGAATTCTACGTCCTTTTCAAAGTCCACGATGTAGGCATTGTCCAACAGAAAACCGTAAGCATCTCCAACCTTATTGAATATTCTCATATTTGGATTTACCAAGTCATTTTTACCACTTCCATACATCAAAAACTTGCAATAAGTGGGATAAAATTCGGTTGGATTATAGTTTGG
>Ga0114959_10000791_pt1 | contig 29618 bp, 59 predicted proteins | sample C_130625_EF_Meta_FD_87317 | JGI IMG/M metagenome (GOLD analysis project Ga0114959, IMG submission 87317) | Freshwater microbial communities from Lake Croche, Canada to study carbon cycling - C_130625_EF_MetaG | ecosystem: Environmental > Aquatic > Freshwater > Lake | place: Lake Croche, Canada... | reverse complement strand
TGACATCTTAATCACTCACGGTCCTGCTCACGGAATGTTAGATTGGACTATGACTGGTCAACGCGTTGGTTGTGAAGATTTATTTCACAGAATTATGGAAGTTCAACCGAAAATCCATATTTGTGGTCATATCCATTGTGCATACGGACAAAAAAACTTTAATGGTGTTGAATTCTTAAATGCATCTGTGTTGAACGAAAGATATGACCATGCAAATAAACCAATTGTTCTTGATTTTGACACTGAAACTAAACAAATTGATTACCTATGAAAAATAAAATAAATGATGGACATTATTTAGAGTTAATGGATAGGATTCATATCATAATGTTAAATATTCAGGACCATCTTATAGACCATCCGTTGGCAGAAAACGAAATGGATGTACAAAAGAAAATAAAAAAAGCACAAAATAATTTGTGGAAGGCGTATCAATTAGTAGGAAATAAAGAAGATAGTTATGAAAAAAACAAACCGATTGCAAAAGTTATATCTGGACGACATAAGAAATCCTAAAACTGAAGGGTGGGATATTGTTAGAAGTTATACCGAATTTGTAGAATGGATAACAAATAATGGATTACCTAATGAAATATCTTTAGATCATGATTTAGGTGAATCTGATGAAAAAACAGGATATGATGCATCAAAATGGTTATGTGAATATTGTATTAAAAATGGGCTACCAATTCCAGAATATAATGTTCATTCTGCAAATCCAGTTGGAAAAGAAAACATATTAGCAATTTTAAAGACTTATAAAGAAAGGCTTAATTATTAAAAGGTGAGAGAAATCTCACCTTTTTTATATTTATTAATATGGCAGAACAAAGTCAATTTTCAAAATTACCAAAGAAACAATTATTTCTTATTGCTGAAAAATTAATAGACGAAGATTTTCCAATCGGGAATCCATACCATGATGATTACGAGGGTTCGTATGAAAGTTTAAAAAATATTGCAAATTTTTTTAGTATTCCAGTAAATGATGAAGATGTTCAATTTTTCTCAAAATTTATGTATATTAATGATACCCTTCTTGCTAAAATTTTAGATAACCCAAAAGATAAATCTTTAATTGAAAGATTAGAAATTCCTGTAGCAAAAACTTATGATTTACATTATACGGTGTGGGGTAGTTGCACCTATACTGAATATCTTGCTCAAAAATTTGACTCTTACGATAAAAATTGGGTTAGTGATTCTGCTGAACAACAAAGACAAGATGGTAATTGGGATTATTACAATGGTCGTACTATAAGACCTATTGAATATGATGATATTGAAGAAAGTGATAGTTCTTATGATAATGTTTATGAGGTTGAAGATAAAAAACCTACAAAAGAATCCATGTTAGATAGACTCGTAATTGAAAATACTAAAGATGTTGTTAACTCTTTAGATAAAAAAACTTTAATGGAATTAAGAAGAATAATTGATTCCAAGTTGAGACTTCTCTAATTTTATTCTTTTCTTTTCCTCTTTTGCCAAGTCCCCCAATGTTTTTTTCTTTTGATTCCAAGGATTAAAGTTCCTCTTCCATCTATATTCCACTTCCACAGGTCCTGAGGTGGTTATTTTTGAGTTATATTTCCAAACGGATATACTTTCCTCATCTTCATAAACAACCTCCCATTTGGTCGGTTTTACGACTTCTTTTTGATTCACTAATGTTGTCATAATGCAAATATATGAAAAAAATTATTTTGATTTATTTAAATTGTCAAGTAATTTTTGAATTTGCTCTCTTCTAAATTGTAAATTTTTTTCCAAACTTGTATCTAACCCAAAAGCTTTGTCAGTATCATCAAATCTTTTCATTTTTTTCTTCTCTTTTGTTTCTACAACTATATTGGTGTACAATGGTGGTTCATAAAATCTTACGATATTACTTCTCATTTGACCAATTTTATTTTTTTTGTTTTTAAATAAAATAAATTCACTTTTTTCTGAGTTAACAAACATAAAAATATCTACATTCTTTTCAGAATACTTATTAACATCTAAATAAGAAGTAACTTCAAAAAAAGTATCTCCATCTGGTTCAAAATATGAACCAACTCTTATAAATGGTTTGACTTGTACATTAAACGGTCGACTTTGAAATTCAACTCTAATATCAATACCTTTTTTGGTGTCTCTAATATCTCCCGAACAATATCTTGTAATTTTTGTGTTTGGAAATTTTTCTTTAAGTACTATAACTGCAAATTCTTCATTTCTGTTTCCACTGATTATGGTATCCATATTCAAGTCAACTAATTCTTGGGTATGCTTTCCGTTAGGTCCAAACAAATCATTTCTATTCTGTTCAATCCATTTTTCAAATGATAGTTTAGATGAATTTTCAAGATTACTTTGAATAAATAAACTATTTAATTTATTTTTTACTTTAGTATTTGTATCAAATCTGTTGAGTATTGACCATGTGTCATTTTCTGAATGAGGGAATATATTAATAACACCCAAGTTTGTTTCACAATCGTCATTAGGGTTTGGAGAATGTCCCCACATTTCCAAAGGTTTATAAATTAACTCCAATTGGTGTCTGATGAATGGTCCAAAAACATCTGTAGATTTATATGCCTCAACAATTTGTCTTATTTTTGACTCTAATATCGTAAAATTTGATTTCATTATCTTTTTAATCCTGTCATTCCAGTTGTTATTGTTTGAACGGTATTTTTACTTACACCAAAATGGTTTGCAATTTCTTCGTTAGATAAACTAGGATTTTTCATCTTAAAATTTTTAATTTCTTTTTTATCTGCAGAAAGTCTGAACCGTTTCATTTCATTTTTTCTTTTATATTCCTTAACACCATATCCATATAATTGGTTTAGGTATTTGTTTAATGTATATTGTTGTGTAGAATTAAGTGGTAATTTATTTATATTATTGTCAATGTATTTTTGTCTAAACTCTCTATCAACATCTTTATATCCTAAGTATTTGTACGGTGATTCAATTACTTCTTGTTTTGGTTTAAACCCTAGTAACTTACATAAGTATAAATAGTAATTAACGTATTTTCCTTGTTTCTCAAAAGGTCTTGCATTTATAACATAAACTTTATATCCTAATTGTTTAAAACAATCTTCACCTTTTTCTAATTTATTTTTGTATTCTTCATCTTCTCTTCCAGCAACTTCAATTATTATTTTTTTGTTTTCCCAAACAAAATCAGGTATTTTATTACAGGATTTTTGAAATTTTTTTGAATCAACTTCAATTTCATCTTGTAAGTTTTCTAAAATAAAAATATTATAGGTTAAAGCTTCTAATTCACTTCTTAATACATGCCTTTCATCAATAGTAATGTAATTTCTTGAACCTACAGGACCTTTTTCAAACGACTCTCCTGATTTTGATGATAATTTAGAGTTAATATAGTTTAAATATTTACCCAAATACTTGTCAACATACCTTTTAAGCCCAATATCTTTTTTGGAATGCGTAGGAATATAATTACCAACTTTTGCAGGATTGTTTTGTAATTCTTTAAACTTAGGATAATGTCCTGTCTGTTCTCTATACTTTTTTACAAACTCAATATCTTCTGAAGGAATTAATTTGTCTAATTGTTCATTTGTTATGATTATATCCATACATCAATAAATACCCACCATAAATAAAAATCCCCACTTTATTGGTGGGGATTTAAAATATATTGTGTTTAATTATTTTCTTACTTTAATATTACCTCTACCTGCGTATGAATCATATAATCTTTTTGCTTGAATACACCATTTGTTGTCGCAATTATTTATGAATTCCATAAAATCATCATATTCATCAGGACCAAATTCTCTTTCTTCAGAGTAATCTGTTGGTTCTGCAGATAATCTATCATCAGCATCATACCATTTATCATCTTCAACACTAGCAAAAGGTCCTTTTGTTGATTTTGATAGGGGTTTTTGAGCAGGACGACCTCCTTGTTTTTCGTAATAATCATCAATCATTGAATCTAATTCATCGCCTTGTTCTTCTTTAACTACTTTTTTAACTAATCTTACTAAATCAGATTCTGTTAATCTCATTATTTTCTTCGCCATCTTATTATTTTTATTATAAATATATCAAAAAAAGAAAAATCCCCACTCATTGGTGGGGATTAGTTTTTTTACTCTTCAACGTCTTCTTTCTTTCCTTTAGTCAGTGTGATAAACTTATCAACTGAAGCGATTCCAAAACAAGCGATTGTTAATACTTTAAATGAATCAAAAATAAATTCATTAATGACTAATGGTTGTTTCAAAGTGCCGGTTACTATATCTGTAATTGCGAATAAACACATCATTACAAATGCTAGAAATCCAATAACTGCTTTCTCGTTGATTGAATTTTGATCGTTGAACAGATCTTTAAAAAATTGTTTCATAGTTTGGTAATTTACTTAACTATAAATATCAATAACTTTACTAAGATACTACAACATTAATTGTTGTACCTGAAACAAATCTTGTTGATGCAGATTGAATCATTTGTGCTGAATTATTTACGGTTAACAAAAAGAAAGATCCTAATACCTGATAATTTGTAGAAATCCCTGAATATATTGCAACGCTACTTCCTTGACTTATGGTCATTGTTCCACCTGTTGTATCTAATCCTTGGAATTGAGTTAAATAACTTGTTCCATTAGTAGTATTGTTATTAAAATATATGTTTAATGTTCCGCCAGTATAATTTGGACTATATGAACCATTTCCACCGCCAGTGTTAATAAATGTTGTATTACCATTATTTGATGGTGCTGTTAGTACAGGTTGATTATCTGGTGAATAGAATAACCATCCGTCACTGGTATATCCTGATGTTGGAGTTGGTGTTGGTGTAACAGATGTTGATGTTGGCGTTGGTGTTACTCCTGGTCCATTAACAGATGCGCTAATATAAACAGTTTGACCTGTTACCCAATTGGTTGTTGCAGATTGTATTAAAACTGTTGTTCCTGCAGAATATCCTGGTTGAGCAATTCCGTAACCAAAACTAAATCCTGAATCTCCACCACTATTCCAACTTTGGAATGCGTTGGTGTCTCCTGAATAAATGGCAGTACTGCCTGTTTGAGATATTGTTAATGTAATACTTTGTCCTGTAAATGATGCAAAATAACTTGTTCTATCAATACCGTTTGTATCAATCGCGTTAAAGTAAATTGCATTATTAGTTGTCGCAAATACGTTAGGATTTGTTGTACCTGTACCAGAAACTGCTTGGTCAACCATAATTGTATTACCTGAAGATGGGTAGTTGTAAGGTAATACTACTAAATTAAACGAATATCCTGTAACTGGACTTGGAGTTGTTGATGGTGTTGGAGTTAATGTTGGAGTTACTGTTGGTGTTGAAGTATTGGTTGGCGTTGTTGATGGTGTTTGAGTATTAGTTACACTTGGTGTTGGTGTACTTGTTGTTGTTGAAGTTGGTGTCAATGGAATTGTTGATGTTGGTGTTGGCGTTACCGATAATGTTGATGTTGGCGTTGGTGTTACTGAAATAAACGATGTCCAATATCCGTTATCGTATAACCAAGTTGATGCATCTGACGTATTTGTAAATGGAGGATATCCAATTCTTGGTGGAATTGAATTACATAAAATTAAAAAAGCAGAATCGGTAAGTCCTACGCTTCTCCAAAATCCTAAATAAGCAGGCATACCACCTGGCTGACCATTATGACCACCTGTCGGATCAGTATGTGTGATAACATATCCATTAGTTTCATCTGGTCCTCCCCACCATTGGAGTCCTCCGTAATTGTCACTATATTGAATGTTGGCATCACTAACGGCAATATCTCCGACTTGAGTTGTTCCGCTAATTGGTGATCCTGTATTATATGCAAATATTTTTTGAACTATTGGTTGAGACATGGTATTTTACTTATTAAACAATAAATATATTAAAAAGGAAGATTTTTTAGGTCTTCTTTTAATTAACTTACTTTAGTATATCCGTAGTAAACTACCTGAGATGTACCACTGTTATTTGTTATTCCAAATGTAAAGGTGTTTGAATTTGAAACAGCTGGTGACGAATTACTAATAGTTCCCGCAGTTCCAATTATTTGACTTGGTATTGATGTTAACACCAAAGCATTTCCTGCAAGATAATACCAACCATATTGTACACCTATTACAGGTACGTTTGAGTTTGATAGTGTTACTGTTGCATTCCAATTAACAATACCGTTTGGAATATTTCCATTTACCCACATTACATATGATTGACCTGCAGTAACTGTAAAACTGACTGTGTTTGCTCCTGTAGTCAAAGTCCAACTTCCTGTTACAGGTACGCCAGTGCTTCCAGCTAAGAAGGTCTCTTTAGTAACTTTATATGTCTCTGTTAATCCGCTACTATCCATAACAAGATAAACTCCTGTGGAGTTTCCTGTAAACGTTGGTAATGCACTAATTTTTGTATTTGCCATTTTAATCTATTTTTTTATATTATATCTATTTCAATATTATCGTTATTTTCTGCTGTAGCAATTGAACTATCCTCAAATAATAAGAAGAATTGAGGTGTTTGAGTTGGTGTAGGTGTTGTAGTTGTTGTTGGAGTTAGAGTTTGAGTTGGTGTTACAGAAGGGGTACTTGTTGTTGTTGGAGTAGGTGTTGGTTCCACAAATCTTGGTGCCAAATAATTGTATTGTTGTGTTATTTCAGCAAGGCTTAATCCTCTATTATAGAAATACATGTTTGCAACATGTCCCCAAGGTTGACCAGAAACATCATTATTTCCCCATCCCCAATGTCTAGTTCCACCCGCGCCTTCATTGATTGTACTTCCGACTTGTGCACCATTTAGGTAGAATGTTTGAGAGGTATTTGTTCCAACTACTGCTAACTGAACCCAAACACTTGCGGAAGATGAAATATCATATGTTGAACTTACGAATGCTGTTGCCCAATATCCTAATGTACTTGTTCCATTAGGGATAGTAATTGGTGTGATTTTAGGAGGGCCGCTCGTGTAAAGTAATGTTCTAAATCCAGCGGTGCTTGGCATCAATCTTGCCCAAGTAATATATGTGTATCCTGAATTCGGTAATGTAGGTCCTGTTGCGTTGTAATTAACTCTATTAGTTCCTGTTGTACAATCAAAACATTTTATACCATTAAGAACGGTGTAAGTAGCACCGATTAATGTATGGTTATATCCACCTGTTATATCGTAAACTGTTGTTCCTGTACCAGGGTAACTTGAACTATTGTATGCGTCAAGTTGAATAACCAATCCTGAAGTTACAATATTAGGTGTTGGTGTTACAGTTGGTGTTGTAGTAGTTGTTGGAGTGTTAGTTACAGTCACACTAGATGTGTTTGTATTAGTTGGTGTCTGAGTAACCGTAGGTGATACTGTTTGGCTAGCAGTAATACTTGGCGTTGGTGTATTTGTATTAGTTGATGTTTGAGTTGGTGTTTGAGTTGGAGTTACTGAAGGGGTTGATGTTTGAGTTGATGTTGTTGTATTGGTTGGTGTTATTGTATTAGTCGGAGTTTGAGTAATCGTTGGGCTTGCAGTTATTGATGGTGTTGGAGTAAGAGTATTAGTTGGTGTTTGAGTTGGAGTACTTGTTACTTGTGGAGTTGGTGTTTGAGTTATGGTTGGTGTAGGTGTTGGTAAATTAAAACTTGTATAATATCCATTATTTTCTAACCATATTTCAGCATCGTATGTTGTTGCAAAAGTTGGTTGACCATTCTTGGCACCAATATAGTTCGCCAAATCTAAAAATGCTTGGTCCGTTCTTCCCTTTGACCTCCAAAATCCAACTTGAGCAGTACCTGTAACTCCTGACGGAACTGGTTGACCTCCAGGTCTTGCATTTCCAATTATGTATCCTGTTATTTCTTCAGGTGAAGCCCACCATTTAATTCCACCATAGTCTGAACTATAGTCCACCTCAACATTTCCAATTACAAAATCATTGTATTGTGTAGTTCCTGAAATTGGTCCTCCTGTATTATACCCAAATGGTGGTCTAAATGTTGCCATAATTATAGTCCGTATCTTGATTTAGTTGTGTTATAAATTGATGAAACTTGAGATTGAGTTAATGCTTTATCATAAATTCCAACGGTTGATAAATAACCACCCCAAAATTCAGGATTATCCCATCTTCTCATTAAATTTATTCCTCCTTGACTTGAAGATGGTTGAGAACCTGAAGTTGCGGTTGAACTAATTAATGTTCCGTTAATATAAATTTTAACTACTTGATTTGAATCACAAGTTGTAACAATATTGTACCAAGTACTAGGTATTAAAGTAAACAATGGTGATAGTTGCCATCCTCCATTAAAGTATCCGCTTTTAGTTGGTGCACCATTTGGAGCCCCTAAAACATAATTAATTTGTCCTGTATTACCAGGGTAAACCTCAGTTAATATACAAGGTTCTCCACCTGTATTAACACCATCCCAATTATGCCAAACAGATGTTGTAAATATTGGTAATGATTGTAAACTTGTACTACAGTTAGCATATTGATTGGCAGTAGAAGAGAACTGAAGCTTACCTCCGTTACCTGCATCGTATCCTGGTCCGTTATATATATCAAATACCTTACCTCCTACTGTATCAGTCCACACTGTTCCTGTACCAGGATAACTTGCAGGATTACCAGCATCCAAATATAAAACAGGCGCAATATATGAATTCCAATATCCATTATTTGTTAACCATATACTTGCATCTGTCGCAGATGAAAAATTTTGATTAAACTGATTATTTGTTAATTGAACAAAAGAGATATCGGTTAAACCTGTTGACTGATAAAATCCAACAGAGGCTGTTACACCTGAAATTGGTGTTGGTTGAGTATTTCCTGAAACAGGGACAGCAATAACATAACCCGTTTCTTCATTGGCTCCCATCCACCATTTTATCCCTCCTGGGTCTATACTATAATCTTGTTCAGTAATTCCTACCGACAATGTTCCAACTTGTTCTGTCCCCGAAATTGGTGATGAACTTGGGTTATATGCTAAAGGTGTTGTGATTGCCATTTTTCTTTTTCTTATAAATAGTTAAATAGCACAAAAAAAAAGGAGACACCGTCGTGTCTCCTCGTAATCCCCCGTCAGGGAAAAATTGTGGTATCATTATAGTTAGGTTGATATTCCGTATAACCCATAAAGGAGGACATCCTTCTGTTTTTATTTTAAGTACAAAAACAACTAAAACAACTTGGGTAGTTTTATCATGTTAAGGTATGATGAAGAATGCCATTCTTATAAACCTCCCGTGTTTTATTCAAGATTTTTTTTATTTAAAGAGATTAAAAAAATCATATAGGTGAGTATGGGAAACCACCATTTAAAAAACCCTCTATCCGTTTCTTTTACAAAGATAAAATAATTTTTACAAACTATCAAACTTTATTGGCGAATATTCCAAGAAAATTATTATTTCCAAAGAAATTCATTTGAGTCGGCAACTCAGAAGTAAGGACATACTTTTGTTTTACATCAAAGATAAAAACACCGCAAAAAGAACTTGATATGATTTTAATTACTTAAGGTAAATTAAGGATATTCCAATCCGTCAAACCTTTCACATTTTGTTTTATTTTTTTCTTAGTTTAAAGAGTAAGAAAAAATTGTGGATGATCGTAAAAAACACCAACTAAAAAATATCCTCTGTCCGTTTCTTTTACAAAGATAAGAAAGTTTTTTTAAACCGTCAAATCTTTATTGATAAAAATTCCAAAATAAATTTGGAGATTTTTGTGGTTGGGAATGGAATCGAACCACTGGCACACTGCTTTCACACAGATGCTCTACCTATGTTAAGTTACCCTAACAACTGAGCTACCACAACCATATTATTTAAAGAACTTGAATTTGAATACCGAGTATCTTTCATTACCTATGAGTTTCAAATTCTTTACAAAGATAATAAAGTTTTTTTAAACCGCCAAAACTATTTATAAAAATAGCCGACCCCTTAAATTGGGGACTTTTAGGACCGTTCATAGTTATGGACAAAATTAGAGAACGATTCGCTACCGTTCTCTTCTTATTTTTCACTATAACCTAATTCCATCAATAAATTTCTTAACTGTTCGTCTTAATAATTGAGTACCTAAATGACCCCAATTATCTTCCAGTTCATTTGATATCTTGCTGACAATATATTTCTTATTGTTTGATACAAAATTTGATTTTCCATCAATTGAGATTGATTTTAGTGGTTTTTCCATCCAAATTGTTTTATATTCTTGAACCGGATATAATCTCTTTAAATGATTTAATAATTCATCTGAAGTATCATTTGAATACTTTGACAAAATATCTTTTTTTTCTTGTTCTGTTAATAACATATAAATAAATATACTTGTATTTATTTGTAAATTAAAAACATGGCAAAAGCAATTGGAACTTCACAAAAACTTAGTTTTGGTAAAAGAAAGAAAGGATTAGCAAAAAAATCTTATAACAAACATTCACTAAGACCAAAAGATTATAGAGGACAAGGAAGGTAATCTATATTTTTACATATATAATCTTATATTTCTATCATATTGGATAAGAAACAAAGACTATATCGCCTAATTGAGTTATATATTAATGATTTCAGAGGGGATGCCGTTCAGGAGATGTATGGTACGGGAACTAAAATCAAAATTCACACCATTAATTTTGGTGTTACAACAAAAACTGTTTTAATTGAAACTGTTATTATTTTAGGCGATACTATCAACGAACGATCTATTGATAGACACCTTGCTGACATCCTAATTCAGGACGCATTTGTCTATTTCTTCAATGACTATGATATAAAAACTTTAGTTAGGTTTGATGTATAAATTATACAAAATCCACACAACACTCAAATCCCAGTAATCCCTCCAATAACACCTCAATACCGTCAAAATCTGAAGAACCATCAATATCCATTTTTCTTTTTAACATTAAAAATAATGAATATGATTCAGGAACCCATTTATTCTTTTCCTCATCAAATTTTTGAGTTGGTATCGCAGTGAATTCTGATATAATAACATTTCTTGACTCTAATGCCAATTCACACATTCTTTTTAATCTATCTGAATCAAGTTTCTTAAACATAAAAACCCCCAACATAAGGTGGGGCTTTAATTATAATATATTTTTGTTAAAAGTTCAAATTAATGTTTTCCTCTAAGCATTGATATTCCGTGTTTCAAGAATTCTTTTGCTCTTGGGGAAACGTGGTTCATACCATATACTTTTTCAATATCTTTAACCAATTCTTCTCCGTGTTCATTTTCTTTATAGAGTTCAATAATCTTATCCATTGCGGTTCCACATTCTTTTCTTGTTTCGTCAAAGTAGTTGTAAGGTTTAAATGCTTTTAAATGCGTCATAATATTATGAGCCAAATGTTCACCACCATCAGATACTTTTGGATGCATTCTTAATGTTTTTAACAATTCCATTTTATCAACAAGTCCATTAACACCATTCTTTCTAATTTGAACTCCGTCAATATAATTTTCAGCGTTGTCATCTCCCATAATTTCTTCAAGAGATTTAACATTTCCGCTATGACAGAATTTTCTATCTCCATCTTTTTCTTGAGGTTGTTCTGTTAGATAAAGTTTTTTTATTGATTCCTTATCTGATTCTGTTATTTCAAATCTTTTTGCCATAATGATAAATATATCAATATTTTAATTTGTTTTATAGTATATCATGTATAAAATTTATTTTCTCTTTTTCTGTTAAAATTTCTGTTGTAAATGAAAATGGGTCATAATCGGCAAGATTAAAATGTTTTTTATAATAAAAATAAACTTTTTTTGCAGTTTCAATATCGTACATGGAATTAAATGTGTATTCTCTATGAATTTTATATTTATTTGTTTTTAATTCTTCTTCAATTTTTTTTGAGTCCCAATTCAAATCATTTTTAATAAAATCTAATTGTTCCAAATCATCTTGGATATTTTCCATACGAATAAAAAAATTAGGACTTCTTTTATTAAAAAAATTTTTATAAAGATGGATTTCATCAATATTCACTTTTAATGAAAAATTATGTGTTGCAATTAATTTTTCACTTAATATAAATTTTTGAATCCATTTATTAAAATGTTTCTTTATATCATCTTTTAAAATTTTATTTAGAAAAACCGATCTAAGTTCAAAATTAATAAAAACTGAAAATATCCAATCATAAGGATTACGAATGGTTGAAATTAATTTATAATTTAAATTATAAAAACTTTCATCTGGTTGCTCCAAAAAATCATAATCATGTAAAAGTTGTTTTACAATTTTTGATGCACATTTATTAGGAGTCAACAATATATAGTTATGTTTATGAGACACATTCATTATTACTAATATTAACTATTTATATTGAAAAATATACATGAAAAGAATTTTTTTGCTTTCCTCCATTATACTGTTCAGTATAATATCAAAATCCCAAGATACTGTTCGTCTTAAACACACAAATTATACAACAGTTTTTAGCAAATCAAATCATTATCCTGTATTGGTTGAATGGTGGATTACAAGATCAAAAATTGATTGTAAGACCCCTATGGCAAGAAAAGATAATTTTCAACCTGATCCATTACTACCAAATGAAACTGACTTATTAAAGGACTACAAAGGTTCTGGTACAGATAGAGGACACATGATGCCTGCAGCAGAAAACTTATGTCAAACACCATCAATTCAAGATGAATGTTTTTACTTTTCAAATATGGCGGCACAATATCACAGTTTAAACGCAGGAGATTGGAAATCTGTTGAGACTATGGAAAGAGAATACGCAAAAAAAGAAGATAGTGTTCATGTATGGTGTGGAAATATTGGAGTTGCAAAAAAAATTGGAAAAGTTTCAGTTCCAAAACAATGCTGGAAAGTAATTTACTTCACCAAATCAAAAGAATGGATGGCGTTTCTTTTTGAAAATAACACATCTAAACCAGATGGAATTCATAACAATCTGGTTGACAAATCAGAGATTGAAAAACTTACAGGGTTTAAATTTCATTAAATAAAAACTTATTTAAATTATCTATTGTGTGGACAGATTCTCTCTTATCATAACACAAATCCCATAATGTTTTTCCTTTCTTAAAAGGGTGTGGTTGAGACATTGCCCATTTCTTACCTTTACTGTAATCTGAATCACACCATGTTAGTTTTTTTGTTGGTTTAGTCACAAAAAAACTTCTTAGTTTCATTGGTAAAATTTTAAAAATCATAGATATAAAAAACCCCCTATTAGAAGGGGGTTAATTTTTTTAATTAAGTTAATGTTTGGTCCACATCAGATGGATTATTTAAAGTATATGCGTCGGGATTTACATAAGATCCTCCACTACAATATTTACTTTTATTCAATTTATCAACAATGGTATTATTATATACTATAGTTGGTGTTGACTGGTATCCCATATTACCACCTTTATCAAGTTTTAATGTTCCTGAACAATCATAAAGAATAACACCATTTCCTGGTTTTGGGTTCATTATTATTTGAAAATATGATCCTTTTGGAATTGCTTTAACAAATTTATTAGGACCTGGTGTTAAAGGAAATTTTTTTGCTGCGTCAGAAAAAATATAATAAGATTTATCTGTTGGAAGAGATTGTTCAGATAATACTTTTTTAATAATTTTAGTTAAATCTCTTTCTGTTAGTTTAATAATTCTTTTAGACATAATCTTTTTTATAAATAAATATCAATTCTTATTAAAATAATCTTTGAGTTTGATTATAAACTTGTCTCATTTGTTTTTCAAGTTCATTAATTTTTTTCTGATCATTATCAGTAACATTAACATTTTCGGCTTTAATCAATCTTACTTGTTCTTGAAGTCTTTGAAATTGAAATAATAATTTATTATACATTTGAGCCTTTTGGTCATTTGATGGATTTTGCATATATCTTTTTTTTAATTTTAACTATAATATAAAATTAGTAAATTATTTACCGTATTTTATATTTTGGTATGTGTTCTTTATATCATCTAAATTTTTATAGATGCTTTGTCTTAAAGGAGTAGAAACTTCTTTTCCTCCTTTCATCATTGAAATAAGTTCTTTCAAATATTCAATAATTTCTTCAGCGGTTTCTTCAGCATCTTCAGTTGGTCTTCCTGCTGGAGTAGTCATGTTCTGACTATAAATATCCAAATCCATCGCAGTTTCAATTAAATTAATAAGTTCAGACTCTTTCAATAATATTTTTCTCATTTTATTTCTTATATTTATAAATAGTTAAAAAATATCATATGGCTTATTCAGATAAAGTAATTGACCATTATTCAAATCCAAAAAACGTTGGAACATTGGATAAAACTAAAAAAAATGTTGGCACAGGTCTTGTTGGTGCACCAGAATGTGGAGATGTTATGAGACTTCAAATTGAAGTTGAAAATGATATAATTATTGATGCCAAATTTAAAACTTTTGGTTGTGGATCGGCGATAGCCGCAAGTTCATTAGCAACTGAATGGTTAAAAGGTATGACTTTAGATAATGCAATTAAAATGGATAATATGGAATTAGTTGAGGAATTAAATTTACCTCCTGTTAAAATACACTGTTCTATTCTTGCGGAGGATGCGATTAAATCTGCAATAAATGATTACCGAGTTAAAAACGGTATGGATAAATTAATATTTGAAGATTCACACATATGATAACAGTTTCAGAAAAAGCGTTAGAACATATTGTTGAATTAATGGTTGATGCCGGAATTACTCCTGACACCAGTCATTTACGAGTTGGAGTTAAAGGTGGAGGATGTAGTGGATTATCTTACATAATGGATTTTGATAATAAAATTGAATCAACTGATGAAATGGTTGAATGTGGTGGTGGATTAAAAGTTGTTATAGACAAAAAATCAGTTTTATATCTATTTGGAACTGAATTAGATTACTCCGATGGATTAAATGGGAAAGGATTTCAATGGATTAATCCAAATGCCAGCCGTGAATGTGGTTGTGGTTCTTCTTTTGCTGTTTAATTATCCCATCTATTAATAATTTCTCCATCAGGATTAAAAACAACAAAACTCATAATCGGCTTATTAATGTTAAAATACGGGAAGTACTGGTTAATATGATAATCAACCAAATAATGTGGGTCAAATCCCTTATCGTACATGTTTTTTTCGGTTATGGTCGGGTCATTTATGAATATATCTATTTCTAATCCTCCCCACCCTCTTGGGTTATATAACTCTTTATTATAACGAATATCAATATGGTCTATCATAGGATAGATATCTTTGATTGAGCTTGAGTTAACTAACTTCTCTAATCCTTTTATTTGAAATTCTTTAATCATACGTCTACGTCAAAGATTGATTTGACTGGCACTCCAAAATTATCTTCAAACCATTTTTTAAATACAGGGACCCACGTATCTCCAAAATAACCATTTAATATGGTTAAATCATTTATATTTTCAAAATCTAATGTTGGTGATTTTTCATAATAATTTTTAACAGTATTTGTAACAGTATCGGTAGCATTTATCTTATCAGCATCCCAATATTCTTTATCATACCATAAAAAAATTCGGTCATCATATTCATCATCTCCTTTATAAAAATAACGTCTATTTGGGTCTTCTTCCCAATTATCAGTTTCTTCATCATTTTCAAGTGGATGTTTGGAATTAATATTATTAACATCATACATCTTATTAAGATAATTAACAATTATTTCTTCCAATTTTGATTCTGTAATAATATATTTCATTTACCCAAATTTAATTACTTGAACTCCAAATTTATTTTCAAAGAATTTTCCAACAAAGTTTAAGGTTTCACCTTCTTCTTTACCAAATAAGTCCACCAAAGTATCAAAAAGTTGTTGTCTAACCCATAATCTACCATCTCCACCATCATATTCCATATCAACATCATTTCCTTGTTCCCCATAAGGGTCTTCAAGTACAATAAACCTATCAAATTCAATTAATCTTCTTGAACCTACCCAAGTATTCAAATAATCGGTCATCAACATGTTTATCTTACTCTCTTTAATGATAAATTTCATAACAAATAAGTATTACCAATTTTGACGTTCTACGTGAACCACAGGTAATCCTGTATGTTTTGTAAACCATCTTTTAAATATTTCTTGCCATCTTGGGCCAAAGTATCCATCAAGTGAATCATATTTTGCTCGATTGATGGTAATCAACGGACATTGATGTTCAGGTATGGGTGGGTCAAAATTTGTGTTATCACATTCAGAATAAAACATATGAGCATCATCACCAGAACCTTCAGATTCGGGGTCAAACATAAGAAACATCTCATAACTCCCATTCATTTCTTCCTGATAATATTTTTTATCTTTCCACCCTTCTCCTGGCACAAGATTACTATCAAGATATCTCAGGATTATATCCATTAATCTATTATTTTGTTCTTCTGTTATAATATATTTCATTTATTATTTGAGGTTTTTTAATAATTGAATTGCATTTTCAATCTCCTGTTTATTTTTTTCTTGTTTTCTTCTTTCTCTTTCATTATCAATTTTAACCTCTTTTTTCATCCACTTTTCAAAAGTATCAGGAGCTACCTTGTTTTTTGCCGCACGAATTAAATCCCTCCTATCTTTTATCTTTTTTTCAATCTCACCAGTTCTTGCTTGAAACCCTTGAATATCAAATCCAGGTTCAGCACCTCTTGGATCTTTTGGTCTTTCTTTTTTTGGAACCTCTTTTTCTTCTCCATGTAATTTCTTAAATGTTATTCCATAGGTTAATCCGGCATTTTTTGACCCAAACTTATTTTTAACCCAATTTGCAATGTCTGACTTTAAATCCTTGTCTGAACTATAAAATAAATTATCTTTTAACTCATGGTATATATCCGCAGATACTTCTCCTTTAGTCGGACCTAATATCGCCATCAATTTATCACCAACCGTAATATGTCTATTATCTCCAACATATTTAATTTCAAAATCTTTAAACATGTTATTTAACATGCTAACTAAAAGATTATCAACCTGTTTTTCAGTAAGAATTATTTTCATAACTATAAATACAAATATAAATAAAAAATCCCACCTTATGAGATGGGGTTATATTAATTCATTAATTTTCTCATTGGTAGAGCGAGATGATTTTTCCTAAATTCTGTTAAAGATTTTGCTATTTTCCACCATTGGGCTTTAATACAAGCATTTAACATAATTGATGTAAAACTAATTGCCCTTGAGTAGATTTTTATTCTCATTTTTTCATAAAGAAATAAATATAAGGATAAATAAAAAACCCACCTTTATGGGTGGGTTTCTCAATATTATTTATATTTTATTTTTTACCATATCTTTGTGCAAGTTCTGCTGCTCTTTTTTGTTCAGGTGTTTGTAATTGTTGTCCTATTCTATTTAGATTAGTTTGTTGTCCAGATGTTAATCCTGCGGCAGGTGCTGGAGCAGGTGTTACAGGTGCTGCGGTTTGTCCTATTTGAACCCCTTTTGTTGATGCCACTGCTTTAGGTGCTAACTCAGGGTTAGCAACCACTTTTTGATTTGCTTGTAAAGATCCAATTTCTTTTAAATAAACATCTTTCAACTTATTCCAAGAAGCACTTGTCAATGGTCCAAATCTACCATAACCACGCTTTGGGTCAAGGTCAAGTTGTTTTCCATTTACCCATGTTGGATTCTGAGTATTTAACCATTTTTGGAATTCTTGAACACCTTTAACATCTGCCAATTCTTTTGGTATTTGTATTTGAGCCACTGTTTTAGGTGGTACTACCTTAGCATTTCCTTTCAATTTACTAAGTTCTTCTGGAGTTACTTTAAATTCCGTAACATAATCACTCCATTTTTTATTATTTTGTTGTGCTGATCCAGGAGCACGTATAATACCATCTTTATCAACTAATTTATACATCGCAAGAAGATTTTGTTCTCTTGTATTTACATTTTTTTGATTAGAACCATTATCAACAACCGTTTTGAAAATCTTTTCACCCTTTAACACATCTTCTCCTCCTTCATAAAAAAATCTATTGTAAGTTCCAGCACCAAATTCACCATCTATTGCACTTTGTTGTGGTGGAAATAAATACGATCCTCTATTTCCTGATTTATTTTGTTTTGAATATGCTAAAATTTTATCAACCGCAGCCTGTGAAATACCATTTGGTATTGCTATTTCTGGTTTACCCACTGGAGTAGATAGGTAATCGGCATCATTTGAAGGGTCATTGTCATTGTCATTGTCTTGCTCATTTAAATATTTTGAAGAATTAATTTCTTGTTCTGATATTACTTTACCTGCTTTATATCCGAATAGATTTTTCATTCTATTTATTTCTTCTGTTAAAATAACTTTATCGTTCATTTCTTTTTATTTATAAATATTGAATTATTGACTATGAGATATCTAAACCCGCGTTTTTATTTAATGAAGCATAAATCGGTTGAGATATTTGTTTCACTTTATTTATAATATTTTTAACGGAATCTTCATATTCTGTTCCTGATGCATATCTTTGTCCTTTGTTGTTAACAAAATTATTAATTAAATCATCAACACTTTTTCCACCACTTAAATAATTTTTTGCGATTAAACTATAATATGCGTCAATACCGCTTTGAACGCTACCATGTTGAATATTGCTTCCACTATCGGTATTTCCAACATTAAATGGATTTTTTGTTCTGATTGGTCTTGCGTTAGGGTTTGATGAAAATCCTCCTTCTGTTGCCAATTGGGCTAATGCTAATTCTGGTGGAACATAAGATTTTGTTTCATTATAAGTTTTTTTTGCTGAGTTGGCTAACATTGATCCAGTAATACCCAAAAGATTCGATGATCTACCATCAATAAACTTTTGACAAATATCTTTGTAAGCGTTATAACCTTCTGTTGTGTTTAAATCTAAATCACCCATTTTAAGACCTTCTGATGATGTTTTTTTATTTCCAAAAATATCTTTTACTGAAAGTCCGGCAGTACTTAACACTTTATTTATAATATCAGATAAATCTTGTTCTGTAAGAACAACAATTTTTTGTTTTTTCATATTAATAAATAGTAAGTAAATGAAATAAAAAATCCCTCAACATGAGGGATTTTATTATGTTATTCAGTTACATCAACATTAGATTCTATTTTTTCTTCAACATCAGGAAGAATTGTTATTGAAATAATATCATCTCCTCCTCTAATTGCGTCAATTACTCTTTCTCCGTCAATTACTCTTCCAAAACAAGTATGATTACCATCCAAGTGTTGTGTATTCTTTCTGTTATGACAGATAAAGAATTGTGAACCACCTGTATTACGACCAGCATGAGCCATACTCAATACACCTTTATCGTGAAATTGTTTTGTTGCACTTACTTCACAAGGAATTGTATATCCAGGTCCACCAGTTCCATTTTTATTTGGACATCCAGCTTGAACCATAAAATCAGGAATTACTCTATGAAAATTCAATCCATCATAGAATTTTTGTTTGGTTAATTTTAAAAAGTTGTTAACGGTGATTGGTGTCTCCTTATCATAGAGTTCACAAATCATATCCCCTCTGTGTGTTGAAATTTTTACTTTGCTCATTATTTTATAATTTATACAAATAGTAAGTTAATTAATTTAATATGTCAAATAAAAAACCTCCTTATTATTAGGAGGTTTTAAGAAGTTCATTCAGATCCACCGAGTTAATACTCTTGGCTAACATGTTTAAGTATTTTCCATACTTTTTTAATTGGACTTCCCAATAAATCATCAAACATACCAATAATGTAGACCGAATCAATATTATCGGTTTTAATTTCAAATACTAACTCTTCATCAATTTGAATCATTTGGTCGTCAGTAACCAAATAAACTTCATTATCAATTGTTATTTTCTTTTCCATTACACAAATGTAACAAAAAAAAATTAAAATAAAAAAATATATTATTGTGGATAAATTGAAATAAATCTGGGACTTATACCAGCATATTTTGCAAGTTGATAAATTAACTCTCTTGCTTCTTCTCTAAAATCTTCATAATCGGCATAAACAAATCCATCTGTAAAGTTAAAGGCAACATCAATATTATCTTTACCATATTGATTAACAATAACATACCTAATTAATGGAAAATGAGATAAGAATATTTTATTATTCAATAATTTTTTTAATATATTAACTTCTTGTTCCATATTACATGTTTTTCCAACCTTTTGGAGTTTTTATATAAAATTCTAAATCTAATGGAACTCCATAATATTTCACATCAATGTTGAAAAAGTTTTTTATATCTTTTATAACTTGTACTTTTAAGTCATCATTTGTTTCTGCAACATTATCATCAACATCATTAAAATAAAATTTTAATAAAACCTCTTTAGTTGAATAATTTTCAGAACCATAATAAACACCTTTTTTTCCAATTTCAATCCTATCTATGTAATCACCATATTTCAATTCAAAAAATACTACAATTGTTGGAATTAATTTTTCAATGTATTTTCGCTTTTTTTCAATAAATTCTATTCTTTCTTCTGTTGGAAGATTATAAAATTTTTTAACCCAATCGGGAGTATTAAGTTCAAACTTCATTTCTTTTAATATTTTCCTGATGATATTTCTCATATTAAAATTTAGGAAAATCTATGGTAGTAACTTCATAAATTTTATTTATTCCCTTTTCATTAAATGCTTTAATAAAAATATCTTTAGTTTCATCTTCATCAAAACCAAACATGTCACGAATACTCCTCCATAAAGAATGACCGACCAATATTGAATACCCTTTTCGTGGCATCCAATCAGACTCAATTCCATTTTCAGCAGAAATGGTTCCTTTTGGAAAAAAAGAAAAATCTTTATTCTTCATCAAATTAAAATCCATATCATTTAACTTATCTAAAAGAAAGTTTACCGCAATGGATTCCATTTGATTTTCGGTTATAAGAATTTTCATAATAATGAATGATAATTAAAATTTATTATAATTTGATAAATAACCTGCTAATCTTTCGGATTTTACTCTAAAATATTCTGTTTTATCATCATCAATATGTTTTGGTTCCATAAAATCAATTCCAATACACCCCATAAGTTTACCTGTTCCAAAATCAAATAATCCTGAAATGTACGATGCTTTAGCACCAGTTGCTTCAGCACCAGATTTTAATCCATAAGTCGCAACAGTTGGGTCATCATAATTACAAATCCCAATATACTTAACTCTCATTATCTCAATAAAAAATCTTGAATATAATGATATTGGAATATTGGTGAATGTTCTTGACACAGGAGAAACCCCTGCGGCATCTACTTCATAAACAACGGAAAATTTTTGCATTGATTTGTTTGAATGTAAGAAATGACCACCATTATGTATTTGTGTTACCCATACTCTATCACATTCTAAATGTTCTAACATATCTTCCATTTCGGAATTTATTTTTTCAATCTCATTAAGTTCTATCTTTAACTCATCTTTAGGTTTTCTTACTTTATTCTTAATCCAAATTAAAACAATTGGCCCAAGTAATGCCGTAATTAACGCCACTAGTACACTCCCAAATATTTCCATCATATGTTGATTCATTTATTTATATTATATATAGAATATAAATATACTATAAATTAAAAAACCCCCACTTTTTGGGTGAGGGATTAACTGAAACACTAGTGTGTCGGTCCACTGGAACTCCCAATGGAGAGGTTCATTATTTTTACATTTTTGCTTTTAAATATAATAACGCGTGGTTAACTTTACTCCAATTTTTTTCACGAATTGCTTTGGTTAACATTTCTTCAAGATATTCTTTTTTAGAAACTTTTCTTCCAAAAAGAGTTCCTGTATCATCAGATAAAGATACCTCCTCATCATTACCCAAACTTGAGTATAAATTTTTAAGGTCTTCTCCTGAAAACGGATTTCTTTGTTCATCCAATCTTATATTTGTTTCTTGGATGTGTCTAATTTTACTATAACTCTTATTCATATTTTATATTAATTAATAATAAATAGTATTATATTAAGCAACTGTAAAATTAATTGTTACATTACCACCATTTGCCATAAGATTCCAAGGCTCCAATTCAATCCAACCATTTTTAGTGGCATTAAAAGGAACTCCATTGTAATTACCATTAGCGGCAATTTTAAAAAACGATTGAAATCCTGGATCAAATCCTACACCTCCTGCTGACCAAGAAGCACCTGCAACATCTATAAAATTGTCTGGTGTTGCCGGATCGTAAAATCTGATTGCATTTGTATTATTTGTGAAGGAAGAATCAAATACATAATCAAATGTTCCTCCGTTATCACATCCTCCAATATTACCTGCTTGATTATTCATAACAAGAAGACTTAATCCTGAATTATTATTAATATGAAAATTAACTTGTTCCATAATTTTGTTTTCTTATAAATAGTGTTAAAAAATGATATAATCATTTTACCACCTTAACACTTCTAATTTCTTTAGAAGAAATTATCTCATCTTCTTCAATAACCAAAAATTTACCATTTAGCACAGTTTTTTTAGTTAAAGAATTTCCATTCTTTAATGTTACGGTTACGGTATGATACCCCATACCACTTTGCTTAGCGTTTGATAATTCAGATAGTTGCGACTCAGTTAAACTTATTATTTTTCTCATATTATAAATATAGAAAATTTATAATGAGAATCCTATTATATTATTTACTGAGGTATTGGATTATAGAATCCACCGCTTTGTGGGTATCCACCAACAATATACCATGTGGCATCCAGAGAATCTGAATATATTGTTTTATAATACCCATCGGCGACAGGAGATGTTAACGCTTCATCATAAAATACTTGTTGTTGTAAATTTAAACAAGCATAACATGATTCAGTTTCATTAATACAAGGATCACATAATAAGAGATCTTGAGCATATATTGTTAATGATGGTACCAAATCCACCACACCTGATAATGTTTCAGCATATGCTACCATAAAATTTAATGTTGCCATAATATTTTCATTTATTATAAATATCTAATTATTTATTTCAATCAATAATTATTCTTTTTGGAATGTTATCTGAATTAGATTTAATAAACACATTTCTCTCTTCTGTGGTTAACTCTCTGGTGCAATTATCTCCCCATTCTTGGTTAAATTCGTCATCGGTAAGGACTTTATCAATAAAACTTTCAAGTGTCGGTAAATCCTTTCTAAGTGGGATATAAAGGACTTCTCCACCATTGCTATCAATATATAAAGGACGAGGTTTATTTAGATAATTTTTATAATTATCTCAATAAATCAATCAGGTTAAAATCATTGGGGTCATAATTCAATATTAACAAGATTAACGTCACCATTTAATTGAGATATTGCCAACCTATTATTCCCTTTATTCCAAACCTCAACATTCCATATGCCAACACAATATGGAATAAATTCATCATGTTGGCATGTATAATCCAATAACTTGCCAATATCATTTGGTATTGAAATATCACCATTATCATATATCCCAACACAAGAATAATCATCAATAAATGAATTGCATTCACTAGGATAAAAAAATATGCGTCCAATCTGATTCCGATAAGATGATATAACTGTTGGACCAATTTTAACCTGATGTGAATCAAAAAGTTTATGAAATATTTTCATTCAATTCATCAATTTTATAAGATAAATCCATTTCCTTGCGAACAGGTGGATTATACCATACCTCCAACCATTCCTTAAAGGTTAAAGCACTGGTAAAAGGTCCACCAAATACTGGATATTCGTCCATATGATATTGTTCGTATATTTCTTCCCAAGTTTCCATATATTATTTATTTTAATCGTTTAGTCATATTATCTACTTCTGTCCATTGTGATTTTCTCTTAAATGTTGGGTCGTAATTTTTAATTCCATTAATATACATTTCTTGCTTCTGCTCTTTTTCCATCTGTTTGGCTTGTTCAAGTATGTTATACGCAACAATTGTTTCAATTCTTGGACATTGTTCAATTAACCATTCTATTGCTGTTTGTTTTTCCATAGGTAATGTATTTGATGATGTGATAGTTCCTTTTGATTTAGGATATAATGAATATTTTTCAAATTCTGGAAACATAAATTATTTGTTATAAGTTTCATTATAATATTTTTCCGCAGCCAATCTTTGCAAAGGATTATCATTGGCCATCCAAGCATTTATTATCTGTTGCTTTTCCATCTCAACATAATTTTGCTTAAACATCTCCCAATGAATACTATCAGGACGAATGTCTTTCATTAATTCAACTCTAGCCAAAGCCAGTTCCATTGCTGTCTTACTCATAACTTATTTATTTTTATCTAATATTTTAATTACAATCCATAATAATCCCAAAGGAATAATTCCTACTATTACCAACTGAAATATTAATTTTACTATCATAATAATTTTAAAAAAATTTCATATTTATGAATATTACGAAGACGAATATAAGAATCCACAATTGAAGGAAAAGAACATACTAATAATGAACCATTCACAATCTCATACAAATAATCTCTACCACCAATACCCAATCTACAATACTTCTTCCCGTAATAATTAACGGAATCATTATATTCAATAATCAAACTTTTTAATTTATCAATTTTATCCAATAATTCCATAACACAAAGATAAGAAAATATTTTGAAATAAAAAAACCCACCTTTATGGGGTGGGTGTTGTTTATAATAAGATTTATTAATTTGATGTCATGAGTAATACATCGGGATATTCACTCATACAAAAATATACTCCTCCACCTTGAACCTGTCCCACAAGTCCCTGATTTGCTCCTTTTCTCACCTGTTGAAATGATTTATCGTCATAACCTTCTTTAGGTAATAAAACTTTGCCTCCTTGGATTGTTATTGCCATACCATTTTGGAATCTAACAGCAGTTTTCACACCCAAACAAGGGAATTGCTTATAATATTCCTGAGCTTGCTGAGGACTTATTTTATTTCTGTCTACTGAGGCAATATAATCCGATTTAGGATTTGATTTACCTGTATTGGACTTTTGGTCCACAAGTTGTTCATTAACAAATGGTTTTGAATCACCAAGTTTTGAGTTAGTTAATTTTGAGAATTTCTCAGTCATAACTTTCATTCCACCTGAATGTTGCTCACGGATTGAATTCTTTTCAGATTCCGTCATGTTATTTAATAAATGTTTCATATTGTATTTTTATTATAAATATCTATCTAAATAAAAAAACCCACCTTATTATTGATGGGATCTAAGTATGGTAATAAGTGTAACCATTACAACAAAATATGCGATGTTAATTTTCCCCCACAATTTTGTTGTTTTATTAAATCTAAGTTCGGCATTACGGTATATTATAAGATTTGTATCTCTTTTGAATTTCATATCTGAATAAAGTTTAAATAAACTATCATTCTTATATATGATGCTATCATTTTTCAATTTGATGGTATCTCTAATAATTCTTAATGAATCAATTATTTTTGTTGAGAATACATATTTTATTTTCAAGGAATCCACAGAATCCTTAAGTTTAAGTATTTCCTTATCATTTTTGTCAAATAGCTCATTAATTTTTCTACCTTGTTCGGTGGTCATTATAACAACGCTATCATTACCTATTTTTTTCACTATTGGATATTGGGCGAAGGTTGAATCCAGGAGCAGAATCAACATTAACCATATCAGCAAGTTTACTTTTAACATCATTTAATTCTTGTTTTAATAACTTATTTTCTTCTTTCAGTGTTGTTATGGTTTCAACTGCTGCGGAAACAATTTCACTTGTCTTATCATCTGCTTTTCCTTGAGCAACCTCATTTTTTGCGGATGTTTTTGAAAATTGATTCATTAACATTATTAATTCTTGATCTTTTTTAAATTCATCATCTTTTTTCTGACCAATAAGATTAGAACAAGAATTGAGAGATAAAAGAAAAAATATATAAATAAGTTTTTTCATTATTTAAGTTTTTGAATTGCTCCAAGTTGTTCCAATGTATTAATCTTTGTTGTTGTTGAAGATAATGCGCTATCCGCTCTACGAACCGCATCAGTTAACATATCAACTTTAACTTCCATTTTTTCAATCTTTGATCCTTGACCATCAATTTGCTTGTTGAATGTTGAACGAATATCAACATACAAACCTGAAATACCAATAATAACCAAAAACATGGTTCCAACTACTGGGTTTTTGCTGAATTCTTTAAATGTTACTGGAAATTTGAAAGTTTCTCCCGCTTTCTCGGTTACTTTGTCCGTGATTGATTTTTTTGCTGTTGCCATGGTAATTTACATTTCACTATAAATATTCACATAAATAAAAAACCCACCTTAAGGGGTGGGATTAAAATATTATTTACCAACTGCGACATGCCCAATAACGTGGCTTCCATCTTGGACCAGGATTATCACAATTCATTCTTGCTCTAAAGTTTCTTCTACGTTCAGGATTATTTTTCTTAATGGTCATTCTTTTACCGTGAGCAGATTTTCCACCAAACCCAAAGTTAACTTTAACAACCTTACCCTTATTATTTTTAACATATACCTTGAATTTTTTAATATCACCTTGCATAATCTTTCCAAGTTGAACCTTTCTACCCTGATATTCAGCTTCATTCAAAGAATCAAATTCATAATCAGTTTCTTCTACCGATCCATACTCATCTTCATACAAAGATTCGTTTTCGGGTTTAATACCCTTCTTCTTCATATCAATAGCAATTGCGGCTTGTTGTGCACGACTTTTAGCTTCATTAGTTTCTTCTTCAACGGATTCTTTCTTAACGCAATTTGGATATTTTTTGCCAAACATTGTTTTCATTCCCTTTTGAGTATAACCTTTCCAACAGGCTTCGGTCATTTCATTTTTATTAACCGATTCTTCAGCAAGAACACGTTTAACCAATCTTACCAAATCAGATTCAGTTAATCTTATTATTTTACTCATATAACTTATTTTATTATAAATATATTGTCCGACCCATTTGTTTAGATGGTCATAATGAGGGGATAATTTAACAGGAGGTAAATACGACCGAAGGTCGGGAAACGCGGTCAAAAAACGAAGGAAAATAACCGACGAAGTCGGAATCCGTCGGCGCATAACAACCGAAAAGATGAATTAATTCCCACCAAATTATATACAAATAAAAACCCCACAACAAAGGGTGAAGATTAATCTTTAATGCGCAATTTCATTTCCTCCCACTCCTCCTCATTAACAGCTTCATGATAAATCCCACAAATTTTCATATCCATATATTTCGCAAGATTATTAATATATTCTTTAACCTCATCAATTTGTTTTGTACTCCAAGATGCTCCATAATATTTATCAAAAATAATAAGAAATACCTCATAACAAATATTTTGATTACGGCGAAACCTTCCCGATTCATCAACATGAACATCCAAATAAATCGGATACTTTTCTAACAACATCTTCTTAAGGAACTTCTGAAATGCTTTTTCCATACTATATAAATACTCACAACAAAGGGTGGGGAAGATATATTTATAATAAAGTTACGTTATGTTAGATCACTTTAAAAGGGCTATTGATAGATTGATATTACCACAGTTTCCTATAATAAAATCATATAAAGTGTTGGATAAAGAAATTAGAGATAAAGAGTATAGTGGTATTGCGGTGATGTATTATATTAATACTGATTACAATGGTATTTTGACGAATGAATTGGCGGAGATTAGAGACCTAACAAGGAGTTATTATAGGATGTCAGGAATAGATGACCAACATGTTTTAGTAGGAATCGGTATAATTTCTAAGAATAGCAAACAGGCTTGGATTTGGAATCTTGGCGATAAAGAATCTTGGGAAAGTACAATGAACAAAAATTTGAAATTTCATAAGGAGAGAAAAAATAAAAATACGTAGATATTCATCACACCCTAACCCCACCATCAATAACCTTATTTGCATTAAACTCATCAGACCAATCATAATCGTGGGGAATATATATTTATAATAAAGTTACGTTATGGAAGTATACCTTAATCAGTTAAAAAGAGTTATTGATAGGATTATAATACCACAATATCCTGAAATTGATTATTATAAATTTGAAGTTAAAAAACAAAAGGATTACGTTTATGTTGCGGTAATCTATTACCCTAAAAAAATAAGAAGTATGTTCGGTGAGGACACTGAAAAAAGCAAATGGGAAAATATTGCAAATCTTACAAAAAGTTATTATGATGCGACAGGACATGACGAGCATTATATTTTGGGTGCAGTTGGAGAACAGAAAACTTGGAATGAATACGACAGTGGCCCAAAATGGTATTGGAAATTAGATAATAAGGAAGATTGGAAAGAAAAAAGAGATAAGAATATTAAGTTTTATGAAAGAAGAGGAAACAAACTTAATTAATTAGATTTACCCCACTAGACATTCATCACACCTTAACCCCACCATCAATAACCTTATTTGCGTCAAACTCATCAGACCAATCATAATCGTGGGGAATCTTATCAGGATATATATTTTTTATTCCATCTTCAATAACATTAATAACATATGGATCAGTCAACATATTGGCTTTAATCTCCTTAATACCGTGATTCATCACAGCACGAGTATGCCATTCAAATTCATTGCCATGATTCTTGCCACGTTCTTTAGCCTGTATAACACCTTCATTTATTACATCAGCAACCCGTACACCAGGAACTCTTACTCCAACAGTATTAATATCCTTGAAGAAATAATCATTTGCCCACCCTATAATATAATCATTAGATTCCCCACCACATTCCAATGAAACATATTTGAATATATCATTGAAGAAATTATAATTATACCATAAGGTCCCATTATCAGTCAATTCAACAACCCATCTCTTCTCATCCGAAAAAATTAACCATGTGGCACCCTTATACCGATAAACATCCACACCCTTAATGGAATGATTTATAAGTTTATCAATTATTTTTTTCATATATATGAATTTTTTTATCCCCACCCAATTCCTTCCTATCGTTGAATATCGTACTATACATCGTTCCCTCATTGTCCAATTCAACCATATGTTCTTTACAAAAATTATAAAACTTATCTGGATACTTAACATATGGAACACTCATCTCCCAATACGCCCACAATATCTTACACTTCTTGAATATTCGTTTATCCATATACTATTTTTTATTCCATATAACATAACTGATTACCCCCATCACAAGAGAAACCAAAAGATATTCCAATATTTCCATATTATTTGTTTTTAACTATCTTAAAATTAATCCCTAACCATATTGATATAGTAATCAAAATACCAACCCACCAAATCCATTCCCTACTCGGAATAACAATCCCCATACTTTTTTGTAATAAATAACACATTGTCGGAATCAACCAAATATTCATTGTCGTTCCCAGACTAACATGTTTACGTTTTATAACCTTGATGGAAAAAATTTCATCATTATCAGGTTCTCTTTCAGTGAATAATCCCATACTTTTTGATTTTTACAAAGATAATACATTTTTAACAAATAAAAAAATCCCCACATAATAATTGGTGGGGAATAATATTATAAATGAAAATAAATTATATGTAAGAATAAATTATATGTAAGAATAAATTATATGTAAGAATAAATTATATGT
>Ga0114959_10000789_pt1 | contig 29711 bp, 28 predicted proteins | sample C_130625_EF_Meta_FD_87317 | JGI IMG/M metagenome (GOLD analysis project Ga0114959, IMG submission 87317) | Freshwater microbial communities from Lake Croche, Canada to study carbon cycling - C_130625_EF_MetaG | ecosystem: Environmental > Aquatic > Freshwater > Lake | place: Lake Croche, Canada... | reverse complement strand
TATTAGAAACGGGTTACTTGGGTGCGATGATGGTACGGGTGCCAGGCTTTTGGATGGGAATATCGTTTAGCCAGTCGGGTACTTCATCGGCGGCGTACGAGGTTGCATCGACTTTATACGCCGAGTAAAGCGGTGCTTGGAGTCCGAGGTCTCCCGTTGCGCGATCAATCAGCACTCCGAATGCGCCGACCTTGCCGCCCGCCGCCACGATGGCTTCCTGAGACTCGCGTAGAGACGTACCCGTGGTAAGAACATCGTCCACGATCAAACCCACCGAGCCGGGAGCAAGAGTTTTTCCGCGGCGCAAGGTTTTCATCCCATTTTCGGTTTCAATATAAACGGAAGGGAGTCCCATCTGTCGCGCCACTTCGAAGGCAATAATGATGCCACCCGTGGTGGGACCGGCGACAAAGTCAAACCCTCCATCCGCGAATTCCCGCGCGATTTCCGCACAGAGGGCGCTGAGAACATCCGGTCGCTCTAGTACGCGAAATTTTTCGAAGTACACATCGCTATGTCGGCCCGATGTCAGGAGAAAGTGACCGCGGAGAATGGCGCCGGAGTCTTCGAGAAGTTGGGTGAGATCCATCAGGGTAGGACGGAGAAGGCTCCCATCTCCCGTACAAAGCGATTGCGTTCGTCCACCAGGATGACGGTGGGTTCGAGCGGTTCGTCGGTGTAATCAAACGCCGCGATGATGACCCGGTCGCCCGCGCTGAAGAAGTGCGCGGCACCGCCGTTGATGCCGATGGAACCCGGCGGTCCGGCGAAGCAATAGGTTTGGATTCGCGACTTGTGATCCACCGCCCAAACGTGAACCAGCTCGCCGTCGCGAAGACCGCACTTGGCCATCAGGCCCGCATCAATCTCGATACTTCCCACGTAATCCGGATTCGCATACGTAATCCTTGCGTGGTGAATCTTAGCTTTGAGAAGCTGGGATAGGCGCATGATTTAGGTTTTCGGTGGTTACCTTGGCCCGCGCTGTCACTCGCCGACGGCGAGCGATTGCGGACATGAAACCGCCGACAAAGAGAATACCGGTTCCCAACCACACGAGACTGGTAAGTGGCTTTGTGTAAAGCTCAATTGGGTACAAGGGCCGTTGGAACAACAGTTGCAGGCTAATCGTTCGATCGGCAGCGTTCATCCCGCTGATGATCGCGAGGAAGTCCTGACCGACCGGCGTAAAGCTGGTCTGCGGTCCGCCACCCGGCTGAAGCTGCATGTAGGGTGAGACCCGATGTTCGCCATCCCGAGTTTTGATGATGAATTCACCACCAAACTTGGCTCCAGCCATGCCGGGCGTGCCGGATTTAGTCGGCTTCACGTAGGTCACTTGAATTCCATCTACTGAGCGCGACTCACCGGGCTTGAAAGGCTCGGGCTTTTCCCAAACTTCCGTCACCGGCGCGTGCATCGAGAAGTAGACGTCGTGGGTCGGATACGACTTTACGAAGGGCCAGACTTGAGATTTGGCTTCGCCATTTGAATCGTAGTAATACAGGCCGGGAGTCGCTTGGAAGTCTTCGGCTCCGGGGCCGTCGACATCGAACACGACTTTGCCCTCGCGATCGTAGAGATCTTTTCCAGTGACTTCCTTGAAGGTCACTTTATAGTCCAGTAGCTGCGCGGAACCCATGCTGGGAATGAATTCTTGTTGCTTTCGCTCTAGGCCCCGCGACAGGATGAGGCCCGCCATGACGACGGCGAGTCCGAGGTGGGCGACGTATCCGCCCGCTGCCATTTGCATTTTCCGCCCCAATTGGAAGGCCCGCACTGCTCCGGTAATGGCCGTGAACCAGCAGCACAGAAGTAAGATTGCGAGCACAGGAATCAGCGGAAGTTTTGTCTGGAAAGGTCCGTGAACCGTATCGGAGGTCGTGACGTGAACTCCCCAACCCGGACCCTGAATAAACACAAACGTGAGCCCGGTGCAAAAGATGGCCGCTGCTAACAGCACGTTAATCCGGATAAGGAACTCGCGGAAAGTGTGTCCCTTCCAGTTCACAAACGGGGCCGATGCCATCAACAAAAGAACGGGAATAAAGAACCAAACCACAACGAGGTGATAGAGTCCTTCCTCAACGCGCGCTCCTTCACCACCGCGTAAGGCGGTGATCACCGGCCAACTCATGCCGAGCGAAATGACGGTGGCGAGCATGCTGAGGAGCAACATTCCGTACCGATAGAGCTTTTCTCGGCTGAGCGCCAGTTCTTCGGTCGGCTGAGTTCGAACACTCCGGGCGAGTGCTGGTCCCTTCCAGATCCACAGGCCAACGAATGCAACGACGGCGGCCGCTAAAGCGGTGCGCAGAATCACCAAGGCTGACCCGTCCATGCTGGCAAACGAGTGATTGCTAACCTTGTCGAGGAGGCCAGACCGGGTCAAAAAGGTTCCGTAAACAAAGATTAGGAACGGCACGGCACCAAGGAATAGGTTTCCTGCCACCCAAAGTTTACGAGCGGCTTGAACGATCACACCGTGCGCAAAGACCGCCGCAAACAGCCACGGCACCAGGCTGACATTTTCGACCGGATCCCAGGCCCAAAAGCCGCCCCAACCCTGAGTTTCATATGCCCAAAGGCCGCCCATGCAAACTCCGAGTCCGAGAATGGCGAGGGAAGCCAGGTTCCATGGTCGAACCTTGGCGATCCACTCTTCCGGATCTCCGGCAACCATGGCGGCCACCGCGTAGGCAGCCATAACGGCAAGTGATCCGAAGCCGAGGAATATAACTGGAGGGTGGATAACGACCCAGTAATTCTGGAGTGACGGGACCATGCCGTTGCCGAATGCGGGGACGAAAACTTTCCCGTCACGAATCACATCCTTCATGATTGCGAACGGCGATTCGTAGGCCAGAATCCCGGCGAGCACGGCCAGAATTCCTGAGTACGTTCCCACGTAGGCGGACCGGTACTTACCCGTGCCCCAGACGGTCAAAAGTCCGAACACGGCGGAAGCTGCCGCCCACAGCAGAAAGCTTCCTTCTTGGGCCGTCCAGACGGCAGCGACTTTGAAGGACGGAGAGATGATGGTGTCGCTGTGGCCAAAAACGTATTCGTACTGGAACTGATCGGTGACGAAGAGCGTGGTGAGGCAGCCAAAAACGGTAATCAGGGCGGCCGAGCCAGCCACGAATAGCGCGGTGGCCTCTTTCGGTCGGCGCAGTAGCGACGCGATGATCGCGAGGACAAAAATTCCGATGGAAACATTGGTCAGCCCACGGCCCGCATCGCCGAGTTTCATTGACCAGTCCGACGCTTGGGGGAGACCGTGTAATGGATCCATGCTTGCTACTTCTTATCCGTCAAACGAGAGCCGTTCTTATCCGCTTCGTACTTGGATGGGCACTTAACGATGAGTTGTGTGCTTTCAAATACTCCGTTCTTTACGCCGCCAACGGCGACCACGTTTTTTGCCTCGGCAAGATTTGGTGGAATTTCTCCCCGATTAATGACTTGAATCGAGTCACCATCCTGGTCGGTGAGTCGGAAGCTGAGCGTTCGGGCGTAGACGTCGGTATGGACCGAAGTTGGATCCACCGTGCCCGCCAAGTGGAGCCGGTCACCGGATGCCCCTTTAGCCTGCCGGATGGTAACGTACGGACTAGCACTGTTGGAAAAAGCAATCACCACGCCGCCAAGTGCCAATGCGGCAACTGCACCCGAAACCATCGCGCCTACCTTCATGCTCGATAGTAAGCGTACCCACGGTAGGCTCGGTAGCACCAGAAATTGTCACGGATCTCGCCAATCCACGCGGCATAAATACGTGATCAGAATCCTCGGAACTTTTCGGGCTATTGACGGGTTGGATCGAATACACTTGCGGAAGGAAAATCTATGACTCGCACTAACATGATTTGGACGCTGGCTCTGGCGGGCGTCTTGGCTACCGGGGCTGCCGTTGCGCAGAACCGATTTGTGAGCCCGGCCGAGGACGATGAGTCGAGCGCGCCGCCCAAGCCGAGTTACGGCTCCGATCTGCTTCGGTTCGGTACGAATGTCGGAAGCTTTAAGGTGCTTCCTTTCAACGACGAACAGCTTACGAAGGGAACGCTCACGTTCAGCTTTAATGGCTCGGTTTTGGTAAGCGGCCTGAAGGGCACACTCACCAAAGAAGGCGACGTACGCGAGGAATATCAGAACGAGAAGTACGACAAGCAGCTGTACTTCGGAAAGGGCAAGATCACGATCGTCGGCGAAGTTCGAAGCGTGCAGTTTTTCGGTCGCGATGTCAACGGCTCTCTGAAGGGGTCCGGGCTGATCACGTTCTACGGCGAGTTTGACAAGAATTTGGAAACCGGCTGGTACCAGTATGAGGGTGGCGATCGTCTGCCTTGGGGTACCGGTGGCGCGCAGAAGCAAGTTCCCGAAGTGTCGTTCTCGCCCGCGAACGACTTGAAGATCGAAAAGTCCGGTTAGTTGCTCGAAAACTCATTTATTCACGTTCCCGGCCTGGGATCGCTCACGGAGCAGAGTCTTTGGGAACAGGGCTGTCACGATTGGCGAAGCTATTTAGCTTCGCCATCGTCGTTTCGGTCTAATCAGGTGGCGTCCGCGGACCTGATTGCGGAGCTTGAACTGAGTGTAGGGGCTTTAGAGGCCCGGCATCACCAGTATTTTCGCCACCGCTTTGGCACGGACGCCTGGCGAACCTTTCCGGAGTTTAGAGACCGCTGCGTCTATCTGGATATCGAGACCGACGGCGGTCAGTCGGGGGATTCCATCACGACAATCGGCATGTGGAATGGGAAAGAGTTCACCGCACTTGTGAAGGGGCAGAACCTGGGGAATTTTTTGGACGAGGTGAGTCAGTATTCGATGATCGTCACCTTCTTCGGGGCCAGTTTTGATATCCCAATGCTGAAGAAGAAGTTCCGTACGTGGGAGGCCGACCAGATCCACATTGATCTTTGTCCAACCCTGAAGAAAGTGGGTCTCCACGGCGGCTTGAAAAAGATTGAAAAGCAACTGGGGATCGCCCGCGGGGATGATACGGACGGGCTAACCGGACGGGACGCGATTTGGATGTGGAACCGGTATTACCGGAATCACGATGAAGCCGCGCTGGAGCGGCTCATCGCTTACAACCGGGAAGATGTCGTGAATCTGGAAACATTGGCCGAATATGCCTATCGCCAGTTACGCGCATCGGTGCGTGGAATCTATGACCAGACTGGCTAGAGCACGGCCTTAAACGCGGCGATGGTTTGGGCGACATCGTCATCAGTGATGTGCAGGTGGGTCACCAGACGTAATCGATTTTCGGCGACGGGGAAGCACCAGACGTCGTAAGATCGCAGCTTTTCGCACACTTCGGCTGCGGGTGCATCTGTTTCCACCAGGACAATATTTGTCTGAGGGGTATGGGCGCCCGGAATTCCGGCGGCAAGGGCAGCGGCATGGGCGTGGTCTTCCGCGAGTCGGTCAAAGTTTTCTCGAATTGCAAACAGTCCCGCCGCGGCAAACATGCCGGTTTGGCGCATCCCGCCGCCGAGGCGTTTACGCCAGCGGCGAGCCCGCTCGATGAAATCTGCTTTTCCGACCAGCACCGAACCCATGGGGGTTCCCATGCCTTTGCTGAGACATAGGCTCACAGAATCGAATGGCAAGGTGAGCTCGCGTACGGGCACGCCGAGAGCGATGGCGGCGTTCCAAACCCGGGCCCCGTCAAGATGCATTTTCATGCCCTTCTCATCGCACACCTTTCGATACTCACGAAGTTTTTCCGGTGGGATGACCGTGCCGCCGTGCCGATTATGCGTATTTTCTAGGCACAGCAGAGAAGTGGCGGGGCGGTGGAGGTCCTGTGTGAGCGCTCTTCGGCGGATCACGTCGGGGTCGATGATGCCCCTGTCGCTCGGCAGGGTCCAGGTGAGGACGCCAGCGAAAATGGCGGGGGCACCTACTTCGTAGTAAATGATGTGGGATTCCTCCTCAACCAGGATGCCGTCGCCGCGCTCACAATGGCATGCGATGGCAGTTTGGTTGGCCATGGTTCCGCTGGGGAAGAAGAGGGCCGCTTCCATGCCCGTAAGATCGCTGACTGCCCGCTCCAGTTCGTGCACGGTGGGATCGTCGCCGAGGACTTCATCGCCTAAGGGAGCTTCAATCATCGCCTGCTTCATGGCGGCACTGGGCTGGGTGACGGTATCGGATCTCAAATCTACAGTTGGCATAGTCGCTTCCGCATAGGTTATCATGGCGAGCGATGCGAGCTTTGTTAATCGGTGCCGGTGGCATGGGGCAGGGATGGGCCAGTAACCTCAACGATCATCCTGAAGTGGAATTGGCGGGTTGGGTGGATGTCCGACCGGGGGCCGCGGCCGAAGCGGCAGCGAAGAAGGGTCTCGAGTTTGAGTACTACGGAACGGACCTGGCGGAGGCGATTGATCGTTGCGGGCCGGATTTCGTGGTGGACGTAACCCCACCCGAGGTTCACCACCGCGTGACCTTGACCGCTCTGGGGAAGGGCATTCCCGTGATTGGCGAAAAGCCGATGGCAAATTCGATGGCCGAAGCTCGGGAAATGGTGAAGGCTAGCGAAGATGCCGGAAAACTGTATATGGTTTCCCAGTCTCGCCGGTATATCGGTCAGATCGTCGCCTTTAGGAACCTAATCAACGAGCGCATCGGTCCGCTCGGCATTCTGAACGCGGATTTCTATATCGGGGCGCATTTTGGCGGTTTCCGAGATGAGATCCCATCGCCGCTGGTACTGGACATGGCGATTCACACCTTTGACGAAGCCCGGTACCTGACGGAGACGAAGCCGGTCTCGGTCTATGCGGACGAGTTCAATCCAGCCTGGAGTTGGTACAAGGGAGACGTGTCGGCAAACGCCATTTTTGAGTTTGAAGATGGCCTCCGTTTTGCTTATCGGGGAAGTTGGTGCGCCGAGGGCTTGCATACATCCTGGGACGGTGATTGGCGCGCGGTGGGTCCGAACGGCACCGCCGTTTGGCACGGAAACCAAACGCCAACCGCGGCCGTCGTGACGAAGGCAGGCGGATTTCACTCGGAAACCGAGGTGATTACGGCCGAGGTACCGCAGATAGCCGAAGGAATTAGCGGATCGTTGGCCGAGTTTATCGTCGCGCTGAAGGGCGGCCCCACTCCCCAAGGAGAATGCCACGACAACATTTTCAGTCTGGCGATGGTGTTTGCCGCGATCGAAAGTAATCGGCGCGGAGAGAAAGTCCAAATCGAAGAAATCCTGCTGGGCTAAGGCCCGGCAGGATTTCTCACCAATTTATTGGTTTCGCTTAGACGACGTCAATCAGGTCGATCGCTTCAATGGGAGCCACGACCTCTTCGACCGACTTGGATCGCGACGTGCGCTTCTTGATGGTGGTACCTTGCTCGACGCCGGTGGCTCCTTCGGTGAACTGAGTCTTAACCCGAATTCGGCGACCGGATTCGATGTCGGCGACCGTATTCCAGTTGACGCGCTCCAGTGCCCACTGCCAACCGATATCGGTGGGGTTGTAAACAAACTCGACGCCCTCTTGAACGATATCGCTCAGCAGGGTCTTCAAATCGTCACGACCCTTCAGGAGCGCCTCGCCGGCGTCGTAGTTGGGTTTCAATCCAACGTGCACTTGAATGGGCTCGTCTTCGACAGTGGATTTTGCCGATTTTTTGACCGGCGCGGAATTGTCGACCGCTTCTTGGATGATCCGCATCTGCGGAATCATGGCCTTGCTGAGCTTTTCGCCGTCTTCGGGCCAGGCGTAAGTGTTTTCTTCGTACACGGCAAGAGCGTGGCGACCAGTGAGCGAAAGTGCGCTAGCTACAATCGCGGCATCGGCCGGAGCAAGTTTGGGGTAGGCCTTCTTAATCTGATCAAGGGCAGTTTCGAGTTTCGTGAGTTGACAGGTGATCAAATAGAATCTCCGGAATCTTTGCCCGCAAGCTGGGCTACAATCACGAGATTGTACCCGGATTGAGGGCTTTTTGTCCCGAAACGAGTTCAATGGTCGCCTCAGGATCAACCATGGAAAAGTTTGAAAACCGTCTCCTTCGCCGAAGTTTTGCCGTTCGAGTTGCGCCATTGGCGCTGATGGCCGCCGTGCTGGCGGGCTGCGGATCCGGTGGAGATTCGGGATCGGCCACCAAATCTGCGGAACCGGGGGGAAGCAAGGAGAAGCTGACAGTCGGAATCGTGTTCGACAGCGGGGGTCGGGGAGATAAATCTTTCAACGACAGTGCCTACGCCGGAATTGAGCGTGCGGAGAAGGATTTCGGGATTGAGGTGAAGACGGTTGACAGTAAGAAAGTCAGCGATTATCCCGGCAATCTTTCGGGCATCGCTGATCAGGGCGCAAAGGTAGTGTTCGCGGTGGGAATTACCCAGCAAGAGGCACTCCAGACCGTGGCCGATAAGTATCCGGATGTGAAGTTTGGAATCATCGATGCCGTGGTGGACAAGCCGAACGTTCGATCCCTCGTCTTCAGTGAAGAGCAGGGAAGTTTCCTGGCTGGTTACGCCGCCGGATTGGTGACCAAGTCGGGGAGGATCGGATTCGTGGGCGGGATGAAAATTCCGCTGATTGAAAAATTCGAAGCCGGTTATACGGCCGGAGCGAAGTACGCGAACCCGACGATTACTGTGTTGCCAGCTAAGTACACGGGCAGTTGGGACGACACCAGTAAGGGCAAGGCGGCGGCGAATTTCCTTTACTCAGACGGGGCGGACATCGTTTATCACGCGGCGGGGCGGTGTGGACTAGGTGTTTTCGCGGCGGCCAAGGAAGCGAATGGTAGCGGTGCCGTTACGAAGTTTGCGATCGGCGTGGATAGCGATCAGGATGATCAGGAGAAGGGAATTGTCTTGACCTCCATGGTGAAGCGGGTGGACGAGGCGGTTTACCAAACCATCAAGGACGCGGTGGAGAACAAATTTGCCCCCGGGACGAAGTCCTATGATCTGGCCGCCGGCGGGGTCGGATTGACGGATTTCCGCAATACGAAGGACGTGGTGGGGCAGGCGAATCTGGACAAAATTGCCAAGGTGAGCGACCTTGTGAAGGCGGGCAAGCTCACCGTTCCGACCAAGCTTGACCAGATTGATGTGTTCTTGAAGTCCGCGGTTAAGCCGTGAACTTTCGGCCGGCCGACTAGCTGTCGGCCGGCTTTGGGGTGGCCGGGGCGGCGCTTGGGGCCGGACTAGCCGGAGCTTCTGTGGTCGCCGCCGGGGCGGGCGATGGGCTAGGCGTCTCGGACGTTCCGGCGGAGGTGGAAGCGTAATCGTTGATGTGGAATCCTTGGCCCTTGAACGCGATCCCAACCGGTTGGATTAGGCGACGTACGGGTTGTTTTCGATCGCAATTACATTCGGTAATCGCGTTTTCAGTGATCCGTTGTTCTAGCTCCCACACTTTCTCGCAGGTTTTGCACTCGTATACGTAAGTCGGCATCAGGGTTACGATTGTGGCAAACTCTGGGCCTCCCCAACAACATGCTCGGACAAACTTTTGCCCCGTCTGACCTCGCTTCCGTCGCCGCGTTAGTGCTGCTGGAAACGCTGCTTTCGGCGGATAATGCCTTGGTTCTGGCCATGATGGTGCGGCACCTAAAGCCAGCCGATCGGCAACGCGCGCTGCTGTATGGACTTGGTGGCGCCTTTGTTTTCCGCCTGATTGCGATTGTGTTTGCCGGTTTGGTTTTGCAGCAGTGGTGGTTGCAAGCCATCGGCGCGGCCTACCTGCTCTACCTGCCCTTAAAGCACTTTGTTTCTCACCACCAGGGCCAAGAGAAGACCGTTAAACAGGGATCTTTCTGGGCAACGGTGGTGGCGGTAGAAGTCACGGATATCGCTTTTGCCCTGGATAGTGTGTTGGCCGGGATCGGATTTATTACCTCGGCAGAAAAGGGAATTCAGGAGGACAAGTTGTGGGTGGTCTACCTGGGTGCGCTAATTGGGATTGTTCTGCTGAGAATGGCGGCGGGAGCCTTTGTTCGACTTCTAGAAAGATTTCCGGCGCTGGACCACGTGGCCTACCTGTTGGTGGGATGGGTTGGAATTAAGTTGGGCTTTCATGCCAGCGAGAAGGCACACGAGGCGCACTGGTTGCCATTTGCGGTGCCTCACCTCACCGAACTGGTGTTTTGGGCCGGGTTGGGCACCATTGTGCTGGTGGGTGGAATGTATGCGTATCTGAAACCGGCGAAGGAAGGCTCGGTGGATGAGGCCGAAGTTGGGATGCTGGAAGATGCGCAAGACCTGACGACAAATAATCCTGTGGCAGTATCCGCAGTTGATCTGCCCACCCAAGACTAGCAACTTGGGGCGGACGGGTAGGATAACCGAGGCCCGTCGGAGGGTCATTTCATCATGTCGGAAAAGCTAAGAATTGGAATTATTGGCGCGGGCGGTATCGCGCAGGGATGTCACATGAAGGGATACTCGACGATCCCGGATGAGTGCGAAATGGTCGCCGTTTGCGATGTCAATGAAGCCACGGCCAAGGCGGCGGCGGAGAAATTTGGCATCACCAAGGTTTATACGGATCACCGAGAGATGCTGGCCAACGAAAATCTCGCGGGCGTTTCGGTCGCGACTCCGAACAAGTTCCACTATCAGCCGACGCTGGACGCGCTGAATGCCGGCGTCAACGTGCTTTGCGAAAAGCCGTTGGCCATGAATGCGGACGAGGCTCGAGTCATGTGCGCCACCGCACGCGACACCGGCAAGATTCTCCAAGTTGGTTTGCAGAGTCGGTTCAACGGCGCGGCTCGCTGGTTGAAGCAATACATCGACGGCGATAACATGGGCGACATTTACTACGCTCGAGCGCAGGCTATCCGACGACGCGGCGTTCCGGGTTGGGGCGTATTCATCAACAAGGAACTCCAGGGCGGCGGCCCGCTGATCGATATCGGCGTCCACATTTTGGATGTGACGCTGGCGATGATGGGATATCCCAAGCCGGTTTCGGTATTTGGAAAGACTTGGGACACCCTTGGCAAGACGGAAGGTCTTTACAACGGCATGGGCGACTACGATCGATCCAAGTTCACGGTGGAAGACTTTGCCGTTGGTCTCATCAAGTTTGAGAACGGCGCGACGGTTTCTCTGGAAGCCACGTTTATGGCCAACGGTCCTGACGTTTGGGAGAGCCAACTCTACGGAACCAAGGGCGGCGCGAAGTTGAAGCCGGGCGGCGGCAATGACGGCATCGAAATCTTCACCGAGCAGAACAAGCAGCTGATGAATATCAAGCCGGCCAACGTTCCTCACGTGGAAAGCGACCACTCCGCCGAGGTGCAGGCATTTGTCCGCGCCATCGCCGGTGGATTGCCATCGCCGGTGCCGGGCGAGAACGGACTGATTCTCAACGCAATCTTCGATGCGATCTACAAGTCTTCAGAGACGGGCAACGAAGAGAAAGTCGACGTTTCTTTCTGATTCCCTTCACCACAAACCCCTGCTTTCGATCTCGGAAGGCGGGGGTTTTCCTATGCCCAGAGCGCGGGTATTCTTCGTGATGATGCGATTTCGATCCCTGCTCATGCTTGGCGCACTCTTGGTTATGGCCTCCGGTTGCCGTTTTAAGAGTTGGGAAAGCTTCGAGGCGGCAACGACCCCGAACCCGCCCGGAGAATGGAAGGGAGATCCGTATGCTTCCGGTGGTCCCGCCAGTGCCAGCGGTGGTACCAAGACCGGCACCAATTACAACACGTCCGCCAAGCGTCCGGGAACTACTAACGAAAATTACGATTCTCCTGCCAAGGGAAGCGGCACGATCCCGGGCGAGCCGACCGTTAGCAACCGAAACGCACAGGGCAATAACAACGGAGCCTCCTTCACCGATACTCCAGGTAGCGTCGGTACTCCGGGCGTCTCTGGCATTCGCTAAGTTCGCTTAACTCCAAGTGGAACCGGTTCGAATTGGCATCATGGGTTGCGGAGACGTGGCCAATTTCGGACACGCACCGGCCATTAACGCGGTGGGCGAGACGCAACTCGTTAGCGTGTACGACCCGGACGCAGGCCGCGCCGCCGATTTTGTGCGTCGCCACGCGGTTCCCCAATGGTTTTCTGACGTTGATGCTTTCTTAGATTCGGGGCTGGAAGCCGTTTCCGTGTGCTCTCCGGCGGGGGCTCACTTGGGAAACGTGGTTGCATGCGCAGATCGACGACTGCCAATTTTGTGTGAGAAACCGATCGCGGGGAGCGTTCCCGACGCGGAAAAGATTGTCCAGATTGTTGGGGAAGCCGGGATTCCGTTCATGGTGGGCTTTGTTTACCGATACAGCCCGGTGGCGACAACCATTCGGGACTGGGTTCGCTCGGGACTTATCGGGAATGTCCGGAGCATTCGACTGGTGTACATTTGGCACCTGCACGGACGGTACGGTCCCGGCGAGGATGGGGTTTGGCGAGAGTCCCCGGTATGGATCGGGCGCATGCGAGAAGGAGGGCCAATGATCGACTGCGGCGTCCATCTGATTGATTTGGCGCGCTGGTGGACGGGCTCCGAAATCTCCCAAGTGGCCGGTCACGGCGCATGGGTGGCCGATTATGCGGCGCCGGACCACGTCTACGCACAACTGGACCACGCCAACGGATGCCACACGCTGGTAGAGACGAGTTTTTCGTACGGCCACACCGCCCACGATCCGGCACCGCAGTTCACGTATGAACTCATTGGGGATGGCGGATTTATTCGGTACGACCGGGGCACCTGGAAGCTGGAGGCGCACGATGGTCGGACTGTACATACAGGGCCGAGCGCAAGTGAGAAGGGGTTTTGGGAGATGTACTCCGACTGGGCCAATGCCGTCCGGACTGGAGATTCATCCGGATTACCTTCCCGCGGGGATGCGTTGGCGGCAAGCAAGGTGGCGGTCACGGCCACCGATCTGGCAATTTCGCGGAGAATTTTGCCCGCAGACACGCGAAGTGCCCCAAATTAGCATGGAAACCCGAAGTTCCGGTCACGTGACGGTAAACTCTTAACGGCGATTTGGTTCGGCACGCCATTCCGACTCGCTCCATTAAGGAAGATCAAAATGAACGCTTTTGGAAAGGCTACCCTCGTATTTTCGGCCATTTCGGCCGCCGCTCTGGCCACCGCGCAGACGAACGGTCCCACCGGATTGTCGGCTCGCCTCGGTGTGCAGTTTGCACGAAGCAACGATTCCAACCTCGCTTTCGGTGTTGATTACAAGCTCCAGAAGGTCCAGTTAAACGCTGGCGAGCAGTACCCCAGCTACGTCGGTATCTCGGCTGACTACTACGGTCGCAGTGGATACTACAACATCCCGGTTGCCGTTACGTACAACGTGCGCGCCAGCCAGCTGGTCTTCAGCGCTGGCGTTGGCGTTGACATCTACCGGTTTGGCAGCTACAAGAGCGGCTTCGGTGGTCAGCTCGGCGTTCAGTACGAAATCGGCCAGACCAATGCCGCTAACCCGCTGTTCGTCGGTGCCAAGTACTTCTTGGCCAACGAGAGCGAACTGAGCGGCCTGGCCGTTTACGTCGGTTACCGCTTCTAATTCGGTCTGAGCGAATCGCAGAAGATGCACCTTGCCAACGGCAAGGTGCATCTTTCACATTTAGGTGGTCTTCGCGACGCTTTGGGTTGGCCCAAATTTGGGGTCTAGTCCGAAACGGTTGGTAACATACGGAGGCCATGAGGATGCATCTTTCGAAGATTCGACTCGTTACCATTGCGGCGATGACGGCGACAGTGGCCATATCCTCGGCCGAGACCCCGAGCCGATTTGGTTTCAAACTCGGCCTCATCGCCCCGACCGATTCCACCCTTCGGGATAATGCCGGGAAGACCGGGTTGGATATTGGAATCGCTTACTTCCTTCAATCCAAGCCGCTGCTGAAGGGCCAAACGCTGGCTTCGGTGGAACTCGATTATCTCCGCGTCGGAGGAAACGACGACAACTTTGAAGGTTTTCACCTGGGTTACGCCGAGCGAACGTTCTTGGGCAAAGAAGACGATTTGAACGGACTCTACGCGGGGTTTGCCGCGGGTCTTGCGCTAAACCGTTTCACCGGTACCACGACCGTGAGTAGCGGTCAGGGCGGTAGCGTGACGACGCGAAGCACGGACGACAGAACTCAGGTCTTCGGCGAATTACTCCTGGGTTACCGACTGCAAATGAACTACGGAGTGGAAGCATTCGTCCGGATGTCGCCGAAGTTCAACGATGTGACGCCGTCGGTTTACGGTATCCGCGCCAGTTACCGGTTCTAGGGTGACAAATCCGAACCGGTGCGGAAGCATCGGTTCGGTGGTCCCGCTTAATTGATAGACAGTATAGTTTTCATGTGGACGGCAAGCTCAACAAATTTTCCACGAACTTAGCCACGGTCTTGCAGGTGATTGCGAGTCTGTTCGGATTCGTTGCGCAAGCCATCGTTCCCGTGTCCGATGACATTTCCCAGCCGCCGTTTGTGAGCGTGAAGGGCGTCGTAAATATCGTTGGTTGCGTCGCGGCATTGCTGCTTATTTACGCCTTGGATGCCTTGGAGCTTCGGTTCCCTGGCCGGATCAAACTTATCGCGGCGGGTAGCACCATCCTGTTTTTGGGGCTCGGATCATTCAGCGCGGGGAGATACGCTGATTACATCCTTACCGGTACTTATTACTATAGTGGCCCGAAGGGTGAGCATCGCACCACCTTTGCCCCAACGGTAGAACGGGCGGTGCCAGGATTGGTGCGAGAAGTGGCAAAGTCTTTTGGCACTGACGCATCGGAAGTGACCGGCGAGAATCTGATCGCGGTGAAGAATGGCGATCCCGCCCAGGTCTGGACCTTAAAGGAGTTTTGGCTCGCCCGGAAGTGGGTGGGCATTCTTTACGGACTCACCATCACGCTGTTTATGGCGTCAATTATTTCGGCAATTAAACTCGTCATTGACAATCCAAAACCGGCGGCAACGGCCACCGAAACCACCGCATGATCACCACACTTATTTTTGCCACTCTAATCACATCGCCACCTTCTTCGCCAGTGGGTCACCTCGGCGTGCTGCAGGATCGAGCGGCAACCTCAGAATCGCGGCCGCCGATTGACGAAAGGGTTTACATCCAGATCGCGCGCATGCAGCAGTCTCCGAACGATATTGTGCGCTCCTTCGCGCCGCGCCTCAAGCGGAAGATTCAATACTGGGTTGACCACTTGAAAGTCCCGATGGATGAGGCGCCCGAGGCTCCGAAACTGGAAGCCGACGTGAAGCTACTGAGTCAGATTCTGGACGAGATCGCGGAGAAAGGGCTTGGCGATAATCGCTCCGAATTTTATTCGGTCGCTAACAGTTTTGGGGGAATTAGGGATCCCGATCCGGTCGAGTTCCGCTCGTCTGTATTGCCGCCGGGAGACCGCCCGCCTGTGAGATTGTCACCGCCGGTCATAGTCCCTGCCGTGGCACCCGCACCGAATCGCCCAGCCGGGGCGATTGCTTCGGGAAGCGGGTCAATTGCGCCGGGAAGTATTGTCGGATCCGCGCTTCCTAGCTTCAATTTGGTGGTGAAGATTGCTAACCCGGAGCCTTATCAGACGGCCTATCGTATTTGGTACCGTCCGACGAACGAATTTGGATTGCCTGCCTACACTTACACCGTGAAGCATGGTAAGGACCTCGTTTCGGTCATCAAGCGCGAGCCAAACATTAACTACTACGTCTGGGTAAATCGATTCCGGGAAGGAGATACGCGCCGGGGTCTGGTCCTCGCCTCCGAGACCGAGCTGTCCGCGCGAGTAATTCGATAAAGAATCCCGGTGCGAGGTGAAACTCGCGCCGGGATAAGTGGGACTTGAGCGGCTTCGCTTATGCGTCAGCGTAGAGGTAGAACTCGTACGGATGCGGGCGGAGATCGACCGCGTCGCACTCGTGCTCGAGCTTGTACTCAATGTAGCTCTCGATGAGTTCCTTGGTGAACACGTCGCCCTTGAGCAGGAAGTCGTGATCGTTGGCCAGCGCGGTGAGCGTGGCGCGCAGGGAACCGGGGGTCTGGGCGATACCGGCTCGCTCGATGGCGGGCAGTTCGTACAGGTCCTTGTCGAGCGGCTTCGGCGGCTCAATCTTGTTCTGGATGCCATCGAGGCCTGCCATCATGAGCGCGGCGAAGGCCAGGTAGGGATTCGCCATCGGGTCCGGAGCGCGGAATTCAACGCGCTTGGCCTTGGGCGACTTGCTGACCATCGGAATGCGGATACAGGCCGAGCGGTTTCGGGCCGAGTAGAGCAGGTTGATGGGAGCTTCGTAGCCCGGAACCAGTCGTCGGTACGAGTTGGTGGTGGGGGCGCAGAAGGCGAGCAGTGCCGGAGCGTGCTTCAGCAAGCCACCGATGTACCAGCGAGCGGTTTCGGAAAGAGCGGCATAACCGGTTTCGTCGTAGAACGTGGGCTCGCCGTTCTTCCAGATGGACTGGTGGCAGTGCATACCGGAACCGTTGTCACCGTAAAGCGGCTTCGGCATGAACGTCGCGATGTAGCCGCTCTGGTAGGCAGTCTGCTTGACGACGTACTTGTACTTCATCAGCTGGTCGGCCATCTTGGTGAGCGTGTCGAACTTCATGTCGATTTCGCACTGACCGGCGCTGGCCACCTCGTGGTGGTGCATTTCCACGTTGATGCCGATGTCGGTCATCTTGGTGGTCATGAGGGATCGCAGATCCTGGAGCTTATCGTTGGGGGCGCAGGGGTAGTAGCCACCCTTGGGCTTCAAGGTGAAGCCATCGCTGTCCTCGTTGCCGCTTTCCCAGTGGGCTTCGCTGGAGCCGATTTTGAAGAAGCTGTGCTCCGGCTTGGTGCTGAAGCTTAGCTTGTCGAAGACGAAGAATTCGGCTTCGGGGCCAAAGAAAACGGTATCGCCGATGCCGGTGGACTTCAGGTAAGCCTCGGCCTTGAGCGCGGTGTAGCGCGGATCCTTTCCGTAGGGCTGGCGGGTGATGGGATCTTCGATGTTGCAGATGACGACCGCAGTGGTGGCATCGGTGAACGGATCGATGAACAGCGAGTTCGCATCCGGAATCAGGATCATGTCGGACTCGTTGATGGTTTGGAAGCCGCGGATGGAGCTACCATCAAACGCCAAGCCATCTTCAAACTTATCCTCGGTGAAGTGGTAGGAGGGAATGGTGAAGTGTTGCCACGTTCCCATCAAGTCGGTGAATCGGATATCGACGAACTGAGCGTCGTTCTCTTTAACGAAGTTAACGGCTTCCTTCGGGGTCATTATTTCTCCAGAACTAAGGTGTCCCGGAGCACGTCGGCATCCGGGAACGTTCCCGTCCGCGACGTTGCAGAACGATTGTCGGAATTATCCCTTATTTTTTACGCCCGAACAAGAGCTATCCCTAACAATCGAATGGTACAGGAGAAAATGGACAAATTCTTGACTGCCTCTCCTCTCGTTGGTCTAGCTCGCCCAGGGGCGACCGCGTTCGATCGTTTGCGAACCGACCCGTTCCCAATCGGCACTTACCGAGAGCGGAGATTCCAGGGCTAACCCCAGTTTTGCGGCGGCGGCGGCGGCTTGCGGACCGACCCAAGCTTGCCAGATGGGATACAAGTCGCCGTACGCGGAGTGATACCGCTCTCCTCGATCGCACGCGCACTGGTCAAGATATGCGTACATGAGAAGATCGGCAGTTGCGCCTTGGCCAACCTGATTGGGAGCGTTCAATGCCACCGCTTTGGCGGCTAGTCGTCCTAACCAAGTGTCCTGGCTGTAAATCGCATCGCGTTTCTGCGATCGCGCGGCGATAAACAGTCGGTTAATTTCGTTGGTGCCTTCGTAGATGCGCGAAACCCGGGCGTCGCGATAGAGTCGGGCGATGGGGAACTCCTCGGTGAATCCATAGCCACCGTAGACCTGTAATGCATCGTCCACGATGGCGCCTTCGGCTTCGGTCGCAAAAACCTTGACCATCGCGCATTCGATGGCGTACTTTTCGGCCGCGGCCCGGTTGCCTTCCGGTGTGCCGCCGGTTTCGGTAAATGCTTGATCGATGAGCGCACCGGTTTGGTAGATGGCCGATTCCGCGACCCAAAACAGCATGGCCATTCGCGCGAATTTCTCCTGAATGAGGCCAAACTCGGCAATGGAGCGACCGAATTGACGCCGGTCCTTGGCGTACGCAGCCGCGAGTTCGATGGCTTGACGCGCGGGGCCAATGGACATGGCGGCCAGCTTGAATCGGCCGATGTTGAGGGCATTAAAGGCCACTTGGTGTCCCTTTCCAATCTCGTGGAGGACGTCTTGGGTGGGCACAAATACGCGATCCAACGTGACGCGGGCGGTAGACGAGCCCTTGAGGCCCATTTTGTATTCCTCCCGTTCCACGGTGAGTCCGGGAGCCGAACGGGGGACGAGGAACGCGGTGAAGTGTTGCCCATCGACTTTGGCCATCACCAAAAACGTGTCCGCCCACTGAGCGTTGCTGATCCACATTTTGGTGCCCGCAAGGAGGAATCCATCGGCGGTGGTTTCGGCAACCGTGGTTGCGCTGAGGGCGTCGGAGCCCGAGTTTGGTTCGCTCAGGCAGTAGGCGCCGATCGATTCCCCCGCCGTGAGCGCCGGCAGCCACCGCGACTTCTGATCGTCGGTGCCAAACAGGGCCAACCCGACCTGGCTAATTCCGCTGGTGATGCCGTAGGTGACGCTGAATGACGGGTTGAGGCTCAGGTATTCCAGCATCCGGGCGGCGAGGTTTTTGAGGAGCCCGAGACCGCCGTAAGCTTCGGGCGAATCGATGCCGCACAAACCCAATTGACCCGCTTCTCGGATCAATCCTGGCATCAAACCGGGGGCTTGGTGGTCTATCTCTTCGGCCCGTGGCACCACCCGTTCCCGCGAAAACTGCTCGGCGGTTTCAATCATCAAGGCGTCATCGCCAGTAAATACATCCGGGTAGATCGACTTCGTTGTCACGGTATATTAATTATGGGCTTGTAGCTCAGTGGTAAGAGCAGGCGGCTCATAACTGCTTGGTCGTGGGTTCGATCCCCACCGGGCCCACCACGAGAAAATTTTCCCATTTCTGATCGTTTCATATACGGCAGGTGTCCCGCTTGAATTGTTGGCGGCCAGAACCAATGTCTCCGGGAAACGTTTTAATCGGGACGCATTAGACACTCATGTCCGGGCGTAGGCGTAATATTTAGCCGTGTGGCCGTGGCAAAAAAAGAATCGTGACGCTTGGGTCTGCCGGGTGTGCGGACAGAGTCATGAGGACTCGCCAACCGATTTTGGCTGGCTATTGCCCGATGAGGTTTGGGAGCTCGGGCCAGAAGTCCAACAAGAGAAACTGGACTGGGCAACCGATGTCTGCTTCCATGCGGATCGCTGGTTTTTACGAGGAGTGCTGGAGATTCCTTTCACATTTCGCGCCGATCGTTGGGGGTGGGGCGTTTGGGTGGAGGTGGAGCAAGCGGTGGTAGGCAAGCTTTGGGCCCTGGGGGACCGGGATGGATCGCAGGAGCCGCGAGAAACGGGAGTGCTGGCAACCCGAATCCCGGTTTATCCTGATTCGGTGGGTCTGCCGGTGGCAGTGCAGTTTGGGCCCGCTGACAAACGCCCGTTCTTGTATCTCGCCCCTGAATGTGAGCACGAAATCGCGATCGAGCAGAGGAATGGCATGGACGAAAACGCGTACCACCGGACGTTGGCGACGGTCACTTAAAACGGCTCCTCTTCCCATTCTCGGGAAGCTAGTGGCAGTGATTGGGACCGGGCGCCGCGCGTGGTTTGTGACAACAGATTCGCCGAGATCGATATTTTGCTTAACTCCCGCTTAGCGAGTAGAGTCTCTTCATGCTGGCGATTGCGATGGCGGCGGCGATTGGATTGATCTCTAGCGGCAATGATTGTGTCCGGCTAGAGCGCGAGGCGGAGTTGCCTCACGCGGAGCTACTCCATCCGGTTCCGCTGCCGGATCCATACGTTTGGAAAGATGCTGGGCAGTGGTTTATCTACGGAACGAACGGATCGCCCGCCGAATTTCATTCACTGCAGGGCACGCGGCTTGAACCTGGATTTTTGCGGGAGCAGCCGTTTCAAATCAGCTACCCTGGCCATCAAGATCTGATGATTTGGGGGTTCCATCCTTACCGCGATGCCGACGGGAAGTACCACGCGGTGGGGACCATTCATCTCGGCTATTTCAAGACGGAAATTGCCTACTTCGATCCCTTAGGGACGGAGGTGACGTCGTTACCGCCAACGCGTTGGCGGTTCGTTCGGACCCTGGTTCCCTACGAGGAAGGGAAGCGAGCGGCTTACGAAAGCAAGATCCTGCATGACGGACCCGATACGTACTTGATGTACTGTTGCGCGGCCGGGTTGGGGAACGACGTCAGCATCTTTTTGCAGAAGATGAGGGGCAACGGAGAGATCGACGACCAATCTCCGGCGGTGGTGATTTTGAAGCCAGAGGGATTGCGCTCGGAGGATAGAAACCCCGGTCAGCGCTTGCAGATCACCGAAGGGCCCAACATCGTGCAAGAGGGAGGGAAGTATTTGCTGTTCTACAGCGTGGGTGACTTCATGCTGCCGAACTACAAGATTGGTTTCGCTTATTCGGACAGTTTGGTACCCAAGCCCGGGCAAACTTACCGAAAAGTGTACAACGCATTGGTCTCGCCAACCAATGGCGGAATGCGCGAAGTTCATTATCTCTTACAGTCCGAAAACCGCGAACGACCGAACTACATTGGGGATTCGGTGATCGCGCCGGGACTCGCTAATTTGGTTCGGGACGGCGGGAAAAGTTATCTGATCTTTCACGGTTATAAGCCCACCTCTTCGCCACTCGATCCTCGGTTCCGGTACATCTGGAAACTGCCGGTCTCAGTTCATGTCGACGATGATCGGCCGCCGACGGAATGGATCCAGCCGGGACGGTTCTAGGAATCGCAGGTCAAAAAAAGTGGCCCGTGCGTTTTTACGCACGGGCCACGGCTTAGTTACCGAAGTGCCTTATTTGTCGGCGGCGCCTTTACCGATGGCGGCTTGGGCGGCGGCGAGGCGAGCGATTGGTACTCGGAACGGCGAACAGCTTACGTAGTTCAGGCCGATCTTGTGGCAGTACTTGACCGATTCCGGTTCGCCACCATGCTCGCCGCAGATGCCGAGCTTGATGTTCGGTCGAACCTTCTTCGCCTTTTCGATGGCCATTTCCATCAGCAAGCCAACGCCGGTCTGGTCGATCGACTCGAACGGATCGCCGGGGAGGATCTTCTGCTCAACGTACGGCTTGAGGAACTTGTCCGAGTCGTCGCGGCTGAAGCCGAAGGTCATCTGGGTGAGGTCGTTGGTACCGAAGCTGAAGAACTCGGCTTCGACGGCGATCTCATCGGCGGTGAGGGCACCGCGGGGAACTTCGATCATGGTGCCGAAGCTGTAGGGGATTTCAACGCCCTGCTCTTCGACAACCGCCTTGGCGGTGGCTTCTAGAGCGGCCTTGACGACCTTGAGCTCGTTGACGTGGCCCACGAGCGGGATCATGATCTCGGGAACAGCTTTTCCGCCGGCCTTGATGACGGCAGCGGCGCCTTCCAGAATCGCGCGAGTCTGCATCTCGACGATCTCCGGGTAGACAATCGACAAGCGGCATCCGCGAAGCCCGAGCATTGGGTTGATCTCGTGCATGGATTCGGCGGCCTTGAGGATTCGCTCCTTGTCGCCGACCGGCTTGCCGGTGGCTTCGAGGGTGGCGACTTCGGCCGTCAGCTCGACGAGGTTCGGAAGGAACTCGTGGAGGGGCGGGTCGATCAATCGGATCGTCGCCGGAAGGCCGTTTAGGGCGGCAAAGATGCCCCGGAAGTCTTCGCGCTGGAATTCCAGCAACTTGGCGAGGGCGGCCTTTCGGGTCTCGGCGTTGTCGATGTCGAGGATCATGTTCACGACGATTGGACGTCGATCTTCTTCGAAGAACATGTGCTCGGTGCGGCAGAGGCCAACGCCTTCGGCGCCGAGGGCAATCGCCTTGGCCACGTCGCCCGGTGTGTCGGCATTGGTGCGGACGCCCATGGTGCGGAACTCATCGGCCCAGCCCATGAAGGTGCCGAAGTCGCCGGTCATCTTGGCGTCTTCCACCGGTACCTGACCGATGATGACTTCGCCCTGAGTGCCGTTCAGCGAGATGAAGTCGCCTTCCTTAACCACGCGGCCGTCCTTGGTGGTGAACTGGCGATTAGTGGCATCGACGGAGATCTCCGAACAGCCAGCGACGGTGGGGATGCCAAAGCCGCGAGCAACCAGAGCGGCGTGGCTGGTCATGCCACCGCGCTCGGTGAGAACTCCCTGAGCGGCGAGCATGCCACCAAGGTCGTCGGGGGAAGTGTCAGCGCGAACGAGGATGACTCGCTGCCCCTGACCGCCCTTGCCGAGTTCGGCAGCGCGGTGAGCATCGAAGATGGCGATTCCGGTGGCGGCACCGGGGCCGGCGGGAAGACCCTTCGCGATGGTCTCGTACTTGGTGCCCGGAGCGATGACCGGAAGAAGGACCTGGTTAAGAAGGTCGGGAGCGACGCGGGTGACGGCTTCCTGCTTGGAAATTCGGCCTTCGGCAACCATGTCCACAGCAATCTTGACGGCGGCGGTACCGGTTCGCTTACCGGATCGGCACTGCAGGATGTACAGCTTGTTTCGCTCGATGGTGAACTCGATGTCCTGCATATCCTTGTAGTGATCTTCGAGGATCTTGCAGGTCTTGTCGAACTCGGCGTAGATGGCCGGGTTCTGGGCCTCCAGTTCGCTGATCGGCATGGGGGTGCGGACACCGGCCACGACGTCTTCGCCCTGGGCGTTCATCAAGTATTCGCCAAAGACGTGGTTTTCACCGTTGGCGGCGTTGCGGGTGAACGCCACGCCGGTGCCACAGTCGTCGCCCATGTTTCCGAAGACCATGGCCTGAACGTTAACGGCGGTTCCGATGGCATCGTCGATTTTTTCGCGGCGTCGGTAGATGATGGCGCGGTCGTTGTTCCAAGATCGGAAAACGGCTTCCACGGCTTCCTTGAGCTGAACCCGGCTGTCCTGAGGGAAGTCGATGCCGCTGAGATCCTTGAGGTACTTGATGTAATCCATACAAAGCTGCTCGAGCTGGTCGCCGGTGACGTCGAGGTCGTTGGAAACACCAAGCTTGGCCTTAAGGTCGTAGAACAGCTTCTCAAAACCATGCTTGGAGATGGCGTGGTTCTTGTCGGAGAACGCTACGTCCGACAGCATCATGATGAGTCGTCGATAGCTGTCGTAGATAAAGCGCTTGTCGGCACCGGCGGCAACCATGGCAGCCGCAACTTCGTCGTTTAGGCCCAGGTTGAGAACGGTGTCCATCATGCCGGGCATGGAGAATTTGGCACCGGATCGAACGGAGAGAAGGAGCGGGTTGGTCGGATCGCCCAGCTTCTTGCCTTCGCTTGCTTCGATGTCAGTAATCGCGGCTTCCATCTCGGCGTACAGGCCTTCGGGGAGTTGCTTGCCGGTCGCGTAGTATTCGGTGCAGACCTCGGTGGTGATCGTGAATCCCGGAGGAACCGGAAGTCCGATGTTGGTCATTTCGGCCAGGTTGGCCCCTTTGCCGCCGAGGAGATCGCGTTGGGACTTATCGCCCTCGCGGAATAGGTAAACGCGCTTATTCGCCATAAAAGTTTCTCGTTGGAGTTGGCGAGGTGGGCCCGGTACGGAGCTTCCCCCCCGTTAGGGCAGTTTACCGTGACGGAGGGTACCGCTGTTGAATTCCCGCTAAGTGGCACCGGGATACGGATCGGTTCAGGCGTCTACGGAAGCGGATCAGCTCGGGAAAGTGGATATAAAGATCGCAATAAATGCCTGATGTATACTGACACTTAACTCTTCTTCAGCAAAAATGGGATTTTTTAGCGAACTACGCCTAACCGTTTTGCAGACCGCGTTTACGTTGATATTGCGGTATCCCGATGCGTAGGATCATCTACTGCGTAGCTCGGGGAGGGGCGAATTTTGCCGAAATGGCCTTGGGATTGTCGCGGTCCTTGCGCCTTATTGGCGACCGAACCGAGCTGGTTCTGGCGATCGACATCTCCGGCTACCCTTGGTCTCGGCATTTTGACCAGGTGGTTAAGCTAAAAACGCCCCGTTCGGCGCTTGACAAGCTGAACGCTTTTGAACACATTCAGGCGGATGCCGTTTTGGCCCTGGATGTGGATATGTTGGCTTTTAAGAAGACCGACGATATTTTTGTGGAAGGGAAGGGGCGGCCGTTTGTTGTGCAAGGCGATTGGGACGACCAGAATGTGTTTCATTCTCGGCCAGTGCAAGATTTCGCGATCCAGTACGGACTGACGGACGGACGATTTCCGCGATTCAATGGCGGCTTGATGTATTAAGAGCCGCAACCGAAGTTTTTCGAGCTTCATGCCGCGTTTCGTCGCGCGGAGGAAAACTATGATTCGCTCGGTTTTCCGCGTTTTCGACAAGGTTACGCGTCGGAGGAAGTCTGCGTGCTCGACGGCATGTTGCGGGTCGGCCACGTGGATATGTTTCCTAACGATCGGCAGTTTCAGCACTCAATGACGGGGCTGCTCTCAGATTTTCGCCTAAATATATTGCAGAACGAATGTCAGGCAACGTGTAAATCGTGGGATAAGGTCGAGTTTGCGAATCCCTACATCTTTCATGCCTGGCGTTATAAAGACTTCGCCATTTATTGGAAGCAATTGCGGATGTTGAGAAATGTCGAGCGGAAAACGGAAGGGCTTCAGGGCGGTTTCTTAGCCCGCTCGATGGGGTTGCGGCGCTCGGTCGAACGTCGCTGGATCCGCTATATCCGGCGCTGGCAATAGCCTTGACAGAATCTTGATATCTGCTCGTTCTCTTTGATGCGGCCTTGTCGTGCCTCGGTTCCAAGATTTAGGGGATGGACGCTATTCCCATTCTGGGTTTTGTGATTCTCGCGGTCTTAATGATCGCTTTCATCGGCGGCTGCGAGAAGCTGTCACGGAGGGAGCCGTGAGTCTCTACGTCGTGGCCGGCGTTATCGCCCTCGGCCTGCTGGTCTACCTCGTCTTCGCTTTGGTCAAGCCGGAGTGGTTTTGATGTTGGGTGCGCAAACCCTCCTGTTCTGGGTGGTCCTACTGGCGCTGTCTTTCCCACTCGGTAAGTACATGGCCAACGTTCTTGACGGCAAAACCCGTTGGCTTCGCCCGATAGAGAAGCTCATTTACAAGCTGGCGGGAGTCCGAGAAGATGAATCTCAAGGGTGGAAAGCTTATGCCGTCGGCATTATTCTGTTCAACGCCATCGGCTTCGTGGTCGTTTACGGCTTGCAAAGATTTCAAGCAAGCTTGCCGCTCAACCCGGCCGGTATGGCTGCCGTTTCGCCAGATTCATCGTTTAACACGGCCATTAGCTTTGTGACCAACACAAACTGGCAGGGCTACGGCGGCGAATCCACGATGAGCTATCTCACTCAGATGCTCGGACTTACCGTCCAAAACTTCCTCAGTGCGGCCACCGGCATCGCGGTTCTGGCCGCCCTTATTCGCGGGTTGCGAGCCAGGGAAGTTTCGTCGATTGGCAATTCGTGGGTCGATCTTGTCCGTACTACGCTCTACGTTTTGCTGCCGCTTTCCCTCATTCTTGGAGTGGGCCTTGCTAGTCAGGGCGTACCCCAAACCTTCGATTCTTACGCGACCGCGAACCTGATCCAGCCCACCAAAGATGGCGATGGGAAGGTCGTGTCCACGCAGACGATTGCCCTCGGTCCGGTTGCTTCTCAAGTTGCCATCAAGCAACTTGGAACAAATGGAGGCGGCTACTTCAACGTAAATTCGGCTCATCCTTTCGAAAACCCTACGCCGGTTTCCAACTTCCTGCAGGTGCTCGCCATTCTTCTCATTCCGGCCGCCCTGTGCATCACCTTCGGGGAGATGGTGAAGGATCGGCGGCAGGGCGTTGCCCTTCTGGTGGCGATGACAGCGCTCCTTCTGCTGTTTATGATTCCGTCCATAGCCGCCGAACATAACGGAAATCCCCATTTTGTTTCCAACGTACTCACGACCAATGCGAACTGGGAAGGTAAGGAAGCGCGGTTCGGAATCGAAAACTCAGCCATGTGGGCTACCGCCTCGACGGCGGCTAGCAACGGATCCGTCAACTCCATGCATGACTCATACACTCCTTTGGGGGGCATGATGCCGATGATCTTGATGCAGTTGGGAGAGGTCGTCTTCGGCGGGGTTGGGTCGGGCCTGTACGGAATGCTGATTTTTGCCATCATCGCGGTGTTTGTCGCCGGTCTAATGGTAGGGCGGACCCCGGAGTATCTAGGAAAGAAGATCGAGCCCTACGAAATGAAAATGGCCTCTCTGGTCATTCTCATTCCCTGTGGATTAGCGCTTCTATGCACCGCCATTCCACTGATTTACGGAACTGGGCAAACCAGCATGAGTAATCCGAGTGCTCACGGATTCAGCCAGCTTCTCTACAACTACTCGAGCATGAGTAACAACAATGGTTCGGCTTTTGGCGGATTCAGCGCGAACGTGCCGTTCCATAACTACCTGGGCGGAATCGCCATGTGGCTCTCTCGTTTCGCCCTGAATGTTCCCGTACTCGCCATCGCGGGTTCTCTGGGAAAGAAGAAGGTGGTGCCGATTGGCGCGGGCACCTTGCCAACTCATACCCCGTTGTTCGTCGGTCTGCTTTGCGGCGTCGTCCTCATCGTTGGCGCCCTCACCTTTATCCCGGCGCTCGCGTTGGGACCCATCGTTGAGCACCTACAAATGACCGCTCCTGTCGGAGGAGTTCACTAATGGAACCACAAGCCCAAGCCATGTTCGAACCGGCGCTCGTGCGTCGGGCCATTCGAGATTCTTTCGTAAAACTGAACCCGCGAACCCAGGTCAAGAACCCGGTGATGTTCGTGGTGTTCATTGGATCCATCCTCACCAGCGTCCTCGGATTCCAGGCGATCGCCGGTCAAGGCGAAGCCTCCGCTAGCTTCATCCTCTGGATTTCGGTATGGCTGTGGTTCACCGTCTTGTTTGCGAATTTTGCGGAGGCCATGGCCGAAGGTCGCGGCAAGGCGCAAGCCGATTCGCTCCGATCCGCGAAGAAGGACGTACCGGCGAAAAAGCTTGCTGGTTCGGATCGGAAGAATTTCACCACGGTTTCTGCCAGCGATCTTCGGAAGGATGATTTGGTACTGGTGGAAGCGATGGACTTCATCCCCGGCGACGGAGATGTGGTGGAAGGGGTGGCGACGGTAGACGAGAGTGCGATTACCGGTGAATCCGCGCCCGTGATTCGCGAATCGGGTGGAGACCGCAGTGCCGTCACCGGCGGCACGCGGGTGCTCAGCGACTGGATCGTGGTGCGCATCACGGCCAATCCGGGTGAGAGCTTTTTGGATCGGATGATCGCGATGGTGGAAGGGGCCAAGCGCCAAAAGACGCCCAACGAGATCGCGTTGAGCATCCTTTTGGCAGCCCTGACGATCATCTTTCTTCTGGCCTGCCTCACGCTCATTCCGTTCTCGCAGTACGCCGTGACGGCCAATAAGGCGGGGCAACCGGTGAGCGTCACCGTGATCGTGGCGCTCTTAGTCTGCCTCATCCCTACCACCATCGGCGGTCTTCTCAGTGCGATCGGTATTGCGGGTATGGATCGGCTACTTCGCAAGAATGTCATCGCTACGAGCGGTCGAGCCGTGGAAGCCGCCGGTGACGTCGACGTCCTTTTGCTCGATAAAACGGGAACGATCACGCTCGGCAATCGCCAGGCCGTCGAGTTCACTCCCGCTCCGGGCGTCACCGAGGAAGAGTTGGCCGACAAGGCGCAGCTGGCTTCGCTGGCCGACGAGACACCGGAAGGACGTAGCATCGTCGTCCTGGCTAAGGAGCGTTTCAATCTGCGTGGCCGTGAGGTGAGCGGGGAACAGTTCATTCCGTTCACCGCCCAAACCCGGATGTCGGGCGTGGATATTGATGGCATCCAGCTCCGAAAAGGAGCCCAAGATTCCATTCGAAACTGGGTCGCTTCGGCGGGTGCGAATTTCCCAGTTGAAGTACAAAACCGGGTGGATGAGATCGCTCGCGCGGGTGGAACGCCGCTCGTGGTGGCGGAAAACGGTCGGGTGTTGGGCACCATCTATCTCAAAGATTTTGTCAAGGGGGGCATCAAGGAGCGTTTCTCAGAACTGCGAGAAATGGGCATCAAGACGGTCATGATCACGGGCGACAATCCGATGACCGCGGCCGCCATCGCGGCCGAATCTGGCGTTGACGACTTCCTGGCGGAAGCCACCCCCGAAGCGAAGCTGAAGCTCATCCGTGAGTATCAGGAGGGTGGCCGACTGGTCGCCATGACGGGCGACGGAACCAACGACGCCCCGGCGTTAGCCCAGGCCGACGTGGCGGTGGCGATGAACTCCGGAACCCAAGCCGCTAAGGAGGCGGGCAACATGGTGGATCTGGATAGCAATCCCACCAAGCTGATCGAAATCGTGGAAACCGCCAAGCAATTGCTTATGACGCGGGGATCTCTCACGACGTTCAGCATTGCCAATGACGTGGCGAAGTACTTCGCGATCATCCCCGCCGCCTTCGCCGTGACGTATCCCCAGCTAGGGGTGTTGAATGTCATGGGCCTCAAAACACCGGAATCGGCAATTTTGAGCGCCGTCATCTTCAACGCCCTGATCATTATCTTCCTGGTTCCACTCGCTTTGCGAGGCGTGAAATATCGACCTCAAGGGGCTAGCCAGGTGCTGAAGAACAACCTGCTCGTCTACGGATTGGGCGGCCTCATCGTGCCGTTCATCGGCATCAAGGCTATAGACGTCGTTATCGGAGTATTTTTCAAATGAGAGAGTTCATTGTCGCAGTACGCGTCTTCATCGTCCTCACGATCCTTACCGGCGTGCTGTACCCGCTGGCTGTCACCGGCATCGCCCAGGCTGCGTTCAAGGACAAGGCGAATGGTTCCCTGATTCTTCAGGACGGCAAGACCGTTGGATCGCACCTCATCGGGCAGGCGTTCGATGATCCCAAGTACTTCTGGAGCCGACCGTCAGCCACGTCTCCGGTGGCTTACAACGCGGCTGCTTCCAGCGGGAGCAACTTATCCGCGACCAATCCGGCCCTCCAAGAAGCAATTGTGGCTCGCGTGAAGGCCCTGCGCGAGGCTGATCCGACTCAGAAAGCCGCGGTCCCCACCGACCTCGTGACGACGAGCGCGAGCGGGCTAGATCCTCACATTTCGCCCGCCGCCGCGGAGTACCAGGCTCCGCGTATTGCCCGGTTGAGAGGGAAATCGGTAGACGAAATCAAGCGGCTCATTCAGAAGCACACCGTCGGCCCCGACCTGGGGGTTTTGGGTGAATCAGTGGTAAACGTGTTGGAACTCAACCTGGATCTGGATAAGAAGTAATACCCTTGGCTGATCTGACCCGACCCGACCCTAACTCCTTACTTCAGTCGACCCCGCGTGAAAGTCCGCGGGGTCGATTGAAGGTGTATCTTGGCATGGCGGCGGGAGTTGGCAAGACCTACTCCATGCTCAGCGATGCCCAGACGATGGCGCGCCGAGGCGTGGATGTTGTCATCGGATACTTGGAGCCTCACGGCCGGGTTGAGACCGAGTCACTTGCGGTTGGCATCGAGCAGGTGCCGCCCAAGGTGGTCGAGCATCGGGGGGTCCAACTCAAAGAGTTGGACATTGACTCCTGCCTCGCCAGACGACCAAC
>Ga0114959_10000783_pt1 | contig 29811 bp, 26 predicted proteins | sample C_130625_EF_Meta_FD_87317 | JGI IMG/M metagenome (GOLD analysis project Ga0114959, IMG submission 87317) | Freshwater microbial communities from Lake Croche, Canada to study carbon cycling - C_130625_EF_MetaG | ecosystem: Environmental > Aquatic > Freshwater > Lake | place: Lake Croche, Canada... | reverse complement strand
TCAGATTTCATCGCCAAACCCATTTCTCTCCAAAGTGAGTCGGCCATGGGGCCTGAAGAATACGACGTCGTCTTGCTTTGACCCATCAGGTGGCTGAGACTTCAATCTCGGCCTTGTGATGCAAGCGGGCATAGGCGCCGCCTTGGGCCAGCAGGCCTTGATGCGTGCCTTGCTCGACGATCTGGCCTTGCGACATGACCACGATCCGATCCGCATGCTCGATGGTGGACAGCCTGTGGGCAATGATCAGGGTGGTGCGCCCTTGCATGAGGCGTTGCAGGGCTTCTTGCACCAGTCGTTCTGATTCATTGTCCAATGCCGAGGTGGCCTCGTCCAAAATCAGGATAGGGGCATCTTTGTACAGCGCGCGCGCAATGGCCAATCGCTGGCGCTGGCCACCAGACAGTTGCGTAGCGTTGTGGCCGAGCAGGGTGTGCATACCCTGCGGCAGTCGGTCCACGTAATCCGACAGGTTGGCGGCACTCAAGCAGGCATTGACTTTGGCTGCATCCACAGCCTGACCCAAGGCCACATTGGCCGCGACCGTGTCATTGAGCATGACCACATCCTGACTGACCATGGCCATTTGCTGGCGCAGGGCAGACAATTGCCATTCGCTGACATCATGTCCGTCCACCCAAATCTGGCCCTTGTTGGGCAAGACAAAACGAGGCAGCAGATTGGCCAAAGTGGTTTTGCCGGAGCCCGATGGGCCCACAAAAGCGACAGATTCGCCGGGTTGAATTTTCAGCGAGACCGATTCCAATGCCGGCGCTGCATCGGCGTGAAATTGAACACAGACATCTTTCCATTCGATAACGCCGCTGCTGGTGCCCTTGACTACAACGGGAGCGTAGTGGCCTTGGGTTTCACAGGCCACATCCTCCATCAACTGCAAACCCCGCTCGAGCGCGGCCAATCCGCGGGTGATGGGGTTGGCCACGTCAGCCAAACGTTTGATAGGGGCAATCAGCATCAACATGGCGGTGATGAAAGCCACAAAACCGCCTACGGTAGCCCCTTGCGCGCCGTTTTGGCTTTGCACCAAGGCAATCATCAGCACCAAAGACAGCGCCACCGCCGCCAGCAATTGAGTCAAAGGTGACATGGATGCAGACGCAATCGTCGAGCGGATGGCCAAGCCGCGCAGGCGATCACTCAGGTTCTCAAAGCGATTGATTTGGTCATTTTGTGCTTGGTGAAGCCGCACCATTTTGTAAGCCAGCACATTTTCTTCCACCACATAAGCCAGGTCATCGGTGGCTGTTTGGCTCTCTCGGGTCAATCGGTACAGCCGCCTCGAGAGCACCTTCATGATCCAGGCCACACCCGGCGCGACCAAAAAAACCACCAAAGTGAGTTTCCAGTTCAGGAAGAGCAAATAAGCAATCAAAGCGATCAATGAAAAGCCATCGCGGGACAGGCCAATCAAGGCCGACACCAGTTGGCCAGCGCCGCTTTGGACTTCGTAAACAATGGTGTTGGACAAGGCGCTGCTGGATTCTTTGGAAAAAACCGCCAATTCGGCTTTCATCAAGCGATCGAACATGGCGCTGCGGAGCAATTGCATGCCGTCATTGGCAATGCGCGTCAAACTGTATTGCGAGACGAAATGTGCAGCGCCCCGAATGGCAAAAATACCAATCACCGCCACAGGCACCGACCACAACGGCAGGGCGCCCTTGGAAAAGCCTTTGTCGAGTAAAGGCTGAAAGAGTGCAGGGATCAAGGGCTCAGTCACGGCAGCCACCACAGTGGCCAAAATGCCAGCTGCCCAGACCCAGCGCTGTGCGCCGAAATACGGCATCAAACGCTTTAACCGTTGCAACAGAGGCTGAGGGTGATGCGTTGTTGCGATTTGCGTGGGTTCTGTCATTTGAGTTGATTTTACGCAAGCTTAAAAAGCGGTCGCCTGCGTGTACGATCGGAGGTTGGAACATTTCAGGTTTTAGACCTCGGTCTTATGAACTTTGCAGCTCGTATTTTTGTATTCGTAAAACGCTCAGCCTGCATCCAAGCGCGTGCTGTTTGGGCTTGTCCTTCCTTGCTTGCCTGGTCCTTGGCGGTATGCCTGCCAGGGTTGGCCCAGGCCCAATTCAGGGTGGAAGTCACGGGCGTGGGCTTGACCCAATTGCCTTTGGCTGTGGCCCCTTTCAAAGGGGAAGAGACCGCTCCTCAAAAAGTGTCGGCTATTGTGCTGGCAGATCTTGAGCGCAGCGGGCAATTCAGAGTGGTGGACGGCAAAGACGTGAGTTTGGATGAGTCTTCGCGGCCAGACTTTTCCCAGTGGCGCCAACGCAACGCCGATGCCTTGGTGGCGGGCAGTTTGAGCCGCTTGGCCGATGGCCGCTATGACATTCGGGCTCGACTCTGGGATGTGGTGGGCGGCCAGTTGCGCGGCGAGTACAAAGAAGTCGTATCGGCCGCTGACCTGCGACTGTCGGCGCACCGTTTGGCCGATCAGATTTATGAAAAGCTCACCGGGGAGAAGGGCGTTTTTGCCACCCGCATTGCCTATGTGACCAAAACCGCTGCACGTTACACCCTGTGGGTGGCGGACTCCGACGGGGAGGGTGCGCAAGCGGCATTGGCCAGCCCTGATCCTATCATCTCGCCTTCATGGTCTCCGACCGGCAGCCATTTGGCTTATGTTTCATTTGAGACCAAGAAACCCGTTATTTACACCCATGAGCTGGCCTCTGGAAAGCGCAGTGTCGTGGCCAACTTCAAGGGCTCTAACAGTGCACCGACCTGGTCTCCCGGCGGTCGTTCACTGGTGGCGACATTGAGTCGCGACGGGGGCTCTCAGCTTTACCAGATGGATTTGCAGGGAGGTGAACCCCGTCGCTTGACGATATCGAACAGCATTGACACGGAACCGACTTTCTCGCCTGACGGCAACAAACTTTATTTTGTCAGCGACCGCGGGGGCTCGCCTCAAATTTACCGGATGCCCGCTTCAGGCGGTAATCCGGAGCGAGTCACTTTTGCAGGAACCTACAATATTTCTCCGACCATCAGCCCCGATGGTCGTTGGATGGCTTTTGTCTCCAGAATCGGCGGACAATTCAAACTGCAAATGATGGAGTTGTCCTCAGGTCAAACTGCCAGCATCAGCGACACGACATCCGATGAAAAACCCAGCTTTTCACCCAACAGCAAAATGGTGGTCTATGCCACGCAAGTCCAGGGCCGAGAGGCCTTGATGACCACCACATTGGATGGAAAAATCAAGGCCCGCTTGGCGGGGCAAAGCGGCGATATCCGCGAGCCAGATTGGGGCCCTTTTCGCAATTGATGCGCAATTGAAGTCTTTTAGAATTTTTTGTTTTCAGGAGTTTTTATGTTGATCCGATCTTTTTCAATGGCCTTGGTTATCGCCGCGCTCGGCGCCTGTTCTTCGGGTGTCAAACTCAACGATGTCCCTGTAGAAGACAAATACGGCAGTGCTGTGAACAATGCCAGCCTGGGCAGCATGGGCTCGGGCAGCGCGACAGGCCAAAACAGCGTGGCTGGCGTCATGACCGACAAAGGCGCACTGACCGCCGCAGGACCTGCGGGCGGTAACGTGGTGTTTTTTGACTACGACAGCTTCACCCTCAAGCCCGAAGCGCGTGCCATCATTGAAAAAAATGCCCAATATTTGCAAGCTAACAAGCAAAGCAAAGCCATGCTCGAAGGCCATACTGATGAGCGTGGTGGTCGTGAATACAACTTGGCTTTGGGCCAAAAGCGGTCTGAATCGGTTCGTCGCGCACTGACTTTGTTGGGTGTGAGTGAGTCCCAAATTGAAGCCGTGAGTTTTGGCAAAGAAAAACCAGCCGCTTCCGGTGTCGATGAGTCCGCATTGGCGAAGAACCGCCGCGTTGAAATCAAATACTGATGAACGCCTCGCCTTTTATCAAGATGTGGGGCCGCCTTCTGGTGGTGCTTTGTTTATCGCAGTCTTTGGCGCACGCGGCCTTGTTTGAAGACGATGATGCGCGACGTGCCATTTTGGATTTGCGTCAACGATTGGAGCAACTCAGCGGCACGGGTGTAGCGCAAAGCAAGAGCCAATCGGATGAAATTTTAAAATTGCGCGGTGCCTTGTTGGACTTGCAAGGTCAGATCGAGGTGCTCAAAAGCGAGCAAGCCAAACTGCGCGGTAGCCATGAGCAGTTGATCCGCGATTTGAGTGAATTGCAACAACGTCAAAAAGACGTTCAATTGGGTGTTGACGACCGTTTGCGCAAATTCGAACCGGTCAAAGTGAGCTTGGACGGCGCCGAATTTTGGGTCGACCCCTCTGAAAAACGTGATTACGATACCGTCATGGCCGTCTTTCGCAAAGGGGACTTTGTGGCAGCACAATCGGCTTTGTTGGGTTTCAGTCAGCGCTACCCGGGCAGCGACTACATGCCTTCGGTTCTTTTTTGGTTGGGCAACGCGCAATATGCCAACAAAGACTACGCCGGTTCTGTGAACAACTTCAAACGCATGCTGAGTTTAGTGCCCAATCACCCGCGCGCTTCAGAAGCGACACTGGCTATCTCCAATTGCCAGATAGAGCTCAAAGACATGAAGTCGGCACGCAAGACGCTGGAAGATCTGGTCAAAATTTACCCTGACTCTGAAGCCGCGCAAGCTGCCAAGGAACGTTTGACCCGCATGAAGTAAGCTGCAAATGGACGCCTTTCAATTGGCCTCAACCACCCTGTGGGTGTTGATTCTGGCGTTTGTGCTTTCTATGGCTCTGGGGGCAGTGATGCATGCCACCCACTTTTGCACCTTGGGCGCTATCAGTGACTGGGTGTTGATGCAAGATACAACCCGTCTACGCCAGTGGGCACTGGCTGCAGCCGTGAGTATCTTCGGTTTTGCGGCCATGCAGTTGATGGGCTGGATCGATCCACTTCAGACCATTTACGCTTCGAACAATATGCTTTGGCTGTCTGCGATGGCAGGCGGCTTGTGTTTCGGTGTAGGCATGGTTCTGGCATCCGGTTGTGTCTCCAAAGCCTTGGTGCGCTTGGGTTCGGGCAATCTCAAGTCCTTGATTGTTCTTTTGGTCATGGGCGTGTTTGCCCTCGCCACCCTGCGCGGTCTGCTGGGCGTATGGCGTGTCAACTTACTCGAAACGGTGTTCATGGATGCGCACTCACAGCCCTTTGTGGGCAGTTGGTTGGCGCACCAAAGTGGTCTCAGTCTTTCTGTGGCCAGTGCAGCTGCGGCGATTTGCATAGGCGGCGGCCTGTTTTTTTGGACTTTCAAAGACCGCCAATTTTGGCGTCCTCACAATCTGCTCGCGGGTCTGGGCGTTGGCCTTTTGATCACCTGCATGTGGTGGGTCTCGGGCGTATTTGGTCATGGATTTGAGCACCCCGAAACACTCGAAGCTTTTTTCGTGGCCACAGCCAGCGGCAAGATGGAGTCGTTCAGTTTCACCTCGCCGGTGGCCTTGGTTCTGGATGCTTTCATGTATTTCAGCGATGGCAGCAAACGGCTGAGCATCGGCATGGTGTCTGTTTTCGGTGTCATTGTCGGGGCCCATGTCCATGCCATGGTGACGCGAACATTTCGTTGGGAGGGATTCACCCACAGCCAAGATGTGGTTCGGCATGCGATGGGCGGAGCTTTGATGGGTTTTGGTGGTGTCACCGCCTTGGGCTGCACCATCGGACAGGGCTTGAGTGGCCTGTCGACCTTGAGCTGGATGAGCTTTTTGACTGTGGCGTCGATGGCCTTGGGTGCTTGGACAACATTGGCCTGGCAACTAAAGCGGATGGACATGTCAATATGATCGACTTTGACATAGCCCGCAGCTTTGGCGGCCTGGACCGTCTTTACGGTCTGGGGCCCGCAAAGCGGATTCGCGACGCGCATGTGGTCGTGGTGGGCCTGGGTGGGGTGGGGTCTTGGTCCGCTGAGGCTTTGGCGCGAAGTGGCGTGGGTCGCATCACTTTGATAGACCTGGACCATGTCGCCGACTCCAACATCAACCGTCAAATTCATGCGCTGAGCGCCACAGTCGGTCAATCCAAAGTCGTGGCCATGCAAGCGCGTATGGCACTGATCAACCCGGACTGCGAAGTCCAGGGCATTGAAGAGTTTGTGACGCCGGACAACTGGCCCGGACTCTTGGGTAACGGCCCTTTGCCTGATGCGGTGATAGACGCCTGTGACCAGGTCAGAGCCAAAGTGGCAATGGCCCAATGGGCACTTCTCAATAAAGTACATTTCGTCGCCGTCGGGGCTGCGGGTGGAAAACGATTGGCGCACAAGGTCGATGTGGATGATTTGTCACAGGTCACGCACGATCCCTTGCTGGCGCAAGTGCGCTACCAGTTACGCAAAATGGGCGCACCCAAAGAAGGCCGCAAAATGGGCGTCACGTGTGTATTCAGCCGTGAGGCTGTAGCGCCGCCAGACGCATCTTGCGATGTCGAAGGCGACGGCAGTCTCAATTGTCACGGCTATGGCTCGGTGGTGACCGTGACGGCCACCTTTGGGTTGTGCGCCGTCTCTGCTATGCTGAATTTTCTTTGAGCGTCTTTGGATACTGTGACAAATTGACGCTATAATTTCAGGCTTAGCGTAAAACGCTTTGCTGCATTGAAACAGCAAAGCGAGTCCGCTTGATGGGACCATAGCTCAGTTGGTAGAGCAGCGGACTTTTAATCCGTTTGTCGTGGGTTCGACCCCCGCTGGTCCCACCATAGAATTGTGTAAGACACCCATTGCGAAAGTAGCGGGTGTCTTTCTCTTTGCGTGTCGCACAATAAAAACACGCAGCCCCCACTTTATTTCCACGCTGGTGTGCCCTGCTGTATGACTAAAAATCAAGCAGACCCCACGTAGGACACAGCACCCACCACCGTTTATACAAGCTTGCCATGAGCCTTTTGGCGTTGGTAGTTCGGGTTTTCGTTGCTGTGGGTCTTAAGCCACTTCTTGACCGTGTTTCTGGACAGTCCCGTTCGATTGCAACTCTCTCCGAAAGAGGGTTGGTCGCGCAACTTTATGCTCCTCAATTTGCCAATCATGTCCATGGTGCCCACCTATTACATCCCTGCTGAAAGTTTCAGCAGGGCAGTTGAACACCCATGTCAATTTTGAATAGGCGTTCTCGCTTTTAGGTTGTCAATTTTCGGTCGACGTCAACCATGTGGCTCGAGATCAAACTATAAATAAATATTAATAAAGTTTTAAATAAATAAATATAATTTTTATATGTAGTAATTGGTAGGCCGCAATCCAAAATCAATCGCTGGTAAAAACACTGGCAAAATTCACAATTTAATATTATTGTCATAATTGGCAAATATGATCAATGTTTGTAAAATCCATTGAATTTTTTATGTTTACAAATAAAATCCTTTTCTCTTTTTTGACTTGTGCAACTCTGCTGTCGGGTTGCGCAGGTCTAACTGGTTCCACAAGTTTCGGCGCAATGTCTTCAGCATATCGCGATGTCCTTGAGCAGTACGGCAACGACAACATATTGTTAAATGTGGTGCGCTCCTCCAAGTCTATGCCAGTAAGCTTTCTCGATATGCCATCCGTAGTTGGCTCTGGTAATGTTTCAAACGGCGCGAATCTGAACCTGAGCTTGCTGGCCAAAGATCCAGGCTCCATTTCCGGGTTTTTATCCCCAGCCTTGGGCTCAGCTTCCGCAACTGGCGCATCTTTGTCAGTATCAAATAGCTTCAATTTCACTCAGGCATCTCTGGACAATTCAAACTTCATGGTTTCGTTTTTAACGAACATGAAACCTGAAGTGATTGCCAATCTGACTAACAGCCAATCATCCAGCAAATCAGTACTTTATTCATTGGCCATTGAATCCGTTGAGTGGCAAGACTCATCTGGTACTTCTACTGCCAAGTTTGTGAACGATCCCTATTCGCCAGATTTTGAGAGATTTCAACAAGCACTCTACACCTTAGTGCGCGGCGGTTTAGACGTGGAGCAGACTGTCGCATCAATGCCGATTTCTGCTCCAATGGATGCAAGTGAAGTTAACAAAAATTTGATGGCCATCGCTGCAGCAACAGCGCAACCTGGCGTCATGCTGATCCCTCTTCCATTGTCCAATGGGACATCTGGATTTCAACTGGTCAAAATGGCTCCCAATGCCAGACTTTGCATTAAAGAGGATTTGGCTGATGATGTGTTGCCTGTCAAATTGAACGCATCCGCTTACTGCAAGACAATTGTGGAAAAAGTTGCGCCTGGCGGTAACTTGAAAAAAAGCCGAGCCAATGATGATCGGCCAACTGGCACTTTTATTATCAAACTGCGATCTGCTCGGAATGTTTTTGATTTCCTCGGCGCAGTGGTCAACCTCCAAAATCAGGACGTACCCAAATACGTGAAAGTTGTAGGGGATGCTTATTTAGATCCCAAAGCCTCTAAGGAAGAAATTTTAGCCAAGGGTACCCCATTGTTTTTAGTTACAAAGGGGCCTACAAAGGGCGCTCCACTTGCAACTGTGAAATACCAAGGTGAAGATTACTCCATTCCGAGAGACAGCCTCAGCTATTCCAACCAAGTTCTGGTATTGATTTCTCAGATGTTAACTCTTACAAAAGTGCCTGGGGCCATACCTCTTTCCCCCTCTATTTTGATCAAATAAATTTCTTTGAAACTCGAGCCAACATCATTATTATTCCCCCAACCACAACCTTTTATTAAGGAATTGATATGAAAAAAAGTGATACAAAACTGACAGATGAAAACGATTCTTTGAATGCTCAACATGCAGAATCTACAACGGATGAAACTGTACAAGAAACACACCCAACAGTTGCAGTCATGTCTGGCGCGGAACGATTGGCTGCAGCAGAATCTATGGTGCTCAACCATTCTTTCGTCGCTGCAGGTTTTGGTTTTATTCCAGTTCCAATGGTTGACTTCGTTGGATTGACAGCAACACAGATGAAATTGCTCAAGTCACTTGGGGACTTGTATGGAGTGAAATTTGTTGACGAGTATGCCAAGAAAACAGTTGCTGCATTAATCAGCGGCTATGCACCATTGCAATTCGCACCTTTCTTAGCCAGTGCCATCAAATCAGTACCACTTATAGGTCAAACTGCCGGCGCTCTGTCGATGGCTTCTCTCGGCGGTGGTATTACTTACGCAATTGGCAAAGTATTCGTTCAACACTTTGAGTCTGGCGGTACATTTCTGACTTTCGATCCTAAAAAAGTCAATGAGTATTTCAAATCTCAATTCAAAGTTGGTGCAAAACTGGCCGTGAAACCAGAAGCCGCTACTGAAACTACAGTTGCAACAGTTGCTTCAGCAGCCTGAATTTAAATAATCAGCCCGAGACAGAATTAACATTCTGATTTGGGCTATTTTTCCAGAAAATTAATTTTAATTTTTTAAATTTTGTTGTGAAAACATTTCCAGTTGTTGCTGGTTTTTCCATGTTGATGCCGATACCATTTTGGGATTTGCTTCTCGAGAAAATGGTATTAAATCAGATGATAAAAAAAGTATCCAGCGAATATGGCCTTGTCGTTTCTGATGGTTTATGTCACAGGGTGTCTGGTGATTTGATAAATGGTGTTATGGGTCAACAATTGTCAGGAAAATTCTTGAAGATTTTTAACTTGTCATTATATGTCGTTGGCGGCGTTATTTTAAATTCATTGATCGCTGCTGGTTTGATGTCAATTTTTGAGCATGTAGTTCGAACCCATTTACTGACAGAAAAAAAAATTAATACTTTGACTGAGAAAAAGGTCAGAATTATATTTCTTAACTCATTGAAATTAACTTAGATTAATTTTGAATTTTTAAATATTTATCGTAAATTCAATTTATCGCACCTTTATAATCTCAACCCAAAATTTTCTAAAATGTATAAATTCACCACATTGACATTGGCTTTGATTTCAGTTTTCCCCCAATTGGCTTTGGCGCAAACAACTGGTTCAAATGACAATGAAATTACAGTGACCTCGCAAAAACGGGATCAACTTGCCAAAAATATTCCTGTTAGCCTTACCTCCTTGGGTGGAAAACAGATAGAAGATCAAGGACTTCAAAGTATTCAGGACCTTGGTAATGCTGTCGCTGGCGTTGGGGTTGTTGCAGCTACGCCAGGTCAAATGAGAATGACAATCCGTGGCGTGACTGACTTATCGCTAAGCGATCAGGCCTCTTCACCCAACGGTTACTACATTGATGAAGTTGCTGTGTCTTATGTCCCTGGTTATATGCCAGAAGTCGGATTGTTTGACATTGAACGCATAGAGGTGCTTCGTGGTCCTCAAGGCACTTTGTTCGGTGAAGGTTCTATGGGCGGCACATTGCGTGTCATCACAAAAAAGCCAGACAGCAGTAGTTTATTTGGGCGTTACAAAATTAGCGGTTTTGCAACAGAAGGTGGAGGATCTGGATTCGCAACGCAGGTCAGTATGAATTTACCAATTGTAGCCAATACACTTGCGGCTACTGTATCTGTTAATTATCGCGATTTACCAGGATGGGTTGACGTTCCCGATCTCAAACGCAATGACACCAATACCTCCAAATTGCGAGATGTACGAACTGCAATTCGGTACACTCCAAACTCAGAATTGACAGTTGACGCTTCCATTATCAATAGCAATAATAAGCTTTACGATTTCATGGCCACTTCACCGGGCAAATTAGAGCCCGTAACTGCTGGCAAAGCTTTCGGAGCCGGTCCCATCAAGGCTCTGTCCCCACACAATACTGACCTTAACATAAACTCGATCGTCGTGAACTATGATTTTGGTTTTGCCAACTTAATATCGGCTTCATCATTAGCCGACTCCTCAAATTCATATTTAAGCGATATCAGTCCAGGTATTCCAATATTTTTTCCTCCAAACTTAGTGCCAGGAGCTGATGCTAAGCTGGGAAGTTATGTTAAAAGCGAGGCTTTCAGCCAAGAAATTCGATTGGTTTCTAAAGGCCAAAAAACATTCAACTGGACTGTCGGCGCTTATTACAAAAATGAAAAACGCCTGAAAGATGAAACTTTTATTTTTACTATACCTGCAATTAATGCACTAGATGCGCCGTTAACTCACAGCGAACAAAAGGGAACTTCAAAGGCCCTATTTGGCGATGTTGACTATCAACTTACTCAACAACTTTCAGCCCAAGCTGGTGTTCGCTACTTCGAGGATAAAAAGGACTTTGTCTCAAAGCAAATAACTGGCTCTAACTTACCATTAGGTATTCCTCCTGCAGGTTATATTCAAAATGGTAAAGATGCTTCCACAGCAACTTCACCTAAGTTGGGATTTGTTTACAAATTCAATGATAATTTGATGTTTTTTGGAAAATATGCAGAAGGATTCAGAGCAGGCGGATCAAATACATTACCTGTTTCTCTCTACCCCTACGCTAAATCACAGTTTGCGCCTGAGTCTGTGCAATCAAATGAAATTGGTCTCAAGTCAGAGCTCAACGGTGGTTGGTACTTAAACACCTTTGTTTACCAACACAATCAGAAAGACATTCAACTTTCTTTCAGAACCAACGACAACACGTTCTCTTATGTTCGTAATGCCGGCAAAGCGACGACAAAAGGGGCTGAGATTGAGCTTGGTGGAAGAATTGGGGCAAACCTGAAACTTGGATTAGGCTACTCACTCACGGATGGCAAAATTGACGCCGACGTACTTGGGAACAACGGTTCTGTGGTAGCCAAAGGTGGAAGTAGATTGCCTATGACTTCTTTGAACAAAGTCACTTTGCTTGGCAGTTATACATATCTTATTCAAGATCAAATGACAGGCACTTTCGATGCTCGATACCGTGTAGCGTCTTCCTACAATACGGAAATTTCTGCAGATGAAAAGTTTAAAAATGACGACAGTCATCAACTGTACATGAGTGCAGGTGTAAAAGGAAATTGGGGAGAGGTTAGGTTATTTGTAGACAATGCATTGAATGCAAAAGACACCTTGCTCAAATTCTATAATTTTGGTCCACCTGCATATGTTCTTTCTAATTATGTCAGGCCGCGTAATTACGGTATAGAGTTCCGAGGATCTTGGTAATGACAGTTGTTCAAGGCGTTGAGCAACAAACAATGATTAAAACTTCTGAAGTGACACCGTCAAGTAGTCTAACATTCGGTTCATTGAGTCAATTAGGGACTCGTTCTTGGTTTGCATTGGGATTGATCATTACTGCACAATATGCTGGGGCCTTGAACGCTGCAATTTTGACGATCAGTATGGAGTCTTTCAAGATTGAACTTGGTTTAACAGATTTACATATTGGTTTATTTTTAAGTTTCCCTTTTATCTGTGCTGGGGCAGGTGGATTAATTTTAGGTTATTTGGCTGATCGTGCACCTAGACAAATAGTTCTATCAGCCTGTATATTTTTCTGGTCGATTGCAACGATAGGCCTCGGAATGGCTATTCAATTTTTTGTAATATTGCTTGGAATTGTTGCTCTTGCATTTGGAGAGCAGGCACTTGGACCTGTTGTAAACTCAATGGTACCTGATTTATTTTCAAAAAAAAGCCGAGTGAAAGTAAATCTTATTTTAGCTGGAACCGCAACAGTAGCTGGAGGCTTGGGCGCTATTGCCGCTGGAAATCTGATTGCTTTTGTGGATTTTAATCTTATTTCATTAAAAGAGTATTTTCCAGTTTCTTCTGGGGTTAGAGGTGCATTTGTAATTGCTGGTTTACTTGGGTTACCAATAGCAATTCTTGTTTTGTTTATTGGCAACATAAAACGTCAAAACCATAACTTTAAAGATGCACCTAATTTCCGAATTTACATGAACCAACATGGTACAGCTTTAATTGGTCTTTATAGCGCATTTGCGATTCAAGCTGCCGGTATAAGCGCAATAGCATCATGGATTCCTACTTATTTGGCTCGTCGATTTGAAATGTCGGCTTCGGATGTAGGTACAACCTTCGGAAAAGCGGTTATAGCGGGTAGTGTATTAGGTATTGCATTCTCGTTGGTATTAACTCAATTACTTTCACCAAAATTCGGTCAGCGTACTTCATACATTATTTATTTAAGCGGTATGGTTATTGCAATTATTCCTACACTAATGCAATTGATTGCGTACAACTTAAATATGGTTTTGTATTGTGTTTTTATCAGTGTTGCATTATTGACCATGGGAGGGGGGCACACTTCAACGATGTTACAAGACGTGAGCCCATCTCAACTCAGGGGTCGTTTATTTTCCGGTTTAGTACTGTTTATGTCTTTAATACCATCTGTATCTCCATCATTGGTTGGCATTATTTCAGATTTAAATACTGATTCAAAATTTGGTTTGATACAATCTATTTGTTCAGTTTCGGTAAGTTGTTTTTTGTTGTCTTCGTTGGTGCTATACAAATGCAGGAAAGCAATAAATACTTCAATCAACTTTCACAATCCTGCTAAATAGATTCTTTTTTTATTCAAGGAAAAACTATGTTCTCTTTAGTGATTGTTCTTTATTTTTTCGCATGTTTGATTGTTGCATTTCTAGGAAGAAAAACTGAACTTGGTTTCTCTAAAAGCTTTTTAACTTCAGTAATATTAACGCCTATTTTGTCTTTTATTATTATTTTGATATTTTATCCGGTTAAAATTACGGCATTACCTGAAAAATACCGTGAAAGGTTCGAGCAATGACATTGTTATTAATTATTTGGAATCAAAGTAGGAGTCAAATACTAAGTTTTTTACGATTTTCAGTTCTTTCTGCCATAGGCTTAACATATTGTTATTATTTGATAAATAACTCAGTGTCCGATTCAGATTCAACGGGATCAAAAATTTATAATATTATACAGTTTTTGTTGGCTTTATTTGTATATTGTTTTTCTCAATTGAAGTCACTTGAATTGAGTGGACCTATTGTTGAAAATACTGTTCATTCTCTTCGCACAAATTTAATCTTGAATTTACAAAAGATTGAGCTTAGGGATGTGGAATTTATCGGAATACCCAAAATTAATTCAGTACTCTCACTTGATACTCTTAACATCTCACAAGTAGCAACCCCTCTTGCATTTGCAGCTCAATCATTTGTTCTTTCATTATTTGCTTTCATTTATCTTGGTTATATTTCGATAACTGGACTTATACTAACTATTGTTGTTTCAAGTTTGTCAATTTGGATTTTTTTAAATCATGCAGAAGCTGTGCAAAATGCGCTGAGCTCAGCGCAAACAAAAGCTGGTGAGATGCAAGAACAAGTGAATTCATTGGTTGATGGCTTTAAAGAATTAAAATTATCAAATGAAAAATTTCGTGACGCAGTAAATGGTGCTATTGAATCTTCTGCAGCTGCTATAGAGCATAAACTTGTAGCTCACAAAGCGTTGTCCAGAGATTTTGTATTATACCAATTTTCTGTTTTTGCTTTACTTGGGAGTATGGCATTTGTAATGCCAATATTGGGCTCTGAAACTTCTGACCATGTAAAACAACTTGTTGCTGCTGTTATGTTTTTAGTAAGCCCATTATTTGGCATGATTGGAAGTGTACCTACAATTCTATCTGCTAATTTGGCTGCAAACAATGTAATCGAATTTGACAAGCAATTGGATTCATTGAACTCACATAAGACTAATCGATATGGTAGTTCATCAATAAATGAAATCAAAGAAAATATTGAAACTTTAGATATTTTAAATGCCAATTCATTTGCAAGTAAAATTTCATTTGAAAATGTTCGTTTTGAATATAGTTTGAAAAATGAATTTTCAGTCGGTCCTTTAAATTTCTTTATAAATCCTAGAGATCTAATATTTATTTCCGGTAATAATGGATCCGGTAAAACTACAATATTTAAACTACTGACTGGATTGTATCAGCCAACATCTGGTAATATTATAATCGACAATCAATCAGTTTGGCCGGAGAGCATCTTTTATTATCGCAGTCTTTTTGCAGTTGTTTTTTCTGATTTCTATTTATTTAAACAATTGTATGGCATTAACTCTATTGATCCTGAATGGACTAACACTTGGTTGGATCGTTTGCAATTGACTAATAAATTAAAAATAATTAACGGTAAATTTTCAACATTAAAATTATCAACCGGTCAACGTAAGCGACTTGCATTGTTTGCAGCATTGGCTGAAAAGAAACCTATTCTGATTCTTGATGAGTGGGCTGCAGATCAAGACCCTGGTTTTAGACAATATTTTTATAATTCTATTTTGCCACTTATTCGCGCAGAAAATATCACTGTAATTGCCATTACACATGACGAAAATTATTTTCATTTAGCAGATAAACGCTTACACCTTGAAAATGGTGTTTTAGTTCAAGTTCACCAAAATTAAGACTGATTATCAATCATGATGATTAAAGAAATTCCTTCAATTTTTCTTAAGCATATTTTTCGACAGTTTCTTGCCTGGAGAAATGATATATGGTTTATTGGACTAGCCATCATTTTTGTTTTTACCCTGTTGCTACCAATTATTGTTGTAACCATACCTCCTGGGAATGTAGGTGTTGAATGGCGTAGATTTCAAGATGGAACCAGAACAGGTCCTGCATATGGAGAGGGAATTGTACTTATTCAACCTTGGAACCAAATGTATTTGTATGACACACGAGTTAAAGTTAGTGAAGAAAAAGTAGGTACTCTCAGTGGTGATGGTCTTAGTGTAGAAGTTGATTTGGCTTGGGCATACCATCTTGTTCCAGATGCAGCGGGCATTGTTCACAAGCATTTAGGGCCCGACTATGGAGATAAAATTATATCTCGAGTGGTGAGTTCAGTTGTCCGAACACAAATGTCCGCTTACCGATCCGAGGATTTACACTCTGGAGAACGTATAAATTTCGAAAAAAATGTAAGTATTGAAGCAAGTAAAGCTTTAAATAACCTCGAAGCCATAAGAAATTTACCTGAATTTAAAAACAACCCTGACTATAAATGGGTGGTACTAGAAGCAGTTCTTTTCAAAGACATTAAATTTCCAGAGGGTGTGAGAGAAGCATACGTTCGAAAAAATACTGCAAGAGCGTTGGTTGATGAATATAATTTTAAAATTGCAGCTGAGCAAAAAGAAGTTGAAAGAAAACGAACAGAGGCATTGGGTATTCGTGGATTTCAAGAAATAGTGAGTACAGGCCTGTCTGACTCTTATCTTAAGTGGCGCGGTATTGATGCAACTTTGCAGTTGAGTCAATCGAACAATGCTAAAATTGTGGTTATTGGTGGGGGGAGTAGTGGCATGCCACTAATATTGAATACTAATTCTGAAGAAATAAAAAATACCAATTCTTCTAAATCTAAAAATTTAGACTTGAAGTCAGATAAATAATCAACAATTTAATAAATTTAGAAATTTTACTGAAAGTTATACTGTGAAAAAAAATATATTAAACTTTATCTATTTCCTTCTTTTGTCTCTCATCACTAATTCATGTTTTTCCGAAGTGACAAAATCTGAGCAGGAAGAGTTATTCAAAAGTGCACTTGTCAAAGAACAACTTGCAGGAAATTATCCAAAAGATGCCATAGTTGTTGTCATATCCAGGGCATATGAATATGGATCAGGGAAAAATCAATTTTGTTCACCTGATATTACTGTAAGTAATTTTAATAATGTAGGCGTTAAAAATCTTATTTTTGCAGCATCATATTTTCAAACAATCAATGGCACTCGTAAGCAGGTTGGTCAGTCTCACGGTAAATACACAATTGAACCTAATGACGCTACAACACGAGGATTTTATCAGTTAGAGACTGAAAGCTGTAGGGATATCACTGCATATGGTAGAGTAACTTTGTGTTTAATGAGAGACGGCAGAGATTGCACGGATGTCGTAAAATTATCTGATTCAGGAAGAATTCCTGCTTATGCATATTCATTAAAAGGTAAAAAAGTTAAAGATGACCTTATTAATTCGGTTATAAATAAATAGCCATTTATTTTTTGAGACTGATTTATAATGGCCTCATGTAAAATAACTTTTCAAATTGTATTGACACAGCTGTTTATGCAAAGGTCAGGCCGCTAAAGCATAAACCTCAGCGGGGGTTCGCATACCCAGGGCATGGTGAGGCTTGTGGAGGTTGTAAAAGTTAGTCCAGTCACCAATGACTCGGCTGGGGTGTTGCAGGGTCTCAAAGCGGTGACGGTCCACGTACTGCTCCTTCATAATGCGGATTACTCGGTCCATCATCCCATATTGTTTCGGAGGTTACGGCGTGATGAATTCCTGTTGCAGCCCATAGCTTTTGACCAGTGCCATATAGCTGCGGCTGGTGAATACCAAGCAGTTGTCCGTGCGAAGCAAGAAGGGCGTTTGCACCCTTGCACAGACCCAGCACAGATCAGTCGCCAAGCGTTCATTGGGCGCTTTGGTCACCGACGCCAGCCCCTGGATACGAGGCCTCAAACCCACCGGACGCTTGCGTACCTGCCAGCCCTTACACTGGAACACACTTTGCACCGTGTTCTTGTTCTGGCATCAATTCCCGTCTTCGATGCCCAGCATGGAGTTGAGTTTTTTTCTGGCACGCAGCTCCAGCATGGCTTCGCCTCAGGCCTCTTGCAAGACTTTGATCTGGCGCTCGTACTGCTCTTGGATTTCCATGGACTTGGTGCGCAAAGCGTTCTCCATGCCTCGCTTGGCTTCGTCAACCCACTCTTCAATATAAGAGGGCGTAATGTCAAAGGAGTGACTGGCCTCTGAAACCGTGGTCTTGCCTTGAATGATTTACATGACCAATGCAGCTTTGCGTTTGGCCGTCCAGCGTTTGATGTCTTCTTCCATCTTCGTGCTCATTTGTGTTTCCTTTAAAGATAACACCTGAGCAGAAATTCACTGGGTCAATACAACATCCCGCACAGCTCTGAACTCGCATACTATCATTTGGCGTGTGTGGGTAAGCCTCCGGAGAGCACGCTGCGACAATTGTCGAAAATGGCCTTGAGCTCATCGAGTACGCCAAAGCGAGTGCCACCTGCAAAGTGAGGCGTCATGATCACATTGGGCAAGTTATAAAGAATGTCACCGGCTTCACGCGGTTCTTCCCAATGCACATCAAGTCCTGCGCCTGCAATCAGTCCGTTGGTCACCGCGGTGTACAAGTCGTCTTCATTGACCAGTTTGCCTCGGCTGGTATTGACGAAGAACGCGGTAGGTTTCATGGTCTTGAACATGTCCATATTAAACATGCCGCGGTTGGCTGGCAGATTGGACGCATTGACTGAAACGTAGTCTGACTGGGCCAATAATTTGTCACGCTCAGCGTAAATCACACCCAGCGCCTGCTCGCGATAGGCAGACAACTGAGTTCGGTTGAAGTACACCACCTTCATACCAAAGCCATTTGCAATTCCCGCCATGATGGAGCCCACCTCGCCCAGCCCGATGATCCCAAGGGTCTTGCCATACAGGCCTGAGAGACCACTGTAGCCAGTCCAGTTATACGCTACTGAATCAGTTGGTATCACCAGATCACGGTGCCATTGTCCAGATCTGATCTGCGTGTCTGCGCGAACCAGTTGCTTGGCCAGCGCCAACATCATCATGATGGCGTGTTCTGCGGTGTAGATTAGTGTCATTCGTGGCATGCACGAAACATGTATGCCACGATGACGGGCGGCTTCAATGTCAATGCCCTCTGTGAGCCCACCTATGCGCTGCACTAACTTTAAATGCGGGCAGGCTGCTAACAGCTCAGCATTGACAACGCCACGCCGGAAGATGATCACACTGGGGTTGGATTGGCGTATTTCATCCAGTGTGGCCCCCACGGGTGTTACGCTGATGCCATCAGATTCATGCAATCCACGCCCTGCAGCGTAGATGTCAGATGGGTTGGATGGTTCAGGCGAAAAATAAGATTTCACCCATTCGTCACTCACTTCGGGTGGACGCGAAAGTGCATAGCGGGCCAAACGAATGACGTGGTCATCGTCTAGGATTGCGATGGTATGGTGTTGCATTTTAATTTCCGATTAATTTAATACAAATAATTTATCTAAAATATATACTAAATAACTAAAAAATAAGAGGCAAAGATTTATGCATGGAGTGGAAATTTGCGTTAATTTTTTGATAAGATAGAAAAAAATTTTATAATGAATGTGCTTGAATTATATGATTATTTCATTAGGCTCTAAAGCATCTGGCTTTCCTGACTTGGAGTATGAAAGCGTACTAAAGTATTGTCATTCCACTTGCATGCTTTTAGAGCATGCAACAAGATACATACCAAATTTCAGTTGCATAAATCTCCCGGATGTGGTGGTTGGTAGTGCGGCTAACAACGCTACAGCTGCACAAAAAGCTGTTGCAGATCTTTGGGGCATAGATATGATTAAACTTGCACTGGAAGCATCCTCAAAGCTTTTGAAAGCACAGATCCTAAAGTCAAAGCAACCCTGCTGCTTGGTAATTTTAAATTAATAGAATTAAAACCTTCATCAATAAATACTCAGTATGAATAACAGTACCGAAATATTTAATAATTACGAATTATTAGTTGCATATGAGAGCTCTCTAAAGCCGAGTCAATACACTTGTATGCTTTTAGAGCAGGCTTCGATGTATTTCTCAAGTCCAAACTGTAAGAGTGTTCTCGATGTAGGAGTCGGAAGCGGAGTTATCCTTGCTGAAGCTGCAAAAAAGGGCGTGAAAGAGCTCTGGGGTGTTGACATCAGCCCTTTCGCCATAAACGCTGCTGGTGAACTCCTGAAAGTAGTTTCACCTGATCTTACCCCTCACCTTGTTGTTGGCGATATGTGGGCGCCACTGCCTGCGGGAATGAGATATTCTTTGATCGTAGCTAATTTGCCGCATTTTCCAGGTAGGCACCACGACGAGGATCGCCCAGTAGGTTGGGGCGGAGGAGAAGGGAGGGAAACCATGAACAGGTTCATTGTTGGACTTTCAGATCGGCTTGCAGATGAAGGGTTTGCACTGATCACCCATCATGACATGACTGAATTCGAGGTGACACGCGACTTAATAATAGATTGCGGACTTCGATTTGAAACTGTCACAGAATGGTTGGTATTCGAACCACCGGAGCGTATGCAATCTGTTGATAAAAGAACTTTGAAATCGCTAGGCAAATTTATTACTTACCATGGAGCCTACGCCTTTATGAATTCACGAATATTAAAAATATTTCATTGATTGAGAACTCATGATATTCCTAAAAAATGTACTTGAATTCTTATTATATATTATTATTTTAATAACTGGAGGTGTTGTTTTTGCCAAATCAGACGCTCCTTATGAGCAAAAGCTTGGCACTCTTTTGGAAAAATCTCGCTCACAAAATTGTGCCAATCCTGATGGCCAGCTTGCATTTATTCTTTGTGCTAAAAAAATAAAAATAGGAGTTCGAACAAATTATCCGGGTTTTGGAGAGTCTAGAGACGGAAAAATTGATGGTTACGAAATAAAGGCTGCACAGGAAATAGCGAATAGATTGGGAGTCATGGCAGAATTAGTTCCGGTGACTCCCGCCAACCGAATCGAAAAACTGCTGAAGGGTGAGGTTGATATGGTGTTGGCCACCATGGCGCACACCACGTCTAGGGATCAAATCATTCACTTTGTTCGCCCCCATTACTATTCATCTCCAACGTCTATTGTTGGGCCTAAGAAGATCAATGCAAACGAATGGAGCGATCTGGCAGGACGCAGTGTGTGCGTGCCGCTTGGTAATTTTTCCAATATTCTTTTCTCTGAGCATCAGGTTCGAATGATGATTTACGATCGTCCCGATCGGATGGTCGAGGCCTTCAATATGAGAGCCTGTAGCCTGATTGCGCACGATCAAAGCTATATTTATGGAAGCATTCTAAAGAACGCGAGGGAGCTTTCTGGAGGCAACACGCTAGAAGAGAAATTTTCCTTCAACGAAGTGCCGTGGGGAATTGGTGTCAAAAAATCAGCCTCTAAAAACCTCGGTCTGGCTATTGGACTGATCATTGCAGACATGCATCAATCAGGCTATTTGCTTAATTTGGCAGATCAAACTAACATTCAAAAATCATTTCTTCCGCAACAAAAAAATACTTGGAAAAATCCGAATTGCTTTGATGCTTTGGACATTTCTGACACTTCAGACTGTCTGTTGAAGCCAGTGAATCTTGCTGATCAGCCAAATTCTTTTGAAGGGTCAATAACTTTTTTTGAGGGGTGGCTTGGTAAAAACTTTAATATTCAAGTTAAATTTCCCATGTTCAGCGGAAGTAACGGTCTAAAAATGTTAATCAATGGCATGGCTATTTCTATGCTTATCGTTTTGTGCTCTATCGGGGCCACATTGTTGGCCTCTTATTCATTCTATTTTTTCAGTCAAAGCAAAATAAAATTCGTTAAAATAATGTGTTCTGGGGTTAGGTTGTTTTTTCAGAACAGTCCTCTCATATTGTTGTTGATGTTAGGTTATTTGCTTGTAACTGCTATTTTGGATTACTCGACGGGCGTTGCTGTCTTTATTGCCGTTGTCATGATTGGTCTGTTGAATGGTGCGAATTGTGGAAGTGCATTGATGGATGCCTCTAAGACCTTTCATTTTGAAGCTAAACTTTTAGACATTGTGGCTGTCGCATCCGTTCCGATTCGGGCGGCTGTGATCAATGCGGCCAAGTCCAGTCCAACTGCAGCATTCATAGGAGCGCCTGAAATGTTAGCGTCATTGACTGACATTACTTCTTTTACGGGAGAACGTATCACTACTTATTTGATTGTTGCCATTTTTTACATTATCATTGTACAAATGGTTGTCGTTATAACTGGTTTTTATGCTAAGCGGGTTCTACAGCATGCTTGAATTATTGCCTGAATTTCTGCTGGGTTTTGGAAATTATTTCAAAACAAATTTATTTATTGCTTTTTGTACACTAATCGTAGGTTTGCTTGGTGGTGCAATTCTCGGCTTTATGCACTCAAGGAATGGATCCATTTTGAGTAAATTGGCTTCGCCAGTAATATCCCTTCTCAGGGCATTTCCTGTTTTTGTTTTAATGTTTGTATTGTGGAATTTCATCCCACGCTCTCAAAATACATCCATTAATTATTTTATTTCCGACCCCGACATGATTCTGATATTGGCATTGAGTGCGTTTTCAGTTTCTTCGCTTTCGGATATTGTTTCTGATGCGCTGCATTTTAAATATATGGGTGACAGCGAGAGAGTTTGGCTTGTGATACCCAATATTTTTCGAACTTTCGTCACGCTTGTCTTGTCTACCAGCATTGGTGCGGCCATCGGTGTAAAGGAGGCGGTCACATATTCTTTGGTTTTTTCAGATGGCCTTGCAGATCGTTCTGATAAGTTGTTGCTTATACTGATAGCCAGTATATTATTTGCGTTATTTTTTGGCATCTCGAGAATGATTTTGGATTATATGACATTTCGTTTTAAGGCTGCTTGAATTTGATTTTGGTTGTTACTGTTATTGTGTGGCTACAATTCATTATTTTTTTAATTAAAAACTTATAAATTTTTATAATGCCTACTAAACGCTCTAAAATTTTCCCGATCGTTTTATTGATTTTTTTAATCGGTATTATTTTCTCTATTGTTTTTAATTTTCCGTTTAATCATGACAAAGTAAAAATTATAACCGGACCTGTTTCTGGTAGTTTTTACAAGATTGCTCTTGAATATCAGCGGATACTGACTTCGCGTGGATTCAAAGTTGACATTGAACCTGTGGCAAATACATCTGAATTAGCGGAGCGTGTTAACAACTCTAAAAATGTTAATACCATTAGTTTTGTAATTGATTCTTCAGATATTATATTTTTAAAGAATGTCAGGTCTTTGGGTATTGTTGGATCACAGCCTGTATTTATATTTTACAATGGAAAAAATGGACCGATGAAGAGTCTTTCTTCATTGAAGGGTAGAAAAATTTTACTGCCCCCGAAGTCAAGTATCACAACATCTTTGTCTTTAAATATTCTCGACATTTACGGTATCAATGAAAAAAATTCTACTATCGAATATACTCCCTTGGCAGAATTTTATAAAAAAATTACTGAAGGAAATTATTTCGCATGTTTTTTTCAAGTGGCATCCGATAACCCATTGGTTACTGATTTTTCTCTGAATAAGGATTTAATTTTATATTCCCATGAAAACATATCAGGTATCTTAAATAACATTAAGCACTTGGATTCTGCAATATTGCCTGCTGGCTCATTTGATATACTATTAAATATTCCACCCGAGATTGTTAATCTTTTGGTAGGTAATGTTGAGGTTGTTGCGAACAAAAACATCAATAAATCAATAATTTATGCGTTGTTAGAGAATTTTGATTCGTTGCACAGTCAGAGGTCATTAATTAGTCGCGCAGGAGATTTTCCAAAATACACAGGCACTTCTGCTGTACTTCATGAAATTGTGCCGGAGTTCAGAAAAAGCGGAACACCATGGATCTATACATATTTTTCTTCGCTTTATGCTCTCATTTTAGATAATTATGTTATTTATTTTGTGATGACTTTTTTGTTTGTTGAAGTCTACAAAAATCTTCGCTACCTTCATGAATTTATTTTTCTGTTAATAGAGTACGTATCTCTCAAAATTATTGAAAACAACAGTTCAAGAGTAAAATCTGGCCAGCGCCTGAGTTACGTACGCCAAATTGCGCAGCAATGTGCTGTTGAGGTTATTGAACGAAAATCGATCCGACAAAAGGCAGTTCAAATGATGGTCTAATCATTCGACACCTCGGATCTACCCACCTGGGTTGAAAGCAGCTGATCATTCTGAGTATGTTGCCGACTTTTTAGGGGTAACATTATTTATTTGGCAAGCTTGAAATAAAAATGTTGATTTTATTAAAAAGCCCTCAACACTCATCTTCATGCTTTCCAACCTTCTGAAAAAAGCCGAAACTGACTGGAATTTCTTGGTAATCAAGCTGCTGTGGTGTTCGATTCGATGCGTTGAATCTGCTCAGACACATCCAGCCACTTGATTTCCAAATCTTCCAACTCGGCGTTCACTGCGTCAAGGTCTTTGCTGGCTTGGACAATCTCGTCAGTGAGTTTGAGCGTGAGCAGTGCGTTTTCAAGCGCTGTCTTTTGGGTTTGCAATTGGCCCATGCGTTCTTCAGTTTGGGCCAATGTTTTCTTCAAGGGTTTGGTTTGCGCTGCGAGTTGTTGCTTGCGTTCAGGTGCCAATGGGGCGGGTGCCTTTTGCACAGGCGGTTTATTCGTCGCCTCTTTGGCTTCTTCACGCAGGCGCTTGGACTCTTCAAGCAGGTATTTCTGGTAATCGTCCAAGTCGCCATCAAACGGCTCCACTTTGCCGCGACCCACCATCCAGAATTCATCACACACAGCACGCAGCAAAGACCGGTCATGGCTGACCAGCATCACGGTGCCTTCAAACTCATTGAGCGCCATGGCCAGCGCTTCGCGGGTGGCCAAGTCCAAGTGGTTGGTGGGCTCGTCCAGCAGCAACAGATTAGGACGTTGCCAAACGATCATGGCCAACACCAGCCTGGCTTTTTCGCCGCCGCTCATGGTGCCCACGGCCTGCTTGACCATGTCACCTGTGAAATTAAAGGAGCCCAGGTAACTGCGCAAATCCTGCTCGCGGCTGGGTTCGCCGCTGTTAGGGCCTTGCTCTTTGGCCAGGCGGATCATGTGTTCCAGCGGATTGTCCTGCGGGCGCAGTACATCCAGCTCTTGTTGGGCAAAGTAGCCGATGTTCAAGCCTTTGCCTTCGGTCATGGTGCCGCCCAACTGCGGCATGGTGCGGGCAATGGTTTTGACCAAGGTGGATTTACCTTGGCCGTTGGCACCCAAAATACCAATGCGTTGACCTGCTAGAACCGATTTGCTGATGCCCTGCAAAATGGACTTGGGCTGCTCGTCAACGGTGTAGCCAAAACTGGCTTCGCTGATGGCCAGCATCGGGTTGGGCAAGCTGTGCGGTTCTTTGAAGCCGAAGGTGAACTCGGCATCGGCCAACAGCGGCGCCACCTTTTCCATGCGCTCCAGCGCTTTGACCCGGCTTTGCGCTTGCTTGGCCTTACTCGCTTGGGCTTTGAAGCGGGTGATGAACTTTTGCAAGTGGGCAATTTTGTCCTGCTGTTTACTGAATGAGGCTTGTTGCAGCTCCATTTGCTGGGCACGCAAAATCTCAAAGGCGCTGTAGTTGCCGCCATAACGCGTGAGTTTGGCTTGGTCGATGTGCAAGGTCACATCGGTGATGGCATCCAGGAATTCACGGTCGTGGCTGATGACGATCATGGTGCCGCTGTAGCGTTTGAGCCAGGCTTCAAGCCAGACAAGCGCATCCAAGTCCAGGTGGTTGGTGGGTTCGTCGAGCAACAAAATATCCGACGGACACATCAGCGCGCGGGCCAATTGCAATCGCATGCGCCAGCCGCCGGAAAAACTGTTCACCGGGTTGTTGAGTTCCTCAACACTGAATCCCAGTCCCAGGATCAGTGCTTCGGCGCGGGGCAGGGCGTCGTGATCACCGGCATCGGCCAAGTCGGTGTAGACATGCGCCATTTCCATGCCATCGCCGCTGGCTTCTGCGGCAACCAAGCGTTGGCGCAATTCGGCCAAGCGGGTGTCGCCTTCGAGCACAAAGGTGGAGGCGGGTTCATCGGTCTCGGGCATGTTCTGCGCCACCTGACCCATGCGCCAAGCCTTGGGCATGGAGAAGTCGCCACCATCTTCATGCAGGGTGCCGTTGAAAAGCGCAAACAGGGTGGATTTTCCCGCGCCGTTGCGGCCGACCAAGCCGACTTTTTCTCCGGGGTTCAGGGTGACGGTGGTGCTGTTGAGTAGGACTTTGGCGCTGCGGCGCAGCGTAACGTTCTTCAGGGTAATCATGGGGCTTTAGCGGCTGTTTGGGCTGGTCAATGCCAGACCTAAAAACAGCAAATCGGGGTTCGGGTGGTCTTTAAAGGACGCAACAGAGGCAAAGCCCAGCGAGGCGTACAAAGTCAGGCCGGCGGTGTTGTTGCGCCAAGTGCTCAAGGCAGCGTGAGTGTAGCCTGCTTGCGTTGCAGCTTGTAGTAATTCGCGGATGATGCTTTTGGCATGGCCTTGATGGCGGTGTTCGGGGCGCACATAGATGCGTTTGATTTCGCAGGTACCGGTCAGTCGGGTGTGTGTGAAAGCGCCGCAGGCGATGGCGCCCGTCTCACTCATCATCAGCACCGCCCCGCCTTGAGGCGCTCCGTAGCGAGCGGGCAGATCTTGGAGGTCCTGCCAAATGGTGCTCAGGTGCGGTTGGTCAAGATCTTTGGCCGCATAGTCCTGCAGCAACTGGGACAGCTGCGCCCATTGCGCGGGGCTTTGGACAGGTAAAAGTGTCATTCTTTCTGGATTGGCAATGCCAGTAAGGCAGCGCGCGAGACCAACACAACTTGATCTTCTCCTGCACTGGTTTCAAGCCAAACGACTTCAAGTTGAGGAAAGGCTTTTTCAAAGTGCGCACGCTCATTGCCGATCTCCAGCACCAGCACGGCTTGCTCACGCATGTGGGTCGGTGCACCGGCAAACAGTTGCCGAATAAAGTCCATGCCATCTTCGCCACCGGCCAGTGCCAGCGCAGGCTCGGCCAGAAACTCTGCGGGCAAGGCTTGCATGCTGGACGCGCAAACATACGGTGGATTGCACAAGATCAAATCGAACACGCCGGGCACGGTGTTCAGACCATCGCTTTCCAGCAATGTGATGCGCTCTTGCATCTGATGCCGCGCCACATTGATGGCGGCAACAGCCAGGGCATCCGGCGAAATGTCCGCGCCCACCACGCGGACTTCGGGGTAGGTCATGGCGGCGAGTACCGCCAGACTGCCGTTGCCGGTACACAAGTCCAGCACGCGCTGAGTGTGTTCGCCCAGCCAATAGTCCATGCCGCCGTCGGCCAGCAACTCGGCAATGAAGCTGCGCGGCACAATGCTGCGCTCGTCGATGTAAAAGGGCACACCTTGCAGCCAGGCCTCTTGCGTCAGATAGGCTGCGGGCTTGCGGGTCTCAATGCGCGCTAGCACCAAGGCGCGCACGGATTCGATTTCGTCAACAGACAGTTCGTGGGTTAATTCGGCGGGGTCACTGTCTAAGGGCAAACCCAGTTTCCACAGCGTGAGCCATGCGGCTTCGTCATGCGCATTGTCGGTGCCATGTCCAAACGACAGGCAGGCATCAGACAGTTGGCTGGCTGAAGCGGCAATCAGTTCGGTCAGGGTCATGTTGAAGGTGTTTGCAATGACTGGTTCAGCCGCTCAAGGACATCGCGGTAAATGTCTTTCAGCGGCGCTATGTCAGCAAGCGCGACGTGTTCGTCGATTTTGTGGATCGTTGCATTGGGCGGGCCCAGCTCAATGACTTGCGGACAAATTTGCGCGATAAACCGGCCGTCGCTGGTGCCACCGGTGGTGGACAACTGGGTTTCAATGCCGGTTTGGCTGCGAATGGCGTCTTGCACCGCTTGGACCAAGGTCCCTGGTGTGGTCAAGAAAGGCAGCCCGCCAATGACCCAGCTCAAGTCAAAATCCAATGCGTGTTTTTGAAGGACATCCGTCAGGCGCTTTTGCAGGCTTTCGGGGGTGGATTCGGTGCAAAACCGAAAGTTGAAGTCAATCACCAGATGGCCCGGAATCACGTTGCTCGCACCCGTGCCGCCATGGATGTTGCTGACTTGCCAACTGGTGGGCTGGAAAAAGGCATTGCCCTGGTCCCATTCAATGCCCACCAATTCGGCCAGCGCGGGTGCGGCCGTGTGGATCGGATTGCGTGCCAGCTGCGGGTAAGCGATGTGACCTTGAATGCCCTTGACGGTGAGTTTGCCACTCAGGGTGCCGCGTCGCCCGTTTTTGATCATGTCACCGGTACGTTCTACCGAAGTGGGCTCACCCACGATGCAAAAGTCAGGCGCTGCGCCGCGCTCTTGAAGCAGTTTGCAGACCACGACGGAGCCATCGACGGCAGGGCCTTCTTCATCACTGGTCAGCAAAAAGGCCAAGCCGAGGGCTGGGTCTGGCTGGTTGGCTAAAAACTCCTGCGTTGCAACCACCATGGCGGCAATGGAGGTTTTCATGTCGCTTGCGCCGCGGCCAAAAAGTTGGCCGTCACGGTGCGTGGGTGTGAACGGGTCGCTGGTCCATTGGGCCAGAGGGCCGGTGGGTACCACGTCGGTGTGGCCTGCAAAGGCCAGAGTTTTGGCCGAGGTACCAGGGCGATGCGCCCAAAGATTACGGACACGGAAAGTCTCCGGCCCGCTGTGGATTTCTTCGCACACAAAGCCCATGGGCACAAGCTGCGACATGATCAAGTCCATGCAGCCTCCATCCTCGGGCGTGACCGAAGGTCGGGCAATCAGTTGTTCGGCCAGACGCAGGGTGTTGGACATGGGGTACTCCTTATGAAAGGGTCAGGCTTTGCCTTGTCGGCAGAAAGACGCAATGCGGTGCGCGGCTTCCAGGCATTCCGCGGTCTCGGCCACCAAGGCCATGCGGATTCGGCCTTGACCGGGATTCTTGCCGTTGACTTCACGGGCCAAATAGCTGCCGGGTAAAACGGTCACGCCTGTGGCTTGCAGCAGTGCCCGTGCAAAGTCATCGTCTTTGCCTTGCCAAGCATCGGGGACTTTGGCCCACAAATAAAATGCGGCGTCGGGCAGCTTCACTTCCATCACTTCGGCCAGTACGGGGGTGACTTGTGCAAATTTGGTGCGGTACAAATTGCGGTTGTTCACCACATGGGTTTCTTCATCCCAAGCGGCGATGCTGGCTGCTTGGACAACCGGGCTCATGGCGCTGCCGTGGTAAGTGCGGTACAGCAAAAATTGCTGAATGATTTTGGCATCACCGGCCACAAAACCACTGCGCAGACCGGGCACATTGCTGCGTTTGCTCAGGCTGGTCAAAGCAATCAGGCGTTGAAAGTCGGTGCGGCCCAGCAACTGGGCGGCTTCCAGCCCGCCCAAAGGCGGCTCGTCCCGGAAATAAATTTCGCTGTAACACTCATCCGAGGCAATGACAAAGCCATATTCGTCACTCAAAGCAAACAATTTGCGCCACTCGTCCAGGGGCATGACGGCACCCGTAGGGTTGCCCGGCGAGCAGACAAAAACCAATTGAGTTCGGGCCCAAATCTCGGCAGGGACGCTGTCCCAGTCCACGGCAAAATTGCGTTCTGGTACGCTAGGTACGTAGTAGGGCTGCGCGCCACCCAACAGCGCCGCGCCTTCATAGATTTGATAAAAAGGGTTGGGACTGAGGACGATCGCGCCAGGCTGAGTCGGGTCAATCACTGTTTGTGCCAAGGCGAACAAACCCTCTCGCGTGCCATTCACAGGCAGTATTTGGGTGCTGGGATTCAGTGTGACCTGATAGCGCCGCTCGACCCAATTGGCGCAGGACTGACGCAATGGTGGATCACCAGCGGTACCCGGGTAGCCTGTTAAACCCGTCTCCAGTGCTTTGACCATGGCCTGCTTGATGAATTCAGGTGTGGCATGTTTGGGCTCGCCAATGCCCAGGCTGATCGGGCGAACCGCTGGGTTCGGCTTGACCCCTGCAAAAAGTTGTCGCAGACGTTCAAAGGGATAGGGTTGCAGTGAAGAGAGCAGGGGATTCATACCCCCGATTATCGGGGATTGAACAGGCGGTGCTTGGACCGCATAAAGCCCCTCTCAAAGCGGGTGGGAGGTCGGTTAATATCTCGGGTCGACACGTTATGGCGTGTGTTGTCCCTTTTTTCAATCGGCAGCGAACGGCGCTGCATTTAAAAAAGTTTACTTTAGAAGTGTTTTAAGACCGCTGTGCGCCTCAACTCCATCAAACTTTCGGGCTTCAAATCTTTTGCAGAGCCCACCAACTTTGTTCT
>Ga0114959_10000780_pt1 | contig 29871 bp, 27 predicted proteins | sample C_130625_EF_Meta_FD_87317 | JGI IMG/M metagenome (GOLD analysis project Ga0114959, IMG submission 87317) | Freshwater microbial communities from Lake Croche, Canada to study carbon cycling - C_130625_EF_MetaG | ecosystem: Environmental > Aquatic > Freshwater > Lake | place: Lake Croche, Canada... | reverse complement strand
ACAATAAGACTAGGTCAATCTGGATTACTAAAGTTTCATGTGCCTCTTCGTAGCGGTGGTGGGACTCGAACCCACACTGGAGCGATTTTAAGTCGCTTGTCTCTGCCGTTGGACTACACCGCCAAGTCAGATCAAAGAATGAGACCTGAAGGCTGAAACCTGAAGAAAGAAAAGTCAGGATATAGAAGTGGTCCCTTAAAATCCATCTTGAGGCGGAATTCTTCCTGGGGGGAATGATCGATGAATGTGAACTTCAGGTCGGAGTTTCTAGGTTTCAACCTTTTCGGGACTAATACCCTACATGCCCTAAGCGAGTCTTGCCCCGGAAGATCCAGTAGATGCTTACGGTATAGGCAAGGACGATCGGCACACCGATACAGGCGATAATGAACATGTACCCGAGTGTCTTGTGGGATGATGCAGCGTTGACGATGGTGAGGCTATTAGCAGGGTCTGGCATCGACACCACGATATTAGGGAAATAGGAGATGCCCAGCACCGCCATGAGAAGGACCATGGTGAGGGCCGACATGAGGAATGCACCGAATTCATAACCACGCTTGACCATAAGGCCGATTGAGATTGCTGCAGCAATATCCAGAGCCAAAACAGCAAATCCGTAGGGACGCTTGATCATCGTTGTGACAAGATCGGGACACTCGAAGAAAGTGGCAGCATTGAAGGAGAGGAAAAGGATCAGAAAGAGAGCAATGAGGCGGGGGACCCATCCCTTGATGGTGGACTGAAGTTCACCCTCGGTCTTGAGCACGAGAAAGATAGATCCGTGCATGGCGAAGAGAGCCACGACCGTGATACCAAGCAGCAATGAGTAGGGATTGAGAAGATCGAGAAAGTTGCCAATGTAATCGCCCTGAGCGTCCAAGTGGATCCCTCGGGTGATATTACCCATGGCGACACCGATCAGCAGTGCGGCCAGAAAACTTCCTGTGCTAAAGGCGATATCCCAAGACTTTCTCCAGAGAGTGCTGGATTCCTTGCTTCGAAACTCAATGGCCACGGCGCGGAAGATCAGCGCAACAAGCAGGAGCATGAAGGCGTTGTAGAATCCCGAAAAGACGGTGGCATAGGCGTCAGGAAATGCTGCGAAGAGAGCTCCCCCTCCGGTCACAAGCCAGACTTCGTTGCCATCCCAGACCGGGCCAATGGAATTTAGGAGAATGCGACGGTCTTCATCTTTTTTGACAAAGAGGTGGAGGATGCCGACACCGAAATCAAATCCGTCCAGAATTGCGTATCCCGTGAGCAAGATGCCGACGAGAAGGAACCAAATGCTGTTCAGGAGGGGGATATGCTGAATGTGGTGCATGGGATATGGTTTATTACTCCTGATGGGAGGCGCGTCCCTTGCGGGAGAAGAGGTCTTCGGCAATCTCAGACGCATCGGAGGAGGCCCCGATCGCCTTCGTGTGATGGCCTTCATCGTCATCCGGGCCGTGCTGAATCTTGCTGTTGAGTAGATAAATGAAGGTGACGAAAAGAAGGATATAGATCAGGGCAAAAAGGATAATGGAGAAGACCACCTGATTGGCTTGTACCGCACGTGAGAGTCCGTCGGAGGTCTTGAGCATGTTGTAGACAATCCAAGGTTGGCGTCCCATTTCGGCCGTGAACCACCCAGCCTGCATGCAAATCTGCGGCGCAATCACTGCAAAGACATAGATCCAAAGAAGGAAGCGGATGAGTGGATTCTCGGTCTTAAACAACCACCCTCGCCAGAGGAGTGTAAGCGCTAGAAAGGAGAGTCCGAAGACCGCCGAACCGATGCAGATCATGAGATGATAGGTCTGGAAGACGGCACCGACAACAGGCCAGTAGTTCGGCCGGATCTTGGCAAGTTCTTCGGGAGATAAGCCGGGATTCCGAGCGGCAAGAAACTCATCGCTCGGCATCGAAAGAAGTCCCTGAACGGGTTGCTTGAAATTATGGAAACAGAGGAAGCTCAACAGCGCTGGAATCTGGGGGCCATGGACGGTCTGATTTTTCGTATCAACATAACCAAAGAGAGTCATGGGGGTGTAGTCATGGGTCTCGTAGACTCCCTCCATAGAGGCGAGTTTGATTGGTTGCGTGCGAACTACACCGCGAGCTGTAGAGTCGGCGCTGATTGACTGCAGGACGGTCGTGAAGGCTGCAAAGCAAGCTGCCACGGTCATGGAAGTCCGCGCAAAAGTCGTGAAGCGTCCCTTGAGCAGGTACCAGGCACAGATGCTCATGACGAGGAATGCGCCCACAAGCCATGCACCGAAGACCACGTGGCAGATCCTGTTCAAAGAGGAGGGATTCCCGATCATAGCCCAGAAATTATCGACGACAGCACGGACATGACCTAAGTCAGAAGCCTGAACGATGTAACTATTGGGCAAACGTGTGTGGATGGCTCCAGTAATCCTCTCCAGGTGAAAACCTGCCGGAGTTTGCATCCATGAGTTTGCTATCAGGATCCAGATGGCGCTGAAATGGGAGCCTAGGCAGACCATGCAGGTCGCAAAAAAGTGGGTTTTTGGACCGACCTTGTCCCAACCAAAAAGAAGCAGGGCAAGGAATCCTGACTCCAGAAAGAAGGCGAAGATACCCTCCGCGGCAAGGGCGCTCCCAAAGATGTCGCCGACGAAGCGTGAGTAGGCAGCCCAGTTTGTCCCGAACTCAAATTCCATGACGATGCCCGTAGCGACACCGATTGCGAAGATCAGTCCGAAGATTTTCGTCCAGAAGTGGGCCAACTGATGGAAGAGGGGATTCTTGGTCTTCAGATAAAGACCCTCCATGATCACCAAGAGCATTCCCAGACCGATGGTCATCGGGGGGTAGAGGAAGTGAAAGGAGACGGTAAGAGCGAACTGGATACGGGAAAGGATTTCGACGGACATGGCGAATTAGATAAAAGTTGGTAACCAAGTTGAATTCAATGGATTTCGTTCATTCCACATCCGAGTTTTTTGGGTTGAGGACTTTCTTAGTCAGAAATGAAAGTAAGGAGGGATGTCGTAACAACAGGGGAGCTGTCAGATGGGCGATACGGGGATGTTCGGAGAGGAAGCGTGTCAACCTGTTGATCCAGAGGTTTCGACCATAGAGTTGAGCATGTGCAAGTCGGTAGGACCTATCCTGAAGCGATGAGGGAGGAGAAGTGAGCCCTCCCGAAGTGCATAGAATATCAGCAAGGAGTGCTCCGCTTCTCAGGGCGTAGGAAATTCCCTCACCGGTGAATGGCTCCACGACACGGGCAGCATCCCCGCAAAGATAAATTCCATTACGGGCAGGCGCCAGGACCTGGCTTCTTGAGATTGGGGTGATGCTTCGCCAGACGACTGGGGTACTGATCCGGTAGTAAAGCTCCGCTTCCCGGCGGAGTTCTTTCATGGAGTCCTTATTGGCGACCAAGCAGAGATTGGCCATGCCTGAGCCGAGGTCTGCTAACCCACCATAACCATTCCGATAAATCCGCATGGCGAGAGCGCCATCATAGTCCGAAGGGTGGGGGATATGAGCCTGGATTCCGATCCGGCCATCTTTTGTCCTTGGTGAGTAGTGGCGTTGAAGTCTGGCAATGACGGAGTTGCGTCCATCTGCCGCAACAATTCGGCGTGCATGATATGTCTCGCCGGAGGCAAGAGTGACCTCCCAGATTCCAGAGTGACAACGCAGGGTCGTAACCGGGGAGCCATCCCTGAATTCCGCCCCCATCTCACAGGCACGTGCAGCGAGCAAAGCATCGAAATCACGGCGGCGGACGATCCTCTCCTCGATAGATGATGCCGAACAGGTAGTGCTTACTATCGGGATCTCGAGTTCATGATGACCGGAAACCGAAAAGCGCATGGTGCTGGGAACTGTGGAGGGAAGGGCTCGGACAGCTGAAGAGAGGCCGAGACGATCAAGAATCGCCCAGACAGCGGGATTGAGGCAATCCCCACAGACTTTGTCCCTGGGGAACCTTGCAGCCTCAAGTATCATGATCCTACCACCTTGATGTGCGCAGAGTGCCGCACAGGTGCTTCCAGCCGGACCTGCTCCAACAACGATCAAGTCGTACTGGTTCACACAAAGATCTCCGCAACGTTATCAGCGAGCAGTCGCCCCCTCTGCGTAAGGACCCAGCGTCCGGAGGAAATCTCGACAAGGCCATGACCGAGCGCCTCACGTAATCCCAATTCCCACGGCATCGCATCCTGAATGGAAAGTCCCCGTAGTGTTCTCATGCCGAATGCCGCGCGCTCAGAAGATTTCAAGCTCTCGGTTGCTTCCTCTTCAAAATCGACCGCTGTTTTTCCATGGAAGGTGGTTTCGCTATAAATCCCGGTATCCCTGATGTTACGCCATCGTTTTGACCCGACTGTAGAAAAAGCGCTCGGACCGAGTCCTAGGTAGTCGTTGCCTGCCCAATAGGCGGAATTATGAATGGAGTCTCTCCCTTCAAGGGCATAGTTGGATAACTCATACTGCCTGTACCCTGAATGTCCCAATAATTCACGTGTCAGTTCGAACTGGTCCGCTTCCAACCCCTCGTCGGGCGTCATTTCTCCGCGACCCAGTTTCTGGAAAAAATCGGTGTCCTCCTCGTAGGTGAGTCCGTAGGCAGAGAGATGCTCGGGAGCAAGTCGTATGCTCTTCTCTAGGCTGGATCGCCATGACTGAAGTGACTGTCCGGGAACTCCGAAAATTAGGTCGATGGAGAGATTTTCAAAACCGGCCTCTCTCAGGATCCCGTAGGATTCCACGGCCCTCTCTGCATCATGGGTGCGGCCAAGCGCTTTCAGGATCTTATTATCCCAAGATTGGACACCCATGCTGACCCTGTTGATCCCTGCCTTGCGGAGAAGTTGGGCCTTCTCGGATGACACCGTGGCCGGATTCATCTCGATCGTCCATTCCTCAAGTTTGCCGAGATCCAAGCTGGAATGGAGTCCGGCCAGCAATTTTTCAAACTGAGGAATAGAGAGGGAGCTGGGAGTCCCTCCGCCAAAGAAAATCGTGCGTGGTCTCAACCTATGAGCCCATTGTTCTGTCTCCCTGAGTAGAGCATCGAGGAATGCCTCCACACGCTCCCTTCCTGCAGATTCCTTGTAAAATGCACAATAGGGACAGATGTTCGGACAAAAGGGGATGTGAATGTAGAGGTGTTCGATCATCTGGCGTTATCCTGGAAAATAAGGCGTCAGGATTACGCTTGTTTGTTAGCTTCAGCCTGTACTGATGAATCAGATTTCCAGTGTTTTTTCATGACCTGAAGATGATAACTTCCCTTGCGCTGCGCCAACGATGATAATGTGTCAGGACATGATGACGCAAGCTGCACGCCTTTTCATGACTGTCTGGATGATCGCCCCGGCGAGTGCCTTTGCAGTCGCTCCCTCATCCCGGGAGAATAACGTCATAAAGCCTGCATCCCAATTGATCGGTTCCCAGAATCCGGGAAAGGTATTTCCCGATGCCCTTGAAAAGGGAACTCCCGAAACGTTCAGATTGGTTGTTTCCATCAGCAAGCAACGTGCTTACCTCATGGCCGGCAGCAAGATTGCCATCGATACTCCGATTTCCTCGGGAAGGCGTCATGGATGGACACCCACCGGGGAGTTCACGATCATTGAAAAGGATCCTAACCATTACTCCTCTCTCTACGGCGAGTTTATCGACAGTCTCGGACATACTGTTCGTTCCGGAGTCAGTAGTAGGATCGAATCGGCTCCCAGTGGCACCCATTTTCGGGGGGCGCCAATGAGATATTTCATGCGGATCACCCCTCAGGGGGTTGGATTACACGCGGGGATCTTGCCCGGATATCCAGCCTCTCACGGATGCATCCGTCTTCCCATCGATATGGCAGAGATCATCTATCGTTATGTATCGCTTCAGACTCCTGTTTCTGTGGTCGAATAGGAGTAAAAATAGCCTAGAAAGCTGCTGGCTTACCAATGGTTCGGGTTCGCTTTTCAACAATGGAGGGGATTGTACCTCCTTGGAAGGAAGAGCAAATTAATCGGCAGAAGTCAGAAGCTCAATGTGCTCCTGAAAGTCGTCCTCGGATGAAACAAAATTGGAAGATGCCTGTGCGTTCTCCAACCCAAGTGATGGATGTAAAGAGTAGGGTGGGTGGAGTGCCATCATCGCGAGGGATGCAATGACGCCCAATGTTCCGAGTTTTAAGAAGTGTCCAAAACGACCGGTGATAGCTGACTCTCTGGCAAACAAGAGTACATCTTGAAGAAGACCGGTTGACTGGAGTAAATTCTTTGCCTTCGCCGTGGTTCGGGAAGCAAACCAAGGCCCAGCTTCAAGAGAAGTAGACTTCTTCCCTTGAGCTAGTAACTCCCAGAGCGGATCATTCTCCTCCAAATCGGTAGGAGTGTGATTGTGGTGCGACATGTTCCTTTCTAAACACCCAAAGATCTTAAAAGTTGTACGAAAAAGCAAAAAAGTTGCCTTTTCTAGGGATCCCATGCCCCTCCTGGCTCCTCTGAAGCAACCCAACTTCCCCTACATGTCCTTCGGCTCAAGGAACCCCTCAAGCTGACGTAGTCGGGTCGGATGGCGCATCTTTCGGAGGGCTTTGGCCTCAATTTGACGAATGCGCTCACGTGTTACCTTGAATTGTTTGCCAACTTCCTCAAGGGTGCGCGAGTAGCCATCAACAAGACCGAAACGCTGCTCGAGTACCTGGCGTTCGCGTTCCGTAAGTGATTCAAGGACATCCTTGATCTTCTCCTTGAGGAGCACGATGGCAGCCATGTCGGCAGGATTTTCGGCCGACTTATCCTCGATGAAGTCCCCAAAGCTGGTGTCATCGCTGTCTCCGACCGGAGCCTGAAGGGAAATCGGCTGCTGAGCCATCTTGAGCACTGCCTGAACGCGCCCTACTGGGAGTTGAATTTCGTCGGCGATCTCTTCTGCCGAGGGTTCACGACCATACTCTTGGACAAGTTGTTTCTGAACGCGAATGAGCTTGTTGATCGTCTCGATCATGTGCACCGGGATACGGATTGTGCGTGCCTGATCAGCGATGGACCTCGTGATGGCCTGACGAATCCACCAGGTCGCATAGGTCGAGAACTTGTAACCTCGGCGATACTCGAACTTTTCGACAGCCTTCATGAGTCCCATGTTCCCCTCTTGGATAAGGTCTAGGAAGGAAAGACCTCGGTTCGTGTATTTCTTCGCGATGGATATCACGAGACGGAGATTGGCCTCGACCATTTCAGTCTTGGCCCTGAGAGCATCCCTGAAGTGCTTCTTTAACTCGCGATGACGCTCGTGAAACTGATCGATGGTCATCCAGTTGCGGCGGTGGGCTTCATCGACTTGAGCAGCCAGAGATGCGAGATGACGCTTGTGCTGGGCATCGGGATTCTTCTTCTGAGCGTGCTTGTCGTGTTCGGCACGCAGTGAATGAAGGTTCTTAAGATGGTCGTCGGCGTGGGCCACAAAGTCCTCAACGATCTTCGACTTAAAGAAAAACTTGGGGTAAATCTTAACGACTTCCTCGATCTGTTTGACAAAAACGGCCTGATCTTTAGGTGCCGGGTTCTTCTTCGCAGGAGCGATTTTTTTGATAAAGTGATCAGAGACGCCGTCCGCAAGGCGCTGGAGTTGCTGACTAAGACGAGGGAGTAGCTTCAGGTAACGTTCACGGCTTTCGATCTTCTTGTCCTGGATCACGCGATCAAATCGTTCGCGGGAGTCGAGAAGACGCTGGGCCATGTCCATGTGGGCGTGGGCGATGAAACCGAATGTGTAGAGCACTTCCTGCATCCGGATCTCTGCTTCCTCAATGCGCTTGGAAATTTCCACTTCCTGTTCCCTAGAGAGCAAGGGAACCTGTCCCATCTGCTTGAGGTACATGCGGACGGGATCGTCAAGAATGTCTAGTCGGCCGTCGGCTTTTTCTTCCTTCTCCTCGCGCTCTTTGTCTTTTTCGTCATCGTCGTCCTTCTTGACTTCTTTAACACGGTCAACCTCGGAGGCATCGATAATATCGACCTCAACGGCTCGTAACTGGGAGAGGATAGAATCAATGGTGTCCGGGTCATTCAATCCCTCAGGGAGATGCTCGTCGAGATCCTCAAAAGTGATGTATCCCTGTTCCTTGGCAAGCTTGAGCAACTCACGAACCTTCTCTTTAAGGAGCTTCTGAACCTCGTTAGCGTTGGCCGGCACAGCACCTGAGATGGAGAGGGAAAGGCCTGACTTTTCCTTTTGGGTAGTCGGTTTGCTGGAAGGGGAAGCTTTTGGCGCTGATGCCTTTGGCTTAACTTCAGGAGCTTTTTTTACAGCAGCTTTAGGCACCACTTTAACTGTCTTTGCTGGCGGTGATTTTTTGAGGATCTTGGCTGCTGGTTTGGCTGTTTTTGCCGTTAGTCTAGACTGAGTTGATTTTTTGACAGATGAGTTCACCGCTTTGGGCTTACCCTTGGGAGGCGCGGCCTTTTTGGCAGTTGACTTCACCGCTTTGGGCTTTCCCTTGGGAGGTGCGGCCTTTTTGGCAGTTGATACAGGTTTAGAGGGCTTTCCGGAGGTTTTCCGGCTTGGAGAAGTTTTGGTGATTTTTTTCAACGGAGCGAGGTTGGAGCCTGTTGCGCAGGGGCGGAAAGATCGTTGATCTTGTCCTGCAGGTCAAGTATCTCTTTCTGGATAGTAGCCATTTTTTCCACAGGAAGCTCTTGTTTTCTGAGTTCGAGGGCAACCGTGGCCTGTTGTTTCTTCAGGGATGTTAAACGCAACCCCTTAAACGCATCCTGAACTGTTTTGAGCGGATTCGGTGGTAAGGTTTCAAGTTCCCAACTGCTGACCAATGACTCGAGGGGTGCCGGAAGCCGTGGAAGAAATATTGCCGTTGAAAGCTCCTCCGTTTCATCAAAATGAGAAATCAGTTCCTCCAGAAGAGAAAGTTCGGGATCCAGGTCTGTCGGCTTGAATTCTTTCTGGTGTGCCAACCATGATCTCACCTCGGCTGAAACGATGGATAGCCGGCAAATGAGTTCTGTGGAAGCTGAAGGGCGTAGTTCTCTTGTAAAGCCGAGGTTGCTTTCCAAGTTTTCATTTTCGACCGATAGAGTTACGGGATTCTTATTGGAGCTCTCAAGAAGGGAGGTGATGGATAGGCCTAGCCTTGAAGCGACGTGCGCAGTAGTTGTCTCTCGAAGGGCTTTGTCTGGTAGAAGGGCCAGATAACCCCCTAAACGGTGAGCCAAAACGGCTCGTTCCCGTGGGGTGAGGGAAGTGTTGGATGTCCGTATCTCTGTTTCGATGGTGTGATCAAAAAAATCTTTTGATTGCTGAATTTGTTTTTGAAAAACATCCACTCCCTGAGTCCGAATGAGGGAGTCGGGATCCTCTCCTTTGGGGAGCCTTGCCACCCTGACTTCGATACCCGCAACAAGAAGGGCCGGAAGTGATCGCTCGACAGCATTCTGACCTGCTGTATCGGAATCAAAGCAAAGTACAACCCTGTCCACGAATCTCTTGAGCAATCGGGCCTGATCGCTTGTAAATGCCGTGCCTTGAGGTGCCACTCCGTTAGTAACGCCGTGCTCAAATGCAGAAATCAGGTCAATTTGCCCCTCCAAGACCACCGCCTCACCAGATTCAATCAAGGAACGTTTACTCTTATCGAGTCCAAAAAGCACCCTTCCCTTCGAGAATATGGGAGTCTCCGGGGAGTTTACATATTTTGCCTCTTTCTGCGAGTCATTCAGAATGCGTCCACTGAAGCCGATCACGTCACCGTAGTCGTTGCGGATGGGAAACATCAGCCTGTCTCTAAAACGATCATAGCCACCCTGAGTATCACCCTCTTTGGCGGTTATCATTCCCCCCAAGAGGAGTTCTTCACGTGAGAATCCCATGCCAAGGGCCCAGTTACGGAAGGTATCCCATCCGGCAGGAGCATAACCGATCTGCCATCCAACGGAGATCTCCTTGGTGAGCCCTCTGCTTTTGAGGTAGGCTCGGGCGTGATCGGCAGCTTTGGTGCGTAGCAAGTTAAGGTGGAACCATGCCGAGGCCTCCCGGTGAAGTTCCAGCAGTCGGCTCCGCTGATCGCGCCGGGAGCGCTCCTTCGGGTCGTTATCCTCCGCGAGTTGAATGCCAGCCTTCTGAGCGAGCTTTCGCACTGCACTTGGAAAATCTAGGTGCTCGTAATCCATCAAGAATCGGAAGACACCGCCTCCGGCTCCGCAACCGAAGCAGTGGAAAGTCTGTCTAGACGGGTTCACATGAAAGGAGGGGCTCTTCTCCTTATGGAACGGGCAGATGCTGCGGAAACTCGTTCCGGCCCTCTTGAGAGGGAAATAGCTACCGATGATCTCAACAATGTCGCTTGCATCGGCGACACGCTGGATGCTTTCTTCGGCAATATGGGACATATGTCCTCAAGATATCTGTCTGGGATCCGGTATGAAATCGTAAATTTATAAGATTCCTATCCTCTCTTCACGAATCTGTAGGGAGGGGATTCACTGCTATCACCCCCTTAAAGAATGACGAAATCAGTCTACCCGGCGATCAACTTGAGTGCTGAACCCGTGGCCATCAAGATGACAAGCCACTCAAAGGGTTGCTGGGGTATCCTACCAAGCATCACCTGTCCCGTAATCATTCCCACGGCGACAGCCGGAATGAGCACGAAGTTGAGATGGAGTGAGCTTTTGGAAATCAAGCCGAGACTCCAACTTAGAGGAATCTTGGTCATGTTGGTGACAAAGAAAAACCAGGCGCAGGTACCGACAAAGGCCATCTTGTCAAAGCGTTTGCCTAGCAGGTAGAAGCTCATTGCCGGTCCTCCGGCGTTGGCCATCATCGTGGTTATACCGGCCAGAAATCCGGAGATCGACACGAGTGTGGGGTGGTGAATCACCCGGGAGAGAATCCGTTGATCGAATCGTTGCCAGATGACCAGTCCCATCATACCCAGGATCATCCAGCCAAGGACGTGACCAAAAGATGCTCCGGGAATTCTACTCATGAGAGCCCAACCTGAAATCAGACCGATAAAAGTTGTCGGCAAGAGCTTCCAAAAATCCCTCCAGGAAACATGCCTGTGATAGCTCCAGATGGCCATCAGATCTGCAGCCAAAAGCATGGGGAGAACCGCCCCAGTCGACTCCTTCGGGGGAAGGATCTGTGCCATCAAAAGGCCAGCTACAACACCAAACCCCCCGAACCCAGCTTTTGTGAATCCGATGCAGAGAGCTGCGACGATCGCAACAGCCCAGCCCGCGTTGGAGAAATGAGGAAGTGCTTCCAAAGCGATTATTCGGATCTGCTATTGCTCTGGCTTTGCTGAGATTTGCGAAGTTCCTCAACCTGCTTCATCAGCAGGGCAGATGATTTCCCGAGTTCCTGTTCGACCTGGCTTGTGAGTGCCCCTACACACTCGATGACCTGTGTGCCGGCCTGTGTGCGGAGAAGCCGTGCAAACTTACTGCCTGGTTCCACTAGATTGGTGTAGCGAATAAGAGTTCCCCCATGTGCGGGTTGCAGAAGGATGTTGCCTTGTGATTTCCGGATGTAGCGCGTCTTATCCACTTGCCACGAGATCATGTAGGTTGCAGGAGAGGGTGAAGTCAGTTCGTTACGCGATATGTACACTTCATTCGGCAGGAAAAACGGCATTTTCAATGTATATTCAGCCTCGATTACCCCGGGACTGGGACGTTTCAGAATCCGTACGGAAAGGCAGTTGGGTATATATTCAGGATCAAGCTCACAGTTCCAGAAGACTGCCGCCACGTTTTCTGGGGATGATTTGACCAGCTGGTAGATCGAGAAACGTGGCCAGGGATTTCCGGGAATTTCCTCTTCGATCTTTATTTTTTTTCCGGAGAGTAGTTCCTCTTGCTGAATACTTGTGAAATTGGTTCCGAAGGACTCTTCGGCACGGCTGGATAAGCACATGAACAAAAAGGCACCCAGGAGGAGAGATGGAAAGATTCTAATCATGATGTGATTCTTTGATGAAAAATCACCCGTTCACAAGCGAAGGCTGTCAAAGAGGTCTAACTTCCCTTACACCATTTCATGCATGCAACTTCCCCGATCTGTTACGGGATGTGGCGGACTTGTCCGGAAGAAGGAGGTTGCGCCAACTGGAATGCTTTAGCGTCTCCTTGAGCAACTCAAGGTTGACCTTGGAAAGTTTCCTTAGTTTCGGAGAAGGTTTTTCACCCGTAATGAAATGGTGTAACGCTTCAAGAAGGAACTCCTGTTCTTGTTCAAGGTCATCGTTCTCGCCGGCCTTAAACGGGAAAAAGGCATCAAGCATCCATATCCCGGATTCCGTGGCCCGGATTATCTCGCCTGCCCAACGAGCAATTGCCCGGAGAGGATCCTCATCCATTCTTGATGAAATCAAGCGTAGGATTTCAGCGCGGCTGCCGACATTGAGGAGAAGAGCCAGGAAGAATCTGTGCTCAACATCTTCAAACGAGACCCTGAGGGCGGCGATTCCATCACGCCTAATGATTTCATTCAATGTCGGTGCTACCGCTAAGGCTAATTTGCCATGCTTGCGGGAAAATCTTCCCCAAGCCTTTTCCCACACTCCAAGATGACGGAGGGTGGCGATGCAGTTCTGCAGAATGAAAAAGCCGCGCTCGAAGTCCAACCCGTTTAGCATCTTGATTACAAGAGGCGCATAGTTCTCGTCTCCAGTTTGTTCAAGCACGTCCAAGAGTTGTTTTCTTCGAGTAGTGAGAGAATCATGTTTGGCGGGATCAAGTGCCACATGCGGAGGCAGGTAGGTGAACTGGGGATCCGTCCCGGGGTCCGAATGGGTACGGATCACCACCGTGACGGAAGGGGTTTCGAGGTGAAAGAGCGAGTGGATGAAGCCTGGGCCCGAATGAATCGGGACCGTGCGTCCTGTGTCGAGCAGGTGTGTTTCCTGAAGTATCACATCTCCTATTCGGAAGTGGGGAGTGATCGGGGTGACATTGGTAAAATCAAAACGGGAATGAATGCTTGAGCCGGCGAGCACGTGGAACGCACCTGAAAAACCGTGTTGGTGGATGTCGGTTGTTCCATCGAGCCAGAAGAGAATCTGAATGTAGAATTTGGGACTGTCGTAAACGATCAATTCGGGTTGACCAAATCCGGAGGTGGTCTGGAAGGGTTGGTTGTCATCGAGCAGAAAATTGTGGAGGAGTTGATCCAGATCGACATGGCGTGCAGGTGGTTTCTTTTCGAGCGCCTGTTGCGCGATCATAGGGAATTCGATCAGAGAGAAATCTTTGGCTTTCCACTTGTCATAAACAGCTCGTCCAAGTTCGGAGAAATAGTTGTCCATTGCCTGACTCTTTAGCAGAGGTCTCAAAGCCTCAAGAAAGTTTGCCTGTTACTCTCAAACCAAGTTGTTGTTCAAGGTCGTTGGTTTGGTTGGCTTGTTGAGAGCTGTTGTGGATATGATGACGATTTAATCTTGCGGCTTCGCCTCTTAGGGCATTATTTTTAGTCATTATGAAGTTTTCATTTTGCTTGCTGTTGTCTGTTCTTGCATCTGTTTCATTCTCCTCCTGCGCAAAGAAAGCTGTTGTTGAGGATCAGGGGGCATTCCAATGTGTTTCTGTTGTTGTTACCATCGCCGACAAACAGGTTAACTCTGTTGTGGAATGGAATTCCAAAACAGGTGAGGCACGCCTGCTTAACGCAGCCTCTTTTGCTGATAAGTCGACTGGTCAGCAGGGAAATCTGATTGGATGGGTTCCTCTCACTGATCTTCAGCAGGCTGTGCAAAATCTAGCTTCTCAGATTCAGTCACAGCAGGCAGCGAAAGGAGCAAAGTCCGCATCACCAACTCCTGCAAAGTCGAGCGAGTAGCAAAGGTTCAGTGGTTCGGGTTTCGCTCTTGGCGTTAGGTCCTAGAGCGATTTCCTCAGTCCATTTAGATGGCTTGGGTAAACCGTCATCTGGTTTTGGAAGGGGATGTTTGTTGCGCTTTTTCGTTTGACTGCTTTCGATCTTGCCAGCCTGCTTGGATGTCCTCATAAAGGGACTCTTATGGATCATAGCACCTCACCTCTTACCGCACTTACTCACCCTCCAGTCTCCCGCGGTTGGGCTATCGCTGGGGGTATTTCCATGATCCTGTTGGGTATGTTTGCCTTGGGTGACCAACTCGTCTCGACGGCAGCTGTGGCGACGTTCATCGGTTTCATCCTCATGTTCGCTTGCGCCTTCCAGTTGATCAAACTCTTCACCATTCATGGTTGGAAGAGTCATTTCTGGTATGCCTTTGTCGCTATCGCCTACGGAGTAGCCGGTTATGTTTTCATTGCACACCCCTTCAAGGCGGCCATTGCCTTCACTCTCTTCCTCGGGTGGGCCATACTCTTCGGAGGGGTTTTCCGAATGTTTCTTGCCTTCAAGATGCGCCATCACAAGGGGGCTAGTTGGGTTCTTTTCAGTGCTGCTATTTCGATTATTCTAGGAGCCTTGATTATTTCGCAATGGCCTGCCACAGGGCTTTATATGCTGGGGCTTTTCTTAGGCATTGAGTTAATTTTTGCAGGCGTGGGATGGCTTGGACTTGGGCTCTCTGCCGAGAAGAAATAACCCCCCTTTTTACAGATTTTATCGAGAGCAAGCCGGGCCATTTGAGGTCCGGCTTTTTTTGTTGGTCGTTTTAAGATTTCAGCCACTCGGGGAGTGAAACCTTGACCTTGGAGCGAAGTCTTCCCAGTAGGCTGTAGAGTCCGAAGAAGGCGCGGTTCACATAGATTGTATCGGGAGAACCTCTTTGACCCTTCATGGTGCGAAGGTGGTCTGCCTTCCTGTTCTCCTCTCCCATGTCGTAGATGGACTTCAGGAATCCGGGATCCCCGAAGTCGAAGTTTCCTGCACGGAAGGGAAGAGCAAGCAAGTCAAGCCAGGTACTGCAGAGCGATGTGATCTGTGAGATTTCTTTTTGAGTATCACTCGGAATGATCACTTCCAGATCACGAAGAGCCTCCTCTAGGAGGATTGGATTACCCTGCAAGTTAGGATCCAGAAAACGAAACTGTTTCCGATAAAACTCGTGAGTGATCTGCTTCGTGCAACCGAAATCGAGCACGCAGAGTTTACCCTCCGAGACTAAAAAATTGCCGGGATGAGGATCGGCATGAAAGAGGTTCAGATCATGAACCTGATGACTGTAAAAATCCCAAAGAGCCTGACCGATCAGGTCTCGTTCTGATTGTGAAGCGTCGCCATCAGCGAATCTGTCGAGTTGTTGCCCGACGATCCACTCCATGCTGAGTATGTGCCGTGAGGAAAGTTCCGGGTGATACTTGGGAAAGCTGATGTTCTTTAGATGTGAAGAGGATGAGGAAAGATGGATCGAGCGCTCAAGTTCCAGGGTGTAATCGGTCTCTTCCAAGAGGCGCGACTCGACTTCGCGGAAGTACTGATCCACGTCTTTTTCTCGGAGACCCAGCACCCTCAAAGCGATTGGCTTCACGACGCGAAGATCGCTCTTGAGACTTTCAGCGACACCGGGGTACTGCACTTTGACAGCGTATTCCTTTCCTTTCAATGTAGCCTTGTGAACCTGACCGATAGAAGCTCCGTGTGCAGCCTCGCGCCCGAATGAGTCGAAGAGATCTAAAGGATCCTTGGCGAAATCCCGGCGAAAGGTCTTTACCACAAGCGGGTAGGAGAGAGGGGGGACGGAGTACTGGGCTTGCACAAACTGATCGGAATAGGCCCGGGGGAGAAGGTTGCGATCGATACTGAGCATCTGGGCCAGTTTTAGAGGGCCTCCCTTCAATTTGCTGAAGGTATCATAAATGGTGGAGGCGTTCTCCTCATCCAGTTGCCGTGCATGTTTTTTCGAGGAAGAATCGCTTCCTCTCGCCAAGGCTCGCCGCCCGTAATACTTCAGGTAGTTGATTCCAACCTTTGCCCCCGTTCCTCCAAGTGCAGCCATCCTGCTGATTGGGGTGCTTCGGATGGATTCTTGGGAGGACTTTCCTCCTGTGTTTGAGTTTTTTTTAGGCTCTTGGGGGATGCCTCTGTTTTTCAATGCTTTCTCCCGAAGTTCGTGATCTGTGGGATAAGGAAGCGGAGCAGATCGGCTGCTGAATCGATGACCTGGGTCCGAAGCAGATCAAAGGCAAACTCTACTGTCTTCTGGACAAAGGCATCGGTTTGTTCGAATCCATGGCTCTCGTCCTTGAGAAAATAACCAAGGACGCTTCGCCAATGAATGTAGAGAACTTCGGGGTAGAAGTTTCCAAGGGGGCCTCGCGATGCAATCTCCCCGCTCTCCATGCCATGGCCGATGAGTTCGGCTGCAAAATCCTTAAAGCTATCTTTTAAGCAATCAAGCCATGAGGGGTTGCAAAGAAGCGTGAGTTTGCCAAAACGTTGCTCAAGGAGTGAACGGTGTTTTAATCCCGCCTCGGAAAAGGCAAACAAGAATGCCAGATATTGTTGTTTTGCGGTGAAGCTCTTCCACTCTTTGCCGTTACTGACTGCCTTGATCAGATGATCCATCCACCCCTTCCAGAAATGTTTTTCTACGGCATCCATCGTTGGGAATTCCTTGTAAAAAGCTTCCTCTGATATTTTCAGGTGCTGACAAATCCGTCGGACCGATGCAGGGGGACGCCCACTCTCTTGCAGTTGATCCATGTAAGAGTGGATGATCTGATCACGAGTGGAGTCTTTGCGGCGGCTTGTGGTGGATTTCATACAACTGCAATGAATGCTCTCTTTCATTAATGCTGATTAATAGAAAGATCCAGACATCCCTTTGGTATCTTCTCGTATGCAGGTGATCCCCTTTCTTGACGATTGAGGTCCTGTTTCCCTAGCGTCGAGTGATCCGGATGATAACCCTTGGCAACATCTTACCCTTTAAGCGACTCCTTGTGTCGGGAGTTATTACGATGGTTTCACTTTGCCTGATACCTTTTCAGCTCCATGCCCAGTCTGAGGGGTTGGTGAAGTCCCAACCAGCCACCAATAATTTCACTCCGAAGGGGTTGAGTTCAGATCAGTTGGCCGCTGCGGATGCGTTGGTCGATGCCGGTGATACTGAGAACGCAATCAAAACCTACCGGTACATAGCCAAGAACTATCCCAAGAGCAAAGAAGCACCGACCGCTCAGTTCAAGCTGGCCAAACAACTCAAGAGCAAGGGAGAGTTTGAATCAGCCTTCAACGAATACCAGAACCTCCTGAAAAAGTATCCGGAGACTTCAAACTTTGAGGAGTCGGTTGCAGATCAGATCAACATCGCCAACAGCTATCTGAAAGGAATGAAGGTCAAATTCCTGGGAATCCCGATGGTGCCCTCGATGGAGAAGGCTGAAGAGATGTACACTTCAATCTTAAAGGTTTCGCCCTACAGTAAGCATGCAGGAATTATACAGTTCAATCTTGGCCTTGCCATGGAGAAGCAGGGGAAAGCCAAGGAAGCCATAGCCGAGTACCAAAAGGTGCTTAATAAATATCCGAATAGCCCAGCCTGCCACAGTGCCCAGTACCAGGTCGCCTATGTCTATCAGCGTCTCGGGATGACCGGAAAATCCCAAGATTTGTCAGCACTCAAGGAGGCTCAGAATAATTATCAGGACTTTCTTCTTCAGTACCCAAATAGTGAGAAGATCCAGCAAGCCGGTGAGAACATGAAAGCCATGCTGACAAAGGAATCCGCTGACACTCTCCGCGTTGCCCGCTTTTACGATTTCTCCAAAGATTTCAAGGCGGCCAGCATTTACTATAACGACGTGATCCGTCGATTCCCACAGAGTGCCGAAGCGACCGCTTCCAAGACGCGTCTTGATGAGTTGAAGGCCCTTTATGGCGAAGATTCACTCAGAACAGGACAGCAGCGTCCGGAAAATGCTGAACGTCTGGCCGAGCGTCGGCGACTGCAGGCTCAGGTTGAGACAACGGCTCTTGCCAATTATGACGCCCCCTCAAAAAAGGATGTGATGGGTGAGGAATCTCCGCTGCCTCAGCCCGAGATGAAGGCAAACATGCGTGACGCTGCTCCCATCCCGCTTCAAGAGCCTCCGGTTCTGCCCCCTCAGCAAAAAACCCCTCTTGCACCATGATGCCGAAAATTCCTGTTTTTCTTTTGATTCCGATTCTATTCGCTCTTCAAGGCTGCGGTTATCATGTCGGTGAGATTAAGCCTACCCCGATGCGACGCATCACCACGATCGCGGTAAATACCTTTAAGAATAAAACGCTTCTTCCGCGTCTTGAGTCACAGACTGCCGATGCTGTGGTAAAACAGTTCCAGCAGGATGGAACCTACCGGATTGAATCAACAGACCAGGCTGATGCCGTGGTTGAGGGAACCATTGTGAGCGTGGAACGCCTGCCGATGCGTGTTTTCTCCAGCAACGTTCTGCAAACATCGGAATTTGAGCTCACGCTCAAGGTTTCCTACCGAGTCATTGATCGGATCACAGGGGCTGTTCTGATGGAGGGAATTGCCATTGGTGTGACCCCTTTCTTCTCCGAGGGAGATCTTGTGAACTCAGACTTGGTCACCAACCAGAACATGAACTACCCTATTGCGGCGCAGAGAATGGCTGAAAAACTTGTTAGTAAAGTATCTGAGGGTTGGTGATCACGATTTTATGATTCTATAAAAATGAATGGTGAAAACCGTGATCACGGTGATCAATCAGTGTCACCGGACACGGAATGGCCTGATGATTCTCCTCTTCTGAATGAGGTCGCCTCATTTGAGGCTAAGGTAGGAGTGGATCGTTGCTTTCCCCTTCTCACGTTGGTATCCACTCCAATTGGTAACTTGGGTGATCTTACCCTGCGTGCTATCGAGGCTTTAAAGGTCTGCGATGTTGTCATCGCTGAGGACACCCGAAGGGCGGCAAACCTGCTCGGACATCTTAAGATCCGAAGACCGCTTGTCAGTTTTCACGAGCATAATGAAGAGAGGCGCCTACCCGAGTTGATAAGGCGCCTTAAAATTGGAGAACGCCTTGCGATGGTCACTGATGCAGGGACTCCCTCGGTGAGCGATCCTGGATATCGTCTGGTGAGGGCGTGTATTGATGAGAAGATTGCCTACACCGTTCTCCCAGGTCCAAGCGCGGTAGTCACTGCGATCGCTGGAAGTGGCCTACCACCTGTTCCTTTCGTTTTCGGGGGCTTTCTTCCTTCATCTGGATCTGGTCGTCGTGCTGAATTGCGCAGGGCAGCTTCTGCTGGGATGACCAGCCTCTACTTTGAGTCTCCCCACCGCCTTTCGGCATGTCTGTCCGATTTGGAAGTGATCGCCCCATCGGCCAGAGTATGTGTGGCGCGGGAACTTACAAAAATTCACGAGGAATATCGTCAGGGCACTCCTTCGGAACTTCACGCCTACTACCTTGTGAATCCAGCAAGGGGAGAGATCACGCTCGTATTCAATCCGAACGAAACGACTGTGAAAAAAAACTATTCTGAGAAAATGCCCATTCCTCGGAATTTGGCATAGCGTTCATCCAGGAGCTTCTTCATAGGGATCTCATGGAGTGTTGATAGTGCCGATGCGATTGATTCCGTAAGTGAAGCCGAGACGGCAAGGGCATCCCTGTGTGCTCCCCCTAGGGGTTCGGGAATGATCCCGTCAATAAGTCCGAATTCCTGAAGATCATCGGCTGTTAACCGCAGTGCTGCCGCTGCTTCAGGGGCATGTTTTCTGTGTTTCCAAAGGATGGCGGCACATCCCTCGGGAGAGATCACCGAGTAGTAGGCATTCTCCAGCATCAGAACACGGTCGGCCACGCCGATGCCGAGTGCTCCACCGCTTCCACCTTCACCGATCACGACAGCCACGATGGGTGTTTTTAGCAACATCATTTCACGAAGATTGACCGCGATGGCTTCTGCGATGTGCCTCTCTTCCGCTCCAACACCGGGATAGGCTCCTGGTGTATCGATGAAACAGACGATGGGAAGGGAGAATTTTTCTGCCATTCGCATAAGACGGAGCGCTTTGCGGTATCCCTCCGGATGTGGGCTCCCGAAGTTTCTAAGGACATTCTCCTTCACATTTCTCCCCTTCTGCTGACCGATGATGACACAACGATGCCCACCGATACGCCCGATGCCAGCTGGCATCGCCTTGTCATCACCAAAAAAACGATCTCCATGCAACTCCACAAAATCAGTCACGCAGGTGGAGACGTAATCAAGGAAATAGGGTCTGTTCGGATGACGTGCAATCTGCACGCGCTGCCATGGGGAGAGGTTACCATAGAGAGCGATTCTCTCCTTTTCCAGATCGGCTCGGGCAGCAAGCAGCAAGGTGTCTTCAGAGGGACGTTTTTCTGCTAACTCGGCCACACGACGTTCAAGATCGGCGATCGGAAGCTCAAAATCAAGGGGCTGGATATTCATTGGATAATAATAAGTTGTAACCGAAACGATTAGTGAATAACGACGACCGTATTGCGGGAAACAAGGGGGAAGATCTCAAGGATGTCCTCGGAGGCAAGCACGTATCCACTAGGAAACGGGAGAGGTGTGGATTGAGAGGTTGCTTGAGGGGAAGTGGATGCAATGGAGTCATTTGTCCCAGTATTCACTGCGACGGGAGTATTAGTTGAAGGGGGAGTAACTGCTGCCGGGGGGGGGGGGGGCGCTGGCTTGAAACCTACGATCGCTGGTGACTGGGCCAGCAAGATGACCCTTTCGCTTTGGGAATAGGATTTGTCTCCGAAGGCGACTCTTTTGCTCCCGGCGGTAGCGAGTTTATCGATTACCTTTGAGGTGACATTGGCTGATGTTTTGGGAGGCCTCGGAGAGGAGAGGAGGGAGTACGCCTTCAAGAAGGAGCCGTTATCAAGCAAGGTCAGTGTCTTGTTGGCGCGATCGATTTCTAATGAAATCTTAGGAGCAGGAATGATCAGTTGCTCCCCGATTTGCAGGTTGATGTTCGGAAGTTGGTTGGCTCTCTGGATCAGTTCTGCATTGGAATGATGTTTGGCTGCAATCTTTGCCAAAGAGTCACCTTTCACCACTGTATAACTGGTGGTCGATGGATTTCCGGAGGATTGGAACATCAATGCCATGTTTGCCGCTCCAAGCAGATTGAGGGCTTCAGGCAAAAGGGGGGATTGTTTGTTGGTGACGATCCAAGCGTTCCAGCCATCCCGAGCTGGGACTAGTTGTCCTGAGGATTGGAGAGCTTTAAGACGTTGGAATTCAGGGAGTCCTGGGTCCGGTGTTGCTGTTGGAGCTGGTACTCCTGCTTCAAGAGATTTTGCCCTTTTTTCCATTCTGGAGGGTTTGACGAAGAGCTCATATCCGAAGTATCCGGCGGATCCAAAGATGAGGAGGCCAAGGGTAAGAAGGGTAAGGAATCTGAAGGTTTTCATCGTTTAGTTAAGAGGTGTTAGAGTGTGTTAAAAGGTTAAATAAGGCCGCGGCGCTTCCATTCAGCAACATTCTCCCCGGCCGAGCGTTGGATGACATCCATGGTGAATTTCATGAGGCATACCTCCCAGGCATCATCGATTCCCTCGATCAATGCGGCCATCGGATCACTTTGTTTTTTAATCTCCTCTTCCATTCGCTGAACGGCTTCCTCCATAGGTTCCCTGAGGAGATGCTCGGAAAGATCGGTTTTTTTGAGGGAAAATCCGTAACGGAGAAAATGAAAATCTTTTTGGTCCTCGACCCATCCAGCAAAGTCTTGTGCTTTGTCCCCGAACCCTTCCAGAAGCAGCCTGCTGATATACTGGGGAGCAAGAATCCTGGGGCGCTCTGCATGGATCACTCCTTTGCGGATTCTTACGGAGCCGATTTCATCCATCGGTTCCGTGAGCAGACAGAATCGAAAACTAGTCTGTCCATAGGTCTCGATAGCTGAAGCAGGGGAAACCAGCACCTTCGTGTTTTCCAGGGCATAATTATAGTCATCGGCCTTAATCATCTTTCTCTCCCAACGATAGGAGGTCGTTGACCAAAGGTCAAAGATGGAAGGAATACTCTAACCCTGGATTTTTGCGTGCAAGCCCCATTTGACAGGCGTCCATTTTCCGTTTTGCATGAAAGAATGACACGTCTTATTCCCATTCTTTTTTTAATGCCGCTACTTCTGCTGGGGGGATGCAGCCAGTTGGCCCAACGTCAGGTTTATGATCAACCAGCCTACAGGCCCAAGGATCCCTCCAAGGTTGTGGTGAAGGTCTCTCTCGATAAGCAGATGGTCTATGTGATGGAGGGCACTAGGCCGCTTCTCGTCACGGCCTGCTGTGTAGGAATTCCTTCACACCCTACGCCCAAGGGCAATTTCTGCGTCACTCGTAAGGAACGCAACAAGCGTTCCGGTGCATACGGATTTTCTGTTTTGAAGGATGCTATCGTTCCTAGTGAAGCTGCCCAAGCCCATGGTCATTACGTCGGTTATCCGATGCCCTACTGGGTAGAATTTACTCCCGGGTACGGTTTTCATCTCGGCTGGGTCTGGCCTGTGCCCAAGAGCCACGGCTGCATTCGCCTTCATGCCAATGATGCTGGAAAGTTTTTTGCACTCGTTCATGAGGGGACCCCTATTAAGATTGCATCAATACAGCCTGAGGACTCAACGATCGGAGACAAGGCACCAAGACCAATGGATTATAACGATCCCGATCTTCCATCGGCCCTGCTGACAGCCCAGAAGTATTTTGAGCAAATCAAGCCGCCGGTGTTCTTCCAGTAACAGGATCGAGTGAGCAATCTTCCCGTGCCTGGTCCCAAAGTGAACCTCCGCACACCCGAGGTCATGCTGCGGGTACAGGAGCAGGTCGAGCGTCATTACCACAGTAGTCTTGTCGAGAGGGTTCGGTCTGATGGCTCCGTTCTGTTTGTGGGCAAGACAACTATCCGTTTGGCGAAGCAGTTTGGATTTTGTTACGGAGTCGAGAGGGCCATTGATCTTGCTTATGCTGCCCGCAAGGTCTTCCCAGAGGCCCGCCTCTTCCTTATCGGTGAGATCATTCACAACCCTGAAGTCAACAACCAGATCGCCTCCCTTGGGATCAGTAATCTACTCGATGGGAATGGACGTCCAAATGTCAGTGATCTTGGTCCGGATGATGTCGTGATCGTACCCGCATTCGGAGCTGAAGTTTCACTTCTTGAAGAGATCAAGAAACATGGTTGTCGGATTGTCGATACCACCTGTGGTGATGTCATGAGTGTCTGGAAGCGCGTCAGGCAGAATGCCGGTGAGAATGTTACCTCGATCATTCATGGAAAGTCCTCCCACGAGGAGACGCGGGCAACGGCTTCACGGGCCCTTGGTTCAGGTAGTGGACGTTACCTGATCGTTTTGAATCTCGAGGAGACGGCCTTTGTTTGTGATTACATTCTTGGCAGGGGAAGTCGCGAAGGGTTTCTTAAGCGGTTTGCAGGTAATTTCTCGGAGGGATTTGACCCGGATCTTCACCTGCATAGAATCGGTGTAGCCAATCAGACCACCATGCTGCGAGAGGAGACGGAATCTGTTCAGTGCATGCTTCGGGATGCGGTTCAGATTCGTGATGGATCGGGAGAGAATTTCCGTCTTTTCGACACCATTTGCGGGGCTACCCAAGATAGGCAGGATGCACTCAAAGAGCTTCTTCTGACACCACTCGACCTGCTCCTTGTGGTGGGAGGCTATAACAGTTCAAACACCACGCACCTTGCTGAGATGGGGGAGCAGAAAGCCCCCACCTACTTCATTCGGAATCAAGAGTGCCTTGAGTCACCAGATCTGATTCGGCACTTCGACCTCCATCTGAAGCAGGAGATAACATCCCATCAATCTTGGCTTCCTAGGACCGGGAGTGATGCCCGCATTGCCATTACCGCAGGAGCCTCATGTCCCAATAACCTTATCGAGGAAGTCATGCTAAGAGTGTTGAGTCTACGGGGAGAGCATCTGACTTTTTGAATCACTTATGTCTCGCGCAGGGACGCGGAGACGGAGAGGATTTGATGTGAGCGGATTTGTTTGTCTGAAAAAAAGAGCCAACAAAATCTTTTCATGATTATGACAGCTGAACAAATGAAGGCAGCAGAGGATGCTGCTTTCTGTAAAGGATCTACCCCTGCTGGCTTGATTGAGATCGCTGGTGAGGAAATTGCCAGTGTTATCCATCAATATTTTCCAAAGCCCTCTACCCTCGTCGTTTTTTGTGGCAAAGGTCACAACGGAGGAGATGCCCTTGTAGTTGCTCGCCATCTCGAAGTCCAAGGGTGGAATATTCTGATCCGCTTGACGACTTCAGTCGATGAGATGTCCCCATTGGCACGTGAGCATCTGGAATCCCTGGAACACTCTCAATGCATAAGCTCTCTCCCGCCCATTTTCGGACCCCTTGTCATTCTTGACGGCCTTCTTGGAATCGGAGCTGTTGGAGCTCCCAAGGGAATCATTGCTGACCAGATAATCGAGATGAATCACCTCCGTGTGAAATATGGAGGATTTACCGTGGCTGTCGATATCCCCTCCGGACTGGATGCCACTACAGGAGAAGTCTTCACCCCTTGCGTGCAATCTGATCTTACGGTGACAGTAGGAGGGGTGAAGTCAGGTCTGGTTGCCGATACCGCGACCCCCGTTGTTGGCAGGATTGCGCTGGTACCTCTTCCCGATCTCTTTTTTTCGGAAGGAGATCCTGCTTCCCTCATCACTCCAACGCAATTACGCCATCTCCTACCGATCCGTGACTTCGATACCTTTAAGGGAAGCTACGGACGGATTGGCATCCTTGCCGGATCGCTGGGTTATCTTGGTGCTGCGAGACTGGTCTCCTCGGCTTCAGTTCATGCAGGTGCTGGTCTTGTTACCCTCTATGCCTTGCCCGATTCCTACGAGATTTTAGCCGCCGCCTGTATTCCCGAGGTCATGGTGCACCGGATAGAAGCATACAGCGACGTTTTTATGGAGAAACTGGATGTGCTGGCACTCGGGCCAGGTCTTGGAGCAGCCTATCATGAAGAGTTGCGCTCAGTAGTCCGTGATGTTGCACACCCCTGTGTCGTGGATGCAGATGCGCTGAATGCAGTCTCAGCCGATACATCACTTCTTTCTCACTGTGTTGGCCCTCGTCTTTTAACTCCGCATCCCGGAGAAATGGAGCGCCTTTTTCCACGGATGGGACGATCGCGCCGTGATTGGGCGACGGAATTTGTAACATCTTATCCAGTTACCCTGCTGTTGAAGGGAGCGCGTACAATTATCGCAGAGCAGGGATGCCCGCCGGTATTCAACAGTACAGGCAACCCAGGCATGGGGAGTGGCGGGATGGGGGATGTCCTTACCGGCGTCTCTGCTGCGCTGATCGGTGGCGGACACTCTCCTCGGGATGCCGCGATGCTTGGTGCATGGATCTGCGGACGTGCCGCGGAAATAGCAGTCTTCAATGACCAAGACTCTCAGGAGTCCCTCGCTGCTTCTTCAGTGATCACCCATCTTGGAGAGGCTTTCTCCTCGCTCCGGAAAGCAGACTGCTGAAAAGAGCGGAGGAGATTCTCCCGTAGTGAAAACCTTTAATTACCCAGCTCCTTCAGTGCTTTCACCACAAGTCCGAGATGCTCAGCAGGCTTAACCTTTGGGATAATCGCAGCAATTCTCCCTTTGGCATCAATCACGAAAGTCGTGCGCTCTGTCCCCATGTACTTCTTTCCGTACATCGACTTCTCCACCCAGACACCATAGGCCACAACGATTGATTTATCGGTGTCGCTCAGCAGGGGGAAGGGGAGATCGAATTTTGCAATGAACTTCTCGTGAGACTTTTCGGAGTCGATGCTGACCCCGAAGAGATGCGCCCCGGTGGTCTTGATTGACTGCCACTCATCACGAATTCCGCAAGCCTGCGTGGTGCATCCCGGCGTGTCATCCTTGGGATAAAAGTAGAGGACGACTGCTTGTCCCAAAAGATCGGAGAGTTTTACGGGGGTGGCAACCCGGTATGTTCCCCCAACGGCTTGGGTTGAGAATGCGGGGGCTTTGTCGCCGACTTGGAGTGTGCTCATGAAATGGATGGATATATTTTAAGTTGAATCCAAAGGTTTAAGAGGATGAAAGGAATTGGGAAACAAGTGAATTGAGGGAAAACTGTCTGTAGGTTTCCTCACTACCGTCTTCATCACTTTTTACCCCTGTGAATGTTTGTCTTCGGATATAGGCGGAAGGAAACGGACTCTCCGGTCATCGCGAGGCAGGCGGATAGTGAAGAGGAGTCCATTTCCGGCAGCGCTGCGGAGTTCAATCTCACCGCCATGAGCCCTGACGATGCGTTGGACGACGAGGAGTCCGAGTCCGTTCCCATCTTTTCTTGTCGTGAAATAAGGTTGGAAGATTTTATCGGCCACCTTTGGGTCGATCCCACCGCCGTTATCACCGATGCTAACCCAGACGTGGGTGTCGTCACATCCGGTTGCCACACGCAGTTTTCCTTCCGTGCCCATGGCTTGAAAACTATTACGAATCACATTGTAAAGAGCCTGCCTGATCTGATCTCTGTCGACAGTTACCGGAGGGAGTTCTTTTGAGGGGAACAGTTCAACGGTGATTCCCCTGTCTTCGATTTCTGCTTTGAGAAATCCAACACATTCCAGGATCAGGGAATTGAAATCAGAGGGCTCGCTCTCTAAGGGGGAGGGACGGACCGCTTTAAGAAACTTTGAGATGATTTGATCAAGGCGTGCCACCTCGCCCCTGGCTATCCCCACCGATTTTCGGATCTCTTCGAGATTCTCGGTTTTTCCTCCAGATTTGTTCAGACGGCGCTCCATTAATTGAAGCTGGATGTCTAGCGAATTGAGCGGATTGCCGATCTCATGGGCCACGCCTGCAGCCAGTAATGTCACTGCAGAGAAGCGCTCGCTCTCGATCGTCTCCTGCTTCTCTCGGCGCTCCTCCGTGATGTCCCTGAGGATGATGGCTCTTCCGACAAGTTCCTGCCGGGAAATCTCCTTCTCATCGCTCATCAGCGGTGTGATGTAAAAATTCAGAAAGCGACGTTCGGGATAAAAGACTTCCAGGTCGCGACTCATGATGTCCCCTGAGGAGGTGACGGAATTCATATCCAGCCCGGGAATCGACTTGGAAAGTGGGACGCCGATATGTTCCGCCCCGGTTACTCCAAAGAAGGAACAAGCCGCCTTGTTCATGTAGATGATCCTGTCCTGAGGATCGGTCACAATCACTCCCTCGAGGATTGCGTTGAAGATCGTCTCCAAGAATCCCTTCTCTCTGGAAAGAAGCTGAAGGTAATGACCGATATCACCCGGTTCGACGAAACGGATCCGCTCGACTAGTTTGTCGATAAATCCACGGTTCATGGGTGATGTGGCTGGCTAGACCTGAACTAGGGACTCGAGTTCGTTCACCCTGCGTGAGAAGAGGTCTAGGGCCGCATTCACAGGTGCAGGGGTGCGCATATCGACTCCTGCTTCAGCAAGCGTTTCAATTGGGAACTTGCTTCCCCCGCTCTTCAGGAAACCGAAGTAATGTGACGTCTCTCCAGTCGTGAGGACCTGTGCAGCCAGAGTTGTCGCTGCGGAGATGCCGGTTGCGTACTTGTAGACATAAAAAGCGCTGTAGAAGTGGGGAATGCGGAGGCACTCAAGTTCCAGCACGTCGTCGATCACAACCCCCTCTCCGAAGTAGGTATCGAGAAGTCCCCGATAGATGTGGCGGAAGCTCTCCAGCGTCAGGGCCGCCCCCGATTCCTCTGCTGCATGGATCAACTTTTCGAACTCGGCAAACATCGTCTGCCTGAATAGTGTCCCCCTGAGATCATCAATCTGACGATTGATCAGGTAGGCCTTCATGGCTCGGTCTGTCGTGGTGGCGAGAAGGTGCTCTGTGAGTAGGATCTCATTGAATGTCGAGGCAACCTCGGCTAGGAAGATTGGATAGTGGTAGTTCTGGAAGTTCTGACTCCCCCGCGCATACCAGGTATGCATTGAGTGACCCGCCTCATGGGCTAAGGTGTAGATGTCTGAAAAGACATCCGCCTTGTAGTTCATGAGAATATAGGGTGGGCCCCCATAGGTACCGTAGGAGAAGGCTCCACTCCGCTTTCCTTTGTTCTCGTAGCGGTCGCACCAGCGCTCTTGCTTCAGACCTCGGGAGAGGATGTCCGTGTATTCGTCACCAAGAGGGTGCAGTGAATCAAGAACCTTGACGATCGCCTCATTGAAGGAGACATCGCTCTGTACTGCTCCCACGAGGGGAGCATAGGTGTCGTAAACGTGAAGTTCAGGAAGATTGAAGACCCGCTTGCGTAGCGCATAGTAGCGGTGCAGATCGGGCAGACGTTTACGGACAGCCCCGATCAGTTTATCATAAACCGTGACGGGAACGTTGTCGGGAAATAGTGAAGCCTCAAGTGCCGAGGGATAGTTCCTCGCCTTGGCCAGAAAGACATCCCCCTTTACGGAACTGGCGAGCGAGCTGGCCAGGGTGAATCGGTGCGCGTCGAATTCCGTGTAGAAACTCGTGAAGGCACACTTGCGGACCTCATGGTCGGGTCGTTGAAGCAGGGAGGAAAAACTGTTCTGAGTCAGCTCAATATCACGCCCCCGGTCATCCCTGACTGATCCAAAGGTCATGTCGACATTCGTCAACTGGGAGAAGGTTTCGTGATGTCCCGAGACCGCCGGCATCGCGAGGGAAAGGAGACGTTCCTCCTTGTTACTCAGGATGTGCGGCTTCAAACGTCTCAGCCGCTGGAGTGAGATCTGCCAATCGGAAAGTATCGGATCCTCCAGAAACCGGATAAAGGTATCGTCCGGGATCTCCTGTATCTCAGGTGCCACCCAGGAGCAGGCTTCGCTGATTTTTGCGCCTAGAGAGGAGAGGCGGCCGTCACGATCAAGAGATTGGGCGTTGGAGCTGTCCTCTGAAAGGCGTAGTCCGGCATACTGACTGAGGCGTTCGATGGAGTAGTCGAGCGTCTTCTCAAACTCCATGACGCGAGCGAGATCAGCAGCACTCTTTCCAAGAGAGCCCCGGAACCCAGACACTTCCTCGTAACGGGAGGAGAGCACGACGAACTCCGTTTCCCACGCGGCGTCATCGGGGAAAATCGGGCTGAGATCCCAGGTGTCTGCCACGGGGACATCCGCACGATATTTGAGGGTGGAGGCATTTGCCTCAGCTGAAATATCCGCGATCAGAGAGATGCTGCTGATGGGGCGGCCTGCCACTCTTTGTATGTGCATTATTTCTGAGACTTACCCTGGGAAGCCACAGCGGCAGCCGCGGCTGCAATCGCCTCGGTATCACCGAGGTAGTAGTGGCGGATCGGCTTGAGATTGTCATCCAGCTCATAAACAAGGGGGATGCCTGTTGGTATATTCAATGCCAACACCTCCTCCTCGGAGAGGTTGTCGAGGTACTTGACCATAGCTCGCAGGGTGTTTCCATGAGCGGTGACCAGTACCTTCTCTCCACGACTGACTGCCGGTGCGATCTCTTCGTGCCAGTAGGGAAGGACACGATCCACCGTATCCTTAAGACACTCGGTGAGGGGAAGTTGGGCCTCTGGGACATCCTTGTAACGTGGATCGTGACCGGGCCAGCGCTCATCGCTCTTCTCTAGGGCTGGTGGCGGCACATCATAACTGCGACGCCAGATTAACACCTGATCGTCTCCGAACTTGGATGTAGTCTCACCCTTATTAAGACCTTGAAGAGAGCCGTAGTGACGCTCGTTCAGGCGCCAAGAGCGTTCGATCGGGATCCAGAGCTGGTTAAGTTCGTCCAGAATTATCCAATTGGTGCGTAGGGCACGCTTTAGGACGGAGACAAACGAACGGTCAAAGCTGTACCCCTCTTTCTTGAGGAGTTCACCGGCAGCCTTTGCCTCACGGAGACCCTTTTCATTCAAATCAACATCAGTCCAACCGGTGAAGCGGTTT
>Ga0114959_10000779_pt1 | contig 29919 bp, 24 predicted proteins | sample C_130625_EF_Meta_FD_87317 | JGI IMG/M metagenome (GOLD analysis project Ga0114959, IMG submission 87317) | Freshwater microbial communities from Lake Croche, Canada to study carbon cycling - C_130625_EF_MetaG | ecosystem: Environmental > Aquatic > Freshwater > Lake | place: Lake Croche, Canada... | reverse complement strand
GCCCACCTTGACTTTGTACAAGGGCGGTTGCGCAATATAGATGTGGCCTCGCTCGACCAATTCGGGCATTTGACGATAGAAAAAGGTAAGCAGCAAGGTGCGAATGTGTGCACCGTCCACATCGGCATCGGTCATGATGATGATGCGGTGGTAACGCAGTTTGTCGATATTGAAGTCGTCTGTCCCAGACTTACCCGACTCGGCGCTTACTTTGCCAATACCGGTGCCAAGCGCAGTGATGAGCGTCAAGATTTCATTGCTGGTCAGCAACTTTTCATAACGCGCTTTTTCCACATTCAAAATTTTTCCACGCAAGGGCAAGATAGCTTGAAACTTTCGGTCGCGCCCTTGCTTGGCTGAACCACCGGCAGAGTCGCCCTCGACGATGTAAATTTCGCACAAGGCTGGGTCTTTTTCTTGGCAATCGGCCAACTTGCCGGGCAATCCCATGCCATCGAGCACGCCTTTGCGCCGCGTCATCTCACGCGCTTTGCGCGCCGCCTCACGAGCACGGGCCGCGTCAATGATTTTGCCGCAAATGATCTTCGCGTCATTCGGCCGCTCTTGCAAATAGTCCCCCAGCACCTTGCCCACAATGTCTTCAACAGGTGCGCGAACCTCGCTAGACACCAGCTTGTCTTTGGTTTGGCTGCTGAACTTGGGCTCAGGCACTTTCACCGATAAGACGCAGCACAAGCCTTCGCGCATATCGTCGCCGGTCACTTCAACTTTGGCTTTTTTAGCGAACTCGTGTTCTTCAATGTATTTGTTGATCACCCGAGTCATCGCTGCGCGAAGACCGGTTAAGTGGGTACCGCCATCGCGCTGAGGAATGTTGTTGGTAAAACACAGCACGCTCTCGTTGTAGCCATCGTTCCATTGCATGGCAACTTCAACGCCAATGTGCGTGCCTGGAATGCCACCGTAGGTTTCAGCAGGCCGCTCGCCTTCGGCATAAAAAGCGTTGGGATGGAGAATTTTTTTGCCCGCATTGATGAACTGAACAAAACCCGCCACACCACCAGCACCAGAGTAATCATCGTTTTTACCAGTACGCTCATCCATCAAACGGATACGCACGCCATTGTTCAAATAGCTGAGTTCGCGCAATCGCTTGCTTAAGATTTCGTAATGAAAATCATGGTTTTGCGTAAATATGTCTGTATCGGGTAAAAAATGCACCTCAGTGCCACGCTTATCGGTTTCACCCGTTATGCGCATGGGTGAAACTTCAACGCCATCAACCAACTCGACCAAGCGGTTTTGCACAAAACCTTTGGCAAACTCAATCGTGTGAACCTTGCCATCGCGACGCACGACCAAACGCAACCATTTGGACAAAGCGTTCACACAAGAAACACCTACGCCATGCAAGCCGCCCGATACCTTGTAGCTGTTTTGGTTGAACTTGCCGCCTGCGTGCAGTTCAGTCAGTGCAATTTCTGAGGCACTGCGCTTGGGCTCCTGCTTGTCATCCATCTTCACGCCCGTGGGGATGCCACGACCGTTATCTGTGACGCTGATGGAGTTGTCTGAATGGATAGTCACCACAATGTCATCGCAATGACCGGCCAATGCCTCGTCAATCGAGTTGTCCACCACTTCAAACACCAAATGGTGCAAGCCCGTTCCATCCGAGGTGTCGCCAATGTACATGCCTGGGCGTTTACGAACTGCCTCCAGACCCTCAAGGATTTGAATGGCATTTTCGCCATAGGATTGGTCGCCAACAACCATTTCTGGCTTTGGAGCATCTTCGGGTAATTCTTGTGTGGGATTCATAACTCAATTCACAGTGCAGAACGCACAAAAAACAAACAACACTAAATGCGCATCGGCATCACAACGTACTTGAAATTAGGGTTTTCAGCCATGGTGACCAATACCGAACTGTTGGAGTCCGCCAAATCCATGCGAACCATGTCTTGCGACATATTGGTTAAGACATCAATCAAATAAGTGACGTTAAAACCAATTTCTATGCTGTCACCCACATAATCGATTTCAATTTCATCTATCGCTTCTTCTTGCTCAGCATTGCTTGCCGCCACACGCAACATACCCGTGTCTAAGTTGATTCGAACACCTTTGAATTTATCGCTGGTCAAGATAGCTGTTCTTTGCAAAGTACTGAGCAAACTGGCGCGACCCAAGGTCACTGCATTTTTATGGTTTTTTGGGATGACACGGTTGTAATCTGGAAACTTTCCTTCAACCAACTTGGTTACAAATTCTTTGCCTTCAAACTTGAATTTGGCTTGGTTATTGGCAAATTGCATGTCGATCATGCCTTCTTTATCACTGAGTAAACGCAACAATTCAAGCACGGTTTTGCGCGGCAAAATGACTTCTTGCTTAGGCACTTCAACATCTAAAGTAGCGGACGTATGAGCCAAACGATGCCCGTCCGTTGCAACCAAACTGAGTTGTTTACCCTCTGCGACAAACAAAATACCATTAAGGTAATAACGAATATCGTGAACCGCCATGGCAAAAGAAACCTGATGCAATAAGTCTTTGAGGGTCTTTTGCGGAATACTGAACATATGCCCAAAGTTGGCAGACTCTTGCACCAAAGGAAAGTCTTCTGCTGGCAAGGTTTGCAAAGTAAATTTACTTTTGCCACTTTTAAGGACCAATTTGTTTTGCTGTGACTCTAAGCTGACCGTTTGATCGCTGGGCATGGACCGCAAAATATCCATCAATTTACGCGCGCCAACAGTCGTCGTGAAATTAGCGCTGTCTCCACCTAAATCGGCTTCAGTGCGAATTTGAATTTCTAAATCACTGCTGGTGAGTTGAACCGCTTTAGGCGTCTTTTGGATCATCACATTGGCCAAAATTGGCAAGGTGTGACGTCTCTCAACAATACCCACCACAGATTGCAAAGCTGCAACTATGTTTTCTTGACTCGCTTTCAAAACAATCATGTCTTCCTCTTCTTTAATGTCTTTATATTTCAATAGTAGTAGTAGATAAGGGGCGGCATCATCTGTGGAAAAGCGTATTTTCTACTTTTATTTCAATAACTTGATGACCTTCAACCCTTGTGTGGAACAGGCACTGAGCTTGCAAGCCCAATGGGGATAACTTTTTAAACTCACCTTGGCCTGTGGATAACCCAAGGTTTATCCTAAAACTATGCACAGGGTTTATAAGATAAGCCATAGGTATTATCCTTTAAGTGTTTGCTCAAGCACATGTAACTGCTGATTAAGCTCACTTAGCGTTTGTCGCTCAGCTGAAATTTTTCGAACGGCATGTAAAACAGTGGTGTGGTCGCGGCCACCAAACAATTCACCTATTTCTGGCAAGCTTTTTTGGGTAAGTTCTTTGGCTAAGTACATGGCAATTTGGCGCGGTCTGGCAATAGAGGCAGGCCGCTTCTTGGAATACATATCAGCGATTTTGATTTTGTAATAGTCTGCCACGGTTTTTTGGATGTTTTCGACCGAAATTTGGCGGTTCTGAATAGACAACAGGTCGCGCAAGGCATCTCTGGCCAACTGAATAGAGACTTCCTTTTGGTTGAACCGGGAGTAGGCCAAGATTTTGCGCAAAGCACCTTCCAACTCACGTACATTGGAGCGAACGTTTTTAGCCACAAAAAACGCCACTTCTTCTGGCATGTCGGCGCTTTCGCTTCGCGCTTTGGCAATCAAAATAGCCACCCGCATCTCAAGTTCTGGCGGTTCGATAGCGACGGTTAAGCCTGAATCAAAACGCGACACTAGGCGCTCATGAATATCAGCCAAGCCTTTGGGATAGGTGTCACTCGTCATCACGATATGTGATTTTTTGGTGAGCAGCGCCTCAAAGGCGTTGAAAAACTCTTCTTGTGTGCGGTCTTTATTAGCAAAAAACTGAACATCATCAATCAGCAACAAATCCAAAGAATGGTAATACTGCTTGAATTCATCGAAGGTTTTACGTTGGTAGGCCTTCACAACGTCAGACACAAACTGTTCTGCATGGATGTACAAAACCTTGGCGTCCGGGCGGTTTAACAGCAATTGGTTACCTACTGCATGCATCAAATGGGTTTTACCTAAACCCACGCCACCATAAATAAACAAGGGGTTGTAGAGTTGTCCAGGCACATTGGCCACATGCATAGCCGCGGCGCGGGCCATGCGGTTTGCTGTGCCTTCGACCAAATTATCAAAACAAAGACTGGTGTTGATGCGGTTCTTGAACCCATTTAAAACCGTGTCGTTGGTCGAAGCAGACGATATGTCGGCAAAATCTTCCGACATAGTCAGGACACGCGGCGGCGCTGTGCGCGGCGGTGTTTCTTTGGCCGCAAGTAAAAAATCAATTTTTATCGCTTGCCCATATAACTGCTGCAAAAGCGCTGACAAACGGCCCGCATACTGAGCGCGAATCCAATCCAATTTAAACCGATTGGCCACCTCAATGTGAATACATGAGAAGTCATCGGACATGCTGGCGTTAAGCGGCTTTATCCATGTATTGAACTGTTGCTCCGGCAATTCCTGAGCTAATTGATCGACGCAAGCCTGCCATAGCGTCTGGCCAGCGTCGGGTAAATTGTCAGGCGATGGATTCGTTGGAGGAGGCGCGTTCACGAGATAAGTAATTTGTGGATAAGCTTTATTTTATGCGCTTGGCAAACAACTTTATCAAAAATTTATCCACAGGCGCAAATAAATAAATCAACAAACCCATGCTTCCTAACCTCTTGCGCGAAGAAAACTTGGTACAAGCCCAGCAATTGAAGGATAATGCAAGGTTTCCTCGATGCATTTAGTGAATTCAAATGAAACGCACATACCAACCCTCTAAAACACGACGCGCTCGCACCCATGGCTTCTTGGTGCGCATGAAAACACGTGGAGGACGCGCTGTTATCAATGCGCGTCGCGCCAAAGGCCGTAAACGTCTGGCTGTATAAGCACTTGTTTCTTTGTGACAGCGCCACTTGCCCCGTCTCGTGGACAAATTGACACTGCGCGCAGAATTTGAGTCCGTGATGGCCGCGGGCGTGGTCGCACGCACCCCGCATTTCGCCTTGCACCAGCAAAACAACACAAGCACCAGCCGAATTGGCGCGGTGGTACCCAAGCGCTGGGCCCGTAAAGCCGTAACACGAAATCTGATTAAGCGGCAAATTTACGCCATGAGCCGAGAAGAATGGACGCTTTTGCCCGATGCAGACCGCGTGATTCGTTTGCGTAAAAACTTTGACGCTAAACGCTTTGTCAGTGCGAGTTCTGTTCATTTACGCCTAGCGGTACGAACCGAACTGCACCAACTGCTGCAAAACAGTGTGGCGCCATGATTCAGCAAATCTTGGTTTTTCTGGTGAAAGGCTATCGATTGATGCTGAGCCCTTGGCTGGGCTCGTCTTGCCGTTTCACCCCAACCTGTTCAGCATATGCCCTAGAAGCTTTAAACACCTTCGGCGCAGCCAAGGGCAGTTATTTAACGTTGCGGCGCTTATCGCGCTGCCATCCTTGGTGTGAAGGGGGTCATGATCCTCTGATTAAAACCCCAACGCTTGCCCACCAAGGCCTTACCTCTCACCGATCTCCGACCTCGATTGCAAACACGCCATGAACGATATTCGCCGCACCATTCTTTGGGTTGTATTTGGTTTTTCATTGGTCATGTTGTGGGACCAATGGCAGGTGCATAACGGGAAACGCCCCACCTTTTTTCCAAGCACCAACCCACCGGCCGTGAGCGCGGTAACAACAACGCAAAACGCGACCCAAAGTGCGACACCCAGCGCTGCACCTGCCGATGCGCTATCAAGCTTGCCTCAAGACAGTGCCGTTGTTGCGTCAAATCAATCACAAAATGAAACAGTTGAAGTTCAAACCGATGTTTTGAAGTTGAGCTTTGACACGCGAGGCGCCAGTTTGACGCGGGTCGAATTACTCAAACACCAAGACGCTCATCACCCTGGCAGCAATGTGCTGCTGATGGATAGCTCTAAAGAGCGCATGTATTTGGCGCAAACCGGTTTGGTGGGCGGCCCGGCGGGAGCCAGTTGGCCCACCCATAAAACGCCTATGCGACTCATGAGCGCCCCCGCCTTCAAGGCTGGCGAAGACAATTTGTCGCTACGTTTTGAATCAGACCTCACAGGCGGCGTCAAGCTGATCAAAACCTACACAGTGAACAAGAGCAGCTATTTGTTGTTGGTTCAACATGACATCGTGAATCAGTCAGGGCAAACCATCTCTCCTCAGCTGTATGTACAGCTTGTGCGTGACGGTAACAAGCCCGAGGGGGAGTCATCTTTTTACTCAACCTTCACCGGGCCTGCGGTTTACACCAGTGCAAAAAAATACCAGAAAGTTGAATTTGCAGACATTGAGAAAAACAAAGCCGATTTTGAAAAGAAATCCGAATTAGGCTATGTGGCCATGGTGCAGCATTACTTTGCCTCGGCATGGATGGTGGACGATGGACAAGCACGTGATCTTTATGCAAGAAAAATCGATAACAACCTGTATTCCGTTGGCATGGTGGTGCCTCTGCCGGCACAGGCCAACGAAAGCAAGCAAACACACCAGGTCAAACTGTTTGTCGGACCCCAAGAAGAGAAAACATTGGAGGGTATTTATCCAGGTCTTGAACTAGTGAAAGACTATGGGTGGCTCACTATCTTGTCTAAACCCCTGTATTGGTTGCTCTACGAGTTGAACAAGCTAATTGGCAACTGGGGTTGGTCGATTGTTGCCTTGGTCGTGTTGCTCAAGCTTGCTTTTTATTGGTTGAACTCGCAAGCGTACAAAAGCATGGGCAAGATGAAAGCCATCAATCCCAAAATCATGGAAATGCGTGAACGGCTGAAAGACAACCCGCAGCAAATGCAAACCGAAATGATGAAAATCTACCGCGAAGAAAAGGTCAATCCCTTGGGTGGATGTTTACCTATAGCGGTTCAAATCCCATTTTTTATTGCGCTTTACTGGGTATTGCTTTCATCGGTTGAAATGCGCAACGCACCGTGGGTGGGTTGGATACACGACTTGGCAGCACCAGACCCTTGGTTTGTATTGCCACTGCTCATGACGGCTACCTCGCTGCTACAAACTTGGCTCAACCCTACCCCTCCAGATCCGGTTCAAGCCAAGATGATGTGGATCATGCCTTTGGCTTTCAGCGTCATGTTTTTCTTTTTCCCTGCCGGCTTGGTTCTGTATTGGTTATCCAACAATATATTGTCAATTGCCCAGCAGTGGATGATTAACAAACAGCTCGGCGTTATAAATTAAGCAATGCTGAGTGAGCGCGATGCACCCATCATCGCCATTGCCACTGCACCTGGCAAGGGCGCGGTGGGTGTGCTTCGCATCAGCGGCAAAAATTTGCAGGGCTACGCTAACGCGCTGTGTCAACAAACGCTAGAACCCAGACACGCGCATCTCATCTCACTGAAAGATGAACAAGGGCAAGTTATAGATCAAGTCTTGGCTTTGTTTTTTCCAAGCCCACATAGCTACACCGGCGAAGATGTTTTAGAGCTTCAAGGCCATGGTGGGCCCGTGGTTTTGTCTATGTTGCTCGAGCGATGTCTGGCGTTTGCCGAGCAAGGGCCACAGCCCTTGCCGGGCTTACGGCGCGCCATGCCAGGGGAATTTACCCAACGTGCATTCTTAAATCAAAAAATGGACTTGGCACAAGCAGAAGCCGTTGCCGATCTGATTGACGCACAAACCCAAGCAGCTGTTCGTGGCGCGGGTCGCTCATTGGCGGGCGAGTTTTCACAGCAGGTTGAAGACATTCAAGAACAACTGCTGCGCTTGCGTGTATTGGTAGAAGCCAGTTTGGATTTTCCAGAAGAAGACATCGACTTTGTCACGCAAGCGGATGTGGGTGGACAACTTGCGCGTATCACCCAAAAGCTGCGCTTGTTGTGCGACAAAGCACAGCAAGGCGCATTGCTTCGTGATGGCATGAAGTTGGTGATAGCAGGTCAACCCAATGCGGGCAAAAGCTCGCTGTTAAATGCTTTAACCCGTCAGGATGTAGCCATCGTGACCCCAGTAGCCGGCACCACGCGAGATGTGCTGACACATGAGATAGCCATTGAGGGCGTACCTGTGCATGTGGTCGACACCGCCGGTTTGCGAGAAGGAGAAAACCTCGACGAGGTCGAAGTCCTAGGAATTGACCGTGCATGGGCGCAAGTGGGCGATGCGGATGTGGTGGTGCTATTGCACGATTTGGCACGTCAAAATGACAATGCTTATGTTCAGTTACAAAACGACTTAGCAGCCCTAGTTATGAAGCGCAAACATGCAAGCAGCGTGGTTTTGCATGTTTTCAACAAAGTAGATATTGGCAATCAAAACCCCCCACTCTCAGAGCATAAAGGAATTTTCATTTCCGCCAAAACTGGCGAGGGCTTGCAAGAATTGAAAAAACACTTATTACGAAGCGTCGGCTGGCAAGCCAGTCACCAAGAGGGCGTGTTTTCAGCACGAGCCAGACACGTGAAAGCCTTGGAAAAAGTCCAACTTCATACAGTACAAGCCTTGGGTTGCTTAGAACAAGCCCCACCCGCACTGGACCTCTTGGCAGAAGAATTGCGCTGTGCGCAGGTGCAGCTTTCAGCCCTGACCGGTACAAAGACTGCCGACGACTTGCTGGGAGAAATCTTTTCAAATTTTTGTATCGGTAAATAAGGCGCAGCATAATGAACCCTATGAATGAGTTAACCACCGAGCAGACCAAAAAAACCTTGGCTTTAGCTGCAAAAACGCTGTCCATAGAGGCTGATGCCATATTGGCTTTGAAGACGCGCCTTGGACCCGAATTTGTAAAGGCGGTGCAATCTTTCCTGTCTGTACGTGGCCGTGTGGTGGTCATGGGCATGGGAAAGAGTGGGCATATAGGCAGAAAAATTGCAGCTACTTTGGCGTCAACGGGAACGCCTGCATTTTTTGTGCACCCGGGTGAAGCTAGCCATGGCGATTTAGGCATGGTCACCGTTGATGATGTTGTGCTCGCTCTCTCAAACAGTGGAGAGAGCGAAGAGTTGTCAGCCATTTTGCCCATGATCAAGCGGCAAGGCACGGTCTTGATCGCAATCACGGGCAACACACAGTCAACGCTTGCACAACACGCCCATATCGTGCTCAGCAGCGCTGTCGACAAAGAAGCGTGTCCCCTGAATTTGACGCCGACGGCCAGCACCACAGCGCAATTGGCTATGGGTGACGCATTGGCTGTAGCAGTTATGGATGCAAGAGGCTTCAGCCCAACAGACTTTGCGCGCTCGCATCCGGGGGGTAGCTTGGGTCGGCGACTGCTAACCCACGTCTCGGATGTGATGCGATCAGCAGACGCTGCGCCCAGTGTGACGCCGCTTACCAGCTTTTCGGATTTGATGCGCGAGATGAGCCAAAAAGGTCTGGGAACCTCAGCCATCGTGGACGAGACGGGCTTGCTTTTAGGCGTTTTCACTGATGGCGACTTGCGCCGCTTGATTGAAAAAGGCGTTGACGCACGTTCTTTATTGGCAAAAGATGTAATGAACCCCCATCCCGTCACCATACACGCCCATGCTTTGGCTGCCCAAGCCGCCCAACTCATGGAAGAAAAGCGCATCACCAGTCTTTTGGTTGTCGATCAGCAACAACGTTTGTGTGGCGCACTCAACAGCAATGACTTGATGCGGGCCAAGGTGATTTGATGTCGCTGCTGACGTTTTTAACACAAGAAACTCTCCTCAAAGCGCGCGCAGTCAAGTTGCTGATATTGGACGTTGATGGCGTTTTGACAGACGGCGGCTTGACTTACAGCGAACAAGGAGAACAAACCAAACGCTTCAATACATTAGATGGCCATGGTTTGAAGCTGCTTGAGGCTATGGGCATTCAAGTGGCTATTGTTTCGGGTCGTGACAGCGCTGCTTTGCGTCAACGCTTGTCAGATTTAGGCGTCGTTCACGTGTTTGCTGGCGTGCATAACAAGAAAGAGGCGGCGGACATTTTGTTGAAAACTCTTGGGCTTGATTGGACGCAAGTAGCTGCCATGGGGGATGATTGGCCAGATTTAGCCATGTTGCTGCCTGCCGCTTTTTCTTGTGCGCCGCCCCAAGCGCATGCCGAGGTTTTGTCTCGCGTTGACTGGGTCACCAGCAAAGCTGCAGGCCATGGTGCGGTTCGTGAGTTGTGCGACTTGTTGTTGCAAGCTGGTGGGGCCTATGAAGAAGCCTTGAAAGAGGCGTTATTGTGAACAGTTTGCCTCGACTGCCTACGCCACCTCCAGTAAACGAGTGGCGAAAGCGATGGGAGCAAATCGGGACACTGATGCCCATGGTGTTGCTGGCGGCTTTGCTCTGGGGCAGTGTTTGGTTGCTGCGCAATGCACCTCAGGCTTTGCTGGACACGCCCCTTACCAAACCATCCCATGAACCCGATTACTTTGCACACGAATTCACTTTGAAGACCTATTCTTTGCAAGGAGAGTTGAAGTCTTTTTTGCAAGGTCGCGCTTCCGAGCATTACCCCGATACCTTGACCAACTACATTGAGCTGCCCATGGTTCATTCGGTGTCGCTTTCAGGGCGGGTCACCACCGCTGTTGCAAAGCAATCCTTGTCTAATGAAGATGGTTCTGAAATACAACTCATGGGTAAAGCCGTGGTCCACAAGCAGGGCGTGCTAAACCAAGACCCCGACATAACACTGCGCAGCGAATTCATTCATTTATTTGCCAATACTGACAAGGTGGTCACTTATGCACCCGTCAAAATTGAGCGTGGCGAAAACCGCTTCGAGGGTCAAAACCTTCAAGCAGATAACCTCAATCAGCATTTTGTCTTGCGGGGACAAGTTAAAGCTTTATTGGTTCCCGCCAAACGCCCATAAAAAAAGGACTTGATAAATCAAGTCCTTTTGCTTTGAAGGATAGCTAAAAAGCTGCGATCAATAATCGTTGCGACCGGATGAACCGTTGTTTTGACGTGCACCACCGCCGCCATAAGGACTGCGGAAATTGCCGTCATTACCGCCAGCGCCTGCGCCTTCACGACGACCACCGCCACCGTAACCGCCGCCACCACCTTCACGACGACCGCCGCCACCACCACCGTAGCCGCCACCGCCACCTTCGCGGCCACCACCACCATAACCGCCGCCACCGCCGCCTTCACGGCCACCACCACCGTAGCCGCCACCACCACCACCACCATAGCCGCCACCACCACCACCACCACCACCGTAGCCGCCACCGCCGCTACGGGGAGCGCGAGGCTCCATGGGCCGGGCTTCGTTGACCACCAGGCTTCGACCGCCTAGGGGTGCGCCATTCATGCCAGTGATGGCTGCTTGAGCTTCCGCATCGTTGGCCATTTCAACAAAACCAAAGCCTTTGGAGCGACCTGTGTCACGCTCCATCATGACCTTGGCGCTGGTGACAGTGCCAAATTGACCAAAAGATTGTTCCAAGTCGCCATCGCGCACGGAATATGGCAGATTGCCGACGTACAGTTTGTTACCCATTCAGGGACTCCATAAAAACAAATAAAAAAGCGAAGTAGTCCCGAATGCATCTGTCCACAAAAGTCTAGAAGCGAAACTAAGCCATCACCCACAAGCTGCACATGCGCCCACACGCATTACACAGTCCAAACCATTATGAAACAGATTTTGTGAAGAAAAACAAGTGTTTATCCTGAACATGAGAGATAAAGGTACAAAAAACCACAAAAACTACCAACTCACCTCGCGCTCGGGGCTGGCGTTGATCTTGTGAATCGTCAAATCAGCGCCTTCAAACTCCTCTTCTTGGCTTAACCGCAGACCCACGGTAATTTTCAGTAAACCGTAAAGCAAGGTGGAAGTTACTAGAGCCCAAGCAATAGCAACCAGGGTTCCAAGCAATTGGGCCCAAATATTGACACCGCCTAGGCCGCCTAAAGCAGGCAAACCAAAAACGCCTGCAGCAATTCCGCCCCAAGTTCCACACAGACCATGCAGCGGCCAAACGCCCAAAACATCATCGATCTTCCAGCGGTTTTGGGTCAATGTGAACATCACCACAAATAAAGCGCCTGCAATTGAGCCAACCAGCAGCGCTCCAAAAGGGTGCATTACATCCGAGCCAGCGCAAACAGCAACCAAGCCGGCAAGTGGCCCGTTGTAAAGAAAGCCCGGGTCGTTTTTACCCACCCAAAGTGCGGCCAACGTTCCACCCACCATGGCCATCAGGCTGTTAACCGCAACCAATCCTGAAATTTTGTCAATGGTTTGTGCACTCATGACATTGAACCCAAACCAACCCACGCACAAAATCCAAGCGCCAAGAGACAGAAAAGGAATACTTGAAGGCGGATGGGCTGAAATAGCACCATCTTTTTTATATCGATTGCTGCGAGCACCAAGCAAAATAACCGCAGGCAATGCAATCCAGCCTCCCAAGGCATGAACCACCACGGAGCCTGCGAAATCATGGAACTCATCGCCGGTCAAAGCTTTGAGCCAAGCTTGAAACCCAAAATGCTGATTCCAGACCAACCCCTCGTAAAAAGGGTAAATAAAACCCACGATAACCGCAGTAGCCAACAATTGAGGGTAAAAACGCGCACGTTCAGCGATTCCGCCAGACACAATTGCCGGTATTGCCGCTGCAAAAGTGAGCAAAAAGAAGAATTTCACTAACTCATAGCCGCTTTGCGCAGACAAAACTTCTGCACTCACAAAAAATGTGGTGCCATAAGCCACGCTGTAGCCGACCACAAAATAGGCCACGGTAGAAATACTGAAATCCACCAAAATTTTGACCAATGCATTGACCTGGTTTTTCTTGCGAACTGTACCCAGTTCCAGAAAAGCAAAACCAGCATGCATGGCGAGGACCATGATTGCACCAAGCAATATAAATAAAGCATCTATGCCCTGTTTGGGTGCGTCCATGAGATCTCCGAATGATTTATGTTCAAAATTGGTGCAAAAAGAGAGTAAAAATCAAAATTGCACCAAAACAAAGCAATAACCGCACCATTTGTATAAAAAGAAACCAAAGCAAGCTTGGTTATACTTTTATGGCGCCGATTTGCCACAGCTTGCAGGCGCGTTAACAAGTTCAGCTAAAGACGTCAGCCCTTCAGGTGCCGTTTTTAACGATGTTGGGTTTTTGATGTCAATGATTGTTACTCCTCAGTCCTTAAGTTTTGATCAGCCTTTGCATTTGCAAGGCGGCGGTGTGTTGACGCATTACAAGTTGAGTTTCGAAACTTATGGCGAACTCAATGAAGACCACAATAACGCGGTATTGATTTGCCATGCTTTGAACGCATCCCACCATGTGGCGGGAAGTTATTTGGGCGAGGACAAAAGCCAAGGCTGGTGGGACAACATGGTGGGGCCTGGAAAAGCGGTCGACACCAATCGTTTTTTTGTGATTGGCGTGAACAATTTAGGCTCATGCTTTGGGTCTACGGGCCCCATGCATACCAACCCTGAAACAGGACGTGTGTACGGTGCCGATTTTCCCGTCGTGACCGTAGAAGATTGGGTAAAGTCTCAAGCACGATTGCTCGACAGATTGGGCATAGATCAGTTGGCTGCCGTGATGGGCGGCAGCTTAGGCGGCATGCAGGCGCTGAGTTGGAGTTTGCAGTTTCCCGACCGTGTCAGACATGCCGTGGTCATCGCCAGCTCGCCTAACTTGAACGCTGAAAACATCGCTTTCAACGAAGTGGCGCGCCGCGCCATCGCCACCGATCCCGACTTTCATGGCGGACATTTTTATGCGCATGGGGTCATTCCAAAGCGGGGTTTGCGCATTGCGCGCATGTTAGGCCACATCACTTATTTGAGTGATGATGTGATGAACACCAAATTTGGCCGTCTATTGCAAGAAGGTGAACTCTTTAAATACAGCACGCAGGAAGTCGAGTTTCAAATAGAAAGTTATTTGCGCTACCAAGGCGACAAATTCAGCGAATACTTTGACGCCAACACCTATTTACTCATCACCAGGGCTTTGGATTATTTCGACCCTGCAGCGGCATACCAAGGCAATTTGCAGCAAGCGCTGGCAAAAGCCACGGCGAAGTTTTTGTTGGTCAGTTTCACCACCGATTGGCGTTTTACGCCCGCACGCAGCCGAGAAATGGTGCAAGCTTTGGTCGCCAATCAACGCCAGGTGAGCTATGCAGAAATTGATGCGCCGCATGGGCATGATGCTTTTTTATTGGACGACCCACGCTACTTGTCGTTGGTCAAAGCCTATTTTGAACGCATCAGTCTTGAGGAGGCTGTATGAACCCCATATTGCGAGATGCGGTGATGAACATGGTGCCCTATGGAAGCCGGGTACTGGACTTAGGTTGCGGCGACGGCGCCATGTTGGCCCATTTGCAGCAACAACATGGTTGCAACGGTTATGGCGTGGAAATAGATGACGCCAACGTGCTGGCTTGCGTCAAACGCGGGGTAGAGGTCATACAGCTCAATTTGGACCAAGGCTTGGCCATGTTTGGCGACCAAAGCTTTGATGTGGTTTTGCAAATTGATACTTTGCAGCATTTGCGCAATGCAGAAACCATGTTGAATGAAACCGTCAGGGTGGGCCGCATGGGCATTGTCACTTTCCCCAACTTTGCCCACTGGCCCAACCGATTAAGCGTCATGCGCGGCTACATGCCAGTGACCCGAAAACTGCCGTTCCAGTGGTACGACACACCCAATATTCGCGTGGGGACCTTTACAGACTTTTTCACTTTAGCCCAAAAAAACCATCTTCATATTCAAGATGCCTTTGGATTGCAAGAAGACCGCGTGGTACGTTGGTGGCCCAATGCAAGAGCAGCAACTGCTGTGTTCCAATTGTCAGCTTTGACTCACTGAGCTTTCATGTCCTCTATCGCTTTTCACGCGGCCCAAAAGCCCCAAACCACCCTGCTTGAGCACGGTGAGCGAAGTTTGGCTTTTTACCAATGGCCACAATCGCCTGAAACGCAACAGGCTGCGGTACTGCTGTTGCACGGCTTGGGCGAGCACATGGGGCGCTATGGCCATATTGCCAGCGCTTTGCAATCTGCGGGGTACATGGTTTTTGGCTACGACCACCATGGACACGGTTTGTCCAGCGGCTTGCGTGGGGACTTACTCAATTCAAATCAGTTGGTTGTCGATGTGGCGTTTGTTGTCGAACATGTGCGCAGCCTAACTGCTGCACCCTTGGTCTTATTGGGCCACAGCATGGGTGGCCTGGTTGCCGCTCGCGCAGTCGCACAGGGGCAGCCGCACATCGACGCTTTGGTGATGAGCTCACCGGCCTTGGGTGCACATACCAATCTGATACAAAAATTATTGTTGGCAACTTTGCCGCACTTCTCCCCCCATCTGCGGGTGGACAACGGCCTGAAAACCGCTTGGCTGGCGCGCGACGCGCAGGTGGTGCGTGCCTATCAACTCGACCCCTTGGTTCACAGAAAAATATCGGCAGCCTTGGCGTCTTGGGTGATCACTGAAGGTGCCAAAACGGTTCAAGAAGCAAGTGCTTGGAACATGCCAACCTTGTTGCTGTATGCCGGTCAAGATCAGTTGGTATTGCCCCAAGCCAGTGCCGCATTTGCGCAAGCAGCGCCTGACGATGTGGTGCAGGCGCATTGCTTTAATGTGATGTACCACGAAATTTTCAATGACCCCGAAAAAGCCATGGTGATTGCCAAGCTGCAATCTTGGCTTGACAGCCGATACAAAGCTTAAAGCCAGCCAGCCAGCACGGCCAGCGGCGCGGTTTCAGCCCGCAAAACTCGAGCGCCAAGGCTTACGGGCATAAAGCCAAGTTCAATCGATTGAGATTCCTCTTCGCGACTCAAGCCTCCCTCAGGGCCGCTGAGTAAAACCACGTTGGGTTTTTCAAAGAGGTTCAAGCGCGGCAAGGCAACAGCTTGGGCGCCCAAAGAAAGCACCCATTGATGTTGAGGCTTGGTTGCAGGAAAACCACTTACCCATTCGTTCCAGCTTTGTGGGGTATCAATATGGGGAACGGTATTGCGCCCGGATTGTGCACAGGCTGATTGCGCAATACCCGCCCAGTGCAGTTGGCGTTTGTGGGCACGCTCGGGGTTCAAGCGCAGCACACCGTGGGCTGTCATCAATGGGGTGATACGCGACACCCCCAGTTCAGTGGCTTTTTCTACCAACCAATCCATGCGCTCGTTGGCTGGCATGCCAATCACCAGTTGGCTGACGACGGGGCTTTCGCGCTCCATGGCTTCGTGCGTATCAATGCGTACCTGCACACTGTTGCGCGTCATCTCCAAAATAAAAGCGCCGTATTCGCCGCCCAGGCCATCAAAAAGGGTGACTGAAGAGCCCGGTTGCAAACGCAACACCTGAATATGGCGTGTGGTCTCTGAGGGTAAATCCAAACTCAAACCGAGTTGCAGGGGGGCAGGGCAGAAGAAACGTGGCACCAAAACCCTTAAACGCGACCGTAGGCGAAGCCACTGACAGCGGTGTGATCTTCAATGCTGTCGATCAAACGCAACAGCGGTTTGAGTTCACGGTAACGCCCGCAGGTGGCGCGTATGTAAGCCATGAAACGTGGCGTGTCGGCCAAGTATTTGGGTTTACCGTCGCGTATGCTGAGGCGGGCAAAAATACCAGCCACCTTCAAATGACGTTGCAAGCCCATCCATTCCACCGCACTGTAAAAAGCGCCAAAGTCGCTGTGCCAGCCGTCATGGTCGAGCAAGCCCAAAGCGCGCGCTCTTTCCCAATAGCGAACCGTCACATCGATACAAAAATCTTCCTCCCAGCTGACGAAGGCGTCGCGCATCAGGCTGGCAATGTCATAGGTGATGGGCCCATAGACCGCATCTTGAAAATCGAGCACACCTAAGCGGGGCTCCTTGGCGTCCCAAGGCACCATCAGGTTGCGCGGCATGAAGTCACGGTGAACATACACCATGGGGGCAGACAGATTGCGATCTACCAGCGCAGCAAAACTTTGTTGAAGAACGTGCTGTTGCGTGTTGTCCAATGTCTTGCCGCGGTAATTGCCCACATACCAGTCGGGAAACAATTGCAACTCGCGATGAAGCAAGGCGGCGTCATAAAGGGGCAGAACGCCAGGGCGGGAAGCTTGCTGCCACGCCAGCAAGGCATCCAAGGCTTGGTTGAAAAAACCTAAATTCTGGTCTGCATGTTCCGTATCGAGCACCTGCATCATGGTGTGCTGGCCCAGATCATCCAGCAACATAAAACCCAAGTCTTGGTCCCAAGCCAAAACCTTGGGGACCAATAAACCAGCGGCTTGCATCAGGCCCGCAATCTCCACAAAAGGAAGGCTGTTTTCTTTGTCGGGCGGGGCGTCCATGATGATCAAGCAGGCCCCCGCTGCATCCACGCGGAAGTAACGCCTGAAACTCGCGTCAGCACTGGCCGCACGCACGCTGTTGGGTGACAAACCATGCGCCAAGCTCACAGATTCAAGCCACATGGCGAAAGCTTGGGCGCGTGCGGCGTCTTGCCAGCCCAACTGTTCAATGGCAATAGAGATGGGCTCTGGGGGGGGAGAGTCGTGTGCAGATGGGCTCATGGATAATCCAAATTCTACAAACAGCGCTTTCGGGCGGCCCAGTCTTCTCTCATGCGCAAGATTTTCATGTTGTCAGTGCTCAGCGGCGTGTTGCCATGCGCGGGATTATTGTGTTCTTCAGTTTGGGCGCAAGAAGGATTGCCTGCGCTCAAGCTTAAACCCAGCGCGGGGCTTGTCGAGCGTTGGACGCCGCAGGTGCGCTCACAGTTGCCCACTTTTATGCAAAGTGATTTTGTAACCGGCCGTACCGACCTTGACACGAATATGCAGGGCAACAGCATTTTGCGCAAAGCCGATACCTTGATTCGCGCCGAAAGCATTGATTACTACCAGCCCGATGACCGTGCACGCGCCTCAGGCAATGTCTACCTGAACCGGGGTGGCAACCGTTACCAAGGAAGCTTGCTCGATTTACAGGTCGATGCTTTCAGCGGTTTTTTCCTCAACCCCAGCTACCAATTTTTACGCTCCGAAGGCCACGGCAGTGCCCAGCGCTTTGACTTTATTGATGAAAAGCATTCGGTGGCAAAAAAAGCCACCTACACCACCTGTACCCGCAAACCCGGCCCCTCATGGTTACCGGACTGGATGGTGGAGGCAGAAAAAATCAACTTTGACAACGATTTGAACGAAGGCACAGCACAGGACGGGGTTTTGCGCTTCATGAATGTGCCCTTGTTGCCCATACCGTCTTTCAGTTTTCCTTTGACCGCGCAGCGCAAGTCGGGTTTTTTACCGCCGGTTTTTGCTGTTGACAACAAAGGGGGTGTTGAGGCGAGCATCCCGTATTACGTCAATCTCGCGCCCAACCGCGACTTGACCATAAACACCACCACCATGGCCAAACGCGGCACACGATTTGACAGTGAGTTTCGTTATCTGGAAAGAAAAATACCTAATCCACCCTACGAAGGTGTGGCCAAACTCAATGTCATGCCTTACGACTCGTTGCGCGGAAATTACCGTTGGGGTTACAGCCATCAACATATGGGGTGGCCGGACGCCAGTCAACCCATTGGTTTTGGCTTCAATCTGAACCGGGTAAGCGACAGCAATTATTGGAAAGACTTCTCCACCGTGTCGGGCGGGCCGTTGACGCAACGTTTGTTGCCGTCTTCTGCCAATCTGGCTTGGGCTCGCGGCACCTTCACCACCAACACCAGCGTGACCCAGTACCAAACCTTGCAAGATGTGACCTCACCGATTGCGCCACCGTTCAATCGCTTGCCGCAAGTCAACGCCAACTATTTACGAGCCGATGTGGGCGGCTTGGATATGTCGGTGGGCGCAGAAGCCACACGCTTCAGCGCGGACCGACAGTGGTATTGCAGCGTCTATGCAGGCAGCCAATACTGCAATCAGCCGAATGCGCAGCGTTTGGTGCTGCTGACACAGGTGAGTGCGCCGCAATACCTGCCTTATGGCTACATAACCCCTAAGCTGATGCTGCAAACCCGTCAATACCAGTACAACGAGACCTATAACGGTGTTGACGGGAAAAGCGCGGCCACGCAAAGCGCCAGTGTCACGGTACCGACTTTCAGCCTTGACAGCGGGGTGGTGTTTGAGCGGCCCAGTCAATGGTTTGGCACGCCATGGACGCAGACCTTAGAGCCACGTGCTTATTTTGTGAACACACCTTTTCGCTCGCAAAGCGACTTGCCCAACTACGACACCGGCGTGAATGACTTTAACTTTGCCACCATCTATACCGAGAATGCTTACTCTGGCCAAGACCGCATATCTGACAGCCGCACTTTGACAGTGGGCGCCGCTTCGCGCTTGATCGATGCTGAAACGGGCGCAGAAGGCGCAAGGTTTTCATTGGCCCAGCGTTTTCGTTTCAAAGACCAAAAGGTGGTGCTGACACCAACCACGGCACCGCTCACGGACAGCTTCAGCGATATCTTGGTTGGTGCAAGTACCTATCTGACGCCGCGCTGGGCTTTGGACAGCATCGCGCAATACAACCCTGAAACGGCAGTCTCGGAACGGTATTCGATGGGCATGCGATACAACCCCAGCAGCTACAGAGTGTTGACGGCGGCATATCGTTATCAACGCTCTATTTCAACCACCATGGATGTGGCTTGGCAGTGGCCCCTCAATGACTTGTGGGGTGACAAGGGGGTAGACAGTGGGCGAGGACGTGGTTTGGGTGAGCAGCGCTGGTACACGGTGGGGCGCGGCAACTACAGCATGCTGGAGAAGCGCTTCATCGAAACGCTCACGGGCTTGGAGTACGACGCGGGTTGTTGGGTAGGCCGCATGGCGATTTCGCGAAGCCAAGTGTCTTTAACCGACAGCCCCAACACGCGCTTGATGTTCCAATTGGAGTTCAACGATTTTTCTCGTGTGGGCATCAACCCTTTGACAACTTTAAAGAACAATATCCCACGCTACCAAAACTTGCGTGAAAACCTGCGTGACTCACCCAGCCGATTTGGCCACTATGAATGATTTGTGTATGAAACCTCTGTTTACTCTCCCGCGTGTTTTGGCTGTGATGGCGTTGTGCTGTAGCGCTGGTTTGTTGGACGCGCAAACCATCAAGCCCGCTCCCGCGGGGGGTGCGGCTCCAGGCTTGAGTGCGCGCAACCCGCCGCAGGCATTGGCCGCCACAGAAGCTTCCCGTGCCTCAGACTTTATTGTGGCCGTGGTGGACAACGAACCCATCACCAACCAAGAGGTCAATCGCTTGGCAGCCATGGCAGACCCGGCAGCTACAAAGTTGGGGCGCAGCAATTTATTGCTCGAAGCCATGGAAACCCTGATTGATGAAGCTGCACAAATAGGCGTTGCCAAGCAATACGGGATTCAAATCAGCGCTGATGAGTTGGCACAAGCGGTCGAAAAAACCGCGCAACGCAATCAAATGAGCATTGAACAATTGCAACAGCGCTTGCAAGAGCAAAACTTGTCTTGGGAGCAATACCGCAGCCAAATGCGTCGGCAAATGCAGTTGCAACGGGTTCGCGAGAAAGAGGTCAATGCGCGCATCAAGATTCAAGATTTTGAAGTGGATGATTTTTTGCAAGCTCGCAACGCGACAACAAACCCCAATGCGGACATCAATATTGCCCATATATTGTTTGAGTTGCCAGAAAACCCCACCGGCGATCAAGTCGCCAGACAAATGACCAAAGCGGATGAGGTCATTCGAAAACTCAAAGCGGGCGGTGATTTTTTAAAATTGGCCGCGCAGTTCTCCAGCGCCGCCGACAGAAGCAATGGCGGCGTTTTGGGCCTACGTCCACCCAGCCGCTACCCCGCTCTGTTTGTTGACGCATTAAAAGACACGGCGGTGGGGCAATGGGTGGGGCCGGTACGCTCGGCTGCAGGTTTTCATTTGTTGAAACTGATCGATAAACGCAGCGCCGATGCGCTGCCGCCGACAGTCACGCAAACCCATGCACGGCATATTTTGTTGCGCCCAGGGGGCAAACTCAGCCAAGACGCTGCGCGTGGGCAATTGGCGACCTATAAACGGCAAGTTGAAGTTGGCTTGGCAGAGTTTGAAGCACTTGCCAAGGAGCATTCACAAGACGGCAGCGCCAACCAAGGCGGCGACTTGGGCTGGGCCAACCCGGGCATGATGGTGCCGGAGTTCGAAGAGGCCATGAACAAGTTGGCACCTGGCCAAGTGGGCGATCCGCTGGTCTCGCGCTTTGGTGTGCACTTGATACAAGTATTGGAGCGGCGAGAGGCGCCACTCAGCTTGCGCGAGCAGCAAGACATGGCGCGGGGTATTTTGCGTGAGAAAAAATTCGAGGAAGCCTATGTCAATTGGCAGCGCGAGGTGCGCGGGCGCGCCTATGTGGAATACCGCGAATCTCCCCAATAAGTGCGACATCTTCCCCGCAAGCGCTTTGGCCAGCACTTCCTGACCGACCAGGGCGTTATCGCCGACATTGTTGATGCCATAGACCCCCATCCTGGCGAAGCGATGTTGGAGATTGGCCCTGGCTTGGCCGCCATGACCCAGCCCTTGGTCGAACGCGTGGGGCATTTGCAGGTCATTGAGTTGGACCGCGATTTGGCGCTGCGCTTGCGCCAACATGCGCAACTTACCGTGCACGAGGCCGATGTGCTGAAAGTCGATATCACCGCGCTGGCTGAGAGCTTGCAGACGAAAAATTTGCGTGTAGTGGGCAACCTGCCCTACAACATATCCACCCCAATTTTGTTTCATTTGCTAGACCATGTGTCGGTCATTCAAGACCAGCACTTCATGTTGCAAAAAGAAGTGGTCGAGCGCATGGTGGCCAAGCCCTCGACTGCGGCCTACGGACGCTTGAGCGTGATGCTGCAGTGGCGCTATGCCATGGAGATGGTGGTTGAAGTGGGTCCCATGGCGTTTGACCCGCCCCCCAGAGTCGACAGTGCGGTGGTTCGTATGTTGCCTCACCTTCACCCCGCGCAAGTGCCTTTGCCGTTGCTGAGCGAGTTGGTGCAAGTGGCCTTCAGTCAGCGCCGTAAATTGCTGCGCCACACCTTGGGCCGCTGGCTGCAAGAGCGCGGTGTGGGTGCAGATTTTGATGTGCAGCGCCGCGCTGAAGAGGTGTCGGTGGCCGAGTATGTGCTGCTGGCGCAGCGCTTAAGCGCCAGCAGGCCTGTGCTTTAAGCCTCTAAGCGCTGGGCAATCGCTCGCTGGGTGGCGGGTAATTCCGGCGGCAGATGATGGGCCAGTTGTTCAAACAGCTCTTCATGCAGCTTTAACTCTTGCACCCATGCGGCTTTGTCCACGTGGGTGACCGTGTGGAACTGTTCAGGGGTGAAATCCAGCCCCGCCCAGTTCAGCTCGCTAAATTGGGGGCTGACACCAAACACGTTTTCGCTGCCAGTTGCTTTGTTTTCGATGCGGTCAATCATCCACTTCAGCACACGCATGTTCTCGCCGTAGCCTGGCCACACAAAGCGGCCTTCTTCGTCTTTGCGAAACCAGTTAACGCAAAAAATGGCGGGCAGTTTGGCGCCGTTGCTTTGCAGCTTTTGACCCAGTTGCAGCCAATGTTGAAAGTAGTCGCTCATGTGGTAACCCATGAAAGGCAACATGGCAAACGGGTCGCGGCGCACCACGCCTTGTTGGCCGGCGGCCGCGGCGGTGGTCTCCGAGCCCATGGTGGCGGCCATGTAAACGCCCTCCACCCAGTTGCGCGCTTGGGTCACCAAAGGCACGGTGGTTGAGCGGCGACCGCCAAAAATAAAAGCGTCAATCGCCACGCCTTCAGGGTCGTCCCAGGCGCTGTCAAGCGCAGGGTTGTTGGTGGCTGCCACAGTGAAGCGAGCGTTAGGGTGGGCGGCTTTGGCGCCGGTTTCTTTGGCGATGGCTGGTGTCCAGTCTTTGCCTTGCCAATCGATGCAGTGTGCTGGTGCCTCGCCCATGCCTTCCCACCACACATCGCCGTCGTCGGTCAGCGCCACATTGGTGAAGATCACGTCGCGGTCCAAGCTGGCCATGCAGTTGGGGTTGGTCAAGGTGTTGGTGCCCGGGGCCACGCCAAAGTAGCCGGCTTCGGGGTTGATGGCGCGAAGCCGGCCGTCAGCGCTGGGCTTGATCCAAGCGATATCGTCGCCAATCGTGGTGACCTTCCAGCCGGGCATGCCTGCCGGTGGGATCAGCATGGCGAAATTGGTTTTGCCGCAGGCGCTGGGGAAAGCCGCGGCGACATGGAATTTTTTGCCTTCGGGGTTGGTCACACCCAAGATCAGCATGTGTTCGGCAAGCCAGCCTGGGCTACCGGAGGGCCCTTCAGCAGCCGCTTTTCCCATGTTCGAGGCGATGCGCAGCGCGAAACATTTTTTGCCCAACAAGGCGTTGCCACCGTAGCCAGAGCCATAAGACCAAATTTCACGGGTTTCGGGGTAGTGCACGATGTATTTGGTGGTGTTGCAGGGCCAGCGCACATCTTTGTCGCCAGCTTGCAAGGGTGCGCCTACGGTATGCACGCAAGGAACGAAGTCGCCGTCGGTGCCCAGCACCTCATACACCGCTTGGCCCATGCGCGTCATGATCTTCATATTGACCGCCACATAAGCGCTGTCGGAGAGTTCGATGCCAATATGCGCAATCGGGCTGCCCAAGGGGCCCATGGAAAAAGGCACCACATACATGGTGCGACCAGCCATGCAGCCGTCAAACAGGGGCTGCAAGGTTTGGCGCATCTCGGTGGGTGCCATCCAGTTGTTGGTGGGGCCGGCGTTTTCTTTGTGTTCAGAGCAAATATAGGTGCGGTCTTCAACACGTGCCACGTCCGAGGGGTCTGAGCAGGCCAAAAACGAGTTGGGGCGTTTGATGGGGTTGAGTTGTTTGAAGGTGCCGGCGTCAACCAGACCTTGGCAGAGTTGTTGGTACTCGGCCTCACTGCCATCGCACCAGTGAACGGCCTTGGGCTTGCACAAAGCCACCATCTCGGCGACCCATGCGACGAGCTTGGGGTTTTTCACAAAAGACGGGGGTGTCAACCCTATTCCCTGAGGGGCGGGTGCGTTCATGGGTAGCTCCTAGCTTCAATTGATTAAGGTCAATTCCCTGTCCCAAGGTATTTCAAGGAACTCACCTCAAGCCAATAAAAAAAGCGCCAAATAACAGGCGCCTAGGGGTTCACGAGGGCGCTGCGCGGCTTAAGCCATGAAGACCGCGATAAAGGCCAATAAGAAAATCAAAATACCTGCACCAATAGGCAACACAAAAGGCATCAAGGGCACGATAGATTCAACAACGTCTTGCTCTTGGCCATCATGGTTGTGTGCATCGGACATATCTTTTACTCCTAAAATGGGAGATGGATTCTAACCACGCCAAGCTTTTAGAATCCTGACCATGCGTCACCTCCATTACACCCGCGCCCAAGCCCTGCCCGCCATCCTTGCCAAGCGCATTGCCATCATGGACGGCGCCATGGGCACCATGATTCAGCGCTTCAAATTCTCTGAAGCCCAATACCGTGGCCAAGGCTACAGCGGCGAGGGCGGCCAAGGCGATCGCTTCACCGATTTTCACCGCGACGTCAAGGGCAACAATGAATTACTCAGCCTGACCCGCCCCGATGTCATACGTGATATCCATGAGGGTTATTTGGCCGCTGGCGCTGACTTGATAGAGACCAACACTTTTGGCGCGACCAGCATCGCCCAAGCCGATTACGACATGGCCGATTTGGCGGTGGAGATGAATCTGGCCTCAGCGCGTATTGCCCGCGCCGCATGCGACAAGTTATCCACCCCCGACAAACCCCGCTTTGTGTTGGGCGCCCTAGGGCCCACGCCCAAAACCGCCAGCATCAGCCCCGATGTGAACGACCCCGGCGCACGCAATGTTAATTTTGAAGAACTGCGATTGGCCTATTACCAGCAAGTGCAGGCTTTGGTGGAAGGCGGCGTGGATGTGCTTTTGGTGGAAACCATTTTCGACACCTTGAACGCCAAGGCGGCCTTGTTTGCCATCGACGAATACTTTGACGCCAGCGGGGAACGCCTGCCGCTGATCATCAGCGGCACGGTCACCGACGCTTCAGGACGTATTTTGAGCGGCCAAACCGTCACCGCGTTTTGGCACAGCGTAAGACACGCCCAGCCTTTGGCGGTGGGCTTGAACTGCGCATTGGGCGCGGCCCTGATGCGACCTTATATCCAAGAACTGGCCATGGTGGCAGGTGACACCTTCATCAGCTGCTACCCCAATGCCGGTTTGCCCAACCCCATGAGCGACACAGGCTTTGACGAAACGCCCGATGTGACCAGCCGTTTGCTGCACCAGTTCGCCGCCGAGGGCTTGGTCAACATCGTGGGCGGCTGCTGCGGCACCACGCCCGAGCACATCGCAGCGATTGGCGATGCGGTGTCGCCGCTTCAACCGCGTGGGGTAATTGCTTGGAGTGGGTACAAGCAGGCGGCCTGAAGCGGTTAAAATGTTCTAATCTCAAGGAGCGTTGCAGCTTCGCACGAAGCCAGGCTTGAGGTGATTCTCCGCAACGACGCTCGCCTGTTTCGTATCTTTCAGGTGAGCCCATGACGACCCCACATACCGCTGTCCCGCCCATGAAGCTTTCTGGCTTGGAGCCTGTTTCCATGGGCTTTAGCCAATCGGCAGGGGATAAAACCGAAGGTCTGACGCCCAGCGCCACGTTTGTCAACATCGGTGAGCGCACCAACGTCACTGGCTCCAAAGCCTTTGCCCGCATGATTTTGAACGGCGAATACGAGCAGGCCTTGGCGGTTGCTAGGCAGCAGGTGGAAAACGGCGCGCAAATCATCGACATCAATATGGACGAGGCCATGCTGGACAGCCTGGCCGCCATGGTGCGGTTTTTAAACCTGATTGCCTCCGAGCCCGACATTGCCCGCGTGCCCATCATGATCGACAGCAGCAAGTGGAGCGTGATTGAAGCGGGTTTGCGCTGCATTCAAGGCAAGGGCATTGTCAACTCCATCAGCATGAAAGAGGGCTTGGACGAGTTCAAACGCCAAGCCAAGCTGATACGCCGCTATGGCGCGGCAACAGTGGTGATGGCTTTTGATGAAAAAGGCCAAGCCGACACCTACCAACGCAAGATCGAGATTTGCGAACGCGCTTACCGCGTATTGGTCGACGAGGTGGGCTTCCCGCCCGAAGACATTATTTTTGACCCCAACATTTTTGCGATTGCCACCGGCATTGAAGAGCACGACAACTACGCTGTCGACTTCATCAACGCCACACGCTGGATCAAAGAAAACCTGCCCGGCGCCAAGGTGAGCGGCGGCGTGTCGAATGTGTCATTCAGTTTCCGTGGCAACGACCCCGTGCGCGAAGCCATACACACGGTGTTTTTGTACCACGCGATTCAAGCTGGCATGGACATGGGCATTGTGAATGCCGGCATGGTCGGGGTGTACGACGACCTTGAGCCCGTGCTGCGCGAACGCGTGGAAGACGTGGTGCTGAACCGCGTGCCGAAGTACAAAGCCGGTGAAGAACACTTAACGCCAGGCGAGCGCTTGATTGAAGTGGCCGAAAGCGCCAAAGGTGCGGCCAAGGACGACAGCGCCAAACTGGCCTGGCGTGGCACGCCCGATGCGCCAGTGAGCGTGTCGCACAAACTCAGCCATGCGCTGGTGCATGGCATCACCGACTTCATCAACGAAGACACCGAAGCGGCTTACCAAGAGGTGTTGGCTAAAAACGGCAGACCCTTGCATGTGATTGAAGGCCCGCTGATGGACGGCATGAACGTAGTCGGCGATTTGTTTGGCCAAGGCAAAATGTTTTTGCCGCAGGTGGTGAAAAGTGCACGGGTGATGAAGCAGGCCGTGGCCCACCTCATCCCCTACATCGAAGAAGAAAAACGCCAGCAAGAAGCCGCAGGCGAGGATGTGAAAACCAAGGGCAAGATTGTTATCGCGACAGTCAAAGGCGATGTGCATGACATTGGCAAAAACATTGTCACCGTCGTCCTTCAGTGCAACAACTTTGATGTGGTTAATATGGGCGTGATGGTGCCCTGCCACGAGATTTTGGCGCGTGCCAAGGTCGAGGGCGCGGACATCATTGGCTTATCGGGCCTCATCACGCCAAGCTTGGAAGAGATGCAGTATGTGGCGGCCGAGATGCAAAAAGACGACTACTTCCGCATGCGCAAAATCCCGCTGCTCATTGGTGGCGCCACTTGCAGTCGTGTGCACACGGCCGTGAAAATCGCGCCGCATTACGAAGGACCGGTGGTCTATGTGCCCGACGCCTCACGCAGCGTGGGCGTGGCGCAAGGCTTGCTGAGTGACCAAGCCGCGCAGTACATCGATGAGCTGAATACCGATTACGCCAAAGTGCGCGAGCTGCATGCCAACAAAAAACAAACCCCTTTACTGCCGCTAGCCAAAGCGCGTGCGAATGCCGCGCACATCGATTGGCAAACATTTCAACCCACCGCACCCAAATTCATTGGCAAGCGGGTGTTCAAAAACTTTGACCTCGCCGAACTCGAGCCTTTCATCGACTGGGGTCCCTTTTTCCAAACTTGGGACTTGGCCGGCCCCTTTCCCGCCATCTTGAAAGACGAGGTGGTGGGTACGGAAGCGCAGCGTGTGTTCAGCGACGGCAAACGCATGCTCAAGCGATTGATTGAAGGCCGCTGGTTGCAAGCGCATGCAGTGGTCGGCTTGTACCCCGCCAACAGCGTGGGCGACGACATCGTGCTGTGGACGGATGAAACCCGCACGCAACGCGCCCTCACTTGGCACGGCCTGCGTCAGCAAACCGAAAAGCCGTTGCGCGAAGACGCGCACAACCCCAACCGCTGTTTGTCCGACTTTGTGGCACCTGTAAACAAGGGCGCAGACCATGTGGGTTTGTTTGCCGTCACCGCTGGCTTGGGTGTGGACGCCAAAGAAAAATATTTCATGGACGACCACGACGACTACAGCGCCATCATGCTCAAAGCCTTGGCCGACCGCTTGGCCGAAGCTTTTGCCGAATGCATGCATGCGCGTGTGCGCCGAGACCTGTGGGGCTATGCCGCCTCAGAAACGCTGAGCAATGAAGAACTGATTCAAGAAAAATACCAAGGCATTCGTCCTGCGCCTGGCTACCCCGCTTGCCCCGACCACAGCGTGAAAAAACAAATGTTCGACTTGCTGCAATGCCAAGACATTGGCATGACCCTCACCGAGAGCATGGCCATGACGCCAGCGGCCAGCGTGAGTGGTTTTTATCTGAGCCACCCCGACGCGCAATATTTCAATGTGGGCCGTATCGGTGACGATCAGGTGCAAGACTTGGCGCTTCGCCAAGGCGTGGACGACAAAGCCTTGCTGCGTTTGCTGGCGCCCAATCTGTAAACGCCGCCCACAAAAAAGCCCGCCTAAGCGGGCTTTTTCTTGTTCAAGTGAAAACCTTCAGCGGTGGTAAGCCGTTTCGCCGTGGCTGGAAATATCCAAGCCTTCGCGCTCTTCTTCTTCGCTCACACGCAGTCCGATGACGATGTCAACCAGCTTGTAGGCAATCAAAGACACCACGCCCGACCACACGATGGTGGTGACCACGGCAATGAGCTGAATCCACACTTGGCCTGCAATCGAATAATCAGCCGCAACCGCATTGGTCACATAGTCATAGATGCCTGTGCCGCCCAATGAGGGAGAAGCAAACACACCGGTCAGCAAAGCACCGACGATACCGCCCACACCGTGCACGCCAAACACGTCCAAGGTGTCGTCAGCGCCCAGCATGCGTTTCAAACCATTGACGCCCCACAGACACAGAACACCAGCGACCAAACCAATAACGATGGCTCCCATGGGACCAACAAATCCGCAAGCGGGGGTGATGGCCACCAAACCGGCGACGGCACCTGAGGCCGCACCCAACATAGAGGCTTTGCCTTTGGCAAGGGCTTCACCAGCAATCCAAGCCAAGGTGGCAGCAGCGGTGGCAACCAAGGTGTTGACAAAAGCGAGGGCCGTGACGCCGTTGGCTTCTAAGTTGGAGCCGGCGTTGAAACCAAACCAACCCACCCACAGCAAGGCTGCACCAACCATGGTCAATGTCAGGCTGTGAGGTGCCATGGACTCTTTGCCGTAGCCAATGCGCTTGCCCACCATGAATGCACCCACCAAACCAGCCACAGCGGCATTGATGTGCACCACCGTGCCACCGGCGAAGTCGAGTGCGCCTTTGGCCCACAACCAGCCTGCAGCAGCAGTGACAGCTTCCAAGGTTTTCTCGTCAGTGATGGCGTCAGGGCCGTCCCAGTACCACACCATGTGAGCCACTGGGAGGTAGCTGAAAGTGAACCACAGCGCACAAAAAGCCAACACAGCTGAGAACTTGATGCGCTCGGCAAATGCACCAACGATCAATGCACAGGTAATGGCAGCGAAAGTGGCTTGGAAGGCGGCGAAGGTGAACTCAGGAATGACCACGCCTTTGCTGAAGGTGGCTGCCACCGAGTCAGGCGTGATGCCTTTAAAGAACAGCTTGTCCAACGACCCAAAGAACGGGTTACCAGCGGTGAACGCCACGGTGTAGCCGTACAACACCCACAGCACATAAATGAGCGAGGTGACGACAAACACTTGCATCAGCACGGACAGCATGTTTTTAGAGCGAACCAAGCCGCCGTAAAAAAGTGCCAGGCCGGGGATGGTCATGAGAATAACCAACACGGTGGCGATGGTCATCCAAGCGGTGTCGCCTTTGTTGGGCACCAAGGCGGGTGCGGCGGCGGGTGTAGCGGCTTCAGCCGCAGCCGCAGCAGCAGGTGCGGCGGTCGCAGCAGTTTCAGCAACAGGCTTGGCAGGTGCGTCTTCGGCCAAGCTCACGCCGTGGGCAAAGACCAGACCCAGCCCCAAGGCTAAGGTGGCAATGAATTTTTTCATGATGGTTGTCCTTATCGTTTGCAT
>Ga0114959_10000776_pt1 | contig 29981 bp, 26 predicted proteins | sample C_130625_EF_Meta_FD_87317 | JGI IMG/M metagenome (GOLD analysis project Ga0114959, IMG submission 87317) | Freshwater microbial communities from Lake Croche, Canada to study carbon cycling - C_130625_EF_MetaG | ecosystem: Environmental > Aquatic > Freshwater > Lake | place: Lake Croche, Canada... | reverse complement strand
GTTTTAAATTGCGATAATGCAGAATTTATTCAAAAAATAGAAAGATTAAAAGAATGCAAATATGATGCAATTAGAATTGCTTCTATTTGGAATACTAATATATATTACCAGAAAGATATATTTAAAGATATATGTTGGTATTTTGGTGGTGGTGTGTTTGGAGGTAGCAAAACATTTTTACTAGAATTTGCTAAATTAATGAAATTGTTTTGTTTAGAAATAATCAATTCAAAACAAACTATAATGTGGGAAGTAAACATTTGGTATTTAATTTATCAAGAAAATAAAGATTTATTTATGGAATATGTATGTGACCATAATAGTTCAATGATTGATAATTATTAATTGAAAAAGTATAAAAGATTATTTTCGATATATTTTTTATCATACACTCCAATACGTGTTGTTCTATCCCATGTACTATAATTTATCAAAACACGTTCATCTTCCACTACAATACTCAAGCTATATTCGATTGGCTCACCTTCAAATTTTAAAGGAGCTGAATATCGTAACAAGTTCATACTTGAATCAAAGACTACTATAACATGATAATAATGACGTGGATTTTCATATGAAACAATATGTGTAATAAACCAAATTTCATCTTCAAAAATATTGATAGAAATATTTTCATTATTAATCACTCCAACTTTTTTAGAATATTTATATCCACATGATGAACCTCTAATTCTAGAGAATATTCTAGGCATTTTTTTTGTTTCTACAAGAGATAAATCATTTTGTAACTCATTTATTTTACAAATTCTCAAAGGACACCAATCATAAATTACATGTGTTTTATCTTTATAATCTATATACACCCAATTTTTTTCACAATCTGAATTATTAAAGTTAGGATTTATTTCACTATAATCCATTTTTCCAGATGCAATATCATATTCACCAGAAACTATTCCTATTTTATTGCATTTATGATAACCTGTGCCAATAAATAACATTTTGTCGGTTTCCACATCGTTGAAAATCTTTACATCTTCAACTCCTATATATCTTCTATCTTCAAATTTTAATTCCATCCATTTTTCAGAAATAACGTTTAATGAGCTGTCAAATTCAACATGTTTATTGACACTTATAATATATTTGTCACAATTTATATAACAACCATTATCTTCAATATGATAATTAACATAGCGAATATTCATATGATATCCGTCACCAGTTTTTTTAGGTATTAGACAACTCGAAGAAGATATTAATTTTGTAGACTCATTATTGATAATATTTACAATATTATCGTCTATAACAATTTTGTTGATTGGAACTATAACATCTTTATAAAATTTCATATTGCACAACATATTGTTTACTTCAACATTATCTAAGGAATTGTTTAATACTTTAACTACTTCATAATTTATGTTATTTACACCCAAATAATTTGCAATAATAGTATATTCATAATATATTTTGCTACTATATACATCATCATGCAAAAATAAATATTCCTCCCTATTATTATTTTTGTCAAGAATTTTTCTAGCCTGTTGATAAATCATATCACCTAGTTTGTGTTTAGAGGTTATTCTATAATGTTTAATAATCTCATATAAACCTTCTAGTCTATCCGGATGAAAGTTATAACCTTCTAACCAATAATGAATTGCATCATCCATTTTATTCATATTTTTAAAACAAAGACCAATTCTGTAATAACTATACCAAACTTCTTCATTCCATCCACCTAATTCTATACGTTTTTTATACACATTAATGGCTTCACCAAACCTACCACAATCATGATAACTATTTGCCAAATAGAAATGATATCTCACATTATTCGGGTCATCTTTAATACCATCTAAAAGCAAACTAATATCTCTTTCAAATTTATCTTGTTTAGAACCCCCATCTCCTACATCCCGAATAAAAATTTGATTTTTTTCAAAATTCATTATAGTATTATTATGAGGTGTATCAATATATTCATGTGTAACACCAACATAATTATAAAGACCATTATTTTGAATAATTCTCATATTCTGATAATAAAAAGTATCACTACCTTGTAAAATTGAAAAACTGGCTGCTTTACACAATTGCATTTTATCAAAATTATTTATTTCAATAATCATATCAGCATCAACAAGCAATACATAATCAGACATTCCAATACAAGATTTTAGCGCAAAATTTCTATTATGACAAAAGTTTTTAAAAGGCTCAGAAACAACTTTACCATTTATATTTTTATCTTCAAAATAGGATTTAATTAACTCTATTGTATTATCTGTAGAACCAGTATCACAAATACAATATGAATCAATAATGTTTATAACAGAGTCTAATAATCTAGTAATAATTTTACTTTCATTTTTAACAATCATATTTAAACATAATGTAGGAGTTTTTTGACCTTTATTTAAAACTAACTCCATAATATTTATTTGTATTATTTATTTATATACTTTTTATAAAAATTATTTAATTTTATTTTGTTATACTTTTGTTATACTTTTTATTTTATTTAATTTTGTTATACTTTTTATTTTATTTAATTTTATTTTGTTATACTTTTTATAAAAGTATAGTATATATTAAATGGCTAGTACCAGATTTAAATATGACGATGCAAGAACAAAAAAATCATTACAACAATCAACCGACCCAGGTAGATGGATTTTAAATGTTCCTGGTAATGGTTCTGATTTATGCTATATGGAGGATCCTCAAATTATTATACAAAAATGGGGTGCAAATTTAAGAACAAACACTATTAATTTAGAAAGTGATTTAAAAGGTGTAAATAGACACCTTAGCAGAGATTGTTTAGGAAAAGATAATTATAAAAATTATAATGTACCTAATCAAGCTATAGATTATTCTAGTTGCAGTGATTTGACTACTTCACAATCTAGAGCGACAAATCCTGCATGGTGGTATCGTGATTTAGCACAAGTAGCTTGGGAATACCCTTTTTTGAATCCACAAGCAAATACATGTATTCCATTTCAAAATAATTTAAGTACAAGAATTTTAGAAAAAGATTATTTTACTCCTAAACGTGATTGTGCTATGAGTGAAACTAAAAATTACGCGCAACCTAGTTTTACATTGATTAGAGGCAGTTATGTTAATTGAACTATTATATTTCAAAATGAACCTTAAAAACATGTATAATTTTATAAAAATATATTTAGAGTGAAAAAAATATAAACTAACAAAATATTTAAAATGTCTGTATATTTAAAATGTTTTATATATATATTATAATATGGAAATAGCAATCCCATTAATAGCATTAGGTGGTATGTATGTAGTATCAAATCAAAAAAATGAATCTTGTGTAGATAAAGAAATAAGAAAATCTACTAGACAAAACAAACTTGAAAATTTTACAAACATGGGAATTAGAAGTAATTTGGCTGTAAGAACAGATAACTATTTACCAAATACAAATATACCTCCACAAAATTATCCTGTTACTAATATAAATCAATTAGTAGATACTATACAAGAATATCCTAACCCAAATACTGCAACAGATAAGTATTTTAATCAAAATTTATACCAAAAAAATGTTCAAAATAATATGCCTGTAGGACAAAACCCTCAACAAGTTTTTTCAATGACTGGAAATTATTTAGATTCTGAACAATTTATACACAATAATATGGTACCATTTAATGGTGGTAAAGTTAAAGGACGAACGTATGATGTTAATATTACTGAATCTGTTTTAGATAATATGATTGGTTCTGGTTCTCAAACCATCAAAAAAATAGAACAAGCACCACTATTTAAACCTGAAGACAATATGCAATGGGCTTATGGGATGCCAAATCAAAGTGATTTTTACCAGTCACGTGTTAACCCAGGTATTAAGAACAACAATACAAAACCATTTGATAGTGTCATGGTTGGACCAGGGTTAGACCAAGGTTATGGTGTAAATGGCAGTAATGGTTACAACTCTGGTATGGAAGCACGTGATAAATGGCTTCCAAAAACAATTGATCAATTAAGAGTAGACACCAATCCTAGATTGGAATATGAACTCATTAATCATGAAGGACCTGCTATTTCTTTTATTAAGACAGCCCCTACCACTGAAATGTTAGGTCGTGTTGAAAAGCAACGTCCTGATACATTTTTTATTAATACTCAAGATCGATGGTTAACTACTACTGGAGCCGAAAAAGGCGAAACTTTAAGACCTATTCAAGAAATGGGAGTTTTACGACGCAATGATATTGAAACTGAATATATGGGGCCTGCCGGTTCAGTAGATATTAAGGCAGGTCATGCACCTAAAAATTTTGAACCAAGTAGACGTACGCAATTACCATGTAATGGCGTAAACCCATCTTCGGCTATGGGTAAAGGTCCAACCAATGGTGGAGACCTTTTTTTAAAGAGTCACACAAATTATGAAAATAATAGGACTACTATTAAACAACCAGACACACTAAGAAGTGGATTTAGTGGTGCAATTGGTGCTGTTATTGCACCTATTATGGATGTATTCAGACCTACACGTAAAAGCGAGACTATACAAAATTTGCGCATGTATGGTGAAGCAACTTCGTCAGTTCCTATGGGTTACGTGTATAATCCTCAAGATACTACTGCTACTACTAATAAAGAGACCACATTGTATGCACCAACTTTTAATGTGAATAATCAAAAAGAAAGTATATATGTTAACAATTATTCTACACCCGATATGACACAACGTGAAACTTCTAGTTGTGAATATTATACCGCTGCAGGTGGCGCATCTACTAGTTTTGGAAATATGGACTATAGTGCCGCTTATAAACAACACAATAATGATATTAAAGCACAAACCATTGTAAATAGACCTAATCCAGGTGGCACACAAGTTTTCAATCAAACTATGCATTTGAGCACTATTAAATCTGATCAAGACCGATTTGATGGTAGAGTTAATCCTGCTTATTCCAAATTGACAAGTCTACCACCATCTACACAAACATATGGCGGTATTCGTGCTTCACAATATTATAACGAAACTGCAGGATGTGATCGTATTCAACCAGATATTCTAAATGCTTTCAGAAACAATCCTTATACTCAATCGTTGAGTAGTGCGGTTTAAAATAAATAATTACGTTATATTAAAATATAAAAACACTTTACATTTTAATATAGTCTATTTTATGTCATTACCTATTCATCAAAATATAAAAGAAAAATTAAATTACTTTCATGAACTAAGAAAAATACCTAATTTATTATTTCATGGACCCTCTGGTAGTGGTAAAAGAACACTTGTAAATGATTTTGTTTACAAAATTTATGATAACAATAAAGAAAAAATAAAATCATTTGTAATGTATGTCAATTGTTCACATGGTAAAGGAATTAAATTTATAAGAGATGAACTTAAATTTTTTGCAAAAACACATATTCATTCCGATGGTGGAAATATATTTAAAAGTATTGTCCTTCTTAATGCGGATAAACTAACAATGGATGCACAATCTGCATTACGAAGATGCATTGAACTTTTTAGTCATAATACAAGATTTTTTATAATTGCAGAGGATAAATATAATTTAATGAAACCAATTTTGTCGCGATTTTGCGAAATATATGTTCCAGAGCCTGTTATAAATGGGAATATCATGAATCTATATCAATATAATTTAAATAAAGTATTTAATATGACAGATGTTAATACACATCATTTAGATTGGTTAAAAAAAGAGTTATTAAAATATTCTTTAAAAAAAATAAGTTTAGATGAATTAATGGTATTATGCACAAAATTATACGAAAAATCATATAGCGCTTTGGATATTATACATTTATTGGAAAATCAAAAATTATTTGAAAATAAATTAACTACTGAAAAACGTTATGAAATGCTATTATGCTTTCATAAAGTAAGAAAAGATTTTAGAAATGAAAAGTTATTAATGTTATTTATACTTAATTTTTTGTTTTTGAGTTCAGAATTATCTTTAGAAAATATTAGTTTTATGTAAATGGACGATTTTAATGTTAGTGCACTTCATGAATCAAAAAATGAATGGGGGTCTCGTTTAGTTACTCTCTTGACACCATTAATCATAGATGGTTACAAGTCTATTTTAGAAGAATCAATAAAACTTTGCAGTGAAAATAATGAGAATGATAAATATTTAATGACCTTTCAGAATTTGATTTCAAGAATTCCTAAATGGAATACGCAGATTATTGAAACAGAGAGAAAACGCATTGTAGAAAAATCTGGTTGCAATTATTTAGAAGATTTATTGACATGTGTTCATATTATTCAGTTAAAAGTTCTCACTGCTATGCGTGTTGGACAAAAACAGAAGAAGATTGATATTAATGTCCCCAAATTAGATGATTTTATTCACAAAACTTATGTCAATGTTGCGCGAAAAGTATATAAAAATGTTTACTTATTTGAAATAAATATACCACCATTACAAGTTCAAAAAAATCACAGAGAACTAGAAATTATAATACAAGAATGTATTTTAAATACATTACGTGAAAACATTCCAGTAGAAGCCATTTTGAAAGCATATATGGATGAGACTATAGAAGAAGATGTAGTTGAAGAAGTAAAAGAAGAAATAATTAATGAAAATATTACGCAACCAATTGTTGAACAAGGAACAGGAACAGGGCTGTCAAATAATCCTCCTCAATCATCATCCTCAAGTTTGAGTTTCAATGATGTAGACATGATTAAGTCTACAGACGGATCAATATCATCTATTAATGCACCAAAAGACCTTACAACATTAGAACAAATTAGTGAAATCAGAAATAAACAAAGAAAAATGGAGGAGGAAGAGGAAGAAGACGACAATGTAAAATTGACAATTTCTGATCAAGTATTTAATTTAGATTCTCTTGATGTCCATAACATTGAAGAACCAAAGGTTGAATTATTGCCTGATTTATTAATAGATGATATAGAGGTTTTAGAAGATTTCTAACCCACTATTTTGCGTTTAAATAAAAATAAGAATATTTAACAAATATATTATATAGTTTAATGGATAATATATTTGTTATCGCTGCAGTCATATCAATAGTATTTTTAATTGCAAAATTTCTTGAAATGAGATATATAGAAAAAGAAAGCAAGCCCTTGAAATTATTGATTAGAGATGCACTCTTAGTATATTTTAGTGTAATAGCATCACATTATTTGATAAAACAGGTAAATCCAATTATGCATAGTGTTGGAGGTGCACCTCAAGTCTTTACGGATAATCCTGATTTTTAGTTTAATATATTTACATCTTTATTTATATTTACACCTTTATTTATATTTACACCTTTTCTCATTTAGAGAAACATTCATAAATTGCTATTTTTTAAATGCATACGATATACACAATAATATATACAATAAAATAAAAGGTAAAAAAGTATAACTTATTTGAGAAATTATAGTACCATTTTCTAATATAAAATAATAAGGTATAGTAATAAATTTAAAATTATTTTTTTTAAATAAAATTGCATATTCACCACATTTATCTTCATCATTTCTTACACTAGCAGCACTTTCATAAGTATATTTACCAGTAATTATATTCATATCTCCAAATTTTCTACATTCATTTTTATTTGGAATAAAAAATTTACAATTCCCACATATTGGTTTGTGTTTGTTCTGAATAAAACAAAGTTCAACTTTATGAATATTGATTATAAATAATATATAATGTAAAAATTTCATTATATATTTATATAAAAATGTTTTAAGTCATTATAAATATGTTTAAGTTTTGGAATTTACTATTAAATGAAAAGATGTAAAAAAATTGAAATAAAATTAATGATAATTCCTAAATATAAATATACAATAACATGTCAAGTTTCAATCACGAGAGAGAAAGAACAGGGTTTGGTGGAAGAGGACCACCACCCTACATGTATTATCGGTATCTAAATAAAAAGTATCTAAATATAACAGAATATTTAGATAGTTTACCTGATAATATTAGTGAAATTAGTTTAAGACAAAAAGATTTAACATATTTACCAGATTTATCAAGATTTACAAAATTAAAAATATTATATTGTGATTACAATAGATTAATACAATTACCTGAATTACCGAATAGTTTAGAAATGTTATATTGCGAAACAAATCAACTTATATCTTTACCAAAATTAAGCGAATCATTAATAGAATTAAGATGTGGAAATAATAAACTTATATATTTACCTGAATTACCTAATAGTTTAAAAATATTAACTTGTTGCAATAATCTTCTTATCTATTTACCAAAATTACCGAATAATTTAAAAGAGTTAGAATGCGGAGATAATCAACTTATATCTTTACCTGAATTAAATATTGAATTAGAAGTATTGCGTTGTTTTGATAATAAATTGTCATCTTTACCTAAATTAGATGATAATTTAAAAGTGTTAGATTGTACTAATAATGAACTTACATCTTTGCCAATATTGAATGAAAAAATAGAAACTCTAAATTGTTGTTATAACAAATTAACATATTTACCTCACTTGAAGGAAACCATAAAATATTTAAGATGTCAGAATAATGAATTAAAATATTTACCCGAATTAAATGAAAAATTAGAAATTTTAATTTTAACTAATAATCCATTTTGTCATATTTTATATAGTTGCAAGAATAAAAACAATAGGGACCAGGACCAAAATTATGACGAACAAGATGACGAAGATGAAGATGATTTTATATATTACCTAAATATTAATATTATTAAAGCAAAATTTAAAATGTTACATAACTTTAGGTTTTTATATTATTCTTTGAAATTTAAAAATAAATTTCGTGATTGGTTGTGGAAAAGAGTTAGAGAACCAAAAATCCAACGAGAATTGCATCCAACTAAATTATTTGAATTATTGAAATATGATGATGAAGATGATATTAATGGAGAAATTTTAAATTTGTATACACTCGTTTGATAACTAGAAACCATATTTGAATATTTATAAATTTTTTCTATTATCGTCCGGTCCATACTTTAACAACTAGCTTAGGAATAGTGCCTTTTTTAAAGCTTTCCATATATTGGTCAAAATTATATCCCCATGTTTGATATTTCATAATGTCACCGAATAATGATTTATTTTTGGCAATTTTTATATTTTCTGTAAAAAAAATACAACCCATAACTCTCTCTAAACAAGACCTATCTGCTCTACATTTCACTTGTTCTATCATATTTGTAATACTATATTTGGATTCTAATTTTAAAAGAAAATTATGGTTTATATAAGATTGTACACCAAAACATCCATACCAATTACTCTTAGGCATCATTACTATGTCGTTATTAGATATTTTATCATGTAAGAAATGACTATTTTTTAAAGAATTTGTTATTCTTGCAGTGTTAATAACATTTTCTTTATCAGAGTTAAAAAACCATAATGGTATTACATCAATATTTTTTAATAAATCAAAATTAAACCTTGTATGAAAAAAAACAGAATCATGAATAATTACTGCATTATCAAAGAATTTGTTTTTAATATAATAATAATATGGTAACAATTCACCCCTACCCGGAAACTCAGATTGTATAATTTCAACATTTGTATAATAGTGTTCAGATTTTAAAAAATCTTTGTTACTATTATCGTCAATGATAACTATCTTTCTATAAGGATAATATGTTCTCAGTAATTTTACTGAATGATTCCAATATTTATTAGTAGTTTCTGAATTAACGTGTCTAATAATAATAAATCCAAACGAATTCATAATATATAAAAGTATAAAATATATTATGAAATGTATTTTTGTTAGTTCTTTATTATTCTAAATACATACAGGAATTTCATCAATATTAACAAAATCTGTAGTTACTTGACCATTAAATAAAAAGGCCTTGAATTCAGGACGTTCTAATTGCAATTGAGGAGTATGATTATGAACACAACGCGCAATCATTTTATACAATTTGAAATCAGGATATCTATCTGCTCCATTATTTTTATATAGCATATTGATACCTTTATCATCTAAACACCATTCAACTATTAAACGTTTAATTGGATCATCACATTTGCTCAAATCCTTGACTTCTTCAATATCTTCTATTAAATAATCAAATATTGAACACGCTAAACGACATAAATCAAAGCTGTAATTGGGTTCTAAACGTGGTTTTTTTTCATTTAAATATGGTTCTGTATTATATTGTGTTGCAGCATCTCCACCTGTTTGAAAACTATCACTGCAAAAAAGTTTTCCTTCATATTTAAAAATACTTCTACCAAAATCAATGATTTTATAAATACGCCCAAATGTTGGAACTCTGTAATATTTTTTCTTATAACAATAATAAATAAATTTTTTGTCTGTTTCATTATACATGACATTGTTTGTATGCAAATCATTATGTGTAAAATTAAATGCTTTTTGATAAGTAATTAAAATCATGATAATTTGCATAAAAGCAGAATACCATTCTTCATGCGATAATTCATTGTTGAGAATTAATTCGTCAAATGTATTATCACATAGTTCCATACAAATCACTTGAACAGGAAACTTTGGTAATATTACGTTGACTTCTTCTTCATCGTCTTCTTCTTCATCGTCTTCTTCTTCATAATCTTCGTCTTCATCTTCGTCTTCATCGTCGTCTTGTTCATCTTCGTCTTCATAGTCGTCGTCGTCTTGTTCATCGTCATCTTCTTCTTTATCATCTTTATCATCTTTATCATCTTCTTCTTTATCATCTTCATTTGCAGTATGAGATGACCTAGATGAACAAGTAGAACTTGATTTCAACGTAACATGAGTATTATCTTTATTATCTAATATATTGGAAGTGGTAATATCTATTAAATCAATAGACATACTTTTTAAATCATTCAAATCTAATGTTTTATCGTCAAATACATTTTCATAAATTTGATTATCTATACTTTTAATAGATAACTGAGATTTAGCACTTGTATTATGGTCTATATGAATAGGTTTTAATTTAGATTCTTCATTTTTAAACAAATGCTCATAATCATCTATTTTAAATAAAACATTTTTGTTCTTGTTAAAAAAGTCAGAATTATTTAAATAATCTATATCATCAAATACATTTATTTTAAAATTATTTTTTATACCTAAAAAAGAACCATAATAATCAACACCATTAGGAAAATAAGTATTGTGTATTAGATTACTAGTTAAATATAAAAACAGACCATCTACATATGCAGAATTATTTTGATCTATAAATTTTGGATGACAATCTATATCAGTAGATGTCAATTTTGGCATTGTAAATATGCGTTCATCATTTACATTGTATTTACCAATTAAATACTTGTAAGGATCTAATAATGGTGCTAATTTGAAAAATAATTCCTTATCTTTTACTTTGTCATTCAAATTCTTCACTCTACAATTATATAAATTACAATCGTCTTCAATTTGTCCTTTCACACTTGAAAGATACCATTTATTATTAAAATTAATTCCATTAAAATTTGTATCATTTAATGAGAAGAATCTATTATAAATTGGAATGTAATTTTGTGCCTGAGAGAGAAATAGTGAAGTTGGGTCTTCTAAACTTTTAAAAAGTTCAGTATTTTTTCTTTTTTGATAATTAACATTAATCATTCTTTAGCTAATTAATATATAAATTATATCTATTTTTAACTTATTATTGTATGTCTAAATAATTTTAATTACTTTTCAAATAAAAAGTAATTAATTTGCGTAAAAAGAAGTAAAATATAATTTCTAAATTTAATAAAATGACACTCGAGTTAAAAAAATTTGATATGAAAAATATTAGTTTCAAGCCCAATGAAAATAAAGGGCCTGTTGTCGTCTTAATTGGTAAGCGTGACACAGGTAAGTCCTTCTTAGTACGTGACCTTCTTTATTACCAACAAGAAATTCCTATTGGCACTGTTATATCCGGCACAGAAGAAGGAAACGGATTTTATGGCAAAATGGTGCCGAAACTTTTCGTTCATACGGAATACAATACTGCCATTATTGAAAATATATTGAAGCGACAGCGCACTGTGTTGAAGCAAATTAAAAAGGAAATGGAGACTTATAAACGCAGCACTATTGATCCGCGCGCCTTTGTTATTTTAGATGATTGCCTTTATGATAACACATGGGCGCGTGATAAGATGATGCGTCTTCTATTTATGAACGGAAGACATTGGAAGGTGATGTTAGTCATCACAATGCAATATCCGCTTGGTATCCCTCCAACATTAAGAACGAACATTGATTACGTCTTCATTTTGAGAGAAAATTATATTGCCAATAGAAAGCGTATTTATGAAAATTATGCTGGTATGTTTCCCACATTTGAGAGCTTTTGTCAGGTCATGGATCAATGTACAGAGAATTATGAGTGTCTAGTCATAAACAACAACTCAAAATCCAACAAACTACATGATCAAGTGTTCTGGTATAAGGCAGACAATCACAACGACTTCAGATTAGGGTCTAAAGAATTCTGGGAATTATCAAAAAGTCTCAAAGATGACGACGATGAAGAACAATATGACCCAAATAAATCACAAAAACGCGGAGCTGGTCCAAAAATTAATGTCAAAAAGGCAAATAAATGGTAGAAAAACGCTTTTATAAATCTCGCTTTTAATTATAAAAGCAAATATTACTACTTGAAGAGTATCTTATAATAAAAAGTAGTATTCAAAAAAATAAATAGATTACGACATTATAACTATTTGTTTTCAATATTTTCCGGTAATTTAATTTTATAACAATCTATACAAATAACTTAATACTTAATTCTTTTTGTATATTTCTTTTTATTTCTTTTTATTTTTCTTCGCAATGTTTTATTTTTCTTTCTTTTATAAGTTTTTTTATTTTTTTTACCGCCTCTCCAATCTTTCGGATAGCCAATACTACCTGCATCACAGCTCATATCAAAAATATATATTGTTCTATATCCAAGACGCTGAAAATAATCATATATAGTTTGAAGTGAAAACGATTGATCTATTGAAGAATGTAATGTTGAAAAGGGAAATCTTTCATGTAATTCAGTTGTTTTTCTAACTGATGGATACCTAGAATCATATATAATTTTTGTTTCAGTTTCTCCTCGTGTTAATGAATATGATTTATTATATAATCGGTCTCCATATGTTAATTCAAATAATTCATCTGTTTTACCTTCTTCTATACAAGTAACGTTACTTCTTTTAGTACTTTTTTGACTTGAACCTAATTTTTTTGAAGTAGTTTCCTCTATAAATTTTAATACTTCTAAATACACACGTGAATAATTACGACAAATATGTTCAAATAATTCTCTTTGATCCTTACCATCATTAATAAATTTTCTATTTTTTTGTATAATTTCTATTAAATGTCTATTAAATATATCTAAAGTTCCTGTATTTGTATAATTAATGCATACACATCCTTTTGGTACAGCAGATGCTTTTAATAATGTGCAACCTTCATGTAATCTTATCTGAGTTGGAGTTCTTGGATTATTACCATGAACAGACAACATTAAAACTATTAAACTTAAATCATTTGGTGCTTCAGGTGAAAGTAGACTTGCATTTTCTGGATAACCAATTATATCTTCTTTATCTAAATCACGAAGTTCTTCATTCATAAGTGATAGTTGTTCATCATCATCATCCATAATACCTCGTTTATCTAGAGGTAATAAACGTAGTATTCGTTCATCATTTGGAGCTGAAAAATAAAATGGAAAAGGATCAAAATAATGATCTCTTCTTTTAACTTCTGTTTCTGAATCTGAATCTGAATCTGGTTCTGGTTCTCGTTCTCTTTTTCTTATATTCTCCATATTATTATAATATAAAATTATTATTTATAATAATATTTAAGCACGTGTATTTTTAGATTTTCGGCAAAATGGCGTTTTGTTCCAGAATCATATTTACAACTAAGATATGCGGTTACAAACTGCAGAACATTTTATATTTTTATAAAATTGTAACTATGTATCTTCAAAAGTAATAGTAACAGGATATTTGATACAACAATATTCTCTCCAATTTGTATCTGGATTATTTAATTCACACCAATCAAACAGATACTTACCATTCGTTGTAGTGATAGGAAAAGGTTCCCATAAATGATATTTAAAATGAAATAGGAGATTCATTATCCCCATCTCATTTGTTTTGCAAAATGGATAATTATTCATTGCCTCTATTAGTTGGTTTTTATCACATAAATCTAAAATACTTGTATCATATATCCAAATACAATTCAACATATAATTTGATGTCAAAATTGTGTCGCCTAATTGTGCGACAAGTGAATCTATTTGTTCTGGCTTATCATATGACAACTGACATTTGAATTCGTTATATGCACTATGCTTTCCATCCGTTGGCGCCAAAATCTTGTTTTTATAATCGAGAGATAATAAATAAGAAACATCATCTAATACACGCAATCCGGCATCCAAAAATACAACACGTTGCCATTGTTTGAAATAATCATCAAAAATATGCAATTTTTCCCATTGATTTAACTTTGTCAATTCTCTCTTGTCTGAATTCGAGAAACCACTTGAGCCTATTTTTTCCAACAAATATGTCTTGTTTATTTCCGAAAATTTAACCTCTATTATATTATAAAATTCCTTGAAATTAGTATTCAAATCAAAATCAATAGTAATTAATATAATTGGACCTTTCCAGTTACCTCGGCTTCTCAAATCTACAATCGTTTTCTTTGCTTTCTTAAAATAAGCATTGTCGGTCACGAGAGCAAATGTAGTGTCATCTTTTGTTGAAGTTTCGTATTTATTTAAACCTTGATAAAACGTGTATTGTTCTAAAGTCATCACTTTATGAAACGTAATTGCGTCTGCTATTTCAGATTCATTTTTGTGTGCTTCTAAATGAAACCCATCATGGTTAAATTGTTTAACACATATGCCTTGTTTTTTTTCTATATCTCGTATCCATAGACCAATACATAAATCGTCACACCAATGATTAAAACTATTATTTTTACCATTTTCTTGAATATATTCATATATTTTCGCGTATAATGCTTTGGAGATGGCATATCCAGCACCACCAGACATGTATAAACAAAATTCGTTTTTTATATGGTCCAACTCTTTACCAATATAATAATAGTCATCATGATTGTATTGTTGCAATAAGTTTTCCAATCGTGATTGAAATACAAAAGTATCATCATCAATGAAAATATACCAATCATAGTCAGGTATATTTGTATTATAAATGAAATGAATATATTTCCAAGTAATGTTATAGAAGTCGTCCATACAATTCCAACCGAATTGTCGTTTTTCAATATTCGGTTTGGATGTTAAATAATAAATATCAGAAGATGGAACGTCTTTTAAAAAAGACTCCATTTGAAACTTTACACGTGTATCTAAGTATTTTTCACAAGTAGAAATAATATAACAAATTTTCATAATATTTTATACTATTAAAATTTGTTTTGTTTTTAAATTGAAATCCATCTTTTATAAAAATTATAAGAGAGAAAAAAATTTTTTAATTATTTGGCTCCACCTTTTTTAAAGTAGATTTTAATTATTTGGAACCACCTTTTTTACACATTTTATCATTTCAAACGCCGATTTATAATAAAGCATTTTTTAATTGTTGAGACAATAACTTATGTAAATCTAACCCTTCTTTTCTCCAATTTCCACCAGCTCTATAATGTAAAAATACATTATCATAAATCTCACAAAAAAATTTTTCATTTACATTTCTTACATCATTTCGTAAAAAATCAATTAATTTTACGTTTCCTTGTATTTTTTTTGGCAATTCACTTATATCCCAAGAGCAAGACCAAAGATGTTTTATAAAATAAATTTCATTTGTATGAAATTCTTTATCTATCCACCGAATATCATCTGTATTAGGAATAGGTATATTTCCCATTTGTTTTTTCAACCATTCTTTAGTCATACCACCACTATCAAAACCAGGTAGTAAATTCCAATTAATTAATTCAAAATGTTTCATTTTTGTCATATCAAAATAACATAATCCAGGCCATAAATAACCAGTATTATGTCTTGTTTGTAAAACTATAGCACAATCATAGTTAGAGTATTTATTTATATCAAAATAATCTACTAAAAACATATCACTATCTAATAATAAATATTTATCCGGATTTTTTAACTGATATGATAGAACATGTTTATTAAATGTATCTGCATGTCTACTAGACATATCTAAATTAATATGATGTTTATTTGGAATATTTATACAAGTTATATTTAATTTACTACAAATGTTTTGTATTTGTGTTTTTATCGTAATATCATTATTGTTTGTAAAATCAGGAAAATCTTTAGCATCATTAAATACAATAAATTCATATTCACCTTGAAAATATTTTTGTAAAGTATAATATTGAATTTCAATAAAAATTGGATTATTAACTACTGTCGTAATAATTTTCATTATAAATAACAAACATAATATTAATTTAATAAATTAAACTAACATAAATCGGCGTTTGAAATGGTAAAAGGTGTAAAGTAGATTTTAATTATTTGGATCCACCTTTTCTAAAGTAGATTTTAATTATTTGGCTCCACCTTTTCTAAAGGTGGAACTAAAGGTCCTGATAATAACTGACTCTGACCATTATCAGACTTGCCAATCACAATATTCTCTCCCTCAAACAACTCCATACAAATATCCGCAGTTGAAATATTCTCCTGATCCTTCAAAGCAAACTCCTGTGTATTTGCATTGTTTACACCTACAAGATTTCCTTGCTCATCTATTGTCTGTGTTAATGTATTACCAGACTTTTCTGCATTCTTAATATTTTCATCAATAGCCTTTTGCTTTGACTCCTTTACACGTTGATCAAAAGCGGTCTTGGCATTTGATTCATTCTTCTTCTTCTCGCTCATTAACTGATTAAGCTCTTCTTCCAAATACTCAACTCGTCCAGTTTTATAAGCTTCAGGGTCCCAAGGCATCCACATACCAACAGGTCCGACAAATATGTTATGATTATCGTCAATCTCACGCAACATTTTAGCACGCAACTCTGCCTCTTCTTGAGTGGGATAAGAACCTCTAATTTTTATACCTCGAGTACTAGTCTGGAAATTGTTTGAAATATCAAACTTCTTTTGTAACTCTTCTTCATTATTATCCAAAAATGTCTTATATTCATCTTCAAAAGTAGTTCTAGAAATTGTTTCCTTCTCTTCTTTAACGAATTCCTTGAAGTCATTCGACAAATCATCAAATGAAACATTATATTTAAATGAAACAAAATTAAGAAATTGTACAAACTTTTCCATTGATTTATTTAAATCCCATTTCTTTAGGAATTCCTCGAAAAAAAACATTTCCTTCTTTTTTAAAATTTCTTCTGGAGAACAAAATGAGACACAGACAAATTTTTGACCTGCAAGGGGTTTATCCTCTTCCAATAAATCAACATATTTAGGATTTGGTTTTCCATTTATATCTTTTCTCTCAAACCCTAATTTCTTTGAACTATTATCTTTAGAACGTTCCATTTTAAATATTTATATTATTTATTTTTAAGTTTTTATCTAATATATATATATTTTTTTTCTTATTATTTATTATAATGGGAGGAGTTATTGACATTGCTGAACTTGTTAAGAGAATTATTAAGTATCTTGTAGAAGGTCTAATGGTGGCTATTGCTGCTTATGCTATTCCTAAACGTTCGTTGAATGTTGAAGAAATTGTTTTGATTGCTTTGACCGCAGCGGCTACATTTAGTATCCTTGACACATATGTGCCATCGATGGGAGCCACCGCTAGATCTGGAGCTGGATTTGGAATTGGAGCAAACTTAGTTCGTTTCCCTGGTGGATTTTAATACCATAAATAGTGCCGTCTAATTTAAAATTTAATATTATTTATAAATTAAAATATTTATAAATATTATATGTCTTATAGATATGCTAACAATAAAGCAATTGGATGTAAAACAAGAAGACGTTATAAAAAATCAAAAATAAAAAATAAAAATAAAAAATATACACGAAAATATCGTAATAAAAAAACTAGACATTCACGAAGAAATAAACAAAAGGGCGGTGCTTGTTATGGTTCTGGTGTAGGTTCAAATGATTATGATCCAAATTTCTCCATTTACAATACGAGAGAGTTACAATTGTTTCCTTATAAGCCTAATTAAATTGCGAGGTTTATCTTCTTAGCTAATTTTGCATTTTTTTATATTTATTTACATTTTGTAAAATAATTAATTATTTTTTATTAAATTTGCAATATGTTCTTTTAATCTATCAATTGGATAACCTTTTTCAAAGAATAGATTTGCTCCCAAATTTAAAGCCTCTTGTCCAAACTCTGGAATACTTGATAAAGCAATAATCGGAGTTATATTTTTCAATTTTTGACGAATTAGTTTAATTAGTTCAGTTCCGTACATATATGGCATAAATATATCTATAATTATTATATCATAATTTAAAATACAATTTTTTAGTAATGTATAAGCATCATTGCCATTTGTAACTATATCTACATAAAAATATTCATAATTTAATTGTTTTTTTAATATTTTAGAAAAAGCAATACTATCATCTACAATTAAAATACTTACATAATTTTTACTACTTAAACTATTGTTTTGTATTTTATTTGGAATATTAAGGTTTTCTATAAATATATTAATAGTAGGATTAATTTTATTATTAATTTTATTATTAATTTTATTATTATTTTTATTAATAAAAAAATTAATAAAATTATTAAAAAAAGAAAACATTATATATCACTTTTATATTTTTAATGGAAATTTATTATATTTTATTATTTATAAATGTTTATTAGACAATTACTTTTTATATTAATGATAATTATTTATATATATGTCATACATAATGTTTATAATTATTATACAATAAATGATTGTTCAATTTCAAGTATTCTCAAAAATGAAGAGTGTAGTCAAGTTGTTTTTGTAAATATGATACTGATGGGTATAACAACAATATTTTATGAACTATTGAGATGTGATATATTTTCTTTCTTTTCTATATTTTTTATGTTAATTGGAATCTATGGTGTTATAATATATGATCATACTAATATAATTCATTTTGTATATTGTTTTATTGTTTTTATTTGTATTTTAGTATTCATGTATAATCATTGTTATAAAAAAAGAAATAATATAATATTATATTTATCATTATATATTCAACAAATATTATGTGCTCTAATATTCCTGCAAACAAATATAATGAATTGTGAAATATATCTTCTAGCTAATTTTGCATTTTTTTATATTTATTTACATTTTGTTTCATAATTTGAAAAAATTAAATATTTTATTAAATAGTGGGTATATATTCCCAATCCAAATCCAAGCAAATCTTCTTCCATATTTCGTCTTGTTCCATGCGTTTTTCTGGGTCTTTTAACATTGGAAAATGTTCCAAATATCCATTTTCACCTAAAAGTTCACAAAGCTTATAAGCAGTGTAATAATAATTTAAAAAATTAACGCGGTCATCTGGACAATATTTAGAATAAGGTGCTTGTAATTCAACAAAGAGATTGCACAAAATTTCTTCCAATTCCGGTGACATGATAGGTGGTTTAATTCCAAGTTTATCTTTAATAAATGGTATATGTTCATAGTATTTATTATAGCCCAAATTTTTCAAGATTTCTTTTGTCTTTATATTAGAAATATTATCTAATTCAATTCGTTGTTTTTTAATTTGCATTTTAATATTTTCAATTACCTCAGGTGGAATTTGTGTTGTTTCTTTACCTTGAAATTGTGCCAAAATCTCTTTGAAATGGTTGATCCTTTTGTAAGCATAAAAACAAACTTCTTTAGGAGGCTCTTTATAAGAAGGTTTTTCATTTTCTATTAAATAAGGAATACTACGAGAACAATTATTACAAAGCATTATACCTTCATCTTCAAGTGGGATTAATTCTCCATTATAACAGATTTGGCATATATCTGTCTGATAAACAAACGAATTTACATCAATAAATCCGTCATCAATATTGCTTAAATATTTTTGAACAATATTATTATCATTTTCGCTATTTGCACTAATTGTTTCATCTATTACCTCTTTAATTTTAAAAAAAGAATTTATCATTTTGGTTTTATTGTTTTGGACATGGATAGATGTGTTTCCACCTTCAGATATATTTTTCTTGTTTTCAAAGTATTCAAAAATATATTTAGAATTATCTAAAAAATATTCTTTTTTTTTTGATTTAATTTCTTTTATAGATTCATTCAATTCATTTATTTTGTCTGTAATATCTAGACGTTGTTCAATAGTTAGATTGTTATTTTTTAGAGACAATTTTAATTCTTGTTTTTCTTGTTTCAAATCAGGTATTCTATCTTCTTTATCTTTATTAAACTCATTTAAGAATTCCTTGTGTTTAGTATCGAGTGTCACTGCTGATTTTTTATTGTATTTAATTTTTTTTGTTGTTTTTGGTTTAAAACTTGGCATCTTCTTTTTATATTTATTTGAATTTTTATTTAATTAATAATAAATATAAAATATATTTTTACCTTTATTTCTTTTTATTCTTTTTACTTTTATTCTTCTTGTTTCCACCTTGTTTTTCATTAGGAACTTCGCCTCTTAAACTTGTAAGAATACTATTCTGACCTGCTAAGTCCATTGAATCAAATTCAACTTTATTAAATAATGGTCCTCCCTCAATTAAAGAAAATCCATTTGGAAAATAATACATTAAAGAGAATGGATCCGAAAGATTAGTTGTTTCAGGCAACATTATATTAAGATCAATCTGAGTGTTATTTCCTTGAAGTGTAATTTTACTTATTGTAGGATTATTCTTTTCATTGACAGCAATATCAACCCAATATTTATCAGACTTACCACCACTATTTGGGTCATTTTGGGGAACAAATATGTCAAATCCACAACCACCAAAACCACCCCAATTTTTACACTGAATACTACCAAATATAGGACATTCTCCTCCTCCTCTTTTGGATTTAGTTCTTATATTATTTTTTCTATTTTTTCTATTTTTTCTATTTTTTCTATTTTTTTTTGTTAACTTTATAGGCATATAAAATATATAAATATAATATTTTATGTTATAAATAATAATAACAAATTTTATAGTTTATAAACATCTATACTTTTCTTTTGAATTTTTAATGGACATTAAAGTAAATTTGGAATCTTTAAAAGATTTAGAAAATATAAAAATAGACGCTATTAAATTACAAAAAATGCTTATTTTATTTAATTCAATTGAGCAAGGATGGTCAGTAAAAAAAAAGAATGAATCGTACGTCTTTACAAAACATCATGAAAACAAAAAAGAAGTGTTAGAAGATTCATATTTACTTAATTTTATGAAGACCAATTTGGACTTAAATAAAGTGATTAGTTAAGTGAAATCCTTACAATATTTGTAAAAATTAATTATTTAAATTAATTAATTAAATTAATTAAATTAAATTCCAAAATTTTTTTTTCTTTAGCCATATTATAAAATGGGAGGTGGATTAATGCAACTCGTCGCCTACGGCGCACAGGACGTATACCTTAAAAGCCTGTAGGGTAGAAAAACGTCGGGGAATATCGAAAAAATAAGATATTCATAAAGCCCTTTGTGGATGCTTTTTTTTATAAAAGAGTACCACTGACGTTAATCAGGGAAATTAGCTATATGCTAATTTGAAAAGCCCTGGTGAGAAAATCAAATTGCTTGAAACCCCTAAAGCTTATTCTACTAAGCAACTCTTGTGAGAGAATTGTGGCCAAGACAAAAAACTTGGGTATAGTAAAAATGAATAAGATGATTTGAACTAAAAAGTTCAAAGAAATGGGCAATGAGCATCCAAGTTTCTTTAAATAATATTTTTAAAACAATATAAAATTATATGCATATAGTAATATAAATGACAACTGAAAATGAACTAAAAGTGTGTGATAAATGTACACAAACCAAACCAATTGATAAATATCGAAAGTATTGTGAAAAATCATATTCAAAAACATGTAAAAAATGTTTGAATGAAATGGATAAAATAAAAAAGAAAAATCTTAGACAAAAAAAAGCAGATACTTTTTTAGCAAAATGTGAAAAATGTAACGAAGAAAAAGTTTTAAAGGATTTTGCAAAGCTTAAAAAGTTTTATAAGAAAAAGATTTGTATTTCTTGTTATCCAGATTTTTTAAGAGAACAGAAAACAGAGTGGTGTAGAAATGAAAGAATAACAAACATTAATTATAGATTAAAAAAATCGCTTGCTGCTCGGTTAAGAAATGTTCTTTCTAAAAATGACACAACTATGAATTATATAGGTTGTAATATTCAATATTTAAGAGAATGGTTTGAATATAATTTCAGTTCAGAAATGAATTGGGAAAATTATGGTTCGTTTTGGTCAATTGGTCATATTATTCCTGTGTGTAAATTTGATTTAACATTAGAAGATGAAAAATTGAAATGTTGGAATTGGTCTAATTTAATGCCAGTTCAACTTTTAAAAAAAGTTGATAAAAATGTTAATCAAAGTTTGGCTCCACCTTTTGAAAAGGTGGATTTTATTTTAGATAAAATACAAAAATTTAAAGAAGAAGGTTCAACGACTAAATGGTTTTCGGAAGACTTCATATTAAATGAAAAATTAGCAGAATTTAAAGCAAATATGAGTTCTTCATAAGATATAGTCTAATCCTTATTGAAAAATAAGGTAGAGGAAATGTACAGGTAATCCTCAAATTACTTTTTGGAAAGTAACTTACAGACGTTACACAAACTTTGCTATTGAATCAATTGAGCAAACTTTTAACGGCCAAGCCGATTTCGGTCGCCGTGTGCAGTGCGTGATCTCCAGAAATGGTGATCTTGCCTACCGCACATACCTTCAGGTTACTCTTCCTGAGATTAACCAACTTATGGGTCTTGGAAACTACTCTACAGGCCAAAACACTGGTGTCTATGCCCGTTGGTTGGATTTCCCTGGTGAGCAAATTATCGCCCAAGTTGAGGTCGAGATTGGTGGTCAACGAATTGATCGCCAATATGGTGACTGGATGCACATCTGGAATCAGCTTACCATGACCGCTGAGCAACAACGCGGTTACTTCAAGATGATTGGTAACACCACTCAACTCACCTTCATCACTGATCCTTCTTTCTCTGATGTTGAGTCTCCTTGTGACTCCCTTGCCCCTCGTCAAGTTTGTGCTCCTCGTAATGCTCTTCCTGAGACCACTCTTTATGTTCCTCTTCAATTCTGGTTTTGCACAAACCCTGGTCTTGCCCTTCCTCTTATTGCTCTTCAATACCACGAGGTCAAGATTAACCTTGATATCCGTCCTATTGATGAGTGTCTCTGGGCTGTTACTACATTGAATTGCAACTCCAACCCTTACGCTGGTTCTTCTGGTCAATACTCTGTCGGACGCCCTGTTCCTGCCACTATTGCCTACAATCAGTCCCTTGTTGCTGCTTCTTTGTACGTTGACTACGTATTTTTGGACACTGATGAGCGCCGCAGAATGGCACAGAATCCTCACGAGTATTTGATTACTCAGCTTCAATTTACTGGTGATGAGTCTGTCGGTTCGTCTTCGAACAAGATTAAGCTCAACTTCAATCACCCTGTGAAGGAGCTCATTTGGGTTATTCAGTCTGATCAGAATGTCGATTATTGCTCATCTTTGACTTGTGATGCTCTTCTTTTCAAGGTCCTTGGTGCCCAGCCTTTCAACTACACTGATGCCATTGATGCTCTTCCTAACGCTATCCACGCATTCGGTGGACCTGCCTCAGTTGCTGCTGACTCTCGTGCATACATTGATGCCCGCGGTCTCTTCAATGATGCCGGTGCTCTTGACTACATTCCTGGCGCTGGTTTCACTGGATACTGGCACGGACCTTCCAACCCTTACAATGAGGTCAATCTTGGTGGTAACGCAGTTCCTGTTCCTGTCGGAACACCTGCTGATATTGCTGCCCTTATTGCTGATGCTAATAGTCACAATGATAACTCTGGTGTCTCTGATGCCGGAACATTCGTCCTCTCTGAGACCTCTATTGACATGCATTGTTGGGGTCAGAACCCTGTCGTCACCGCTAAGCTCCAACTTAACGGCCAAGACCGCTTCTCTGAGCGTGAAGGTTCCTACTTCTCTTGGGTCCAGCCTTACCAGGCACACACCCGCAACCCTGATGAAGGAATCAATGTTTACTCCTTCGCACTCAGACCTGAAGAGCATCAGCCTTCAGGAACTTGCAACTTTTCCAGAATTGATAACGCTACTCTTCAGCTTGTTCTCTCCAACGCCACAGTTGAGGGAACCAAGACTGCCAAGGTTCGCGTTTATGCTACCAACTACAACGTCCTTCGTATCATGAGTGGAATGGGCGGCCTTAACCTGCGAATTATAATTCGTCTAATCAGGGCCAAAAAGCAGTATGCTATAGTAAAGCGACCTCTTACTATAGAAAACCATTTAAGCCGTCGCAAATTTTGTCCCAGGCTAACTGCTAGTGAAATTTTTTGTTACTGACTATATTTAGTTTGTTATTTACTACAATCAATTTTGCAACATATCTTGTTGTTCGGGAAACCCCTTAGAGCTTTTTCTACCAAGGATAGTTACGAAAGTACTATCTGGCCAAGAGTAATGAACTTGGGTATGGTAATAATGAAAAAGATTGGGCAATCCGCATGCTTACTACCTAAATCCGCTATGATAGGATATGGTAGGGCGTCAGAGACTGAACGGATATGGGTCAGCAACGAAGGTCTAATCAACCAGAGCTGGCTTAAGATACAGTCCTCCCCAATTGGAAACTTTTGGGAATAAGAGTGCTTATTCCAATTAAGCGCATGTTACTTGTTATACATTTTTTTATCGTAATAAAAATGATATAAAATATTCATCTTATAATAAATTTATAATATGAATATGAAAGTATAATATTAAAATTGAAAACAATTTAGAGATAAATATATTATAACACATAAAACAACTTAAAAACATGTAATATATTGTATTACAAGTCTTAAATGGAAATAGTTAAAGCTTTTACTTCAAATGAGATGCACACTGAAATTGTAATAAAAGGAACAATGAATGAACCTTTATTTAGAGCTAGTGATATTGGTGAAATTTTAGAAATAAGCAATATAAGGTCTTCAATACAAACATTTGATGAAACAGAAAGACATGTAGATACTATGGACACGTCTACAGGACCAAAACAAGTAACTTTTCTTACTGAAAAAGGTTTATATAAAGTATTATTTAAATCAAGAAAACCAGTTGCTGAAAAATTTCAAAATTGGGTATGTGAAGTAATCAAAGAAATAAGATTGTATGGTATATATGATTTACAAAAACAACTTGAACAACAAAAAGATGAAATGAAAGTTATAGAAGACAAAAAGAAACAAGAATATGAAGACAAATTAGCAAAACAAAAGATTTTAGAAAGAGAGAAAATATTATTAAAAGAATACGCAACATTTGGTTCTATTTTTTATGTAATAAAAGTTAAAACTTTTGAAAATGGACATTATATTCTCAAAATAGGAGAGAGCCGTATTGGTATTACAAATCGTTACAAAGAGCATAAAAGTAAATACCCAGAATGTCTTCTATTAGATTGCTTTGCCGTTAACAAAAGCAAAGATTTTGAGTCTTTTATCAAAGAACATGATTTAATAAAAGATTCTAGAGTTAATTATTTATCTGGTCATGAAACTGAATTAGAATTATTTCTTATTGGAAAGAAACTTTCTTACCAAACATTATTAGATATAATCAATAATAACCTCAAATATTTTAATCAAAATGATACACGTAAGTTAGAATTAGAAAATGAACAACTAAAATTAAAACTTCAAATACAAAATGAAAATAGTGAAAATATAATGGGACAAGAATTACTCAACACATTAAAACTATTGTCTGCAAAAATAGAGAAATTAGAAAAATCTAATAAAGAAGTCTTGGAAAAAATGAACGCCTCACAAACAAAATTGGTAACTGGATTTCAACAACCTCTTCCAATATTGGGTCCTCGTCTGCAAAAAATTAACCCAGAAACTTTAGAACTTGTAAAAGTATATGAATCTGTTAGTGAACTAATGAAAGAAAATTCTGATATTAAAAGACCAAGTATCAATAAGGCTGTTGTAGAAAATACAATTTATCATGGATTTAGATGGCTACTTGTAGATAGAGAATTAGACCCAAATATTATTTATCATATAGAACCTACCAAGCAAACAATTGTAAAAAATCCTGGATATATTGCTAAATTAAATGACAAAAAGACCACTATTTTGAATGTATATTTAGATAGGAAAACTGCCGCACAATGTAATAGTTATACAACCATCTCTGCATTAGATAATCCAGTAAAAAATATGACTATTACAAAAGGTAATTATTACATATTATACAATGATTGCGAACCTCTTCTAAAAGATGAATTTGAAATTACTCACGGAGAACCACTTTTATATAAAAATGGTGTTGGACAATACGACCAAGAAAGTAGTCTTGTCAAAGAATTTGCATGCAAATATGATTGTATTAAATCTCTCTCTATGAGCGATAAAACATTGGCAAAAGCACTAGATAAAAATATTCAATATAATGGATATTTTTATAAGAGTATTGGTAGCAAATTGCAAGTTATTTAATAAAAGAAAAAAATTTTATATAATTATTTTTTATAAAATGTGTTAATTATTCAATAATATTTCAAAACCTTTATTCTTCTTCTACATAGCCATTATCTCTCCAAACTACTTTCTTACTATTGAATAGTCGATTCATATTAATGATTTCTGGCTTATCGGTCTCCGATGTGAATAACTTTGAAATCTGCTCATCATCGCGAAATCTAATGGTATAAGTTTGCTGGATATTATTTCGTCCAATTCGCCCCATAGCCTGTATCAACTTTTCTTGCGTCAAATCCAAGTCTTTACTCAAGAACCCATGACAGAACTGATAATTGGTTCCATAAATATAATCACTCGATGCAATAATCATATACAATTTCTGTTCATCTGCCAGTTTCTTCATAATCTCCGTATAAGTAATATTTTCATGATTTATAAACACCCCAATTCCCATCATTAAGAGCACTTTCCAAGAGTTTTCTACACCCTTTAGAGCCATGATATCGCAGACAAATTGCTCATCTACATTGCTGGTAAATGCACCTCCACAAAGTGTTTCCAAATTTGCCGTCCATTTATCCAAATGCATTTTTTTATTTGGAATAAATGCATCATTTAGAGAAGCGGATTTTATAAGAGCGCGCAGACCATTGATTTCATTGGTCAATTTGTTCAGTTTGCCCTTGTTCTCCATTTCTTCTGGACAATCACGAGACGACTTTTTTGAATCTTTACCGCCTTTATTTCTACCACTAATGGTGCTGCCATTATGGAAACTCGATACATTATTCTTCGCCTGTTGGTCACCTTGTTCTTTTATTAATTCATGCTCTGACTCCAGAACTGATAGACGCTCATTAATCACATTGTTGTATTCGATTTTTTTCATCAAATCCTCCATAACAATAGATGGAATATTAGCCTGTTGAATGCAAAACTTTGCAATTTTTTCTACATCATTTGAGATAAATATAGTCGGACCATCCGTCAATGTATAGGCATCTTTTGTCGTGACATAGACACCGGATGTGCCTGTGCCTGTCTCTCTTATTGGTATTCCTTGCTGACTAGCTATTCTAGTTAGTGGAGCTCCATCTAATATATTTGTTGTAGTTGTTATTCCAGGTCCAATGCTTTTGCTCTTGGTAATTTTGTTACCTTTTGTATCGATGGAACCATTTTCCAATATTCGCGGTGTCCTTAAATGCCTGAAATACGTATGTATAGACGGCCACTTATCTGCAACAATATTTTGCAACAAGATTATGTAATACATTTTTATGCTTTTCATATTGATATCATCAAACGTCTCAAAATGCCTGTCTAAATGCGTCTTTGAATTGCCGTATTGATTCCCATTCACATAGCCAATAAATTCGACGACCTCTTTTAAGTCAAAATAACGCAGCAATGTTAAATAATCGTTGCAATGTTTGGCAACCTTCAATGTATCCTGATAATTATCGCTTAAATAATGTGGCAACACCACAAATCCATCTTTATTAATAATTGGTATTGATTTCTTACAATCGTGACTAACAATGTTACAAATTTCCGCACCAGGAAATTTCATAAGGAAATCAGGTATCGACTCAGTTAGTTCATGTTGCTTGGGCAACGTCGCAGACGATAATACTACATTGGGTATCATATTTTGCTTCCAATTTTCTTGGATTGTCTTGTGAATATCGTGTTCAGCATAATCCAATGTAATAGTTGGTTCATCCCAATACATAATAATATCTTGTGCTGAAAAGAATGCCAACATATAATACATCGCAGGTAAATAAGAACGAATATCACAAATAATGATTTCGACATTATCGCCCACACTATTGTCGACCTTTCCAATTCCACCAGTGCGTTTGTTCTTGGTAAACACTTTTGCTGCAAAATAATGAAGTCTAATATCGTCAGCACTCGAGCAACCAAATGCAAAAGCAATTTTCTTTTTCATTGAAATGGCCGCTTTTGCCAACGCTAAACCAACATGTCTAGCAGCACATACAAAGATAATCTTTTTCTGTTCGGATAAAGCAATAGGTGTCATTGTTTTACCTGTTCCAGTAGGCGCCATATACAAAACCAATTTAGGTCTAATACTTTTACAAATAGTAAATATATCTTTTTGATGTTCATAAAGAGTCAAATCCGCATACTTTAATAGACTATCATTGCGCTCAATAAATTCTACAGCATTCTGAATTATAGTCAGCTTATTTATATCAGATTCAAATAAATATAATATGCGGTTTGTAATATCAATTATGTGTCTGTTTAACCGCACAATATTGTTGCGGATGAGCTTGTAAAGTGTATAATAATGATAGTGAAAGTTTTTGTCATTTCCTGATTTTTTGTTCTGTATCAATTTCTCAATATGGGTTAGAAGTACAACCTCATAAAGGTCGTTATTTTTAAAACTCTCTTCATCAAATCTTTCTAGTCGGACTCTGTCTATCGAATTTATTTTTATACTAGGGTCCATTTTAAGTTCTTTGTAACTTATATTCATTTTCTTCAACTCTTCTTGAATTTTGTCAGCGCGTTTTCGCAAATATTTATTATATAAATGATCTTCCATTTTATCTGAAAAATCTATCTTTAAGAATGTAAAGATAGAGTGATTATTATTTATCTTTACATTTACATCATGATAACCTTGAATAATCATACTTAATACATCTATTTCTGATTTAGAAACTGATATCTCAATCGAGTCCCATTCCGATTTCTTGAGCTTTCTTTGTTGTAAATCCATTATGTTCTGGTTATAGTATAAATTATGATATTCTCTTTATATTTATTTTATATGTCAATTTTTTTTAAAATTGAAACGAAAATAAATTTAAAGTCAAAATTATAACTATACAATAAGATGACTCAAACTAATTATTCAATTGTTTCTATTGAAGGTAATATCGGTTCTGGTAAATCTACCTTGATGGAAAACCTTAAAAAAACATATAAAAATAATAGCCAAGTTATTTTCTTAAAAGAACCTGTAGATGAATGGGAAAATATAAAGGATTCTAATGGAGTTACCATTTTGGAGAAATTTTATGCGGACCAAGAAAAATATTCGTTTGCATTCCAAATGATGGCTTATGTTTCTAGGTTGAAAGTATTACGTGATGCACTAAATTTAATCGATACAACAAGTGATAAAAAATATATAATTATTACATATCGTAGTCTAAATACTGACCGTTATGTATTTGCAAAGATGTTATATGAGTCAGGTAAAATGGAAGATGTGTTTTATCAAATTTATTTGAATTGGTTTGATACCTTTTCACAAGAATTT
>Ga0114959_10000775_pt1 | contig 30000 bp, 28 predicted proteins | sample C_130625_EF_Meta_FD_87317 | JGI IMG/M metagenome (GOLD analysis project Ga0114959, IMG submission 87317) | Freshwater microbial communities from Lake Croche, Canada to study carbon cycling - C_130625_EF_MetaG | ecosystem: Environmental > Aquatic > Freshwater > Lake | place: Lake Croche, Canada... | reverse complement strand
TGTTTGCAGTGCGAACTTTTGTTTCTAACCATTTTTCACACATGGTCGCTACATCTTCTTGCGATTTTGGCACTACTTTTGGATAAACCAAATCTATATTTGGCATATTTTCATAACCAAATGCAGCCATGATGATACGTCGCAAAATATTTTTGCACAACTCTTTTGTCATTTCCATTTTTAAATTCTCAAAATATTCTACAATATTGGTTGCCAGTTTTTTGTATGATTTAATAGGTACTGGAAAGTCACCGTGACTACTACTAGCTTCTATATCAAAACTCATTATTTTATAAGGTACACGTGTTTCCTTGTCATTTAAAGATACTATATTTTTATAATTAATAATAAATTCAAAATCACAGTTGGTTTTTTTAGAATTGGATTTATTTGTAATTTCAATGGTTTTCTTTTTTGGTAAAGCAATCCAACCTGATGGACTAATATCTTTAATATGAAATAAACGCAGTAGAGGCGGAATATTTGCTTCATATAATTTTATATTTGTATTTTCAAAAACATATCCGTCTTTTAATAATTCATGACCTTTACTATAATCAGTGTACCATAAATTTTTAACTTTATTGTATGAACTAATATTTTTAAATTCAAATTTTATAAATTTATGTTCTTTTCCACCATCAAAACCATACAATTTTTTACGTTTAATAATAACACAATCTGTAATTGAGTCTTGATAATATTTACCAATTTTTGTTTTAATATGGTTTAAAAAGCATTCTTTTGTATATGTATTCCATTTATCGTTTACCATTACATAAAAGAATGGTTTAAAATCTTCGACTTGAATAGAACAAGTTTCACCTTGTTCATTTAAACCAAACATTTGAATGATAAATGTTAGATCATCTTTTTTTATATTTGGCTTTTTGTTGCTATTTACATCTTCATCACTACTGTTTTCATTGTTTGTGTTTCGATCATTATACACGTTAAAATCAAAAATTCTGAAAATATGTTCCATTTTCCAATTTCGGTTAACTTATTACTATTGATTGTTAATATATGTTTATTACGTTTACATTATTCATTTTTATTTTATAATAATCAAATAACAAATCTATAGCATTAATAGTATAAAATAATAATAATTTAAAAACTTATTATTATTACCATAAATGAGCAAAAAACCTATTATGGCAGTTGCAGTATTTGATACTGGTAAAATCAAAGGAGTTGTCCGTTTTATTGAGGATTTGAAAAATAACAAGGTTGTTATTAGTATTAACATTACTGGATTAAAGAAAAATTCACATCATGGTTTTCATGTTCATGAGGCAGGTGATTTAAGCGATCAATGCACAAGTATGTGTGCACATTTTAATCCATATCATAAAAATCATGGTTGTCCTGGAATGAAAGAGAGACATGTTGGCGACTTGGGTAACCTTGAAACAAACGCAAATGGGGAAGCTAAATACAATATGGTAGATGATGTAATTAAGTTAAGAGGAACCAAATGCAATATAATTGGACGTGGTTTAATTATTCATGCTGACCCTGATGATTGTGGACAAGGTGGACAACCAGATAGTTTGACAACAGGACATGCTGGAAAAAGAATAGCATGTGCTGTTATCGGATATGCAAAAGAAAATTACGTTTAAGAGAGAATAACAGTTCTCTTTATTCCATCTTTATCAAAGATGATTTTTATATTTTTATAACCTGCAAATTTACCACTTGCACCCGTAACAGTAAAGTTGACATAGTCAACTGTTGTTACGCTAGTATTTCCACTATCAATATAGTTGGCAGTTGCAGTTATCATATTTGAACTATTTTCACGTTGATATGGTTTACTTATAATAGTGACTATATCCAAGATAGTACCAGGTAGCCCTTCGTTATCATTTTTTGGTACTCTAGTTGTAGAAAAATTAATAATGTCTGTAGTAGGAGTTGTAAAATCAGATTTACACACATATCGATTACTAATAAATTTTAAACTTAGTATTCCATTTATTTCTGCCGTTTCTTGGGAATAACTTCCGCTTCTTTTATCGGTACCAGGTATGGTACGACGGTAGTAAAGGGTTAAAGGATCCTTTTTAGGCATGATTATAAATATACTAAAGAAAAAAATGAAGGATTTTATGAAATTTCTAAAATTACGCATTTTTCTAAATTCCTCAATAGCGCCTTTTTCTAGTTTTCCCACCTTTCCTACCATATTTACAATGTTGTTTTTGAGAGAAACCTTTTGGATGTTTGCAGTTAATACTTCGTTTGTATTTTAACGACCATTTTCCACCACGCATTTTATGTAACCCATGTTTTTTAACATGATGTTCAATCCATTCTACAAATGAATCGATTGACCGATCTTTGTTACTAATATCACTATCTTCGTAGTCTTCCGAATGGTTTCCTTTTTTACATATATGTTGCATAGTAGGAAACCCTTTGGGTTGATTTCTAATGTATTTTAACGACTTCAAAACATCCTGGTCAACGTCTACAATAACAATATTATTATTGTGTTTGTGCTTATGTGATAAAACATTTTCCAACTTTTTCCATTCTGGACGTGTTGCATTGCAAGGTCCGCAACCTTCCATATAAAACAGAACGAAGACATGCTTCCCATCTTTTACATATTTATTGAACATCTCCGTATTTTTAGTAGTAGGATCAATATGTAAGAATATCATTATGAGTTTATTATATTATAATTATATAATTATCTGGAAATATATAATATTATATAAAATTATATATATATTATATATGACATTAACAACATTATTATTTATCATTGTTTTTTTATTAGGAGTTTATTTTTATGCAAAAGGGAGTGATCCTAAATATTCTGAGGGTTTAACAAATAATAACGGTCAACCACGATGTCCTAATATGTTAATTCAAAAAGGCTCGCGATTTTATCTATATAATTCCAAATTAGCCCAAATCCCTGGAGTAAATCCTGTTGAGTTTGATAATTTAGAAGATTATACTGAGTTTTTAGATTGGCAAAGAAGTCAAGGTATTCGTTGTCCAGTTCTTTATCTTCAACATAGTTATGACGCCCAAGGAAATCCAGTTTATAAAGTACGCCCTAGTGTTTCCAATCCACAAGGAGGTTTGCCCCCTATGATTAATAATCCTAGTACTCAAGGAAATATGCCTTCAGGAATTGGTAGTTCTAGTGGTGATTTAATCACTGAAAAAGCAGATGATACAAATGTAGCGCGAGCACCCAACCCAACTCTTTTAGTGGATGCAACGAGAAACGATCCGCCTTATAATAAAAACTCGTATCCTGCTTTTGACCAAACTTCTTATTATGTAGGTACAACAACACCTTTGGACCAAATGAATGTGAAGGAAGAAAATATGTTGTATAGTCCTAATCCAATGGACGATAATTGGGGAGGTGCAACATATACACAGTCACTTATTGATAAAGGTTACTATAATGCTAATCAAGTTTCAATTTATATTCCATAAAATTGTGTAAATCATAATAAATTATCTGTCTTTATTATGATAAAATTATATAATTTCTATTATGTGCTACTATCTATAAATTTCATAACACTATTTAATGCACCACGCGCAGAATTCAATTGAACTAATTTTTCTAATGATGTTGATGGATTAGATGGATTTACAGTTAACGCTGTTTGTAACATCAACGTATTAATTAAATCGTCTAAGTTTAAAATAGAATTTTCATAATCAGTTCTGTATTTACTAATTAAGAGTATGTCTTGATTTTGTATTACCATCGATTTTATATTTGCTGCATAATTTTGCGCTCCTCCTGCAATACCGTTGCTACTTGTAGAACTAGAATTTGTTCCTGATGAAGCCACTGCTGTTGATATAACATTACCACTTGGATCACTAGTCATTCCTTCTTTTATATTAAGATTTCTAAATAATATATAGGCTACAAAACATATTGCAATTATAAAAAGTACATTAATAAATTGTTTATTCATTTTATATATATATATATATACTAAATGAATAAATATTTTTATTTTTTCTTATAACTTTTTTTTCTTCGTTGGTGTTTTTTATTTGTTTTTTTAAAGTGTTTTTTTATAGTCGTTCTATATTTTTTATTTAAAAAATTTTTTATTTTTTGTGTTTTACCACCTTTTGGATACGTACCATCAAAATGAACTGCTCTGTTTAGTCCTCGTGCACTAGCAGCAGGACCAGTTGCAACTGCAGGTGCACCAAGTTTTGTTATTAAATCTGACGATATCAAATTCAACAACATTGGTAATAAAGTTTTTAGAAAAACTTCTGGTGGGTTCCTCAAAGACTTCAATCCGTGTACTTCTGAATAGTCAGCGTAATTCTGTTTCAACCCAGTTAAAACACTGTTGAACAATACATTATAAACTTGAGGAATACTTGAATTATCACCGTAATACATAAAGTATGCAGAAGCTAAAGTCATTATACTGAAAATACTAAATGTTTCATTTGAACCTTGAAATAATAATTGAGTTCTCAAAAATTCAAACACTCTAAAAAAATTATTAAAATCTATATTTAAAAAAGAACGCGTACATTCCAAAATAATGCTATCTTCATCAGGCGAATTAACATCAACTACTGCTTGGCCATTTATTACACTGTAACTTGTTAGATCGAAATTAATCAAGTCACTAGAAAGTTCAAGAGAAAAAACATTTCTCCATGATAATAAAAAAATTACCAGTTTTACATATGGTACTTCTAAAATATTTAACATATTGTTTACACTTAATAACTCATCTCCATAGTTTACTCCTTGTTCTGTAAGTGTATTTTCTAGTATATCAGAATAAGAATACTCTTCAGCTAATAGTTTTAATGCAACAACAAAACCCATACTTTCATTTTCTAGAACATATTCATCTGGTTGATCAAACAATATTTGTTGGCAAAAACTATCTGTTTCATATAAATTACTAATAGTTAATAATATTTGTGCCATAGTCATCGTTTGCAAGTTAACATTTTTTATTACATTACTAATGTAAAGTGAACATTTATTCAAAACATTGACTAACAGTTTATTAATTTCATTGTATAAACAAAATTTGTTATAATTTTGAACTGTCCCGCCTTTTTGGTTGTAATAACTATAACCTAGATTGTATTTTACACTGAAATTATTACCTCCTTCTTGACGTTGACCTTGTGTTAAAATCGACATAATTTGTGTTAAAAATCCTTGTATCGAAACTAGTGTAGTCGCATCACATGGATTTTTTTGTTCATTCGTATTTATATATACATATGAAGCGTCTAAAATACTTCCTACAGTTTTTTGATTAAAATCAGAAGCATCAGAAATATTAAATGACTCATATTCACGAGTATCGTTTATTTTCATTGAATCAATAAAAATATTGAAATTGTTGACAAAAGCAGTATCCATTATTTCTTTTTTTTTTGCTTTTTCTTCCATACCTCTTGCACTTGCTCTTTGAGGGGCTTGTTCTTTTTGTGAAAGAATGTAGTTTATAAATGTTTTAGTGTTTTTTTCATTGTCCAACGTATTTTTAACCTCCAATCCAAGTTCTATTCTTGTGAACGTACCTGAACCAAGTTCTTGTGATGTTAAAGGTGCAAAATAATCATTTGTCCCTGTTAATAATAATGGATAGCTTTCATTTATATTATTATACAAAGCAAAAATATCGGTGTTTTCAAAATCCGCAATTTCTTTCAATTTTTCTAATAAAAAAATTTGAAACTGATTGAGTACATTATAATCAGTAACGTTGTTCAATTGATCCATATAAGTATTTATTTCATTACTCGAAGCATAAATTTTTTTTAAAATTTCAAAAAATCCCTGAATTTGTTCACTATTATTTTGTAAAAGATTACAATTGACTATCAAACCATTTAAAATATAATATGCGTTCCATAACTTTATAAGTAAAAAAACTTCAATTCCACTATTGTTTTCTATCAATTTTTGACGTATTACTTCGTATATAGAATTAATTTGTCCTCTTAACGTACATATATTAGCATAAAAAACTGTTACAAAGTCAGTTATTACTTTGAATTTGTAAAGAATTTTTTCTTTATAATTATTGTATGTATTTACATCATTTTTAATTTTTAATTTTAATCTATCTTCTTGACTAGCATTTAACAAAGTACACCTGAAAAGTGAACATGAACCTGTTGCGCCTACTTGATAAATAGATGGTACAGCTAATAATCTTCCAACTAGTGTAGATAATTCATCGCCACTAGAAAATGTAAATAATCTTGCGTTATTTCCTTCCTTGAGTATTTGCCTCAAAACTGTGTAGGATTGTTGATAATCACCTGTTCTTTTGTAGTCTGCTAAAAGTTTAAAAAGTGACAAAAAATCATTATCTGTAAAATCTAAAAAAATACTATTATCAGTATTAACATAACAAAACATTTTCAATATTCTTGAGTCTGATATAGGAATTCGACTGTTTAAAGGTCCTTGGGTTTTCAGAGTATTAAAAAAGTTTCTATAGTTAACTACGTTAGGAGATAACCAAGGACCGCTAATTTTTGTCGAATTACGATTTATTAAATCTAATAATAGTTTCATTACTTTACCTAAATAAGGAACACCGGCTCCACAAGTACCGCATTCTAACAAATCATTTGCATCGGATGCACCACCTTGTTGTTTTTTGACTTCACCAAAATAATATCTTGCAACTAATGCTGGGTAAGTATCAATATACGTTTTTATGATACTACAAGCTTGATTATAATTATCATCTATATTTTCACTTGCTCTAATATAATTAATTGCACCTACTAAGTTAGGTAGTTCTGGGTTTATTTTGAAAATTACCAATGAAAAATTGTATAAGTTGTTCATATCAAACGTAGAACCTGGGTTCAGTAAATAACATATAAAATATTCATGACATGAAAAATAATTAGAAACAATTGGAATAATTAAGTCTGGATTTATTTGTTCAAAAAATATAGGAATGTTTGGATCTAATGGTTCAATAGATGTGCTTGCTGAATCCAAAAAACAAGGGACTGCTATAAAAGGAGTGACATTTGAATTTTCAATACCAAAAATATCACCTAAAAATCCAATTCCAGCGTCAGATAATATTTTCATTGATTCTTCCGGCATAATAAAATTAGTAAAGTCGGGTGTATGTAAAAACCATTTTATAAAAAATGATATCTTAAGTGAATATTGTTCACCGGTTGTTTCATTTCCTTGTGTTATAGCAGTGATATAATTTGAAAAACTCATTTTTTTGGTATCTAAACCTCGTAGTTGTGGACTGTTCTTGTCAATTATTAATTTTACAGAACCATTTGATGATATAACTTTTTGCATTAAATCTGGTTGTATTTGAATAGTAGTTGCATTAACAATATTTAACCCAGCTATGATTTCATCATATGTTATTATTGTATCAGCGCCTTGTAGTCCACGGTTTATTTCGACTGATTTTGTGACTGCACCTTCAAATCTTTCAGAAGTATTGAATTCTTTATAATTTAATAAAACTTTATAACTTTCTAAATAACTACCTTGTGAAAAATTTCCTGTTAATAAATAATTTAATGGTCCCTCTTCATTAAAAATTTTATTTTTGTATCCATCTCTGTCTTTACTTAAATCATGTAATGTATCATCAACTGCCAAAATTTTTAATATTGGTAAAGTTGTTTGATCATAATTAAGTTCAACATCATTATTTTCTAAAGTAAATAAAGGTCCCGGTTCACTTAAATTATTAATATCACAATTCCTAAATTCTTTTTCTATTATATATTGAGCCATAATATATAAAATATATATTTATTATTTTTTCAAGAGAAACTTCATGATGTTTGCTATAGATGTTTTCGTGATTTTTCTTGATTGACCTTTGCCGTTGGTATTTGTGACATCGGCTAAACATTTTTCGTTTTCTTCTAAGCATTTGATTAAATTTGCAATACTATTGAATTTTTTTATAATCGAAACTGCAGTTGCTGTGCTTACACCAGGAATTTGACACAACATGATTTCATCTATATTTTCAATAGTAATATTCTCTTTCTTTACTTTTTTGACCATGCTAATGTATTCTTTAGTGTTATCTTTGGGTTCTTCCATTTGTTCAGGGAACTCCTCTGTGCTATCTGCACTACCTGCACTATCTATTTCTGTTTTTTCTTCTGCCACAACCGTCGATGCTGCAACATTTTTATTCAAATAAAACGCTTTTCTATTTGTAGTCTCTCCTTTCATTAATTTTGTTGTACAGTTACAAATAAAAAGTGCGGTTTCGTCCATAGTAAATGTTCGTATTGCAGAAAATCCTTTGTAATAGTTTAATGAGAAAATAGCCGAAAAAAGTGTAAGTTTTTCCATTTTTGTGTCTCGAAATGCGTTCATTTTGTTAAAATCGCCTTCAATTAAATACATTATGTTGTGATTATGCAATGGCAACCCATTTAAGCGATAAGATTGTTCTTCATATCTACCATCTTTGATACTTGATAACAAGTCATTGACGGATTTTCTCTCTATTATTAAAACGTCTTCATTATTTTTACTAATTATTATGTCGCCAATAGGTAATGGTTCTACGATTACTTTTAAATTCCTAAAAGCAGGAATTGATGAGATATAAAACGATACCTTATTTTGCAAATCTTTCTCTCGCGAATCAATTTTAATAAACATATTCATGTTTGTTTGCAATAAAATAAATTAACAAATTGTTATTAAATTATTTTAAAACTAAATAGTATTTTTGTATATTGTAAAATAAATATAGTAAAAAATACAAGATACATAGGATTAACCCATGTTTCCACCAATAGTTGCCTTGTAACCATACTTTTGTGTTTGAACTGTGTAATTTGGAACACACACTAATGGAAGAGATTGTGGACCTCTTCTTAGTGAAACGTTACTTTGCATGAAAAAACCCTGACGAGAAACGATGCCGGCTTTTTTTGGGCCACCACATACGTTCGTTCTGTTAACAATTGACGCCTGATTCCTGGCGCTGCGTGATCCCGACATATACACCATTTTTATATACAATACAAATATATTTTAATTTTATTCTTCTAAATATTTAAAAATAAAGTTTTTAGAAGTTTTTGTTTATTATATAAAACTGCTTTAATTCCACTTGTACAAATTTTCAAAATATCTGATGCTTCTTTGATTGAATTAAATTTATTAAGTTCATTCATTTCTAAATCATATTGAATAATTCTTCTAGTAAAATTATTTCTAAACCTTTTTTAACTTTGTGAATTTGATTTTCTTTATTTAGTTACCCATTCAAAATTATCAACCTTCAAAACCTAACTCGCAAACAATATCCCAAACCCACTTAAAGACATCATGACAACTATATACAAGACCATGACTGACGCAAAAATTGCACACGACGACGACATTATCAAAACCGAAGAAGGTTTGATTTTTAATCCATTTAATCCATTAAACACTAAGATTACATTAGATGAAGTCCAATGTATTCTTTCTAAATATGGAATACCGGCCACTGTGAACAACTTGGCACTTTATGAACGCGCATTTGTCCATCGTTCTTACACAAAACGCCCAAATTTTGAAAACATTGCCCAAAATATCACCATTGTAGAGCGTCCGCATGATTGTATGCCATTAAGCAGTAAATCCAATGAACGCCTTGAGTTTTTAGGCGATGGTATTTTAGAACTAGTGACAAAATATTATTTGTATCGCCGTTTTCCAAAAGAAAATGAAGGGTTTATGACTGAAAAGAAAATTGCGATTGTCAAAAACGAAGCTATTGGAAAAATCGCATTAGAAATGGGACTGCATAAATGGTTGATTATATCGAAACATGCTGAGGAAAAAAAAATTCGTACCAACTTGAAAAAACTAGGATGTCTCTTTGAATCATTTTTAGGTGCCTTGTTTTTGGACTTTAATAAAATCAAGGTAAGCGATAAAGACGGCTGGTTTCAGTCGATGTTTGTAACTGGTCCAGGGTTTCAAATGGCACAAAAATTTGTAGAAAATATTTTTGAAAAACATATTGACTGGATTGCACTTATTACAAACGACGACAACTACAAAAACATTCTTCAAGTTAAAATTCAAAAGGAATTTAAGGTGACACCTCATTATTTGGAAATAGAACATGATCTAGAATTAGGATATAAAATGGGTGTATATTTATGTCTTGGACAAGCCATTCACAACGTATCTCATGCAGATGCAGTACATATTTCTTATTTCAAAACATTTAAAACTATACACGACCATGTTGCCGAAAATGGCAAAGTTTTGTTGTTTATGGGCGAAGGGCAACATAAAATCAAACGCAAAGCCGAACAAATTGCTTGTAATGAGGCCATTCAATATATACAGGAAAACAATGGTTCTATTGATGTATCCGAAAAACATGATGCAAATGAATAATAAGTGTAGAAATATAAAAATATTCTATTTGAATTATATAAGCGTAAACAATGAATCCTTTAGAAAAATTAAAACAAAAATTAATGGCAAAACCTACAATTCAAGAGTTACAACCTGTCGAAGTTGTAATTAAAGAACAAGAACAACAAGTTCAGCAAGGAAATAACCCTGAAACAAAACAAGGCATTGAAATCATCGATGAAAATGACAAGAATTATGACCGATCTGAATTTTTTAAAAGAAGAGCTGAAAGCAAAAAATCAAAAGTAGTAATGAAACCAATTGTAGAGGCAATTGAAACAAAACAAACTGTTGAGCCAATACCAGTTTCAGTTGCAGAACCACCAATTAAAAAAGTGAAAAAGATAGACAAAAAACCGCTTATTATTGAAGATGATGACGATAACGCTGAAAAAATAGATGTTGAAGACCTTGGTAATACGGATGTACTACCAACTGAAAAAAAGGAACCAGTAGAGGAGCCAGTTGTTGTTGCAACTCGCAAAGGACGCACAACCAAAAAAGTTGAAAAAGGAATTGCCGTTTTGGGACCAGAAAATGTTGTAGAAATAGGTAATACATCTATAGTTGAACGTCTTGCCAAAAAAGAACCGCCTGTTTTGATCAAGGTTTCCAATTATTACATGAACAATAGAGAGATTTTCATCAACTTTATAAACTCTCTTTTTGAACCTTATAAAAAAGAATTAGCATCCAATAGTAAAAATATTTCATGTGATAAAATCGGTAAAGATAGCGATGAAGGAAGTGGTTTGTCCCTTTTAACACATCAAAAAATTGTCAGGGATTATATGAACCTGTTCACGCCTTATCGCGGACTTTTGTTGTACCACGGATTAGGGTCTGGAAAAACTTGCAGTAGTATTGCAATTGCAGAGGGTATGAAGGACACGAAAAAAATTATTATTATGTTGCCGGCTTCTTTACGAACCAATTATATGGAAGAGTTGAAACACTGTGGCGATTCTTTGTACAAAAAAAATCAATTTTGGGAGTTTATATCAACTGATACAAATCCAGAAGCTCTTACAACATTATCAGCCATTTTAAACTTACCACAAGAGTTTATTAAAAAACGCAAAGGGGCTTGGTTCGTTAATGTAAAAAAACCATCCAATTATGAAGAACTAACAACGATTGAAAAACGATCACTCGATGAACAACTGAATGAAATGATACGTGCCAAATATGTATTTATTAATTATAATGGTTTACGAACAAAACGATTAGGAGAACTTACATCTGGATACACTAAGAATTTATTTGACGATTCTGTTGTTATAGTGGATGAAGCACACAATTTAATAAGTCGCATTGTTAACAAAATTAAAAAAGAAAAGGTTATTCCAGAAAATGAAAAAGGAGAGAAAGAATATTCGCCCAAATTCCTTTCGACAAAGTTGTATGAATATTTAATGAGTGCAAAAAACGCGAGAGTTGTATTATTAACTGGTACTCCTATTATTAATTATCCAAATGAATTTGGAATACTTTTTAATATTTTGCGAGGTTACATTAAAACCTGGCATTTTCCACTTAACGTTAAAACAACCAACAAGATTGATAGAGATACACTTCGTGAAATGCTTCTTGGTGTTAAAACTCTAGATTATTTGGACTATTCACCGTCCAGTAAAGTTCTTACGATTACTCGTAATCCATATGGTTTTAAAAACAAAATGAAGGAAAATAGTGTTTATAAAGGAGTGTCAAATGTGAAACGCGATGATAATGGAAATAATATTTTTGACACTGAATTTATGAGTAATGATGACTTTGAACGACATATATTAGGTGTTTTAAAAAGAAATGATATTGAAGTATTGTCCGACGGCATTAAAATTCGAAATATGAAAGCCCTTCCTGATGATTTTGATTTATTTGAAAATCAGTATATTGATAGTGTAACAAAACAAATAAAAAATTCTGATGCACTTAAACGTCGTATAATTGGTTTATCATCTTATTTTAGAAGTGCTCAAGAAGATTTATTACCAAAGTTCAATAAAATGTTGGGTGCTGACTATCATGTAGTTAGAATACCAATGAGCGACTTTCAGTTCAAAATTTATGAGTCTGCACGAAGGGAAGAACGGAAATTAGAAAAACAGTCAAAAAAACCTCAAAAATTAGACGAATTGTATAAGGAAGCAACATCGACATATCGAATTTTTTCTAGATTGTATTGTAATTTTGTTATGAATAATCGACCACTTCCAATGAAAAAGAAAAAAACACAGGAAATTGCTGATGTAGTACCAGGAAAAGCAGCGGAAGCAGCGGAAGCAGCAGAACCAGCGCCTGAAACCGATATTACAAATTTATTAAAAGAAGCGCGTAAAGAAGAAATCAATATAGACGTTAACGATGAAAATGAAGGCGAAGAAGAAGGTGACCAAATACTAGACAAGTTAGGCGGTCTTTCGTACAAGGAACGAATTGAATCCACAATCCAAACTATTTGGGATAATTCGAATGACTATTTGACACCAGAAGCGTTAGCACGATTTAGTCCTAAATTTTTGCATATTCTGGATAATATTAAAGACCCAGAATATTTAGGTTTACATTTAGTGTATAGTCAATTTAGAACTTTGGAAGGGATCGGACTATTCAGTTTGGTATTGCAAAAAAATGGATTTGCTAGATTTAAGTTAAAAAAAAATGCTTCGGATACTTGGGAAATTGATATTCCTGAAGCAGATTTGGGAAAACCTACGTTTGCTTTGTATACAGGTACTGAAACTACTGAAGAGAAAGAAATTATTCGACGAATTTATAATGGTGAATGGGACTATATTCCTACCAATTTGTCTGCCGACTTGAAGAAAATTGCACACAACAACAATATGGGTGAAATTATCAAAGTACTTATGATTACATCATCTGGGTCTGAAGGTATTAATCTTAGAAACACGCGTTATGTACATATTATGGAACCTTACTGGCATCCTGTACGGACAGAACAAGTTATCGGAAGAGCGCGTCGTATTTGTAGTCATAAAAATTTACCAAAACCCCTACAAACAGTTGAAGTATTTGTTTACTTAATGGTTTTGTCTGCTGAACAATTGAAGTCGGATGACGCCATTGAATTAAAACGTAAAGATTTATCCAAAGGTGAACCAAGACTACCTGTAACAAGTGATCAACTATTGTACGAAATCTCAGAAATTAAAGCCAATCTAAGTATGCAGTTAACTGATGCAATTAAAGAATCAGCATTTGACTGTTATATTTATTCAAACGGTAAATGTATGAATTTTGGTGACCCAAATAGTAGTACATTTTCCTATATACCAGATTACGCAAATCAACAAAATGATATAAGTGTAAAAGCTAACAAGAAAAAAATCGAATGGGAAGGCAAACCAATCACGTTAGATGGTGTGAAATATGTATACAGAAGAATGAGCCCAAAATTGTTGAATATTTATGAAGAAAAAAGTTACTTACAAGCTGTAAAAAATCCTGATATTATTCCCATACAAATTGGTACATTGGAAATAAATGATAAAGGTGAGCAGGTTTTTAGACAAATAGTAACATAATAGCTTCTAGAAATTCTCTTTCATTTTCTGTTAAACTATTATAAAATACATTCATATTGCAACATTTATTTAAAGTATCTTTGTGTAAGTCAAATATTTTTGATTGTGTATTTTTTATTACTTTATAGCTTAATTCATTTAATTTTTCTTTTTTAATGCTAACAACACAAGCTGTTTTTAACAGTGAATTTCTAAATCGCGAAAACGAATTTTCTGCATTAACATATTTAGTTTTATTAAATAAATATATTAACATCAATGTAAATAACATTAAATGGTTCATACTTAATATCAACAAATTTTTATATACTATATTTTAATTTTTGTATTTCTCTCTAATCATTTTTATTTTTTATTTATGTATTCATTTTTTCAAGTATTATGTCTATTTTACTATGTAAAGAAGTTATTTCATTTTTAAGCTCATCAATTTGTGTTTGATAATTAACTGGTTCTACCTTTTTTAATTTATTGAATATATTATCAGTATTAGTTTCTTGGTTATTTCCATGCTCTTGCAATGGTACTGGTTCATAAAATTGATTTTCATTTGACCACGTTATATGTTTATTTATGTTTGTATTTGTGTTTGTATTCATATTACTTTGAAAATCTAAAGTTAACTTTTCATTTTTTATTGAAGTTTCTTGTGATGTCAACCAATTTTTATTATTTGAAATATCGTTTGCATTGTAACTTCTATTTATTAACTCAATATCATAGTTACGTTGTTCTTGAATTCTTTTTATTTCTAACTCAATTTCATTTATTGGCTCGTCTAACTTATCATTAAAATTTGGAACAGGTGGTACTGAAACTGACATTGAACTAGTAAATTCTTCTTGTTTTTTAGTTAATTCTTTCTCAAATTTAGATATTCTCTCATTATGAATGTCTTCATAAGTTATTTGCTGATGACTCGTGTCATCTTCATGAATTTTTATTTTTTTAAACGTTTGTGTGTTTTGAGCATTTTGAAGTTGCTGAGTTTTTAGCTTATTGACTTCATCAACGGAATGATCTTGTAACTTTACTATATAGTTAATTAATAATAAAATGTACTTTTTATTTAAATTAACTAAAGAATTACAACTATTTTTCTCTCTAGCATAAAAGGCTTTAATGTTGGTTTCAAAAATAGTTTGTAATTCACTCATTTTTGTTTGAGAATTACATATTTGTTTTATCATTGGTTCATCTATTAAAACATCCCATAATAAATATATATTTGTTTTTTCTAGAAACATTTCAATAGACATTTGTATTTATATTATAATAAATTATAACATTACTTTAATTTATTATAAACATTTTATATTTAATACAACACAATTATAGATTTTCATTGTAATATATTTTTCTAAATTTTTCCATATGTTTATCTTTTAGTATATGTGTTTTTAAATAATGTTCTGTAAATTTATCTTCTAACATGTGTACTATAAAAAATATACTGTATATACCACATTCGGTGTTTCCGTATTGATGTTCTACCGGATGATTTTCATCATAAACAAAATTTATTTTACGTTTTAATTGTTTTCCTTGTTCAGTTATTCTTTCTACAAATTTTACGATTTCTTGTGGTGCACTATGACCTACACTATCAAAGAAAAATATTTTTCCCTTTTTAATATTTATAAACATAGAAATCCAATGTTCACCTGGTCTACTGTGTGGATCTGTATTAAATATAATTCCTATTTTTGTTTTACGATTTTTGATTTGTTCTTCTAAGTTGAAGTTACATAATTCTTCCCATACACATTCACCATATATTTTTTTGGTATCAAAGTCAATAGGAGATGGTCCAATAAAATCAAAACATTTGTACGCTTTCTCATATTGTTTCATTACTTTTATAATGTCCAAACTTGATAACCATTCATTAGGATTTTTTTTCCATTCAGGAGGCGTTTCTGGTGCAAATGAATCTTTAAAATTCTCATCTAGTTGGCCAAATTCATGGTTCTGTTTTAACCAACATGATTCTTTATTGCACACATCACTTAAATAATTTGCTAATATTTTATGTATTTCTTTTGGATCATTTGTGGTTATTTTTTCGTAAGGATGGCGTAAATTCCACTTATCTCTTAACTTAAAGAGAGAAGTCTCAGTGTAACATGTATAATCTTTTATTTCCTTTTTATCTTTTGGACTACAATTTATTTTAGTTAGTTTTATTTCTGTTTGTTTTAACTGATGATTGTGATTTTTTTTACTAAAATTATGACTTCTATAATTTTTTTTACTTTTTTTATAAAAATTTATTCTTTTGTATATTTTTTTTGTCCTTTTTGTCTTTTTTCTCATTTGTATGTTATTTTATCCTATTTTATAGTGATATTTTCTTTTTTTATAATTCCTTTATTTCTTAATGTTGGTTCTTCCAAGTTAATATCTTTTATCTTTGGTAATATTATTTCATCTTCTTTTTTTGTTGATTTAATAGTAACAAAATTTTCTAAACCACTTTTTACTTTTACTGAACGCATAAATAATTTATTGTCCTTTTCACTATTATAGTCACTATTATTATTGTTAAATTCACTATTAGATAGTAAATCATTTGTAGTAGAAGTATTCACTTGGGTTTGTTCATCAAAATCTTTGAAATCCTCTTGTAATATATCATTCTTATCGATAACTTTAAAATAATGACTACATGTTTTAACAAAATGATCGAAACTACTTTTAATATCAGGGTTAATTTCGTTGTAATCATCTTGTTTTTTCAAAAGCAACTCTCTTGTTAAATTTAATATTCGTTTTCTATAAAATTTTTTATCTTTTTTATTTGCGTTGTTTGTTGTGTTTTGTTTCTGCATTTTTATGTATACTTCTTTGTTTACTAAACAATCTAAAGTAATTTGATTTATTAATTCTTCTGACATTTGTAATAACTTATAAATTATTAAATATATTTTAACGTTACTTCATATGAAGAGTTAAAACTGTGTAAAATCATTGTTTTCTTCGTTTAGACTTACTTTTTTTAGTTTTTCTCTTTTTAGTTTTTCTCTTTTTAGTTTTTTTTTGTGATTTTCTACCACCTAAGTTTGTTTCGTGCAACACATTTATTGGACATCTGGCATTTAATAAATTAAAAAACATATTTTCTTCTGCTACTACTTGTGGTACATTATCATCATCTGTTACACCTAAATCAACAGTTGCAATATTAGGTTCGTTTAAACAATTATTAGGAACGCATATAGGTGCTTCAGGACCGTCATAATTAATATCAAAATAAACAGGTGGTGTTCTATTAAGTCTAATACTATTTATTTCAGCATTTATTTTTGTTGGATTATATCTATTATTTTCAGCCGTAACAAAACTATTCATTGCACGAACACCACTATTATAAAGTATCTCAAATAATGGCAAAAATATTTTTAAATAATGTCTATATTGTTCTATACATTCATCTGGTATACTGTCATCTCCACCAGTATTTATAAAATATTGTAAATCTTTTGGTGTGTTTTGGTTGATATTACAATTTGTATTTTGAGCAGATTGAGTTATTGAAGTAAAAGGGGAAATATTAATACCATTTGCAAGTTGTGTCATTTGTGCATAACTATAAAATCTAGATGTGTTAGTGTTGAACGTTATTGGTAGATATGGTTCCATTCTTCCTACATCAACAGAATTACCTAGACATAATCTTTTCAATAAATTGGTATATATTGAATTAAATTTTACATGAGCAGTACCGTTAAAAAAATTTTGCAATATTTCTTGATTCATCCCACGTATATTATTTGCATTCGTAAAATGATATGAATAATGCATTATGGGAATTAAACCATTTGTTTGGTATGTTTCATAATGAATGACATTAGGATCATTCACGAGTAGGTTTGCTATGTTTGCAGGTGCACCATTTGTTGGTAATGGTAGATTTAACCTATCATTTTCATCATTAATTCTAACTAATACATTAATGTATATGCCTTCAAGATTATTTGCTGCATTTCGATGAATATCGTGTACTATTTCTACTTGACGTCTTACATTATCGTTAAATAATATTACTTGTTCACTTTTTCTTATTAATGCTGTTCTCCATTGACTTCCATTTGCATTTTCTATTGAAGGTATTTGAAGACCAAAACAAGACCATATTTTATTGAAAATATAATTTGCATCTAATGCTCTTTGACTATCATATAAAGTATAAATGGTATCATTCCGTTGAGCTAAATTATTAGTGTATCCATAATTACTGAAGGCAATGTTATAAAAATTACTATTACAATAGACATTTCTTCTTTTTCTTCCTACACCTGCATCTCTTCGTACTGGTCGTCGTTCTTGCTCGCTTGTATCTGCATTATTCCATCGAGTGTTTCTTATTGGTTGAGCTTGTGGAGGCGGTATTGTTTGTTCTCTTGCATTTCCGTTATTCCATCGACTGTTTCTTGGTCGAAAATCATATCTATCATTTAACTGAGCATCTTGTCTAAATTGTTGCTCTCCTGCGTTTACATTATTCCATCGAGTGTTTCTTGTTGGTGGTGGCGGTAATGTTTGCTCACCAGTATTTTCATTATTCCATCGACTGTTTCTTGGTCGAAAATCATATCTATTGCTATCTCTATTCATTATATATAAAAATATATATATATATATATATATATATAAAATTTTTATTTATTAAATATGATAAAATGTTACTGGTATTTATTTTTTGCTATGTTTACGCTTTCTAGTGCGTCTTTTCTTGTTGTTTCTTTTTTTTGACTTTGAACGTTTTTGTGTTTTTCGCCTATTTCTTCCACCTGCCATATTTATTCTAGTTGTGTCATAGTCATCGTCAGAATTGTCTTCTTCGGCATCTCTACGTATTTGCTCTAGTTGTTCATCTATATCTGTTACAACTGGTGAAAAATTATAACTATTTTCCCGTACATGATAATCATCGTAACATTCTTGTCCTCCCGCGCGATGTATCATTTCTACTAAAGTAGCATAGTCAGTATTAGAAATTGTATCGCCATTTCTACCTCCATACATACGAACAAATTCTAACCATTTAAATGGACACCAACGATATGTATCATCGGATTGATTTGCATTTCCGCCTCTATCTAATATTCTTCTAACTTCTCCAGTATTTCTTTCGAGTATAGCATTTATAAGTGGTGTATAATTACGTCGTACAGCATATGTTATTCTTTCTTCTTGTGTGTCAGGAACATTAGCACCACCAGAAGATTTTTTTTGTCGCAACAACGATGATCTTCTAGTTTTTCTATCTCTTTTATACATATTATATACATATATAAATATATAATAAATATTTTATGCTAAATCTTTCACTTGTGCTCGAGTTGGATTAGAAAACATATAAGTTCCTACTATATTTGGGTCAGGATTTGGATCAAAACTATCAAACGTTTCTTTGTCAAATAACAAGTTATGTGGTTGGTTCTGTTGATATTGTTGGTACTTATTTGGATTAAACGAATAATTGTATAAATCACTGTTGCTAGTTGGCACATAAACTGCTTGACTACATTTTTGCAATGCAAATACTTGATTTCTTAAAACTGACTCAGTGTTTATACTAGATGCAAAACCGGACCACGGTGACTGTGTATTTCCTGGGTTAAAAGTTGTATGTGGATTAAATGTTGGATACTGGTTCATTCGTACACCTACTTCTCTCCTTGGATCAACAATGGGTAAGTAAGAATATTTTGTCATTACAGGTCGCACATCTACGTACTGTTGTAACATTTGCGAAGGAATATTTCTGTCATATATTCTTCTATTTGTTACATCATGAATATCTGATACACATTCTATTTTTGGATTGTTCATTTTATTATATAATATGATTTTTATTTTATTAATTAATTTATAAAATATATATAAAGATAATCAATGAATTAAAATAGTGTTTATACTAAATGTGTGGAATATTTTGTTTACTAAATGGTGATAAAGTACAAGAAACATTTTATAAAGAACAGTTTTATAAAGGAGTTAATAGAGGTCCAGAAGATTCTAAATTTATGAACTTGCATAATACATTTTTGGGATTTCATCGATTAGCAATAAATGGATTAGATAGTATTTCAAATCAACCATTTACTATTAAAAATATTATGTTAATTTGCAATGGGGAAATATACAATTATAAGTATTTGTATGAGTTAATGAATGTTACTCCAGAAACAAATTCTGATTGTGAAGTAATTATTCATTTATATTTGAAATATGGAATAGAACAAACATTACAAATGTTAGATGGGGTTTATTCATTTGTATTGTACGATTTAAGACTAGAAGACAGTTTGGATAACTATGTTTATTTTGCAAGAGATCCATATGGAGTAAGACCATTATACTTGTTAAAAAATAAGAATGCAAATTATAACAATAACATAATAGCATGCGCGTCCGAGTTAAAATGTTTAAATGAAATATTGAAAAAATATAACAACACAAGTAGTTTACAATATTTATCTCATTTAGAATTTGATTATGTTAAAGAAAATGTTAACTATGAAGTATTACAATTTCAACCAGGTACATATTCTACATATAAATTATCTAGTATGGCTTGTTCTAAATGGGTTTCTATTCAAGAAAACAAAAAATATGTAACTCCATCGTTTCCTTATATTTGTAACTATTATAACTCATATATGGATACAAGTATCGAAGATGAAAAATATGAGACAAATATTGTTAAATATTTGTGTGATGCGGTAAAAAAACGTTGTTTAAATACTGAGCGTCCTATAGCATGTTTACTATCAGGTGGATTGGATAGTAGTTTGATAGCAGCACTTGTTAATCAATTTTATAAAATGGAATTTGGTTTTGATAAGACAATTGAAACATATAGTATAGGACTAAAAGGGTCTGAAGACCTAAAATACGCAAAAATTGTGGCTGACTACATTGGAAGTAAACATACTGAAATTATTGTAACCGAAAAAGAAATGTTTGAAGCAATTCCTGATGTTATTTATGCGACAGAGAGTTATGATACGACAAGCGTTCGGGCAAGTATCGGTAATTACTTGATTGGAAAGTATATATCAAAAAATAGTGACGCTAAAGTTATTTTTAATGGGGATGGTTCTGATGAATTATGTGGTGGATACTTATACATGAAAAATTGTCCAGATTGTATTGAGTTTGACTGTGAAACACGTAGATTATTAAAGGATATTCACTTGTTTGATGTATTACGATCTGATAAATGTATATCGTCTCATGGATTAGAACCTCGCACGCCATTTTTGGATAAAACTTTTGTAAATTATTATTTGTCTATTCCTCAGAAGCTACGATTTGATAGTAATAAAATTATGGAAAAATACTTACTTAGAAATAGTTTTACGATTGAAAATTTTCAAAATATTTATGGAAGACAAATATTACCAAATGAAATATTGTGGCGCCGTAAAGAAGCGTTTAGTGATGGTGTAAGTAGTAAAGGAAGATCATTGTATGTAATTTTACAAGAGTTTATATCTACAGTACTAAAATTAGAAAATTATTATGAAGAAGATATTATTAACAAGTATCCAGTAAGTACTGAAACAGAAAAAACGTATTATAAAAATATTTTTGATTGTCATTTTCCTAAATGTGAAACCATAGTTCCTTATTATTGGATGCCACGCTATACTAATGCAACTGATCCAAGTGCTAGAACACTTGAGATTTATAATAACAAGAATGTAGATGAAAATAATAGTTGTGAAAAATAATAATATGGTACTATTATATAGTTTTATATATGTTTTTTTCACAAAAAAAAATACATGAGTATCAAGAATTTGGTTTCGATATGTTTATTACTTTGAGTTATATACTTTTATTTTTATATTTTTCCGGTATTTCCAATGAATCAAAAACAAGATTAGATAAAATTGATAAGTATGTACGGATTTATATTTGTTTATTTTTAATTTATAGGTTTAATCCTTTTCGTGAAACATCTCAGTTTACAAGTTTGGATCGTAAAATAGCATTTAGTGCTGGATTGTTCATATTTACAACTACTTTTTTAGGATTTGGAATTTTATAGTGTTAAATGGTATAACTAATATTTTTCATTGACTTATTTTTTACTTTATGGTGTTTGTATTTTTTTCGTGTTCTATTTTTATATGAAGGTAGGGTGTTACTAAAAAAGTCGTGTAAATGATACAATATGCGTTTACTTAAAATTATGTCAATTTTATAGTCTTCTTCATCTTTTCTTTTTGCATAAAAATCATATTGGTTACTATTTTCTTCCATAAAATTAATGAAAAACTTAATTTCTTCTTTTGATATTAATTTTTTCCCTAAGTTACTTTCTAAAAATCTTTTATTTATTTCTTCAAAAGACAAATCATACATGTAAGGTTTAATATTAATATAATACACATTTTCATTTATCATTTCAGGATAATAAGTATCATCCAAATAACATATTTGTGCATTTTTTGGAAGTAACGTACACCGAATGAAATCATTGTACGTTTTATTATTGGTTGTTCTATAAATTTCAAATTGTTTTCCATTAATTTTAAATGCAGAGATTATTTTATCAAATAACTTATAGTTCAGTTTTTTTTCGAAATAGCTTATAATGTTATTTGTCCAATTTTGATGTCCTTGATTGTTTGTGTATATCATAATTTTTTCACAACACTGTGTATGTTTTTTCTTTTTTAAATAATCCAAAATTTGCATTATGTTAGGTCTTAAAAATTCCGGATATAAATCTAAGATAGTATCAAAATATGATTGATCTGGTTGATCTAGTTTATTATTATTATTGTTATTTTGTAATAAATATGAATTTAAACAATCCCAAAATATGCCGTATTGAACAAAATATCCTAGTGTTTCGTCTAAATCAAAGACAACAATTTTCATATGAGTACAATAACATTATTTTTTAACTTTTAACAAAATTCTGATTTATGTAATATTTTTAATATTTGTATAGTTTAGGTAAACTAAACAACAATATAAATGGATTTGCATAGTGAAGATTATATCGATATATTAAATTATTATAAAATTCCTGTTCCAAAATCAAAAAGGCTGATTCAAATAGAAGCAGAAAAAGTATTATCTTCAAAATTATGTAAATGTATTAAAAAAGTAGTTGCGGTTTCAAAGTCTGAAAATGAGGCAAGAGCAATTGGAATTTGCACAAAAACAATTTTTAATAATAAAGGATACACGCGTGGTAAGTTCAAATGCAAAGGGAAACGTTATGTGAAATTCAACAAGACAAAAAAGTTACGTAAGTAAATATATAGTTAAATAATTAGATTATCTTCATTAAATTTATTTGCTCATAATATATATGTCTAGTAAACATAAATTTTACGATATTATTATTGTTGGGTCAGGTATGTCAGGACTGTATTCCGCTTATAACATTAAAAAAAAATCACCCAAAACTTCCTTTTTAGTTTTAGAAAAATATAAAAAACAATGGATAGGTGGTAGAACCAGTAATTATGATTTTTATGGTGTATCAGTTGTTACTGGCGCTGGTATTGGTAGAAATGACACGAACCCTCTTTTGAAGAAACTATTAAAAGAGTTGAAGGTTCCATATAAAAAACATGTTTCTGTTATGGATTATTCTAAACTGTTACATCATCATAAGGAATTTGATGTAGTAAAAGTAATAGACTATTTACGGCGCGAATATAAAAAAAATCCAGCAAAATACAGACATATGACATTCAAAGAATTTGGTACATTGATTTTAGGCGATATTAACTACAAACTGTTTACTATTTATGCTGGTTATACAGATTATGAAAATGCGGATGTATACGAAACTTTATATAATTATGGTATGGATGACAATAAAGGGGGATGGACAAAATTGTTTATTCCTTGGAAAGAATTAGTAGAAAGGCTTTGTGAATACATTGGTTATAATCATATTAAATATTCCAACAGTGTTACAGAAGTAACAAAAATTAGTGACGATCATGACGATCATGACGATCATGAGAGAAAACACGAACCTTGTTTATTTGAAGTACGCACAGAAGAAGGCGAAATTTATTATTGTAATAGAGTAATTGTAGCTACTACAATAACGGGGATTATGAAATTGGTTCTAGGTGCGTCAAATCCAAAAAGTCCGTATCAACAAATTCATGGGCAACCTTTTTTGAGATTATATGCAAAATTCGATCGAAAGTCGAGTGAACTATTGAAAAAATACATTGAAAATTATACTATTGTTCCTGGTCCGTTGCAAAAAATAATACCGATGAATGCTGAAAAGGGCGTTTATATGATCGCGTATAGTGATAATGAAAATGCACTTGTTTTGAAAAATCATTTGAAAAATACTTTAGAAAATAGAAATTTATATGAAAAACTCATTGAAGAAAGTCTTGGAATGCCTATGGACTCTTTAAAAATTATAGCACTTAAAGATTTTTACTGGCCTGTTGGCACACACTATTATGGACCTTTACGCGGATTTAAAAGTCGCGAAGAGTTTGTCGAAAAAGTTCAACATCCAATGGATGGAATGTTAGTTGTTGGTGAAGCCGTCAGTACTTATCAAGGATGGGTTGAAGGTGCGTTAGAAAGTGTTGAAGCCACTGTGACTAAGAAATGGATTAAAGATGTTTGCTTTGGCTCAACCTTACCACTTTTCAAAAAAGTGGTGTAAATCTACTTTTGAAAAAAGTAGAGCAAAAAGGTTTGGCTCAACCTTTCTTAAAGGTTGATTTTTCCAAAGGTTGAAGAAAGTTAGAAAAACATATAGTACGCATGATATCCAATTGCGGCAAATGCTAACATAAATATAAATTCATAACAGTACCTAGGAGTGTTTTGTTTTTCATATCCAGTGTAAATCAGCAATGGTGCTACGATTAGTATATGAAATAAATTGACCCATGCATTTTTACCCTTGACTATTTTTGAAACCCCTTTATATCCATGGTACAACAATATAAGTATACCAGTTGCTAAAATTACATTATACATGAATGTGGGCATATTTTTTTGTTTTATACCAATGTACAAAAATAATCCTCCAACAATTATTATGTGAAATAAGTGGACGATGGTAGAATTCATTTTTTATAATATATGTATATAATATATTATAAAAATGGACAAATTTAGTTATGAAAATACGGAAGTCACACAAAAAGGTGGCAAAAAAATAGTGCGTAAAGTAAGCATCAAGAATGGCAGAGCTACGAAAACCGTAACTAAATATCATCGAGGGAAACACGTAGGAACAGCAAAAAAACACATTCACAAAGATCATATTGCAATGATTTTTTCAGGAAAATTTGTAAAAGGGTTGTTTAGTGATTGTAAGTGCGGTAAAACAAGAAGTCGTAGAAGCCGAAGAAGATAACAACTTTTCAAAAAGTGGTGCAAAACTTTTGCGCAACTTTTTATAAAAGTTGCTTTGGCTCAACCTTTCCCAAAGGTTGAAAAGGTTGAAGAGTTGCTTGATAAATGATCCAGTGCAGAAAGCAGCACCAATTCTTGTTCAGTCAATTTTTGAAATACTAAATTTTCATCCAATTTGATTTGAAATCGCTTATTTGCAAAACCAAAGTTTTTACAAATAAGATAAACCCCTTCATCTTTGATTTTCGTTTCACAAAACAAGGCCCCTTTGGTAATGTATATATTATCAGGATCTTGAATAGGGATCCATCGTATATAAGTCCCATATTTCAAATCTTGCAATTCATCAACGTATTTGTATCCTTTTATTTTTTTCATTATTTCTAAAGAGTGTTTACGTTGAAGATGGAGTTCATTAATAATTTTTAAGTTCATTTCGATAATTTTTTTAGATGTAAAATTCAATAAAGTTTCATTTGTTTCATCATCTAACGCTTTTAATAATTTGTTTACATCCATATTTGTATGTGAATATATAAATATATAGTAAATAATTCTTATATTATTATATTTTAATTTTTTCTTGTTTAATCTTCGTTGTGTTTTAGATAATATTTACTTATAAAGGCGCGTTTAAAAAGTTATATAACTATTTTAAAATATTTATATATTATATGACAAAAATTTCCGCACCAGGCGGTAGTGTAGTAAGTATAAGTCAAAGTGGGACAACATTAAGTTACAGGGGAGGTACAAGCGGTACAATTGATATGACTTCACCTTTGCAATTACCTGTAAGAATAATTAATACTGATATATCACTTGGTATGCTTATCATACGGTTTACAAGTAGTATCAAAATAACAAATGCAACTTCTGGTTTTTATTTTATTATTGAGAGTGAATGTATCACCATAGATGGTGGTAATAGAAATGATGATCATATTGTTATTTTTGATAGTGTTCAAAACTATCTTGGTTTAGTGCAAAATTATGATTTTAAAACTGGTATTTCATATTCAAATATAAGTGTCCAAAATATTACAACATACGATACCAGTGCCCTACCAACATCAACTTTAGCAAATTCCGGTGGTTGGATCTGTCAAAATCGATTTGCGAGTGGAAGATCTTTGCCGGATGGTAAAGGACATTTTTGTAATAACATTAAAGTAACTAACTGTACTAATAATTGTAATGTTAATTCTGGTTATAGTGGTGGAATTGTTGGTTATACATTTTGTCAAAATGCAACAAACTCTACAATACAAAATTGTATTAATTCTGGTGAAGTTAGTGGTACATATGCAGGTGGAATTGCAGGAGATAGTTGTTTTGTGGATTCTACTACAGCGTCACAAACAAATAATATAATTAATAATATAATTGAAAGTTGTATTAATAATGGTACAGTTAGTGGTGAATACGCAGGTGGAATTGTTGGTGGTGATTTTTCTTTTCCACAGAATAATGAACCTACCGCAATAATACAAGGTTGTATTAATAATGGTGAAGTTAGTGGTCAATATTCAAGTGGAATTGCTGGTTATAGTTCATGTGGTAGTATAAGTAATTGCTACACATTATACTCCCTTATTAGTAGCAGTACTAGTGTTACTATTTACAATTGTTATGTTGCTAATGGAACTTCAAATAACGGTAACACCAACGTCGCTGGCAATGGAAACTGGTCGTCTAATGATGCTCAAAGTAATTTAACACTTTCTAGTGGGTCAACGTATTATTGGCTTTACAATACCACTCCTACTACTACCATTAGTACAACTCCATTTTTAATTGCTTCATTTTACCCAAAAAAAAGAAATTATGTAACAAGTACAACGCAATTTACAACAACATCAACATCATTACAACAACCAGCAGTGACAACATCTTCAAAATACAAATCAAAGACGAATACTATACGTACTTCTTATGCTGGAACAAACAGAATAGATGTAAATGCTATAAATGCTTTTATAGGAGATAAGGTTTTGATAACAGACCTAAAAACAGGTAGTTCTGAATTAGGTACTATAAAAGCATTTGGCAGCATATATTTAAACGAACCTTTGAAAAATTCTTATTCTGCCGGTAGTCAAATATACATTTATCCATCGTATGTTTCTGATGCGGACATTTATGCAGAGCAGAACTTACCTATACCAATTGCTGAAATATGTTTTGTTAAAAATACACCCATTGAAACTGACCAAGGAATTATAGCAATACAAAAAATCGATCCTTCTGTACACACGATTAACAATAAAAAGATTATTACTATTACGAAAAGTGTCACGGAAGACAAGTTTTTAATTTGTTTTGAAAAAGATGCATTGGGTGAAAATATACCAAGCGCAAGAACCATTGTTAGTAAATATCATAAAATACAAAACAGAAAAGGAAATATGATGGATGCTTATAAATTTTTAGAATACTATGAAGATGTCAAAAAAATTGAATACGATGGCGAAATACTATACAACATTCTAATGGAGGACCACGAAACAGTAAACGTAAACAATCTAGTTTGTGAAACATTACATCCAGACCACGAAATTGCAAAATTGTATAAAAATAACTATTCTGATGAATACACAAACACCGTTGTGATGTTCATGAACTATTCGAAGAAAGTATCAAAGCAACTTTTATAAAAAGTTGCGCAAAACACTTTGGTAAAACCTTTTTGAAAGATTATTTTTTGAGGCGCGTTTAAAAAGTTATATATATATAATTGTTGAAATAATTATATATAGTTTATAATATAATAATGCCGTACCCAACTTGGGAAAAAACAGTCGTATTTACTCAACCCAAAACTGATGATTTAATTTTTAGCTTTGGACCATTAGCATCAAACGATAATGGCAATACTTTATTTGCTGCAGGAACGCTAGGTAAGTTCGAAACTGCTAGTGCACAACTGTATACATCAATTTCTGGTAGTGCTTTTAGTGCAACAAATAGTCCAACAGGTGGTTTGTTAATCACTGGTCTTGCAACTAATTCTTCCGGAACCAAAACATTTTTAGTCTTTAGTGCAGTTGACTATACTAGTCCTAACATTTTTTATTCGTTAAACGGCACTTCTTGGAGCAGTTTGACACCACCACCACTACCTAGTAACACTACATTATTTTGGACGAACGTTGCAATTAGTAGCGACGGAGGAATAGCAGTGTTTACTGCTGTTTCTAGTAATACTTCTTCTCCGATACACGAATATTCTTTAGGTATTTGGACAACAAAAAATTATGGAAAAAATTGGGCGAACCAAACCGTTTGTAGTGTATCTGACATTTATGCCGGTGGTATAGTATCTGTTAACAATGATGCATCAACAATACTTGTTGCTTGTAACGATTTTGATGTTGCTTCTAACAATAGTCTTTATATATCGAAGAGTGGTGGCACTAGTTTTACACAAGTAACAGGATTAGACCAAATAATTTTTTGGTACACTCTAGCTTGCAGTTATGATGGACAAATTTTACTAGCAGCAGGGGCTCCTTATGATCCTATTTCTATTCCTAGTTATGGTCCTAGTGTTGTTTATATATCAAAAAATGGTGGCACTAGTTTTACACAAGTAACAGGACTACCAACATTATTACAAGATTCGTATTATACTGTAGCAATTGCGTCTAACTCTAATGGATTAAAAAGTTTATTTGTAGGAGGTAATAATGGTATTTATGTATCATATGATACTGGTATAACTTGGAGTAATGTTGTTTCAGTACCTACTAGTACACCTATTGGTGGAATGGTTTGCAACTCATTTGGAAATTTTTTGTTTTATGGTTGTGAAAATAGTCTTTATACAGCAACACCAACACCAACACCAGTACCAATTGATAACATATGTTTTGTTAAAAATACACCCATTGAAACTGACCAAGGAATTATAGCAATACAAAAAATCGATCCTTCTGTACACACGATTAACAATAAAAAGATTATTACTATTACCAAAAGTGTTACGGAAGACAACTTTTTAATTTGTTTTGAAAAGGATGCATTGGGTGAAAATATTCCAAGTACAAGAACAATTGTAAGTAAGTACCATAAAATAAAAAACAGAAAAGGAAATATGATGGATGCTTATAAATTTTTAGAATACTATGAAGATGTCAAAAAAATTAGCTATAACGGTGAAATACTATACAACATTTTAATGGAGGACCACGAAACTGTCAATGTAAATAACTTGGTTTGTGAAACATTACATCCTGATCACGAAATTGCAAAGTTGTATAAAAATAACTATTCTGATGAATACACAAACACCGTTGTCATGTTCATGAACTATTCGAAGAAAGTATCAAAGCAACTTTTATAAAAAGTCGCACAAAAGTTTTGGTTTTACCTTTTTATAAAAGGTAAAGTTGCGCCAAACATTTTGCACCACCTTTAAGAAAGGTGGAAAAGGTTAAGAAATTATATAATTTAATTTTTTTCTAAAAATCGTTAAGTTTATTTTGCGCAACTTTTTTTAAAAGTTGCTTACCACGACCCAAATGCACCACCTCCTAACACCGAGTTCGCAGCCATTGGCTCCATAAATCCTTCAGTCATTCCTGGTGTTACACCAGGGGTTGCTGCACCAGGCATTGGAGT